>Ga0137427_10000373_pt1 | contig 23953 bp, 29 predicted proteins | sample EasRivERMZT700_2_FD_102309 | JGI IMG/M metagenome (GOLD analysis project Ga0137427, IMG submission 102309) | Soil microbial communities from meander-bound floodplain in the East River, Colorado, USA - East River MetaG ERMZT700_2 | ecosystem: Environmental > Terrestrial > Soil > Floodplain ...
GACCGGACGCTCGTGTTATGCGTGACGCAATGCGTTGCCGCCGTCGTGTTATTGATGATCACGTTCGCCGGCGTCGTCGTGTCACCGGTCAAGATGATCCGCCCTGACGCGGCCTGGAAAAACTTCAGCGTAATCGGTGCGAACGTCCCCGCGCGCACTTGGATGGTGATGTCAAACGTGCCCAGATTGATGGCGACCGACACGTCAATAGCCTTCTGGATCGTCAGGAACGCGCCGCCGGCTGTGTCGGCCAGCCCCGTGTTCGAGTCGTTACCGTCCGTGCGCACGTAGTACGTGCGGGCTGCACTCAGCAGTTCTTGCGCCGGCACCCAGCCGCTGTTGGAGAAGTGCTGGATCGTGGCCACCGACGGCTGCTTCGGAATGAGCCCATGCAGTGACGTGCTCACGTCAAGGGTCGTCACGTCCGTTGGCGCGGCCAGTTCGTCCAGCTTGATCGCGTCACTGCCTCCCGACTTGTGGCTGGCGGCATGCGCTGTCGGGGTGCGGGCATCAGACAACCTCGAGTCCGAAGTGATGACGGCGGTGCCCGTCACCTCCGCTGGCGTAATCGGCACGGTGCCCGCACGGAAGAACGCCAGCAACGCAGCCAACGTCGTGCGGACCGTGCTGCTCGACTGCACCACCGGCGCAATGTCGGCGCCTGCGAGGGCGCCGGCTGCGGTCAGCTCGGAGATACGTTGGTTCGCGGGCATTACATTCCCATCGCAAAGAGGTTGAATGTCTTCACCGTGATGTTCCGGCCCGCGGTCAAGTTGCCCGCCCAGAACTCCAAGAAATCGTTCTGAGCCAATTCAGCCACAGCATGCAAGGCTGAAGACTGCGTGTCGGCTCGAAGCGTTGAATCGTGCGACCTCCCGGGATCACGATGCCGTTCTTGGCCACCCCCATCACGAAGTGGTCACTGCCCGTCGCCGGATTCCCCGACCACGTCGCGGCGATATGAAAATGCCGTGTGGCCGCACCGATGTATCGCAGGCGGCCCGCCAGCGGACTGTCGAAGTCGCCGCAATCCAATAGCGTGGTCGCCGGTCGAATGGGCACCATGTTCGTCAACCCATCGGACTGAGCGGCGATAGTCACGAGCGTGCCCGTCAGGTCGAAGTAGGACAGCTCACCGCACGGTAACTCCGACGTCTCACCCTGTGGACCGGGCACACCTTGCGGGCCTGCGATGTTCGGGATCGCCGCGAGCGCGCCAGCGATAACTTCCGCTCCTAAGTCGTGAGCGATTCCCAACAGAAACCCCGGCTGAGACTGCAACATCACCAATGAGTTTGCGCCGCCCAACGAGTTCAGCCACACGGAGACACGCGCTTCCAAGTCGTTGCCTTGCCCGGGGATCTGGAACGCTTTGACATGTACCATGTTACACACTCAGTCCCAGGGTGCAGCGGCAGTTCGGATGCGCGGGCGGCCCATCGATCTCGTCGCCATCCACGTCGAACATCTCATCGAGGCCGACGGTCACCCCGTCCATCGGTTCGCAGATCGGACACAGCCGGTCGTCAGGCGTCACGATCCATTCTTGCTTCTCCGAGCCGGTCAATAGACCGGCTTCGGTCGCTTGGTCCCACAGCTGAGACTGCCCTTCGTTCGCGGCCCGCATCGACTCTGTCCGCGCGATGGTCTCAGCTCGGGCGTCGTCGCCCAAGACGCGCCCAATCTCCTTCGCGAGGTCATCCACGTCGAACTGCTGCGAGAACGCCTCTTCGACCAGGTCGCGGATCTCCTCGCGCGTCGTCTCACTGATGCCCTTGATCGTTTCTCCTGCATGGGCGTGAGCCCAAGCTGTGGCCTTCTTGTTTGTCACGTCGAAGGCAAAACCCTTCACTGCGGGAGGTGCAGCCGAGCGCAGTGAAGATGAAGCCTTCAACTGCACCTTCAACGCCTTGGCTGCGGCAGTGCCCGTCGTCGTCAGGGCCGCAAGGAGCAACGGTTCCAGCGTGCTCTCGAGCGCCTTCTCGGTCGCCTCAATCGCGCGCCCCACAACGGCGAAGAGCGCCTTCTCGTCCTGCGCCTCCAGCGTGCTCTCGAGAGCACGCTGAGTCGCTGCCTCATGCCCGGCGCGGAACGCGGCCTTCGCGGCTCGCTTGATCCGAAGTGCGAAATCGGTCTGCCACTTGGTGAACATGCTTCCAAGCCGGCGCCCCCTTTCGTGACGTCTTCAGCTTGTAGAAGTGCACCTGTCGCGCTTGCGACAACACCACCCACTTCCGCAAGAACACCTTGGCCGCAGCCGGTTCCATCTGCGCGGTGACTTCCTCGAGCTTGGGCAGACCGAGGATGCGATCTCGGATCTCCTCCGCCGTAACGACGGTCTCCCCGGCCGCTTGGTTCAGGCCCGCCCACTTCGACGCGATCTCCGCGCGCTGCCCATCGTCGAGTACTTTGAGCTGCGCCCATCGAACGTCGAACGTCCCGTCTTTCGGGCGGGGCAGTGCACCCCAGTCAATGAGGCGCTGCACGAACGGACGCACAACGAGCGGGCCGCCGTAATCATCGCGTCGATCCGTCACGCGGTCATCCCAGTTCGAGCGGTCCATCGCGGCGGCCAGCTTACCCTGTTCGGACCCCATCAGCACGCGCTGCGGGATGCCTGTGCTCGCCGAGATCAATCCGATGATCGCGTTGACAGGGTTTTGGAAGTCCGCGACGTCTGATCCTAGAGGTGTGACCGTCACGCCGCGCGTCGTCAGGTTCCGGCGCAGCCCGTGCTCGTATTCCTCGAGCTGCTTCTTGAAGGCGTCCATCGCCTTCGACTTGTTCGGGTCCGTCACGTCGTCGCCTTCGAACTCCACCTCGGGATCGATGTCAAACTGTGTGCCTTGGTCGGCCCTGCGCCAGAACGCCTCCGCGCCACCGCCCGAGACCTTCTCGAGGTCGTCCAGGTAGTTCCAGATCGATTCCAGGCGCGGCTCGCCGTAGATGCGGTCATCGAGCAGGCCGTCGGCGACATGGATCACGCGCGACCAGTGCACTTGCTTACCCACTACGTTCGAGTTCACCGAGTCCGGCGAGAGCATCGTCGTCCGCGTGATGTTATACATCACGGGCAAGCCGAAGCGCGGACTCGTCGGGTCGATGTCGAACTTGTAGATCTTCGCGTCCTCCTCCGAGTATGGCTGCAAGTACTTGATGTCATCGGCCGACGCGCGCTCGAGCGGCGTCGTCATGTCCCCCGGCGCACCAATCAAGACGATGGCGTAGCGCCCAATGCCCGCCAGGATGTCCGCACGCGCGAGCGTGGCCCAGATGTTGAGCTGCTCATTGAGTGCATCGAAGGCCGCCTCGAAAGCCGTTTGCGTCGTCGGGTCCTCATCCTCGATGACTTCCGCACCGCCGCGCCAGGTCGCTTTCGGCAACGCCTTGACGACGCGATTGGCCACGCCGTTCCGGCGGAAGCGCGACCGATAGTCCGGCGGGAACAGCTCACGCTGATACCCGAGCGCGCGGTACAGGTCGCGCTTGCCACGGAACGTATGCCCAGCGACGTTCGCCAGGCGCGCTCGTCCGACAAGCGTGGTCATCAGTGATCGGAATCCCATGGCCACTCCTTACCAAGTCATTGACGGCTTGCGCTTCGGCTTAGGTTCGAGGAGCACCGCATTGAAGGCACAGCTCGACCCGTCCACGTCGTCGTCGTGCTTGCCCGCAGGGAAGCCGCACACCACATTGAGGTAGGCTTCGTTCCACGGGCCCCGCACGAGGTAGACGTTGCCGGCTTCGACCTGCGCTCGGAACGGCTTCGCCCGCGTGATCTTCGACCCGCTGACCTGCACGAACTTGTAGTCCCATCCGGCGAGCATCTTCCCGCGCGCTTCGACGACGGCCTTGCCCGATGCGCCGCCCTCTTTTTCTTCTCGGACGGCCACGCCTTTCCCATCGAGTTCGGCCGTCGCATACATCAGCTGATCCACGCCCGCAGGCGAGAGCTGCCCACGCTGCACGTCGCTGATGATGAAGCGCTTGTCTAGGGTCTCATCAATCCGCACGCCGACGGTCCAGTCTCCACCGTCTTCGGTACCGGCGGTGTCCCATCCTCGCGCACTGCGGACGATGTTGGTCGGGCGCGCATCGAGGAACTTGAACCAGCCGCGCTGGAACAGGCCGCCGCCCTTGAGCGATGGCTGCTGTTGGAGTTGCGCCTGCGCATCCCACGGACCCAGGTCGAGCTCGAGTTGGCGGACCTTGTCTTCGGGCACGAGCGCCGGGAAGAACAGCTCGCCTGCGACACGTCGGGGATCGCTCGGGTCCGGTGTGAAGCCGGGATCGTCTTCAGACGCAGGACGCGCGACCTCGTACCGCATCGGCCACGTGACTACCTTCCAGCTGCCGCGCTTGATGAGGTGGCCCGACAGGTCGTCCACGTGCAGTCGCTGCATCACCACGATGATGCAGAGCTTCGGCCGCGTGATGCCGCGCGACGAGATGGTACCGTCGAACCATTCATTGGCGCGCGTGCGTTCGGGTTCGCTCTTCGCCTGTTCGACCGTCGTCGGATCATCGATGATGATGAGGTCCGGATGTTCGCCAGTACCGACGCCGTTGACCGAGGTGGCGATGCGCCAGCCACCGGCATCGGTGTTGTACCGCGTCTTGGTGTTCTGGTCCTCGACGAGTTGCACCTTCCAGTATGACTGGAACCACGGGGAGACGATGATGTCTCGGACCCGCAGGTTATCGCGCGTGGTCAGGTGCGCCGCATACGACGCGGTGAGGACACGAAGCTTCGGGTTCTTCGCCCAGCGCCAGGCCGGGAAGAACACACTGATGATGAGGGACTTCAGGGTGCCCGACGGGAAGTTGAAGATGACGCGGCGGTGCTTGCCCTGCGCCACTTCCTCGAGCACACGGCAGGTCTCGACCACGTGCCAGTTCGCGGTGAACGGCTGCGAAGGTTCGACGACGGACCACGCCGCCTTCACGAACTCGTAGAGCGAGTCCTCCAGGCGCATCCGCTCCATGTCATGCTGGAGCAGGACCGTGTCCGCCATCTCGGCGTCAAAGTCGTGGTCTGCGTGCTGTGTCGCCAGTTCGGTCATGGTGTTGTGTCTGCACGTCGTTCCTCCCCTCCACCATGCGCGAGTTGAGACGGTGCAGGCCCAACGACCTGCACCGCCGTGTTACTTGGCCGCGTCGATCTCGGCCTGCGCCTTGTCGATCACGGACTGCGCCAGCGCGTTCGACTTGTCGAGACGTGCGTCGAGCTCCGCCTCGCTCAAGGTGAACAGCTCGCCCAGCTTCTTGATGCGCGAGACCGTCGCGGTCCCGATCCCGACGAGCAACTGCGCCAGGCCGGCGATGGCCTCCGCCTTGTTGATGTTGTCTTCGATCTTCGACATGGTCACTGCTCCTTGTGGTTGTTCCGGTACCATGCGATGGTCTCCCGGAGGCCTGCTTCAAAATCGACCTGCGCGCGAAAGCCAAAGGCCTCAGCCCGTCGCGTGTCCAGCTGCCGTCGTGGCTGGCCGTTCGGCATCGTCGCGTCCCACGTGATGCGACCTCGGAACCCCGTCAGGTCAGCAATCAAGTGCACTAACTCGGCAATCGTCATCTCACGCCCAGAGCCGAGGTTGACCGGGTCCGCCCCGTCGTAGTGCATCGTCGCGAGGTGGATGCCTCGGGCCGCATCACGCACGAAGAGGAACTCACGAGTCGCGGTGCCGTCACCCCAGACGACGATCTCTGATGCGTCAGCTGCTGACGCATCAAGACACTTGCGGATCAACGCCGGTATCACATGCGACGTGCTCGGGTCGAAGTTGTCGCCCGGCCCATACAGGTTCACGGGCAGCAAGTAGATCGCGTTGAAGCCATACTGTTGGCGGTACGCTTGCGCCTGCACCAGCAACATCTTCTTTGCCAACCCATACGGCGCGTTCGTGTCCTCGGGATACCCGTTCCACAAGTCCTCCTCGCGGAATGGTGCGGGCGTCATCTTCGGATATGCGCAGACGGTGCCGACGGCGACGAACTTCTTAACGCCGACCTGGCGCGCCTGCTCCATGAGTTGCACGCCCATCATGAGATTGTCGTAGAAGAACTCGCCCGGTCGTGCTCTGTTCGCACCGATGCCGCCGACGACAGCCGCGAGGTGGACGATCACGTCCGGTCGCACGTCGTCCAAGAGACGGATGACGGCCGACCGATCTCGCAGGTCGTAGTCCCGACTCCGAGGTGCGAACACGTGGGAAGACCCGAAGGTCCTCACCACGTGCTGTCCTAGGAACCCGTGACCGCCCGTCACGAGCACCCGATCCATCAGTGCGCGATGGCGAAGTTGGGCTCGCCACCCTTGAGCTTGTCGAGCACCTGCTGCAACTTACTCGCGAGCGACGTGCCCGGCTGAAGTATGTCGACCGTGTTCTTGATGCCGAGAATGACGGCCTTGGCCGCGGCGAGCGTCGCCGGCGGAATGCCCGTGCCGTCCCACGCCTTGATGTCCGCGCCCGCGACCTGGAGCTTCTGCGCCGCATCCTTGAAGGACGTCTGGATCTCGACGTGTTTGGCCTGCGTCAACGCGGGCACCGTGTTCGAGTGGTACAGCGTGATCTCGAGCGTCTGCGCATCGGCGAGCTCGTTGACCGCCGTCTCCTGACCTGCGACGAGCGCGGCCTTGACCTTCAGGGCGCCGGCACACCCGGCCGTGATGCCGAGCAACGTGATGAGTACGCTGATGGACGTAACGAGACGCTTCATGGTTTCTCCTTGAGTTCGTCCTGAGCCTTCGCTCGGGCGCGACGGGTGGCGATGGTGCGGTTACCAGTACACCACGGACAACTGCCGTGGTTGCGACACGACCGAACGAACCGCTTCGCTCGGGTGTAAGCCCGCCTGCGAGTACGACTCACAGGCCGAGCAATCCGCTGAGGCCATTCTGGATGGCAAACCCCGTGACCGCGCCGGTGATCCAACGCTTCGAGGCGGTGCCCCAGTTGAAGCCATCGACTTTCCAGGTAGGTGACGTGCGCCACGCATGGATGTCCGCGGCTGCGGCACCGAGTGCGCCCATGAGGGTCGCACGCACGGACGGATTGGCGAGAAGAGTGTGCAGTGTGTCCATGATCACTCCTTGGGCAAGCGCACGTAAACGACGTGAGGACCGCCGATGAGATGTTCGAAGACGCCCGTCCCGTTGACGCTCTTGCCGTCCTCGCTGGTGTTGCCGGCAATGCCCGTGACTTCGGTGGCATTCACTCCGGTGACAATCCCCACGTGGTGCGCGTGTCCGGCGTCATCCGTGTAGAAGAACAGGTCGTCGGGCTGGGGAGCACCGGCGACCACCCAGCCGCGCGTATTCGCTTGGTCGAGCAACGCCTGACACGATGCGCTCCGCTTGAGCGGGCACAGTCCACGGTAGGCGATGTCCAGGACCATCGAGACGAACGATGCACACCAAGAGTCGCCGACGCGATTCCAGGTGAAGCGCTGGAAAAAGTTGACCCAGCTGCCGTCGTTCGCGCCGCCCACTTCACGGACGAAGGTGAAGCGTCGGGCGATGATGGATGCTGAGGCCATTAGTGTGTGACTCCCTGAGTCGACTGATCCATCGGCGGCGGCGCACCGACCTGTCGGGCGCGCACGGCGTCCTTGATGCACTTGATCTGCGCGAGCAAGCCCGTGAGTTCTGCGCGTTCCTCAGGCGTCAAGAGTGACAACGCGATGGCCCCATCGTTCTGAGGCGTCACCGTGATCGTCTGAGCCGACCCGAATCCCGTGCGGTTCAAGACCGCCTCCGCCGCGCGGATGGCGACTCGCTGACGGTCGGAATCTCCCGAGGGAAAGCCGCACGTCGCGCAGGTCGCCGACAAGAACTGGTCGAGCACGTGCTGCAACGCTTCGATAGCGGGCATCCGCGCGAGTGCGAGCGCGTGCTCAGCTTTGATCTTCGACTCGGGGAACTGCGCACCGTGCTTACTGCATCGCGTGAAGCCCGGCTTGACATCGCGCCTGCACGGGTCGCCTAAGGAGTTGAGTCCGCCGTTGTCCCCGCACTTCATCGCGCCTCGATTGTACCACGCCGCGCAACGTGACGCGGGCCGACGTTGCCTTCATGGGAAGCATCAGGTCGAGATGTGAGGGCAGGCGCATCTGTAACCATCTGTTACTTGATCTGTTACTCGATTTACTCCGGTGATTGTTGATGATTATTGATAAGGTAACAGATGATACAGATGATACAGATGATAGTGTGTTACGTGGGTCCTGCGTCAATGTGCGCTGTGTCACTGCCAGAGGACAGGCGCACTTACGATGCGTTTAGATCTTGACCCGCCTCCTCGATCTGTTACCCCGTCGGAAGCGCTTTGGGAACGTCGCAACTCTCGAGGGTTCAAGCAGTTGCAGGAAAGACAGGAGGTTACAGATGAAAAGCGCGAGATCTGTAACCTTAGAAGGCCCGGGCCGTTGAGGAGGGTCTCACAGGTGTCGGCTACGCTCAGTGGAAAAGTGTCCTCAAAACGGTAAGGTCAAAACGGAATCGCGTTAGACGCAGTACTTGCGGGATCTGTGGGCCAATCGGAAGGCGCGCCAGCCTCCGCGTCGAACACCTGACGCGCATCACCAAGTGTTCTCAGATCAATGCAACGGATGACTTCACCCTTGATCTTCCGTGATTTGGACTCACCCGCGCTGAAGAATTCGATCATGCGTCGTCCGAACTCAACCTTAGACAGCAAGCGCGTTTTGCGCACAGAGCTCCAACTTGAATAAGCTTCGAATAGGGACGCGACAGGAACCCACTCCGCACCTGGCCATCCAAGCTGAGCAATGCGTCCCTCATACAAGCAGTCCTGCCACCACTCGAGCACAGGACTCAAACTCTGCGCCTGCTGCGCACGCAGCTCTTCGGTCTTCGGCACGGTGCGCAGCGCCTGACGGTCGAAGGGTCGCTTGAGCATCATATCGAGAAAGGCCGACAGGCCTCCGTCGAGAAGTTCCTTCTCGACGGCCTGGAAGTACGCTTGGTCGCCCATCCGCGCGCTCGAGACTTTCAGCGCCAAGAAGCGTCGTTCGCCCAACTGCGCGGGGATCGACCAATCATCATTCGTCGCCATGAAGAGATGGATGGAGTTCGACTCCTGCACCGAGTCGATGCCTTTCCGGGTGATTCTGAGCGTTGGCTCAGTAATCAGCCGTTTCAATGCAGCCACCTCACGCTTGTCGCCCGCCCAGAACGCTTCGTCACCGAACACGATGATCTTGCCGGAGATGGCCGCGTTGAAGTTGCCCACCAGGTCGGCGGTCTTGTCGAGATGCGCGAAGTGCCGCTCGAAGATGCGCCCCAAGGCACGGACAAAGGTGCCTTTCCCCGTGCCGGGCTTCCCGCGCATGACGACGGCCACTTCGGACTGGTAGCCGGGCTCCTGGCACGTGAGTGCGAGGAGGTCAAGCAAGTACTCGTAGTGCGCGACGTTGCCCGAGCAGATGATATCTTTGACATGCGCGAGGAAGAGTCGGCACTCCCCGGGCACGGGGAGTACCGAGAAGCCGGTCCACAAGTTGTAATCCACCGCCTCCACCGGACGAGGTGGAGGCGAGAACACCACCTCACGATACGACCTGCGCTGCTTCGACTCGAGCCACGCCTGGAACAGCGGTTTCCACGTCGGCTTGCCTTTCTCGTCGAGGCCCACGATCACTTGGCGGTTTGCGTACTCGGTGTAGAGCGAACGCGGTTTCTGGAAGACGACACCACCAGTGGCGTCTTCTCTTCCAATCGCGTCGTCCTTTCCCAGCCGGCACCAGAAGTGCTTCGCGTTCATCTCCTCGATGGCGTCCCCGTCGGCGAGCTTCAACCAGCCGCGCATCTTCGCCACGACCTCAGGCCCGAGGTCGTCGGTCAGCTTCGGACCGCCGGTGACGTTCTCTCCCGCACGATGCTTGGCCACGGTCGACGTGGCGAACTTGACCCGGTCGGCCAGATCCGGGTCACCGGCGATACGGGCGGCGCTAGAGATGATCCGGATGACCTGAGCGCCCTCGAGGCCTGCTTGACACAGGAACCCGGCGAGGTGTCCCACGGCGCCGTGCCGCACGCCTGCGCCCGGCCAATGCCGGGCCAGGAGCGCCACCAGGGCCACCCCGCGGACCGCGGCATACAAGTCCTCCGGCGTCATGACCATCAGGTCACGCTCGACCGTCCACGCCAGCACGTCCCCGGACGGGTGCGTGCTGGGCGGCAGGGCGGTGTAACCGCCGGTGCTGCGGATCTCGACGAGCATGGACGTCGTGCCGCCTGCTCCTGCGGCGCGGACGTCGGTGAATTGCGTAGTCTTGATGCCGTCGCAGCCGTACCAGTAATGCGAGTCCGGCTTGCCAGGCCGCCCATGCACCATGCCGGTGCGCGGCAGCAAGTCCCGCGCAGCCTCGACGGCCTCACGCGAGTCGAGGTCCACGTCTACGCGCCACCCCGAGGGCTCCCCGCACTTGCCGGCGATGCCGTCGGTGGGGCCGAAGTCCTTCGGCTCGTAGGTCTTCTTCTGCCAGGACGACGACGCGCGCTTCTCGCCTTTGACGAGTGGGACGACCGCCCAGCCTTGATCGATGTAGTGCTTCGCGATGAAGCGGATATCAGCCACGCGGCTCTCCCGTAATGCGGAGAGTCGGCATCCCCGCGCGGGTCTGCGCATACGGACACAGCGAGTTGTGACCGTACTCGGTGACACACTGACAATCAGACTTCTGTTCCAGCAGGTCGATCAGTTCTTGAGTCGTGCGGCGCTTGATGGCCAATCGGAACCTCCTGATATGAAGCGAGTCACGCACCACCGCAGGCCACCCGATACGCCTCCATCGGGTCGTCAGGTTCGGGCGGCAGATCAGGACACTGATCGCACAGCCACGGTGTGTCCACGTGAGGCATGGTGTCGGCGCGTGCGAGTTCCGTCAACGGGATGATGACATTGTGTCCGCACGCCATCACGAGGATCACGCGCTGTTGGTGGCGTGCGTCGATCACGCGCTTGATGCGTTGTGGTCTCATGATGCGTGTCTCGCGAGATCGGCGGTGACCATCGACCTGACGAGCTCAGGGAAACCCAGGGTAGGTCGCCACTTGAGCACGGTCTGAGCGCGCGTGCTGTTGCCGCACAGGTGGTGCACCTCCGCAGGTCGCAGGAGCGCGCCGTCATTATACACGACGCAACGACGCCAATCATACCCGAGCGATCCATAGGCGAGCTCGAGGAACTCCTGCACCGAGTGCATCTCGCCCGTGGCGATCACGAAATCATCCGCATGCTCTTGCAAGACCATGCGGTGCATCGCCTCGACGTAATCGCCGGCGAAACCCCAGTCCCGCTTCGCGCTGATGTTCCCCAGGCGCAGCATGTCTCCACCGTCAGCTTGACGCTTACCCGTATGCTGTCTAGCGACAGCATCCGTGATCTTCCGCGTGACGAACTCGAGCCCACGCAGCATGGACTCGTGGTTGAACAGGATGCCACAGGAGATGTGCATCTGGAAGGATTCGCGGTAGTTCACCGCGAGATGATGCGCGGCGACCTTGGACACGCCATATGGCGAACGCGGATGGAAGGGTGTCGTCTCGTCCTGCGGGCACGTTCCGGGAATCCCACCGAACATCTCAGACGAGGATGCTTGGTAGATGCGCACAGCACTGACTTCGTCATACACCTCCCGAACTGCCTCGAGGAGACGCAAGAGTCCGCCTGCGTTAACATCCATCGTGAGTTCAGCCTGACGCCAGGAGTCCCCGACGAATGACATCGCGGCGAGGTTGTAGATCTCGTTCGGGTAGACGTCTTTCAACGCCTGCACGAGTGATCCGCGATCCGTCAGGTCGCCGCTGACGAACCGGAGGTCCTCAGCCAGGTGCGTCAGACGCCAGTGAGACTCCGCGCTGATGCGCCGCGTGAGACCATAGACGTCGTATCCCTGCCCGAGGAGCAGACGCGCGAGATAACTCCCGTCCTGCCCCGTGATGCCCGTAATCAGCGCGCGCTTCGCCATGAGACGTTCTCCTCGGGAGATTGCCACTCGAGGTGGCGTGGGTTGATGCAGAGTCGGTTCTCGCCAACGGGACACGTATGTCCGGCATGGTGTCGTGCCGTCGGAGATGGCCCGTGGAACCAGGTGCAGACGACCCGCGTCACCGCGACGACGCGGTGCCCATCACGGATCACGGGCCGCCGCGTGCCGTGACGCTTTAACGAGAGCGCACCCGTCCACAGGATGCAGGCGTCAGGGTCGTCCGGAATCGTGGCCTTCGCCCATACGCGCGCCCAGAGCATTAGGCCGTCGGCCCCGTGATCGTCACGGTCAGGTGTCGACTGGGCCGCCAGGTCTCGCACCCGTCCACGGGATCGCCTTCGATCATGCGCCGACTGAAGTGCACGGTCGCGCGACCGGACTCGAGTATCCCGCGTAGCTGCGCGAGCGTCTGGTCAATCGCGGCGGGATTCATGGGCGTCCGCAGGCCCATGGGCAGGTCGGGCGCACTGCGCATCCCAAGCGCCAGCTTGGTGCCCTCCTCGTGCAGGATCTGAAGGAAGCCGTCCTTCGTCAATCCCGAGATGATCTGCGCTGCGAGCTCGCGTCCGGGGATGATGCGCCTGACTTCGTGGCGCACGTCATCGATCTCGACTTGACACCCCGCGAGCTTGTCGCGTTCGCCCGAGTTGATCTCGCTGAGTGGCTTGACGCGACGACCCCGACTGATCGCCTGACCCTGGAGCTCGGCCTTGGCTTCCTTGAAGTGACGCTTGAGTGTAGACAAGACAGGTGGCAACATGGGACATTCCTCCAGTTAGGCAAAAAGTCCAGCGGGAGTCTCACCCGCGCGTCGGTGGTCGGGCAGGTCGGCCGTATGTGACGGTGTATCCCTGCAACATGACGCAGTGCTTTCACTTCCCTGGACAAGCCGCGGGCCCTCGATGCGCGGAGCGCGACGACGTTCCACCAGCGGTGTGATGGAACGGGTGGGCAGGTCTGCCCATCGGGCCAAACGAAAGGCACTCATGGCGACGAGTGCGACGATCACGAGGAGATACATGACTACACCCTCGGGAGAACGCAGGTTTTCTCAGTCAACGCCTCAACCTGCTTGACATGACACGTGGGGCAGGCGCCGAGCCCCGGTGCGGTCCATTCGTGTCCATTCGCGCAACGAAGTGACAAGATGCGGCGCATCGACGCCGGTTCGCCCGGCGCCGAAGTCAGATCCTGCTCAGGCGTCGTATGGTCGCCGCCTGACGCACCCGGATTCCGACGTGCGGCACCCTCGACGCCGGGCAGCTCGCTCGAAAACGCGACGATGCCGCCTGGCGCTGACCTCAGCGCCAAGGATTCCTTCCGCGTCAGTCGCTTGAAGTCCAGCAACTTCACAGGTCACTTCCCATCATGACGGAGGAAGGTCACGTCGTTCTTCTTCCCTTCGAAGCAGTACCCGCAGGCGAGGCAGTTCGCTTTGCGCCCCGTCTCCTCGGGACAGACGAGTGAAGGCTTGGTGTCCCAGCAGACGCGATTGTGATCGGTCTGCTTGAGCGACTTGCTCCCGTCCATGACGATCCACGGTGATCCTGACCCGTCGCCGCCTTGCTGGCCGTTCTGTCGGACGTCACCATCGATCCAGGCCCGACGCCACCCCGTGGGCGGCAGGTCCTCATGAGACGCATCCATCGAGGCGAAGAGCTGCACGTTCGGCAGCGCTCGCAACTTCTCGAGGGTGGGAAGCAGCGCCGGGACGCGCCACGACCTCGTGTAGGCCCAGCACGTCACGTCGGGACGCAGGATCAACTGCACGATCCAGTTCTCGATGTACTCGACCGAGTCGAAGTCCCCGCTGACGTGGATCCGCAGGATGCGGCACTCTCCCGGAATCGGGGGCACGTCAGACCGCACACTGTTCCGACGATGGACCAGGGCCACGTCTCCCTTGATGCGCTTGGCGTAGCAGATCGCTTCGCACTCCGTTGTAGAACCCGGGCAGGTCCCGTAGTACCCACGCGGCATGTCCGACTCAGTGTCGCGCTTTGCGGGATCGCCCGGCGTCCGGGAATACGTGAACACACCGAAGCCGATCTTGTCGTTGCCCATGCCGTAGCGAGAGACGTCCACGCTGCGGGTGTCAGGCAGATAGACCGTGATGGGCTGCGCCTTCACTGGAGTTCCGCGGTGATGGCCGCGCCTCCGGTGCGTTCCTTCACGCCGTTGGTCTCCATACACAGGAGACAGGCCGCGGCGACTTTGCGGACCTCGTCCTGCGTCACCGCCCGGTCGGCGAGCATGGCCGCGATGCTCTGCTGGAGCAACGCGATGGTCTCATCCTGCGTCGGCGTCGGACTCATGCGCTGCGCCTGGAAGATCGCCTCCTGATTGATGGCACCGAACGAGGCGAGCCGCAAGAAGGGCAAGAAGGCGACGTTGCGCACCAGGTCGTAACTGGTGGCCACGGTCGGGTTCGGGCACTGCAAGAACGCACAATGGAGCGCGTCCTGCGGGTCCACGAAGAGCGTCTGGTTGTTACACGCGGGACAACGGGTGGTAATCATGCGAGACCTCCTCAGGTCCAAGCCTGCCAGGCGCGAGGCCTGGCAGGCGCTGCGTTAGAACGGCGCCTTCTCGCGCGGTCCGTCGCCGGCATCGTCGGCGTCGACCGTCTCGGCGTCGACCACGACCGTCTTGCCCTTGGTCTTCTCGAACAGGTCGGCGCACTCGTTGTAGATGGACTCGTCCTTGACCCATCCCTTCGGCTCGATCTTCCAGCCATAATACGAGTACGTCCCGCGCTTCTCGGGCACCGGCGAGACCGCGAACTCGTGGGCGAACGACGGGAGCTTCGAGCCCAGAAGGATCGTGTTCAGCGTGGTGGCCTTCTTGAGCTGCGTGCTCTTGAGCGAGAAGGTCATGAACTCGTGCCGCCCCAGTGCACCCTCGACGCCGGCGAGGACGACCAGCACGAGGTAGTCGTAGAACTTCGTCGCACGCGGCTTCAGACGCACCAGCTTGCCGTCGCGTTCCTCGCTGCGGAACTCGGTGCGCGGGTCGCCGTCCGGCACCGCGAAGTCGATCACGCCACCGCCTTCGTTCATCGGTGCGAACTCGACGTGCCGATGCCCGAGCTGGTTGACGATGTAGAGCTCCAGCGGCCCTTCGCCGTAGATCTCGTGCGTGATCGAATTGAAGAAGTCACCCTCGCGCAGACCGTCGATGTAGGCGGCCTCCGAGCGCTTGACTTCCGGGGACATGGCCTGCGCGATGCGCAGCGCCGGCGGACGAATGTCCGCCATCGTGATGGCCTCGGTGCCGCGGACGTCACCCGCCTTGATGAAGTCCGGACGGTCGAGGGCGGCCCCCGAAGCGATGGTCATACCACCGCCTGGGGTCCGTGCGAGCTTGTCGGTTTTGGACATGTGTAGTCTCCTGGTTGCGTGGTTGTCGGACAGGTCGCTGCCTGTCTACAGCTTCTTCCCGAGCTGCGCGATGCGGACGCGCCGCTTGTCGTTCGTCGCCGCCGTGCGCTTGATCCGACGCTGGAGCTTGCCGATCTCGCGCTTCGCCGCGACCTGCGCCGCGGACTTCTTGATCGTCGCCATGATCATTCCTCTCCTTCAGTGAACGGGCCATCCTCCGTCGGAGAATCCGACGGAGACTTCCGTGGGCCGGTGTGATGCACCGTCTCCCGCAAGAATACCCCGACGCCGGGCGGCGGTGTGCCGCTCCCAGGTTCGCCGGGCTTGAGTTCGGCACGCTGCGATACCGTCAGCAGGGCCGCATATTGCGTCTCGAGGGCCTCGGTCACGATGGACGCGAGGGTGGCCGGCATCAGGCGCAGTTGCGCTTCGCGTCCTGACTCGCGGACCCACGCCATCAGTGTGACGGGGTCTTCCACGACCGGCTTGATCTTGAATTGCGGCGAGAACGTCCCCGCGCTCTCCCCGCGCCAGGTGTCGTCGCCGGACAGCTCCTTGACCTTCGCGAGTTCCTCGAGCATGCGCCGCTCGATGGCGTCGTAGAGAATGTTCCGGCGGGACTGCGCCTCGGCGGCCGTCGCATCCTCGACCTCGAGGCCGGCGTATTCTTCCGCCAGCTCCTTCATGGTCTTGGTAGCGCGTTCGTCTTTCTCTTTGAGCACCTGGACCATGCGTTCGGTCAGCTGCACCTGTTCAGGATCTCGCGGGATGAGATCCTTCAGGTTCGACCACTTCCGCGCTTTGCCCGCCTTGCGTCTGGCCATGCGTATCCTCCACTGCGAGTGTGCTATGCTGACAGGTGCGAGTCAAGCACCAGCCTGCGACCTGATCTCCGACGGGCGGCGGGTCGTCATACACGATGGCGATGTAGCCGCAGTTCGAGCAGTACGCGGTCCACTTACCCCGCGTCGTACCGTATTCAGTGAAGGTGGTCAGGTCGTGACCGAGGCCAGCCGCCTGCTCCCTCACCAGTTTTCTGAGTGTCTTTTCTTCCTGGACTTCATCGCGGGCCGCATGTGTCGGACACGGCATCGGCGGGCCGTATTCGTAGACGATGCAGCCGCACTTGCGTGTTTTGAGTCCATCTCGAAACCTACCCATAATACCACACCCTCCCGCCCTGCGTCATGTCTCTCTCAGAATTTTCCGCCACTGGTCGACCGTCCATCGCGCCATGTCGTCTTTGCTCCGCAGTGCTCGGAGAATCGCGTGGTCAATAGTTTTCTGGCCCTTCGGACCCACCGCGACCACGTCCACGATCAGCATCGGCTGCGTGGCGCCCGGTCGCTCGATGCGCCCGATAGATTGCGTGCGCTCGAGCAAGCCGAGACCGTTCGACAGGTAGACCGCGATGTTGGCGCCCGCAAAGTTCAGGGACGCGCCGCCGGCTTTCTGGTTCCCCACCACCGCTCCGCGCCGGCGGTTACCTCCGGGGGCGAGGAAGGTCTTGGCCGCGTGGCGTTCGTCCTTCGTCTGCCCACCCCGCAGCTGATACACCTCGGGGTATATCGCGCGGAGCGCCTGTGTCGTGCGCTCGAGTTCAGGCTTGAAGCGAGACCAGACGAGGAGCTTCTCGGGCTGGTTGTGGAACGTCTCGAGCCAATGGATGAAGGCATCAAGTTTCTCCCGTCCGATCTCGCGCGTCCCTTCGCTGACCAATGCGCCTAGTGGGGCGCTCGGTGTGGCCGGCACCGTCTCCGGATGCAGTGCACGCAAGAACTGCGGAAGCGGCTCGGTGATGTCCGGCGGAGGCGTCCAGCCGTCACCCTCGAGAAGAACGTCTTCGAGTCCGCCTAGAAAGCCTGACGTGAGCTGGGCCAGTCGCAGGCCTTTGACAATCGCTTGCTTGGAGACTGAGGCCTGCGTTCCGAGCCACGTGACCATGTCGTCACGCTGGGAGGTATACAGGGACCACGTGGTCGGCGTCAGGCGCGCTTCGACCGTGACAGGCGGCAACATGGGCGGCAGGTCGAAACAATCGCGCGTGCGCCGCGACAGGACGTAGGGCGCCATGCGCTGGTTGTAGTCGTCGAGGTGCTGGTACTGCACCACCTTGCGATTGTCGTAACCACCCATGATGCAGTGCTTCGCCATGAATTGCGAACGACTGCTCAGCCCGAGAATCTGCGGGTCGAGGATCGACATGGGGTAGAACGTATCCTCCGGGGCACCATCGCTGAGCGGGGTGCCGTTGAGGAGGGTCACCCGATCCGCACGCCGATTCCGCAGGCGGCGACAGGCGCGCATCTGGTCGGAGAATCCTGACAAGGCCCAGCTTTCATCGAGGATGAGCCACACCCGGCGTCCGCGCAGTTGCTGCATGAGGTCGTGGAGACGATCTTCACGTCGGATGAACTCGAAGTTGGTGATGACCCAGTTCAGCGCCATCGGGTCGAGCTGCAGCTCGGTGTAATTCTTGTGGTACTCGTGGATGACGTTAGGCACTGCGTCCCAGGCGTGCTTGGCCACTTCGCCGAGCAGTGCGTCCGCGTCGGCCCAGGTCGAACGCGCGAAGCCCGGCGTTACCACGACCACGGTATTGACCTTGCGATCCAAGTAAAGAATCTGGCTCGCATCGACACATTGCTTGGACTTGCCCGCACCGACTTCGTCGGCGAGGAAGAACACGCGCGGGATGATGCGCCCGCGGGAGGGATCTGTGTCCGTCACGAGCTGGTACACTCCCTCGACTTGGTGCTCCCGATGCGGCCATTTCTCGTTGGCCGTCAGCAGCTTGAGGATCTGATCGCGCGTGGGCTCAGCCATGCTGTGTCGGGTAGACGCCGGTGAGTGCGATGCGGCAGACGTCCTTGACTTTGTCGCTGAACTTCTTGCCGAGGATCCACTTCAGGTATCCTGTCGGCACAGCCTCCAGGGCCTTTCCGCGGTGTTCGCCGAACGAGAAGCAGAGCTGCCCATTCTTCCATTGCAGCTTGCCTTCTGAATCATAATAACCTGGCCAGCACAAGTCGTGGAGGGCTTGCAGGTCGCGTGGCACGTCGGGGTAGGCGTGCAACTGCGCGGCGAGGACGCGCGTGGCCATGCGCACGTCATACAAGGCGGTGTGGGCCCCGTCGGCCCGTTCGCCGACGGGTTCGTCCTGCGGTGCCAGCGTCGTTACGCCAGCACCGAGCCACCTCGAGACCGCGTGCTCGAGCGAGCGCCCTTCAATGACCTGCCACAGCCGGAAGCTGTCGAGGATGCGGGCCTCCTCGTAGTCCCACGTCTTGCCAGCTCGTGCGAACTCGGCGGCGACGATCCGCAGGTCGAAGCGGACGTTATAGCCGGCGAAGTCGCAGCTCTTGAAGCCGATCAAGAAGTTGGTCGCCAGCGCCTCGAAGCGCGGCGCATCGGCGACCATCGCGTCCGTGATCCCGTGGATCGCCGTCGCGTCAGGAGGAATGGGCACACCGGGATTGACGAGGGTCCGATACTCGCGCGTCGGCTTTCCGGGCGCCATGATCTCCAAGGCTACCTCGACAATCCGCGCGGAGTCTGGGTTCGTCCCCGTCGTCTCCAGGTCGAACCCGAGCATGGGTCGCTCGAGCGTGAGTACCTCCGTGAGTGTCTTCATCACGCGAGAACCTTCACCGCTTCCGCGCGGAGACCGTTGCCTTTCCCGCCCGTCTCCTGCACCGGCGTGAACTCCACTCGCGTGCCTTCGAGCAGCGTCGGGAAGAGGTCAGACGCAGGCGCACCAGCGGACGTCCGCAGGTTGCGCGCATGGAAGAAGCGATCGTGGCCTTGCTCATCGCGGATGAAACCGAAGCCTTTCTTCTGGATAACTGCCGTTATGATGCCCGTCACTTGGTGCCCCTTTGGCAAATGGCACAACTGCGAGCTTGATTCCTCAAGTCACGTCGTTGGCCTCTGGTGAGTTCATTTCTCTTGAGCCCTTCGTGAGGTGCGTTATCTAGATAATCAGCCGCAGCCCTGAGCAATTCAGGTGAGTCTTTGAATCGACCTAGACCTTGATTACAGGACCCACACAATACACCACGAATTACATCCGTGAGATGATTATGATCTAGGTGAAGTGCGGCTAAGCGCTTCTCCTTGTAACTGGGATCTTGCCATCGAGTCTTCAACCTCGGGCATGGTGCACCTGTTCCGCGTCCGCGAAACAAACCCAAGGCCCGCTTCTTAGCCCAAGTGGCGCGACACTTCACACGTTGGGCCGGAGTTCGTTTGTAAAGACCTGCACCGTTCATGATGCGGTCTCCCGTTGAATCCACCCCGAGACGAAGTCCTGCATCTGGCGATGCCACTCCCTCGGGCTGCTGGTGCTGGTCTGTCCTTCCTCCGCGTATTTCCCGCGCGGGTTGCGTCCCCGCGTCATGTACTCGTCGAGCTCGCCGCTCAGACGTGCGAGCGGCAGATAGATCCACCACGGAGTGACCACGATGGCCATCTTGTCCGCGTAGCAGAGGCGTGAGGGTGGCAGGTTCATGCGCTTGGCGAAGAACCGCGAGTGCAGGAGCGCGAAGCGGTACCAGTGATCACGCGGTTCGTGGAACCACGCGAGCTCGTCCAGTACGTCGAACCAGCCCATCAAGTGCGCACCGACTCGGGGATGCTGCTCACCTTCGAGACCGTCCATGTTCGGCTTGCCCCAGTAGCCCAGGTCGTGGACAAAGAACGCCACCCACAGGCGCGGGTCCCACGGGAAGCCATAGAGCTTCCACCAGGAGTACGCGACAAACCATGGATGGAGAAATACTTGATGGACGCCGAACAGCAGACTCCGAGACCCCACCGTCATCGTGATCACTCCTTCGTCAGGACGCACATTATACCACGGGCAATTGGTCGCCGAACGACGTCCAGCCGGAACGATTCTGCCGAGCGAACACCTCGAGGTAGGGCCCCGGCGTCAGGCGTTCAATCAGACCGTACTGCGCCTCCGGCTTCGCGGAGTGTCGCGTCCGCGGGGCCATGAAGACGTTGGGGACGTTGCGCTCGAGGACGAGCTGCGTGGCTCGTCCTCGGGTCGCCAGGATGATATGCTCGGTACACCCTCGGGTGTACCGGCCCAGACCGACGTTAAGGACCAGTTCGGCATGCGGCTCCAAGCCCCACAGCTTGGAGACAACGAGTCGACCCTTGACCCACGTAATGAGCTGCTTGGGCTCGAAGCCCCAAGCCTTGCAGACGCGCGCACCATCGCCGTTGAGTAAGAACGGGTTGGTGACCCAGCAGTACAGCACCGCGTGATCGGCGACAGGGTGACCGGCGATCTTCATGCCGAGTTCATCGGCATGGGCGAGATTGCAGATCGCGTCCGTCGTCATCACGTGGTACTGACCTGCGGCGCCGCGTTCGCCTCCCGCGTCTGTCGCGGGCAGCTTGTCGCCGTACTTCCACGGCGGGTCCGCGAGAATCGACGTGAAGGGTCTCACCGGTCCTCCGTCAAGTGGCGCTGGGTGAACAGGATCTCCGCGATGCGGGGTGGCTCGTAGCCGGGACCCTTCCCGCCCTTCTTCGTCACCGGGTCGAGGCGATCCTTGGTCATGTTCGAGCGATGCACCTCCTCGAACACCGGCGCCACCTCGATGCCGTGGACGACGGCGGTACCGAGGACGACGTAGAGGAGGTCCGCGAGTGCGTCAGCGACCTTGACGACGTTCTCCTCGCTGCACGCCTCGAGGTATTCGATGAGCTCCTCCTCGATGAACTTGTACCGCTGCTTGACGAGCTCCACGTCAATGAGCTGCGGCGCCGTCCCGCGCGGGTAGGCCATCTTCTCGTGGAACGCGGCGACCTGTTCTTGACTGACTCTCATCGTGACCCTCCCGAGTATAGGGGACTGTGTATCTTGTGCGTCTCGTGAACCAACCTCACGACTACGTCGTAATCGATCTCTCCGAAGGAGGCTACGCCATGTAGACGCAGGTCCCGCAGAACAGTTTCCGCGCTTGAATACTCAAGCGCGCGGGGCACCCTTTCGCCGAAAAGAAACGTCGGGCGGTAGATGACCAGGCGCTCGTCCCGCATCGGAGAGCGACGCGGGCGACGGAACGCGATGACCCACGCACGCTGACATTGCTGTTCCAGCTTGATGAGCTCGACGAGCTGAACAGGGTCGAGCTGCGCATGGATACTCTCGACCGGGTCCAACAATTTGAACTCGAGCCACGAGGTTGGACCGGCCCAGGTGAGGGTCGAATCGGGGATCCCGCGCGTGAACTTGTCCGCGTGCTTGTAGTACACTGCGTGCGGGCAGGCGGCCAGTAAGCGCTGGACTTGCTTGTGGTTGTAGTCACTCTCCTTCATAACATGTCCGGGATGATGCAGCCCTTCACGGCATGCACCGCAGGCAGTGAACCCAGCAACTTCTCCGCCGCTGAGACGATGCCGCGATGCAGGTTCTGATCGGCGGTGAACTGCGGTAGGCGTTCACCGAACTGCTTGATGAGCGCCTCATCGCTCAGCTCGACTTCCATGTAGAAACGGACTCGCATGTCATCCCTCCTGGTCTTTACGGGTCTGGGCGTACTCGCCCAAGCCCTGAAGTTCGTTCTGGTCCTGACGGCGCTTCGGCGTGCGCCGCCGCACGCCGGAACTGGGTGACAGGCGCCGGGCATCCGCGGGCATTCCCACCCCGCACGCATCGCAGACCCCATGGACGGAGATCCGCCCACGGGGACAGCACGGGCATTCTTGACGTTCGAAGATCATGACAACGCTTTCAGGAGGGCCGCATCGCGCTCGGCCTTGAGTTGGACCATGTCATTGGCAAACACGTGGAGACTCGTCATGTGCATCGTCAGGGTTCCGGGTCGGACCAAGTTCCACGTCGCGTCACGCTGGCGAAGCTCGACGAGCATCCAGAGCAGCAGACGAACCGTGAGGTAGAAGTCGTCGGCGAAGTGACGCATGAGATCGCAAGAGCGCATCGGGTAGAAGACGTGCAGCCGTCCGCCACGCATGATGAACTGGTACCCGAGGGTGCAGGGCTTCCGGCCCCCGTCGCCGACGCCGGTGTCCTCGGGGAAGAAGATGGGAAGATACGCCTGCCGCGAGTGAGGCTGCTGCACGAGCAGACTCACCACGTCCGCCAGGTCGCCGTACCGCCCGCGGATGCCTTCGTGCGGTCCGCCACCTGCGAGTTTTGGCCAGTACCTCTCGGGGTAGGTGTGGTTGAACTTCTCGGCCGCATCGCGGTGCTTTGCTGCGGACCCCGCCCACGGCCACCACGCCCACGAGGGTGGCGGATTGAGCGGCAGACCGCTGACGCGCTCGAGGAAGTGATCGTCAGCCCACGGTAAGTTGGGTTTGACCTCTTCGCGCCACGCCGCCAAGTCTTCTTGGCGGTGAAGATCCGCCGCCAGAGTGACGTTGAGCAACTCGTTGGTCACCGCGTCAGGTCGCGCTCGCACGTCTTGGCCCTGCCACGTTTCCGTCTTGACGACGGTGCTCTGGTCGAGCATCGCCGCCCGCAGGATGGACAGCGCCTGCGGGAAGAGCTTCGTTTCGATCATCATGGCTTTGAACTCTTGAACAGGCGGACGATCTGCGCACGTTTTCGACCTTTCAAGTGAGCGCACAGTCGCCACAGGAAAAGAGTCTGAGTGATCATCGTCAAGTCGCCTTCCCGGGTGCGAACTTGGACAATTTCTTTTCGCTCGATGCACTCAAGGAATCCCGCAGTTCGTTTGACCATGCGAGCATTGCGTCGGACGGCATTGTAAGGGTCAACGCCGATACGCGCGAACAGGACGTTTCGCTCGAATGATTGACCCTGACGCTCCGCGCATTCTCGTAGCATAGCGACAGCTTGCTCCCACTCATGATCCACAGGTGAGTTGGTCTTGCGCTTTCTATTCTTAATGGGCACGATGATCCTCCATGTATTTCAAGACAGCGCGAACTTCCTTGATCGTCGCATCACTCTTCAGGCGGTTCGCTCGCCAGCTGATGATGGCGACGTTGCTCTTCACATAACCGCGACTTGGGACGATCTCGTCAATCGTTGGTGCATTATCTTTCAATCGACGAGTGCCTTGGATCAACTTGATCCCGAACACAGGACATCGCAGTGGAATCATGAGATCGGTCTCAGCTAAGTCGAATCGCGTTCCGCGAGTTCGAGACCTTTTCTTTGCTGAGCGAATGAGGGACCTCAAAGGATATTTCCGACGCCAGTGCCGGAAGTGCTTATTCTTCGGACTCTTCATTGGTCCCTCCGCGTAATTCCGCAGGAACTTCCTCAAACCTGCACCGCGTCATCACAGGATGGTTGGCACGAGTGTAAGCTTGCAACTCAGCCAAGGCGTCAGGAAGCAGACGACCCCGTGCGTCCTTGTGGACGCGGAGTGCCTGCGCAAACTTCGCAATGCCACGGTGGAACTCATCACAGATGTATCGAGCATTCCACTTGTTGACCCACCCCCAGAAATATGGGTCTTGCACTTTGAGCTGCTCGAGTGCGCCCACCGGATCCGGCAGCAGCGGCAAGATCGTCGCGAAGTACATGGGGTGAGCCGTAATGTTGGCGA
>Ga0137427_10000374_pt1 | contig 23892 bp, 30 predicted proteins | sample EasRivERMZT700_2_FD_102309 | JGI IMG/M metagenome (GOLD analysis project Ga0137427, IMG submission 102309) | Soil microbial communities from meander-bound floodplain in the East River, Colorado, USA - East River MetaG ERMZT700_2 | ecosystem: Environmental > Terrestrial > Soil > Floodplain ...
GCGTTCGTCTTCGTCCTTGGCCGCCTGGCGCCAAATGATCTTCCGCCATGCCACGGCAACCTCTAGGGCCTCCTTGCGGGCGCGGATTTCAGCTTCGGAGCGCTGGGACTGGGTGAGATAGGAGCAAGACGTTCGCGTCTCTCGCCGCGGATGTCGACGCGACGCTTGATATCGCCGCGACGGTGGCAAAGACGCTGGCCGCGTTGACGACGACCGTCAAGACCGCGACCGTCGACTGCGAAGCGGCCCTGATGAAGGCGCTCGGGTCGCTCGTCTCTTCGGCTGCAGCATCCGTCGCGACCGACGCGGCGCTATCGAAACCACTCGGCGCGCTTGCTGTTGATGCAGCTGCGACAGTGGGGGAAGCGGCAATCGATGGCGCGCTAACCGTCACGTTGGGCGCCCTGACAGGCTCATCGGCCGCCGCGGTCGATATCGGCGGCACGTTCTCCAAGTCGCTCGCCGCCCTCACGCTGATCGCGGCCGACGGGCCGGCGAGCTCGCCGCAAGAAGGTTCGCTCGCGCAGACGCTGGCGTCCCTCATTGCGTCAAGTGCGGTGTTCAAGTGGGACCGCCAGGACAGCGCGGGCGCAATTTGGGCGGCGCAAGCCGGCAGCGGAGCAACCTGGACAGGACAATCCGGAACCGCGGGCGCGTGGACGCCGCAAGCCGGATCGCCCGCATCATGGAACGAGCAATAGAGATGGCTGACTTGTTGCCGCTTCAGATCCCACCGGGCGTATTCCGCGGCGGGAACGAGTATCAGGCCAAGGGGCGCTGGTACGACACGAACCTCGTACGCTGGTATGACGGCGTGGCGCTCGGGCCAGTGCTCGGCTGGGTGCAGAAGTCCGTCTCGACAGTGACAGGCGCGCCACGGGCCATCACGACATGGCGCGCCGATGATGGTGTCCGCCGCGCCGCGATCGGCACGCATTCGAAACTGTACGCGATGGGCGCTGACGGCTTTCTGACCGATATAACACCGGTCGGTTTCACGAGCGGTCGAGCCGACGCGGCAACGCTGCTCGGCTATGGGCAGGGCACGTTCGGCGCCTACGCATATGGGACGCCGCGGACCGATACGGGGAGCGCACTGCCGGCGACCGTGTGGGATTTGGACATCTGGGGCCAGTATCTGGTCGGCTGTTCACCCGACGACGGCAAGCTCTACGAGTACCAGAACGCAGGCGTTGCCGCGGCCATCGCGAACGCGCCGACGAGCTGCCAGGGGCTTGTGGTCCATCCGAAGCGTCTCGTGATCGCGCTCGGTGCGGGTGGAAATCCGCGCAAGTGGCAATGGTGCGATCTGGGCGCCAACACCGTTTGGACGCCGTCGGCGACCAATCAGGCCGGCTCGAATGAGATCCAGCAGGGCAAACTGATCTGCGCCCGCGCGGTCAACGATCAGGTCCTGATGCTGTCCGACATGGACGCGCACGCGGTCGATTATGTCGGACTCCCATTCGTGCTGACCGCGCGGATCGTCGGCAATGCCTGCGGGGCAATCTCGAAGGGCTGCATGGTTTCGTCAGGCTCGTTCACGGCCTGGTGGAGCAAGTCGGGATTCTACATCTATGACGGTGCGGTGCGGACGCTCAAGTGCGATGTGTGGGACGATCTGCTCCGCAACCTGACGGTGGCGCAGCAGTCGAAGGTCTCGGGCTACCACAATTCAAAGAACCAGGAGTTCTGGTGGTTCTACCCCTCGGGCGGCGCGACCGAGATCACGAACTACGCGAAGTGGAACTACAAATACGACTATTGGGATGTCGGCACACTCGTGCGCCTGTGCGGGAAACCGCCCTTCATCTTCGTGAACCCATTCTGTGTCGGCGCCGACGGCATCGTGTACGAGCACGAGACCGGATACTCGTACGGCGGCTCATCGCCCTACGCGCGGTCCGGCCCGATCGAGCTCGGCAGCGGCGACCGCACCCTGCATGTGCTCGGCATCGTGCCCGACGAGAAGACCGCAGGCGACGTGAGCGTGAGCTTCCGAACCCGCCTTTACCCAAACGCGACGGAAACCGTCTTGGGCGCCACCACCCTCACGAGTGCGGGCAAGGCGGATGTGCGTTTCAGTGCCCGTCAGGTCGAACTCGTCGTGACCGGATCGGCGCTAACGAATTGGCGCTGGGGCGAACCTCGGCTCGCGATCGCGCAAGGGGGAAAGCGATGATCCGCCTTCGCCAAGGCTACGGCGGACAAGTCGCGCTCGTGGGCCGTAGTCCGGAGGACGTAGGCCCATGAACCTGCCGAGCGCGCCGCACAAATATGACCGCGCCCACACGCAGCAGATGCTGGAGGAGATTCGGCGCTCCGATTCGGAGAATTTCAAGAGCGGACGCGACGTTCGGCTCGAGCGGGGCGAGCGGCTCATCCTCAGGAGCCCGAACGGCACGCGATTCAAGATCACGGTGGACAATGCAGGCGTGATCTCAGCGACGGCGATCTGACGGAGAGCGATGGTGAACATCAAGATTGACGAGCAGGACTGGACGGCCCGTGGGCTGACGTTCAAGCACACGGGCAGCGTGGTTCAGCAGTATCACTTCATGATCGACGGGCGCTCCGATGTCTGCACGGCGCTGGTGAGCGGCGAGACCATCAGCCTCTTCCCAGAGCGCGACGTGTCGCATCGCGCGCTCCTTTCCGTACTCGATCGCGACGCGCTGGAAGCGCCGGCCGGCTTCGGCCGCGGCGGCTTCGGCGTCAACATAGGATAGGCCCAATGGCTGACACATATACGTCGTCCCTCCGCATTGCTCAGCAGACGATCGGCGGGAACGAAAACACCTGGGGCGATATTCTCAACGCGTCGCTCGCGCGGCTCGATCAGGCCGTCGCCGGGGTCGTTTCCGTATCGGTCACCGCCGGCAACGTCGCACTCTCGACGGCGAACAATGCCGACGACCAGGCGCGCAACGCGCTCATCGTCCTGACCGGCACGCCGGGGGTGACGCGCACGGTGACGTTCCCGGACGTGGAGAAGCTCACGTGGGTCTACAACAACTCCGACAGTTCGGCGACGCTGACGGCGGGCGCTGGCACGACGGTCTCGGTGCCGGCCGGTTCGATCGCCCTCATCTACACGGACGCCGCGACCAATGCGGCCGGCATCCTGATCGCGCCGGTCGGCGGCACGCATGTCACCACGACGGCGTCGCAGACGCTGACGAACAAGACGCTCACGAGCCCCTCGCTCACGGGCACGGTCACACTCCCGGGCGGTAGTACGCTTGAGGCAGGAGGCGGCGGGACCGGCGAGGCGATGGCCAAAAGCCAAAACACGCTTACCGCGTTCAGTGTCGCCAACACGAGCACCGGAACAGCCGGACGTGCAGCGTTCACCGCCAGTAACAGTGCAAGCACAATGCTCATGCAGCAATTGAGCACTGGCTTCACACCTGCAGGTGTCAACAGGGCGGATGGCGGTGTATTATCCGGCACCGGAGCAGGCGGTGTTACAGTTCACGCGAACCACGCCTCGGGCACTGTTTACATCGGAATCAACCAGACGCAGGTCGCGGCGTTCGATGCGACCAAGCTCGACCTCGCCATCGGCCAGATCAAGTTTCCCTCGTCTCAGCTCGCGAGCGCCGATGCCAACACGCTCGACGATTACGAGGAGGGGACATTCACGCCGACCCTGGGCGATGGGACGAATAATTACACGTTGTCAATCGCGATCGGGTCCTACACGAAGACTGGCGACACAGTTCATGCTCATGTGACAGCCGTTTGGTCCAGCATCGGCTCGGCCGGCGCGGCCCAGTTGCGTGTAGGAGCTATGCCATTCACTTCTATCTCGACCGCCAACTACCGATTTGGCGTCGCCTGGGCGAGCGTTAGCGGTTTGGATACGACGGCGACCCTCAACCAGATCACAGGTCTGATGCTCAACAGTGCCACGACGGTCGGTTTTGAGCGCGCGAATGACAATGCCGCGTCAACGGCTCTGGCAGCGAACGGGTCGAGCGCCAGCGGATGGATGATGCTCTCGATTACCTATAAGATCTGACGGCAATCGTATCGAGGTCGCCGCACGCTACGTGGCTATAGCCGTCCTCCCGAAGGAGTGTGGTTGCGGCACTGGCATATGGGCCTAGGCCGGCGTGCTCGTATAGGACTACTTTCGGACGAAGCCTCTCGAAGTCGATCTGTCGCAAAATTTCGTAATCGTAGGTCTCGGCGTCGATCACAAATAGATCAACGCGATCGACGTGATGTCGGTTGAGCACTGAACGTAGTGTCTCGCACGCGACGGATTTACAGGAGATATACGCCTCTGGCTCCTCAGTCAGGCCGAAGTATGGTTTTGCGCCAGCCAAATGCGTCAATACGTGATCGTGGCTGAAGGAGCTGACACCTTGGATTGTGTTCGGCAAGCCCGCTTTCTGCATGGTCTCGCGGGAAACGTAGTAGAACGATTGCGCTTCGTTTGAATGTGAAATGGCGAGCTGCTCGAACACGAGCCCCCTGTCGGCCGGATAGTTAGCAACGAGCCTCTCGAACACTTCATCGAGGGGTTCGATGAAAATTCCGCGCCACTGTGGATTAGCGATAACAAGGCTGTGGAGCGGATCGCGAAGCACGCCATCGTGCGACCCGACCTGAACAAAGAAGCAGTCCTTACCGCCGAAGAACCGATCAATGATCCGGCTTGGCGCCGCTCGAAAGCGGCCGGTCACCCTGTATCGGCGCGCCGCCCGGCCGAAGCGGTTTAAAGCGTCAACGATCAATAGGAGTTGCCTATGCAAACCCGCACCATCATAGACCGTATCGAAATCGAGCCGCAAACCGGCAACGTCTTCGTCAAGATACAGAAGCAGATCGTCGACGGCGATCAGATACTCGCGTCCCAGCCGCACCGCACGGTGATCGAGCCGGGCGTCACCCCGGCCGCACAGATGGCGCTGGTGAACGCCCACTTGGCCTCGATGGGCTATCCCGCCGTCAATGCGACGGACGTGGCTGTTCTGGATGCCGCCCTGGTGCACCTCGCAGGTCATCGCGCGGACAAAGCGGCCGACAAGTGATGCCCGCAACCGGTTCCTTCGCGACCGCGATACCATGGAAACGCACGTGACCGATTGGGAACGCTGCCGTCCGTGGATCGAGGCCGCGCTGCCCTATACGGGCGGAACGCATACGATCCAGGACATCGAGGCCGAGCTTCGTTGCGGCCAGCTTGCCCTGATCGCCGGCGAAAAATCGGCGATGCTGTGCGAGATCAGGAACTATCCGCGGCTGCGCGCGCTGCACATCTTCCTCGCGGGCGGCGACCTGACCGAACTCAAGAGCTTCAACGCGATCGTGGACAGTGCCGCCTGCGTCACGGGTTGTACGCGCATAACCCTGGCCGGAAGGCCGGGGTGGCAACGCGCGCTCAAGGAATTTGGTTATGAGCCGAAATGGACGGTGTTATCGAAGGAGATTTCCGAATGAGCAAAGGCGGTGGTACCACCTCGACAATCGACTCTCGCCTGTACGATCTTCTCAGCAAGAATTACACGAGTGCTCAGGGCCTGGCGGCCAAGCCTTTCACGCCCTACACGGGCCAACTCGTCGCCAGTCCCTCGGCCGCAACCACGCAGGGGCAGAATGCACTTTTGACCGGGGCGCTCACGGCCGGACAGCCGACGCTCAACAGTGCGATCGCGGGTGCGCAGAATATTGCGAACTTCAACCCAGCGCAGGTAAAAGCGCCGACCGCGAACGCCGGCATGGGCCAAGCCGCGACGAGCGGTGTTTACATGCCATCTCCGATGGGCCCTGCCATGCGGCCGATGGGTGTGCCGCCGGCCCTATCGGCGACCGCGCCCACAGCGGCGCCGCTCGCTGAAGGCCAAGGGTTGGCGTTTGGCCGCGACGCGCGGAAGCAACCGCGCGTGTATCCTAAAGCCGTCTGGAGTTCCAATTCGCCGGACGCGCCGCTGGGGTCCGTTTCGCCCGCCTCGACATTGCCGTCCGGACCCAGCATCGCAGCGATGCAGGGCCTGCAGGGTCTCGACGCCTATCAGAATCCATACATCGACAGCGTGATCAATGCGGCGCTTGGCGACCTCGACCGTTCGCGCCTGCTCGCGGTCAACCAGAACGCATCGAACGCGGCGGTCAGCGACGCGTTCGGCGGTGACCGCCAAGCGATCACCGACGCCGAGACGAACCGCGCCTTTGGCGATATTGCGGCGCGGACGGCCGCGGAGCTCAGAATGGGCGGGTTCAACACCGCGTCCGGGCTCCTGATGTCGGACAAGGACCGCCTGCTGCAGAACGCCCAATTCAATGCGACAAACCAGCAGCAGACGAACCTCGCCAACATGGGAGCGGCCAATCAGTTCAAGCTGGCCAACCAAGCCCTCGGGCTCCAGGCCGCTCTCGCCAACCAAGGCGCCGGGCTTCAGGGCGCACAGGTCAATCTCACGGCATCCGGACAGCTCGGCAATCTCGCAAACCAGCAGCAGCAACAACTGCTCACCGGCGCTGGCGCAGTGATGGGCGCCGGCGCGCAGCAGGATGCGCTGGCGCAGGCCAAGCTGAACGCCGCCTACGATCAATTTCAGAGGCAGCTCGCCTATCCTTACGAACAACAGCAGCTGCTCAACTCCGCGCTCGGCATGTTCGGACAAGCGAATAATACGCAGACTTATACGCAGCCGAACTACACCGCTGTCAGCCAAAATATCGGAGCTGTCAGACAACCGACCGTTATCTGCACAGCTCTAGCCCGCCGAAAGCTGATCGATGATAAAACGCTTGCGCAGGCGGACGGTTTTGGAGCGCGCCACCCCGTCGTTGTGGCCGGGTATCGTCTCTGGGCCGATCCAATTGCGCGCCGCATGAACGAGGACGCCGGATTCGCGTCGTTCATCGCGAAACTTGCGCGCCCGATCATCCGGAAGCTCGCCGGCGGCGGGCCGGATCTCAGCCCTGCCGGCCTCATCCTCGGATGCGGCATCGCCGTCTGCTGGGTGCTGGGGCTGTTGCGGGGCTTCGCCGAGCGAGCGTCGATCCGGGTCGACGCGTAGACCGTCAACGCATTGTCACGAGATGGGGCACCGATGGATGAACTGCTGAAATCCCTCCTTCCGGGCTTGGGCGCATTCGGACCGTTTGCCGTGCTCGCCTGGTGGATCATCAACAATCAAGCCAGGCAGCTCGAAGCCAAGGACGCCCACAATCATCAGCTTACGGAGCGGATCATCAAGACGTGCGAGACCGCCGCGCAAACGATGGCCGAACTTAAAGCGGCCCTGAGGGGAGCGGATTGATGAGGGCACTGCAAAGGCTGTTCACGAACGGTCGCGCGAAACCCTCCGTGTCCGACGAGGTGGAGACGGCCGTGATTGAGGTGTTGAGGGAAGCGGACGATCTGTGCCGGCTGCTGCGCAAGCGTCGCGAGCGAAGTGCAGCACAGGCGTTGCCGAAGCCGATCACCGCAACAGAATAACGGCAGCATGAGCATCACCATCACGACGGCCACGCTCATCGCGGCCTATGAATTGCTGCGCACGACGCCCCCGTTCATCGGCTGGAAACTCCCGGATGCCGGCAAGATCGAGTTCGCCGTCCTGCGCGACCGGTCCACATTTGGCGACTGCGACGGCGAGACACTCCGAGTATCCAGCGGCAGACATGGCCATCTCACGACGCTGCTTGCGACAGTCGCCCATGAGATGATCCACCTGCACCAAATGCGACGGAGGCTCGAAACCCCGAACACCGAGCACAACGCCGATTTCCGCAACCGCGCCGCGCACGTTTGCCGACTGCACGGGTTCGATCCGAAAGTGTTCTGATCAGGCATTCCGATGACTCACACCGTCCTCCTGCTCGTCGTATTCCTGCTGAACGGGGAGCCTCGGGCCCATGTGGTGACGCTTGCACCTGACGTCCTTTGCGATGCGGCGGAGGCCGTGAATCTTGCCCATCGGGTCGAGGCACAGCTGGCAGAACCGATCCAGGACGAAATCCTGTGGCGATGCCTGCCGGTCCGTTCTCCCGGTCCGGCAGCGGCACCCGATGCTCCGCGGCACCGAGTCCCCAACCGGGACGAGGCGTCAGTCTACGATGTCGATGTAGCGATGTTCTTGGAGCGTTTGGTAGCAGCGGAGGGATTTGAACCCCCGACCAAGGGATTATGATTCCCCTGCTCTACCACTGAGCTACGCTGCCATCTGCTCGAAGCGCCGGCGATGTAAGAGGCGGGCTCATGCTGTGTCAAGCCAAGCAAATTCGGACTAAAATCGGTAGAAACGGCATGAGCGGGTGCCGTGCTGACGATCCAGCCGCCGCCCAGAACGCGCGTTCCGGCGCCGTCGTAGAAGACGCAAGCCTGGCCTGGCGCGACAGCCTCCTCACCCTCCAGCAACTCGACCTCGGCAGCCGACCCGGCAAGCGGTGTCACGACCGCAGGCACAGGCGAACGTGTCGAGCGTACCTTGACGGCGCACGGGATCCTGCCCGCGCTCGTATCCGTGAGCCAATTGACGGATGCCAGCTTTACGATCCGTGTACGAAGAGATTCGCGTGGACCGACGACGACGCGGCGTGAGGCAGCGTCAAGCCGGATCACGAACAATGGCTCACCGGTTCCCGAGAGACCCAGACCCTTCCGCTGGCCGATCGTGAAGTGGATGATGCCGGGATGGCGGCCCAGAATGCGGCCTTCGGCATCGACGATGTCACCCGGCGCGACGGCTTCGGGCTTCAGGCGTTCCACGACACCCGTATAGCGGCCCTGGGGCACGAAGCAGATGTCCTGGGAATCCGGCTTGTCGGCGATCGAAAGATCCAGCGAGTGGGCGACCGCGCGGACCTGCTGCTTGGTCAGCCCCCCTAACGGAAAGCGCAGGGTTGCGAGCTGGGCTGCGGTCGTTGCGAAGAGAAAATAGCTCTGGTCGCGGGAAAGATCGACCGCGCGATGCAGCTCGGGCCCGAATTCGCCAACCGTGCGGCGCACGTAGTGGCCGGTGGCGAGCACATCGGCATCAAGCTCGCGGGCCAGCGTCAGCAGTTCGCCGAACTTGATGCGCTCGTTGCAACGCACGCACGGAATCGGGGTTTGTCCCTTCGCATAGGCCTCGGCGAAGTCCTCGATCACCGCCTGCCGGAACCGCTCTTCGTAGTCGAGAACATAGTGCGGAATGGCGAGGTGCGCGGCCACGCGCCTGGCGTCATGGATGTCCTGGCCGGCACAGCACGCGCCCTTCTTCTTCAGCGCGCTGCCGTGATTGTAGAGCTGGAGCGTCACGCCGATGACGTCATAGCCATCGCGCTTCAGAAGCGCCGCCACGACCGAAGAGTCGACGCCCCCCGACATCGCCACAACCACACGTGTGGCGTGCGGCGGCTTCCGGTAGCCGAGACTGTTGACGGCATCATCCATGGCGTCCGGACTTAAGCCAGCGCCTTTGCCGACGCAAGCCCGCGGCAAGTTCCGTCAGGACCGCGAGATAATCGAACGAATCTGCCGGTATTTTCGACCGGGCCACAGCGGTCAATTTCGCACGGCAGGAACTGCGCCCATTCAGCATCTCATAACGACACAGCGCGCATAGTGCCCGGCAACCGGCGAGACCTGATGTTGCAGGCGCTTACGGAGATTAAACAGTCGCTCATCGAAACGGCGTCTTTACCGAAGTAAAGGCGCTCTTTCATCGAGCAAGAGCAAGCAATCACACGGGTTTATTGCTTCATTTACCCTGGCACTTTGCCGTTTCTTAAACCGCATTCCGTACCCTCAGCCATGGGTAAGGAAGGTGGAGTATGAGAGAGATGATAGAGGAGCAGCGCCGGCCGCGCGTGAGCTACGTGATCGGTCCGGACGGCAGCCCGCTGACGTTGGCTGATCTGCCTCCGCCCAATACCAAACGGTGGGTTATCCGGCGCAAAGCGGAAGTCGTCGTCGCCGTGCGCGGCGGATTGCTCAGCCTTGAGGATGCGTGCAAGCGCTACACGCTCACGGTGGAAGAATTCCTCGCTTGGCAACGTGCCATCGAGCGCTTCGGTCTTCCCGGTCTGCGCGCCACTCGCGTGCAGCAATATCGGCACTAGCGGAATCTAGACGGAATCTCGAATTCGGGGACCGGAACGCTAACGCGTTCCGGTCTTCGTCTTTTTGGTCTCTCGCCGCCCCCGGCAGCGTGCCTCCTCCCCGTCGGCTGCCCTCCCCAAGGCGATTTCCCCAAGCATCATCCAGACAGCTCCCCATGGACGGAGAGCGGTCGAGGCCCTAATTATCCTGCCATGACGGGATACGTCCTCGCCGCACTCGCCGCTGCGCTCATTTTCTGGGGCGCCATGACTTTCAATGGACTCGTTCGCCGGCGAAACATGGTTGCCGAAGGCTGGAGCGGTATCGAAACCCAGTTGAAGCGGCGGGCCGATCTCATTCCCAATCTGATCGAGACCGTAAAGGGCTATACCGCGCATGAACGCGGCACCCTGGACGAGCTGACCAAGTTGAGGTCATCGGCACAACAGGCGCCGAGCGGAGATGTCCAGGCCCGAGCCGAAACGGAGCGTCAGATCACGGCCATGATCGGACGCGTGATGGCAGTCGCGGAGGCCTATCCCGATCTTAAAGCAAGCGCCAACTTCCAGTCGCTCCAGCAGGATCTCGCCGAGACCGAGGACCAAATCCAACTGGCCAGGCGCTACTACAATGGCACGGTGCGCGATTTCAATGTCATGATCGAGCAGGTGCCGTCCAACATCATCGCGGCATGGTTCGCGTTCAAGCAGGCCGCGTTTTTCGAGATCGAGAACGCCGCCGATCGCACCGTGCCCAAGGTCTCGTTTTCTTGATCGGCGGCCTTCGCGTCGCGCTCCTTGCGATGCTGTTCGTTCTGCTCGCGCTGCCGCACGCCGCTGCGCAGGAACGCATCACCAATTTTGTCAGCGACATCGGCATCGCGTCGGACGGAACGATCACCGTCCGTGAAACGATCTCGGTTGCCGTCGAGAACGACCAAATCCAGCGCGGCATCTTCCGGGACATCCCAACGCTCTACCGGGATCGCTTGGGGAACCGCGTTCGGGTGGACTTCGACGTCCAAGAGGTTCAGCGCGACGGGCGGCCCGAGCCCTACGCGGTTGAGACCATCGCGAACGGCCGGCGGGTCCGGATCGGCTCGGCCGAGATCATCCTTGACCGCGGCCCGCATACCTACCTGATCGTCTACCGCACCAACCGGCAGATCGGGTTCTTCCCCACCTTCGACGAACTCTATTGGAACGTCACGGGTAACGCCTGGCAATTCGCAATCGACCGTGCGGAGGCGGTCGTCCGGCTGCCGGCAGGGGCGTCCCCGTTGCAATATGATTTCTACACTGGTCCCGAGGGTGCGCAGGAGAAGAACGCGCGGACCTTTGCCGAAGGCGACCGCATTCGCTTCGTGACCACCGCGCCGCTGGCGCCGGGCGAAGGCCTGACGGTGGCCGTCGGGTTCTCCAAGGGCGTCGTCATGCCACCCACTGCCGCTGAAAATGCGGGCAGCTTTCTGAGCGCGAACGGTTCGACCATAGCCGGGCTCGCAGGATTGGCAGCGATCGGCGTCTACTATTTCTTTGCTTGGCTGAACTTCGGGCGCGATCCCGCGCGCGGCGTCATCATTCCGCTTTTCGCGCCGCCGAGGGACTTTTCCGCCGCCTCTGTGCGCTTCGTCGATCGCATGGGTTATGACCGCAAGACTTTCGCCGCGGCTTTGGTCGCGATGGCGGTCAAGGGCTATCTCCGAATCGCTGAAGACGACGGCACCTACACGCTCGAACGCACCGGCAAGAACGAGAACGAGACCGGCCTTGCGACGACGGAAATCGCACTCGCGCGAGCCCTGTTTTCCTCCGGCAAGCGCATCGAACTGAAGAATAAGAACCACGCCACCGTCTCGCGTGCGATCAACGCACTCCGCTCGTCGCTCAAGAGTGTCGACGAGGGTGTCTATTTCGTCAGCAACCGCATCTGGTTTTTCGGCGGGCTCTCGATCCTCGTCCTCAGCGGATTGGCGGCGACGCTTCTGGCGGACGAGCCGGAACCGGCCGTGTTCATGTTGATCTGGGTGTCGGCATGGACGGCCGGCACGTCCTTTCTTCTCCATCGGGTCTGGCAGCAATGGGGCACGGTTTTTGCCGGTCCCGGCTCCCGGATTGTGAATTTCATCGGTGCGATCTTCACGACCCTGTTCGCCCTGCCCTTTGTCTTCGGCCTTTTGTTCGGGCTCTACGCGTTCGGAGAGTCTGTGCCGTTCCTGGCAACGGCGGCGCTCATTGCCCAGGGCATTCTCGCCTATGTGTTCTACCACCTGTTGAAAGCGCCAACGCTCGCGGGTGCGAAGATCCGCGACCAGATCGACGGCTTTCGAATGTTCCTAACGACGGCGGAAAAAGACCGGCTGGAGGTGTTGCATCCCCCGCAGGTGACGCCGGACGTGTTCGAGAAGTACCTCCCATACGCCATCGCTCTCGATTCTGAGAACGCCTGGAGCCGAAAGTTCGAGGCCGAAGCCGCCCAGGCTGGCATCGCTCCCAACCAGCAAACCTATTCTCCCCGGTGGTATTCCGGTTCGTCGTTCAATCGCCTGGGAACGACCGGCTTCGCCTCATCTTTGGGGGGTGCCGTGGCGGGCGCCACAGCCGCCGCGGCGAGCACGCCAGGACGCTCCTCCGGTTCGGGCGGCGGGGGATCATCGGGTGGTGGCGGGGGCGGTGGGGGCGGCGGCGGCTGGTAGCCGGTCAGTGTCCTTTTGCCGCTCCGGAATCACTGTCCGCCGGCTTGGCACCGTCGAAGCCGAATTTGCCCGAACCCATGCCGACCAGCATGAGAAGTCCGCCGGCAATGGCGATGTTGCGGGCGAAGATGTCGAAATCGGCATCCCGCGCGACCTCGACGTCCAGATGCCAATAGTCATGGAGCGTCACGGTCGCGCCGATCGTGATCGCGAACAGCACCAGAGCCCCGATGCGGGTGCGGAAACCGACGAGCAGAGAGAGACTGCCCATCACGACGCCGATCAGTGCAATCAGCAAGATTGCCGGCGGCGTCGGTACGGCTTTCATCGCCAGCAACAGCGCCGTGTTGTTCCAGTCCAATGCATGGTGATAGGCCTGCGTCAGGAAGAACCAGGCCAGAACCCAGCGGCCAAACAGCGGCGCGATTGACTCACCGAACGACATATTCAAACGAATCAGAGGCCCACACTCAGGTACCAAATATCGGAACTCTACTCAACGTCCGATCAGCCCTGGCGGGCGGAGTGCTTGCGCAAGTGGCGCACGATCGCCATCTCGTCGATGCGCGATTGGGCGGCGCGGTCTTCGGCCTCGGCTGCGCGGCGCACCCTCTCCTCCTCGGCAACCTCGAAGGTCTTCAAGTCCTGGAGCGCGGCGGCCAGATCGTTTTGCTGCTGGGAACGCTCGCGCTCGAGATCGGCCATGGTGGTGCGGATGTTCTTGCGGCGGACGTCGATCGATTGCAGGAAGCTTGGAAACGCCAACCGCCCGATGTCGGAATCGTTCGCGCGGTTTCTTTCACGGGTAACGGCATCGTCGAGATCGGCGAGCTTCTTTTCGAGATCGGTCTTCATCTCGTCCAGCGTAGCGATGCGCCGCTTAAGATCTTCCACTCGGAAGCGCTTCAGGCGCAGCAAGGAGTCCCGGCGTTTCATTGCGTCTTACCTTTTGCCGCCCCACCGTCCACTATTTTGCTTAAGGTCGCGTAACCGGACGCGAGATTGGCATCGAGTTCCCGATACAATGTCCTGCGCGCCCCACGAATTGCTTTTGGGCACAGCGCCGGAGAGCGTTGCGGTGTGGCAAAGCGTGGGTCCGAGTCCAGCAGCGGGTGGACAGGCAGTCCGCGGACATGCGGCGAATGCCCCGAGGACAAGCGCCGGACGTTGGCACCTGACTCTGCCCGAACGGCCTGGCGAGCGGCGAGAACGCCGTCCATGCCCGCGGCCCGGCCAAACCGGGTCATGCGAGGCAGGGTCTCGCCCCTCTCGATAAGCTCGTCCAAGGCGCCCTCAATCGCTGCCCAGCCCCCGGCCGTGGGGCGCTCCGCGGGATGCGGGACGTGGGAATTCACACGACATCTTGGACCAGAGGCTTTAAGTGGCGGTAAACTTAACAAAGCGAATCAAGGGGATGTTGGCCATTGACCGGGAAAGGCCGATGTCCTGCCGAAGTCTTTAGTTAGAAATGAGTTCCTCACTGAGGTAGGAAAGTTCCTCTTAACCAATTTCGTTTAGGGTTGGTCATCGGTTAACGACGGCGGCGGCGGGGGTTTTCCAGATGCGCCGGGCAAGAGGGTAAAGCGAATGCGCGTGCTCTTGATTGAAGACGACAGCGCCATGGCCCGGAGCATCGAACTGATGCTGCGGTCGGAAGGATTTAACGTCTATACGACGGACCTTGGCGAAGAAGGCATCGACCTCGGAAAGCTCTACGACTACGACATCATCGTTCTCGATCTGCAATTGCCGGACATGAGCGGCTTCGAAGTGTTGAAGTCGCTGCGCTTGGCGAAAGTGCAGACGCCGGTGTTGATCCTTTCCGGCAACGCCATCGTTGAAGCGAAGGTGAAGGCGCTCGGCTTTGGCGCCGACGATTACATGACCAAGCCGTTCCACAAGGACGAGCTGGTCGCGCGGATCCAGGCCGTCGTTCGACGCTCCAAGGGACACTCGCAGTCGGTCATCACGACGGGCAAGCTCACGGTCAATCTCGACGCCAAGACAGTGGAAGTCGACGGCACGCGCGTGCATCTGACCGGCAAGGAATATCAGATGCTGGAGCTGCTCTCCCTCCGCAAAGGCACGACGCTCACCAAGGAGATGTTCCTCAATCATCTCTATGGCGGTATGGACGAGCCCGAACTCAAGATCATCGACGTGTTCATCTGCAAGCTGCGCAAGAAACTCGCGGTGGCCTGCAACGGCGAGCACTACATCGAAACCGTGTGGGGCCGCGGCTACGTGCTGCGCGATCCCGAGGAGAAGGCGGTCGCCTGAGACAATTTCCATCGCATACAGAAAGGGCGCCAATCGGCGCCCTTTTTCGTTCGTCAGCCCGCGGCGGCGCGCGGCGGCCGAGCGCTGGACTTCACATAGATGCCGCGTGCGTCGACCAGGGGCTGAAGCCCCTTGCCCGAACCAAGTACAGTTTCAGCCGAGCCGAGCACGAGATAGCCGTCGGGAGCGAGCGCATCGACAAGGCGGGCCAGCACGTCGTGTTTCGTCTGTTGCTCGACATACATCAGGACATTGCGGCAGAAAATCACGTCGAACTGGCCCAAGGACTCAAACGAATCGAGCAAATTGAACACTTCAAATTGCACGCGACCGCGGATCGCGGATGAAAGGCGCCATTCCCCACCCTCTTGGTGAAAGTGTCGCGCAAGCATCTGGATCGGCAAACCACGCAGCACCTCGAACTGGGTGTAGAGGGCTTCCTTCGCCCGGTCGATCATCTCGGCATTGATATCCGACGCGAGCAGATCGACCGTCCATCCGGCGAGGCCGGACGCCGCCTCTATGATCATCGCGAGCGAGTAGGGCTCCTGCCCGCTCGAAGCCGCGTTGCACCAGATCCGTAGCCGCGAGTCATCGCGCCGCGCCGCCGTCAACGCCGGAAGCATCACGTCGCGAAACTGATCGAACGGTACCTTGTCGCGAAAGAACGATGTCTCATTCGTCGTCATCGCATCGGTGACGACACGGGACAACATTTCGTCCGCTGTCCTCAAGCGGCGGACCAATTCGCCCGCGGTCTTGTATCCCATACGCGATGCGACCGGCTTCAGCCTGCTCTCGATCAGATGAGATTTTTCCGATGTGATCGAGAGTCCCGAGCGGCGGCGAAGGAAGTCGGTGAGAAACGCGTAGTCCGCCGCGGTCAACATCGCGGCTCGACGGTTGTCATCCGCGCGTCGTTCGTTGCGTTCCGCCAAGCTTTGAGATCAACGAGCATGAGGTCACCGGACGCAGACGCTATACCAGACCGGCTTCGGCGAACGCCGCGGTCATGGTCTCCCGGTCGAACGGCTTCATGATGTACTCGTTGGCGCCCGCCCCCATGGCCTCGGTGATGACCGTGAGGTCGTTCTCGGTCGTGCAGTACACGACGATCGGCTTTCCACCGGAGGGTTCGCGGCGCAGAGCGCGAAGAAAGTCCACACCCGACATGGTCGGCATGTTCCAATCCAGGAGGACCGCGTCGGGCATCTTGCGCCGGCAAATTTCGAGAGCGGCCGGGCCGTCCTCGGCCTCGTCGACGCCGAACTTGAGCTCTTCCAGTATCTTGCGCGCGACCTTCCGAATAACGCGGCTGTCGTCAACGATCAGGCATTTCTTCATAGGGTCCCTCGTCCGCGCGGCCGGTTTCCGGTCAAGGTCTCCGCTTGGCCTTGCGCAGCCGCGAGTATCGCCCGGCGGGCGTAAACGCCGTCTTTAGCTGCTTTGTTTTTCCGGGCTCAGTCCGCCGCCGCCTAACCGGCCGCGAAGCGAACCTCCCCTTCGGCCACTCCGACGCTCAACGCCAAAGCGAGGCCCTGGCTCAAGTGAAAGGTCAGATAGGGCTGTATCGACCTTCCGTCGAGCGGTGCAACCGGCTCACCCTTCAGCGCCCACTCCACCTCGGGGGTGAGGCGCGCGATGGTGCCGGCGGCACGGATCACGAACTTCGGCGCCGTGGCGTCGCCGCCCGTCTCGACATGCACCCTTCCGCCACGGGGCAGGCAGTCGGCCGCCACAAGAACGGCGTTCATCAGGAGCTTGGCCCAGTCCTTGGGCCAGTTGACGGCCTCGGCCTTCCAAACCAGCTCCACTTTCCCCCCCTTCAGCAGCCCGGACGTGATCCGGCCCACCTCTGCGAGATCAAGCTCGGCGCCCGCCGACCCCGCCGCACCGAAGGCAATACGGGCGAATTGCAGCCGCGCTGCCGCCTGCTCTGCCGATGCGGCGACGAGCCGAAGCGCGTCGGCGCGCATCGCCATATCGGTCTCATCCTCGAGAACCTCCAGGCCGTTGACCACCGCACCCACCGGGCTCACAAGGTCATGGCAGACCCGCGAAACCAAAAGGGCAGCAAAATCGAGATGGTTCAACGCGATGGCTTTGGTGTGCGACATGGGGCGACTCATGGTTTCCTGAATCTTACTTTCGGCAGACGATCTTAAGGATTGCTTAAAAAATGCAACCGCCCCCGGATAGTTCGCCATGAGCGCTCCAATGTCACCTTTCGCCGGTGAGCTTGGGAGGATCGCCCACGATGCGGGGCGGCTGATTCTAAAACACTACGCCACCGTGAGCGAAGTCCGGACCAAGGCCGATGCATCGCCGGTGACCAAGGCCGACGAAGAAGCAGAAGCCCTTATCCTCGAGCGTCTTGCCAAGCTTGCGCCGGGCGTTCCGATCATCGCCGAAGAGTCCGTCGCCAGGGGGCTCGTTCCTGAGACAGGTCCACGCTTCTTCCTCGTGGACCCCCTCGACGGCACCAAGGAGTTCCTCCAGAAAAACGGCGAGTTCACGGTGAATATCGCGCTCATCGACAACGGCCGGCCTGTCGCGGGCGTTGTGATCGCCCCGGCCAAAGCGCGCGCGTTTATCGGCGATGGAGCCAATGGTGCGTTCGAGCTAGCGGCGCCGGAGGACCTCCCGCTGGAGATAGCCGCCGCGCAACCGATCCGCGCGCGCAAGCCGCCGCCGGACGGTCTCGTTGCTGTCGTGAGCCGCACGCACCGCGACACCAAGACCGAGCACTATCTGGCGGCATACCGCATCTCGAACATGGTCGCCGCCGGCTCCTCGCTCAAATTCTGCCTGGTCGCGACGGGCGAAGCCGATCTCTATCCGCGGCATGGCACGACCATGGAATGGGACACCGCCGCAGGTCAGGCAGTGCTCGAAGCGGCCGGCGGTTCGGTCACCACGCTTGAAGGCGAGCCCCTGACTTACGGCAAGCGTGCGCGGAGCTTCGGCAACCCACACTTCATCGCGCGAGGCGCGATCTAATCCGTTCTCCGGCCAATCTTCAGGATCGAGCCCTCGGACCCCGTGACCGTCACCATCTCACCGAGCTGAGGGTCGGAGCCATCGTCGGACGTCGCGCTCCAGCGCGTATCGTCGATCAGCACCGCTCCCCGCCCCCCGGAAAAACCCTCGGCCACCCGGGCGCGCCGCCCGACATACTGTGCCGTCCGCCGGTTCAGCGTGGGATGCGGCTCGGCCGAGGTCCAGTCCACCGGAGCGAAGCGCTTCCAGGCCACGGTCGTCAGCACCGCGAGGACGGCGAACAGGATGATCTGGCTTTGCGGACTGAGCGCAGGAAAGAAATACAGCACGACGCCGACAACGCCTGCAGCGAGGCCGGGCCAGAGGAAGTAGAAGGTCGGACTGACGATCTCGATACCGACCAGGATCGCGCCGAGCGCCAGCCAGTGCCAGGGCTGAACATCCCGGAAGGACTCGAACAGCCACTGCATCGAGTGCTCCTCAGCCCGACGTGGTCGGCACAGACCCGCCGCGCCCGACAGGCGGCCGGGTAGGAGCAGGACGCTGGCCCAACGCTTCGCGCGTGAGTTCGCCAATTCCGGCAAGCGTCCCGAGAATGCCCGCGGTTTCCATCGGCAGGACAACGAATTTCTGGTTTGGAGCGGTGGCCAGCGACTGGAATGCCTCGACATATTTGAGACCGAGGAAGTAATTGATCGCGGAGACACTCCCCGTGGCGATGGCTTCGGAAACCGCGCTCGTGGCTTTCGCTTCCGCTTCGGCGCTGCGTTCACGAGCTTCGGCGTCGCGGAAGGCTGCTTCCTTCCGGCCTTCGGCTTGGAGGATCGCTGCCTGCTTCATGCCCTCGGCACGCAGGATCGCCGCCTGTTTTTCGCCGTCGGCCTCCAGCACCGCGGCGCGGCGCTCGCGCTCGGCCTTCATCTGGCGGGTCATGGCCTGCGTGATGTCGGCGGGCGGTGAGAGGTCCTTGATCTCGATGCGGGTGACCTTGATTCCCCAGGGCGAGGTGGCGGCGTCGACGACACGCAGCAGGCGCTCGTTGATCTCGTCGCGCTTGGAGAGAACCTCGTCGAGGTCCATCGCCCCGATGACGGTGCGGGTATTGGTCAGAGCAAGATTTTGGACCCCGCTGCGAAGGTCCCGGACTTCGTAGGCCGCCTTGGGCGCGTCCACGACCTGATAGAACGCGATGGCGTCGGCCGTCACCATGGCGTTGTCGCGGGTGATCACGCTTTGGCTTGGAATGTCCAATACCTCTTCCATCATCGACAGCTTGGCGCCGACGCGGTCGACGATCGGAACGATGAGATTCAGTCCCGGCTTGAGCACGCGGGTGAAGCGGCCGAATCGTTCGACCGTCCATTCCCTTCCCTGCGGTACGACCTTGACGCCCGAGAAAACGATGATGATGCCAAGGAACAGGATGGCCAACGCAAAGATATCCGCGCCCGAAAAATCCATGGTGCCCCCGCGAGTTGAACGAATCCGATTCTAGCTCAGATCGCGGCCGGGCAGCGTCAAAATTGTTATTGGTCGTAGCCCTTCTTGTGGGACCAGAAGACCAGGGCCATCAGGCCGCCGCCGAGCAGCATCGAGAACACGACTCCGAGGATAAGCGCAATCATCCCCTGCGTGCTGACCTGGCCGTCGGTCAAATTCCAGCCGTAGAACGCAAACCAGATGGAGGCGCCCAGGATCGAGCCCAATGCGATGACGGCAAGCCAGCCGGCGACTCCCAACGGGGGCCGCTTTGGTCCGCGTACGGATGGTTCGTTCTCGGCTTTGCCCGGATCGCTCATCTCTCAAGTTTCGGACGAAACGCCCAGTCATTCCAGACCTTTCACGGCCATTCCATGATCTGCCCCACCGGCGCGAAAACTGGTATATTTGCTTCGGGCAGGACCCAAAGGGGCCGGGCTGTTTTGCCAAGGATGTGACGCGCCGACGATCCGCCGGGCGCATGACAATCAAACAAGGAGCATGGGATGAAGATTTTGACATTGCTGCAGGCGGGTCTTGGAGCGGCGCTGCTGTCTCTGACCATCAGCTCGTCGGCAACACCTGCGCCTGCGCCGGCGCCCGAAGCCGCCGCCGGCGGGACGTACACCCAGAACGAAATCGCCAATCGCGCCGCCAACTTTTTCGGCAGCACGACCGAGGGCTTGGCTAGAGCCGTAGAGCGCGTGTTTTCCGAAAAAGGCAGTCCCAACGCCTATATCACCGGTGTCGAGGGCAGCGGCGCCATCGTCGTCGGCCTGCGCTATGGCGACGGCGATCTGTTCATGAAGGCCAATGGCGAGCGTCCGGTGAAGGTCTACTGGCAAGGACCGTCGGTGGGTTTCGATCTGGGCGGCAATGCGTCCAAAGTGTTCACGCTCGTCTACAACCTGCCGAACACTGAGGCGATCTATCAGCGCTTTCCGGGCGTTGAGGGCAGCGCCTATGTGATCGCCGGAGTCGGGGTGAACTATCAGCAGAATGGCCGGGTCATCCTGGCGCCGATGCGGACCGGAGTTGGTCTGCGCGCGGGCGCCAATATCGGCTACCTGAGTTATTCGAAGGAGCGCAATATCCTGCCGTTCTGAGCAGACACACTCGTTCTGCCGAGGGCCGGTTCCGAAGGAGCCGGCCCCTTTTTTTACAAACCGGCGCTCAGGAGAAACTGCAACCCGCTGGCCAAGCCCACGAGCACGAGCACGTAGAGGATCGTGCCCACAACGCCGATCGCGGAGCCGATCAGGATCGCCAGTCCGTCGCGCTCGATCAGACCCAGTCCGATCAACACCAGGGCAAGCGCAGGGAGGTTGTGCGCGAACGGTATGGGAATGATCGTGATCAGGGCGAGCACCGCGCAGATGACGCCGACCACACGCTCGACATGAGGTCCAGTCACGCCCGGGAACCGCGGCTTCAGCAGGCGCTCGAACCAGGAGAGGACATCGGCCACTCGAGGTACCAAGGTCTTCAGCGTCTTCGTGCTGATCGAACGTTTGGCAATGAACGCCGGCAGCATCAACTGGTCGAAGCCGCAGGCGAGGTGAACCGCGAAGATCAACGGGAAAACGCCGACCACGCTGTTCCCTAACGGGACCACCGAAGGCAGCATGTTGGGAATGGCAAAGATAGCGATGAGGACACCGAGGCCTCGGTCGCCAAGCGCCGCAACGATATCTCCGACGCTCACGCGCTCGTTCGTCACCGCCCCCGCAAAGTCCCGGAGCAGCGCTGACGTCCGCGTCGGGGTCGCGCTTTTCAAGTCGGCATGGGGAAGTGCGTAATTCATCTCACCTCGATACGCCCGGCCTCGCGGCTTGAGCCTCCGCGCCGGCTCCCGGCGGCGGCTCCTCTCGGCCAGTGATCGGCGGAAGGTAGAGCAACAATGCTGAGGCAACGTAAATGGAAGAGAACGTTCCGACCACGATGCCGAACAGGATCGCGGCCGTGAAGTCGAACAGGGTTGGCCCGCCGAACGCCAACAAAGGGATAATAGAGATCGAGGTGGTTACGCTGGTCAGCAGCGTACGGTGCAAGACCTGATTGGTTGAAAGATTGATCAAGTCGCGCAAGGACATGCGCTTGTAGCGCCGACGGTTTTCCCGAATCCTGTCGAACACGACGACGGTATCGTTAACCGAGTAGCCGGCGAGGGTAAGAAGCGCGGCGACCGAGGTCAGCGTGAAGTCCAGCTGCATAAGGGAATAGAGCCCCGCAGTCACGAACACATCATGGCCGGTGGCAACGAAAGCGCCGACCGCGTACTGCCACTCGAAGCGCAGCCACACATAGGCCGCGATCATGAACACCGCCGCGACGGCGGCCAGGACGCCTGCGGTCAGAAGCTCCCCGGAGACTTTGGGCCCGACAACTTCAGTGCGCCGGAACGTGAAACCCTCGCCCAGCGCCGCTTGAATCATATTGGCCGCGGCCTGGTCGCTGGTTCCCATCTCGGGCAGGACGCGGATAAGAACGCAGGAGTTCGGCGGCATCTCGCAGTCCCCGCCGCCGAAATACTGGAGCTGCGCTTCGGCGAAGTCCAAGCTGTCGACCCGCTGGCGCATGGCGCCGATGTCGATGCTCTGGGTGGACTTCACCTCCACCAGCACCCCGCCCGTGAAATCGATGCCGAGATTGAGCCCGTACAAAGCGAGGGCAACGATCGAGATCAAGACGAGCAGGCCGTCCAGGCCAAAGGCGAAGAAGCGGGCGCGAACGAAGTCGATCTTCGTGTGGTCGGGAATAAGCTTGAGGAGGCGCATTCAAATTCCCGCGGAAGGCCGTCCGAGCGGCATCATTCAGACATAGCGACAATGCCCCATGAAGCCAAGGCGCGGGCAGGGTTAATATGGTTTAATGCCTTCACTCTTCAACACATATGCCCTGTCGGCGGCGGCATTATCTCGTCGCGCCGCGTCCCCGCCCGGGCCTAATAGGGCGCATCGCCCGCGATGACGGTGCGGTACATGGTCCGGACGTCGGGGTAGGCGAAACCGCCTGTCGCCTGGTGGATGACGCAGCGATTGTCCCAGATCACCAAGTCCCCGTCCCGCCATTTGTGGCGGTAGCGGAATTCCTCTCGGATTTGGTGGGCGAAGAGCCGATCCAGGATCTCGTCGGCCGCCGCCTCCGGCAGCCCTTGGATGCCGATGGTGAAGCGGGGCGAGACGTAGAGCGCCTTCCTTCCCGTCACAGGATGGGTCCGCACCAGAGGCCAAATCTGGTCCGGGATGGACTTCTGCCGTTCATAGAAATCCTTGCCGTCGGGGCGCCGGGACGACACCGTCACCCGCTTGTTCCTCAGCTTGGAGACGGCATGCACCCCCTTTAGTCCGGCGATCCGCCCCTTCAGATCGTCGGGAAGCGTGTCGTAGGCGGCATACATATTGGAGAACTCGGTATCGCCGCCCTCTTTGGGGTTCTTCACCGCATAGAGGATGGTCGCCATGCTGGGTTTGTCGCGATGCGACGAATCGGAATGCCAAAAGTCCCCGCCGTCGATCAGCCCGACCGGCTTGCCGTCCTTGACGTCATTGGAGAGCACCAGCACTTCGGGGAAGCCATCGACCGTATAGTGCGCATTCAACTGGTCCTCGAGCGCGCCAAACCGCCGGCTGAAGGCGAGCTGGGCCGCCGGCGTCAGCTCCTGATCACGGATGGCGAGGACTTGATGGACAAGGAACGCCTCGCGAATCCCCTCGAACGTCGGGTCGTCGAGCCGGCCCAAATCCACCCCGGTGACCTCAGCCCCCATCGACCGGCCCAGCTTTCTGACGTCCATGACGAATTCCCATTGATCGGCGTGATCACAATAGTAGCGGCGGGCGACGTGCAAGGGTACCGGCGCCGTTGGCGGCAATTGCGAAGCCCCTGCAATTAACGGTAGTTTCCGGCCAGGGCTGGAACACGCCCATTCCAAAAAGTCGGCCCCATTCAGAGGAGGATTTGATGCCGCGGTTAGGTTTGAAACTTGCTTTTGCCGGCCTCGTCGCTTTCGCGACAGCGCAGCTGGCCCTTGCGGCGGAACCGCCGAAATTCCAGGTGGACGCGAGTTGGCCGAAGACGCTGCCGAACAACTGGATCGTCGGCCAGATTGGCGGCATCTACGTCGATTCACAGGACCACGTCTGGATCGTCCATCGTCCCGGTACGCTGACCGACCGCGAAAAGCGCGGCGCCGCGACACCGAGCGTCAGGTGCTGCGTCTCGGCGCCACCCGTCATCGAGTTCGACCAGGCCGGCAACGTCGTCCAAGCCTGGGGCGGTCCCGGCCAAGGCTATGAATGGCCCGCCAACGAGCACGGCATCTTTGTCGACCACAACAATTTCGTCTGGATCGGCGGCAATGGCGAGGACAAGGACGGCCAAGTCCTGAAGTTCA
>Ga0137427_10000375_pt1 | contig 23873 bp, 21 predicted proteins | sample EasRivERMZT700_2_FD_102309 | JGI IMG/M metagenome (GOLD analysis project Ga0137427, IMG submission 102309) | Soil microbial communities from meander-bound floodplain in the East River, Colorado, USA - East River MetaG ERMZT700_2 | ecosystem: Environmental > Terrestrial > Soil > Floodplain ...
GCATCTGGCCCCGCTTCGCCAGGTGAAGGGCGTCGAGATTCTGTTGCTGTGGCAAGGCTCGTCCTGGACGTTGCCGCGTGACATCGACGGCGTGCTGTGGGAATTGACGGCGCAAGATCGGCCGGACCCGCGGCTGGCCGCGCTGCTCGACCGCGTGCCCGCCGCGTCGTACAGCCTCACGAGCAGCGTGGTCCTGAACGATCTCTCGCGGACGCTCGGATTCAAGCAGCACCTCACCACGCCCGTGCGGCTCGCGGATGTCGAACGCGCGCTGGGCCTGCCCTCCGTCATCGACCTGGCGGATCGACTCGACGGGGCGACGCCGCGCCTCGTGCGCATCGCGCGGCGCACCGAAGCCGTGCAGGAGTTGATGCGCGCGGTCAACTCGTCGACGAATCCGCAGGACGTCGCGGCGGCGCTCGTCGCGCGTGTCAGCACCTGGCTGCCGCTCACCGGCTGGACCGTCATGGCCGCCGAGCCGGACGGCAGCGTCCGGCGGCTGGACGATCGCGACGTGGATCCCGCATTCAAGGAAGCGAGCGACCAGATCGCGCTCGTCGTCGTGCGCAGCGGCAAGGCGATGATCCGCTCGACGAGCTATCTCACCGATCGCATGGCGGCCGGCGCGCATTCGGGCGGCCTGGTTGAAGCGGCGGCGGTGGGTTGGCCGCTGGTCGCCAGCGGCGAAACCGTTGGCGTGCTCGTGGGTTTCAGCCACGGTCGCATGCACCGCATGCCGGTGCTCTCGCCGGAGCTCATCGATTCGCTGTCTCTGCTCGTCGAACCCGCCGCCTACGCGCTCTCGCACGCCCTGCGCGTGGCGCGCGTCGAGGCACTGTCGGTGACGGACGACCTGACCCAGTTGTATAATTCGCGGTTCCTGAACGAGACCCTCCGCAAAGAGACGAAGCGGTCGGTTCGCGGCGGGCACTCGCTGTCGCTCCTGTTTATCGACCTGGACGGCTTCAAACGGATCAACGACTCCCACGGCCACCTGCTGGGGAGCCGGGCGCTGATTGAGGCCGCCGACATCATCAAGTCCAGCGCGCGAGAGACCGATATAGCGGCGAGATTCGGGGGGGACGAGTTTGCCATCCTGCTGCCGGAAACCGGCACGGAAGGCGCCCTGTCGGTGGCCCGACGCCTCCGGGACCGGATTTCGCGACACGGCTTCCTGGCCGAGCAGGGCCCAGGGAACCGGATTACGGCATCGATCGGGGTGGCGACCCACCCGGATGTGGCCGAAACAGCAGAAGGTTTGCTCCAAGCGGCCGACGCGGCGATGTATCGTGTCAAGGTCCAGGGGAAGAACGGCATACACGTCGCGGGCAGTGAGGTCGACGCCGACCAGGCCCGGGAGCGGGAACAGGAACGTCAGGAGTCGACTTGAGTTTTCGATCGATTTTTTCCCTGTTCTCGAGCGACCTCGCCATCGATCTCGGAACCGCCAACACCTGCGTCTACGCGCGCGGCCGGGGCATCGTCGTCAACGAGCCGTCGATCGTCGCCATCAACAAGGTCACCGGCAAGATTGAAGCGGTCGGCAAGGAAGCGAAGGAGATGCTCGGGCGCACGCCGGGCAACATCGTCGCCATCAAGCCGATGAAGGACGGCGTCATCGCCGACTTCGAAGTGACCGAGAAGATGCTGGCGCACTTCATCCGAAAGGCGCACAACCGCACGATGTGGGTCCGCCCGCGCATCGTCATCGGCGTGCCGTCGGAAATCACGCAGGTCGAGAAGCGCGCCGTCAAGGACAGCGCCTACCGGGCGAAGGCGAGCGAGGTCTATCTCGTCGAGGAAGCCATGGCCGCGGCGATCGGCGCCGGCATGCCGATCGAAGAAGCCTCGGGCAACATGGTCGTGGACATCGGCGGCGGCACGACGGACATTGCGGTCATCTCACTCGCGGGCATCGTCTACAGCAAGGCGATTCGGGTCGCCGGCAACGAGATGGACGAGGCCATCATTCAGTACATCAAGAAGATGTACAACCTGCTCATCGGCGAGCGCACGGCCGAAGCGATCAAGATGGAGCTGGGCTCCGCGTTTCCGCTCGACGAGCGGCTGACGATGGAGATCAAGGGCCGGCACCTGATTGAAGGCGTGCCCAAGACCATCGCGATCACCGACGAGGAGATCCGGGAGGCGCTGGCGGAAACCGTCAACGTCATCGTCGATGCGGTGCGCGTCGCGCTGGAGCGCACGCCGCCGGAGCTTTCGGCCGACATCGTCGATCGCGGCATCGTGCTCACGGGCGGCGGCTCGTTGCTCAAGAACCTGGACCGGCGCCTGCGTGAAGAAACCGGGTTGCCGGTCTCGAACGCCGAGGATCCGCTCTCCACGGTCGTGCTCGGGGCCGGCAAGATGCTGGCGAACTTCGAGCTCCTGCGAAAAATCTCCCTCGACTGACCTGCACCCGGCTATCCTTCCAGTGAAGCGATCGTCGCGATCGCTTCGTCTGCATGTTGTCCACCAACCGCCAGGTCGCCTATCTGCTGACGGTCATTTGCCTCGGGCAGGTCCTCCTGATCTCTGCCCAGGTGAAGTCCAGGGCCGGCGTTCCCGTCCTCGAGTCGGTCGCCGTCGGCGGGTTCTCACGCGTGCAGCGGGCCACGGCCTGGGTGGCCGACGGCACCAGCGGCGTGTGGTCGCACTATTTCGCCTTGCGGGGCGCGGCCATCGAGAACGATCAGTTGAAGCAGCGGCTGGTCGAGTTCCAGGGCCAAATCGCGGCCCAGCAGGCCGCCGTCAGCCGCACGCAGGCTCTCGAGGCGGCGCTCGGCCTGCAGCAAACGGCCGTGCCGCTGATGCTGGCGGCGCGCGTCATCGCCGGCAGTCCGTCCCCGGACTCCATGACGGTCACGATCAACCAGGGCCTTGAGGAGCGCGTCACGGTCGACACGGCCGTAATCTCGGCGCAGGGCGTCGTGGGGCGGATTATCAAGGTGACCAGCCACGCCGCGCAGGTGCAGCTCCTGATTCACCGGCAGGCGAGCGCGGCGGTCAAGTTCGAGCGCACCGGAATGGGTGCCGGCAACGCGGTGGGCGGCGCCGGTGATCCAGCGCTGCGGCTCGAGCAGATCCCGAACCTCGTGGACGTGCGGCCGGGCGACCGGATCCTGACGTCCGGCCTCGACGGCATCTTCCCGCCGGGGTTTCTCGTCGGCACGGTGGAGAACGCCGAGATCGCCAACGTCGCCCGGCGCGTCGTGACCATCCGTCCGGCCGTTGATTTTTCCAACCTCGACATCGTGCTCGTGGTCATGGCTCCTGCTCCAGACGTCCGATGAGACTGACCGGCGTTCTGATTACCGTCGGCATTTCCGTCCTGCTCCAGACCCTGCTGGCGCGTTACACGGTCGCGGCCCCGTGGGCGGTCGACCTCGTGCTGGTTGGGGTGGTCTATGCCGGTCTCCGATGGGGGCCGGTGGCGGGGATGCTGGCCGGGACGCTGGGCGGCCTCCTGCAGGACCTGCTCAGCCGCGACATCGTCGGTGTCGGCGGGCTGACCAAGACCCTCATCGGGTTCACCGTGGGGGCGGTCGGCGCCCAGTTCGTCCTGGTCCGCCCGCAGGCCCGCGTGATTATCGTGGCCGTGGCGACCATCTTGCATCGCCTGATGATGATCGGCTTGTACACCCTGATTGAGGGCGGCGCGGGCGTGCCTTGGAAGGGTGTTCTGATCCAGACTGGCTTGAACGCCGCGTGTGCGCTGGTGGCGTTCCAATTGACAGAATCGTTGCCGGGGGCGGTCGAGCGGGGCCGCGCCAATCGGCGGGCGTCGCTCAACCGGCGGAAGTGGTGAGGGTTCGTGATGTTGGGCCCCAGCGTGTTCGAAGAACGACGCAGCTCGCAGGGGCGCCTGGTCGTCCTGCGCATTTTCGTGATGGTCTGCTTCAGCGCTCTGGCGGTGAGCTTCTGGGTGCTGCAGGTCATCGGCAACGAGAAATACCGCGACCAGGCGGCCAGCAACCACTTGCGCACGATTGCGCTGCGCGCCCCGCGCGGCGTCTTCTACGATCGGCACGGCAAGATCCTCGTCGAGAACCGCTACGCGTTCTCGATCGCGATCATTCGTGAGCGCAGCACGAACATCCCGGGGGCGCTGAAGACGCTCTCGGGCGTCACGGGCGTCGAGCTGACGCGCCTCGAAGAGACGATGCGCGCGCACGCGAAGGATCCGTTGTTCCAGCCGATCAGCGTCATCGACCACGCGACCGACGTGCAGGTGGCGGCGGTCATGGCGCGGCGCCTCGAGTTACCCGAAGTCGTCGTGCAGGAGCTCCCGGTCCGCTCGTACCCCAGCGGCAGCATGGCCGCGCACATGGTGGGGTACGTGAACGAGATCAGCGCGCCCGAGCTGAAGCAGGCCGAGTACGCGGGCATCACGCCGCGCACCATGATCGGCAAGACGGGCCTCGAGAAGATCTACAACGCCAAGCTCATGGGCAGGGACGGCCGGAAGGACGTCTTTGTCGACAGCCAGAATCGCGAAGTGGGTGAGCCGATCAACACCGAGGCGCCGGCCGACGGCCACCGCCTGCAGCTCACGATTGACAGCGACGTGCAGCGCGCGCTCGAAGACGCCTTCAAGGTCAACGAGCTGGCGGGCGCCGCCGTGCTGCTCGATCCGCGCAACGGCGAGATTCTGGCGATGACGAGCCAGCCGGAGTACGACCCCAACGATTTTGCCGACGGCATCGACCCGGCCCTGTGGGCCCGGCTCACCTCGGATCCCGCGAAACCGCTGACGAATCGCCTCATTCAGAACCGGTATCCCCCCGGCTCGACGTTCAAGGTACTGATCGCCGTCGCCGCGTTGTCCGAGAAGCTGATCACGCCGGAGACGCGGTTCACCTGCTACGGGCGGAAGATGTTCTACGGCCAGGAATTCCACTGCGACAAGAAGGAAGGACACGGATCGCTCGACTTCCGTCAGGCCATGGAGAAGTCGTGCAACGTGTATTTCTACGAGGTGGGCGATCTGCTGGGCGTCGACACCATCCACGCGTACGCGCAGAAGCTCGGTGTCATCGGGCGAACCGGCATCGACCTGCCCGGCGAAGTCGAGAGCCTCGTGCCGTCGATGGCCTGGAAGCAGAAGAAATACGGCGAGAAGTGGTACTCGAGCGAAACGATGTCGATCACGATCGGGCAGGGGTACGTGGACCAGACGCCGTTGTCGCTGGCGGTGATGATGGCGACGGTGGCCAATGGCGGCACGGTCGTCACGCCCCACGTGGTAAAGGCGATCGATGAAGGTCAAGGCTGGCAGACGATCGGTCCGCCGCAGCCGCGCTCGTTCTCGCTCATCAGGCCCGACGTGCTCGGGCCCCTCGTCGACGGCCTCTGGATGGTGGTCAACAACCAGGGCACGGCCTTGCGCGCCAAGATCGAAGGCCACGACGTCGTCGGCAAGACCGGCACGGCGCAGGTGATTTCCGAGGAAGGCCGGCGGAAGGCGGTCGCCGCCGGCAAGACGCAGAACCTCACTGACAACAGCTGGTTCGTGTTCTACGCGCCCCGCAACAACCCGGAGGTGGCCGGCGTCGTGTTCGTCGAACACGGCGGCCACGGCGGTGTGACCGCCGCCCCCATTGCGCGGCACGTGCTCGACACCTACTTCGCGAAGCAGGAAGGCCGCGTGCTGCCGACGTGGCCGGGACCCACGAAGGTCACGACGGCGCCGGCGCCGGCCGCCGCCGCCGGAACGAAGCCACCGGCCGCAGCACCAGTCGTCTCGCGGGGCGGCGGTCCAGGAAGATGATCGACGAACGTCGACTGTCCGCGCATCTCGATTGGCCTTTGGTCGGCGCTCTGCTGGCGCTCACACTGATCGGTCTCGCCACGATCTACAGCGTCAAGTTCGAATCACAGCCGTACGTGTTCTGGACGCAGGTCTACGCGATTCCGGCCGGCTTGATCGCGATGTTCGTCTGCTTGAGCATCGACTACCGGACGTTGGCCCAGCGCTCGCTCATCCTCTACGGATTGCTGATCGTCGCGCTGCTCGCGGTCATGTTCTTCGGCGTGAAGCGCAACGGTGCCACGCGGTGGTTGGATCTGGGCCCGGTCAACCTGCAGCCCTCGGAGTTTGCCCGCATGGTGATCGCGCTGGTGCTCGCGATGATCTACGGCGACAGCCGCCGTCGCGGGCGCTCGATCTTCGAATGGACGACGGGCGCGATCCTCGTCGCGATTCCCACGCTGCTCATCTTCAGACAGCCGGACTTCGGGACCACCGTGACGCTCGTCGCCGTCTTCCTCGGCGTGATCTTCGTCGCAGGTCTCCCCATGCGGACGCTCACCATCGCGGCGGTCATTGCGGTGGCGCTGTCGCCGGTTGTCTACAAGTACGGGCTGAAGGAGTACCAGCGCGCACGGATCCTCAACGCCTTCAATCCCGGCAAGGACGCGAAGGGCGAGGGCTATCAGCAGATTCAGGCGCGAATCGCCGTGGGCTCGGGGGGCCTGGTCGGCAAGGGCTACGGGGAGGGAACCCAGGGCGGGTATGGCTTCCTCCCGGTCGCCCACAACGACTTCGTGTTCTCCGTGCTGGCCGAGGAATGGGGCTTCATCGGCGTGCTGGGGGCCCTCGCGCTCTATCTCTTCGTGATTTTGAGAAGCCTGGAGGCGGCCAAACTGGCCCGCGACCGGGTCGGCGCCTTCCTGGTTGTGGCGATCATGTCGGGGTTTATGGTGCAAGTGGTGTACAACATCACGATGTCGGCAGGGATGGCCCCCGTCAAAGGGATCACCCTCCCGCTCATGAGTTATGGCGGGTCGTCACTCGTGGCGACCCTCGCCGGGTTCGGGCTCATCCTCAACGTGAGGATGCGCAGGTTTGCGAATTAGGCGGCCGGGTGTTCGCATGGATGCGCTGACCAACATGCTTCTGACGTGGTTGCTGATGCTGCTGTCCGCCGCTTGGGTGGGCACGCGTGTCGGCTGCGCCGGAGTGTTGTCGGTCGACGCCACGCGTGTCCCGGTGCGCAGGAGTTCCGCGCATGAACAAGGAGATGATCATCTCCTCGACGAGCCACGAGACACGAGTGGCGATCCTCGAGGACGATCACGTCGTCGAAGTCTTTATCGAACGGGAATCCTCGCGGGGCGTGGTCGGCAACATCTACAAGGGCCGCGTCTCGAAAGTGCTTCCCGGCATGCAGTCAGCGTTCGTTGACCTCGATCTCGAACGCGACGCGTTTCTCTACGTAACCGACGTCATCAGCCCGACCGAGGAAGCCCTCGAGGACGACGAGGACCGTCCCGTCGCCGGCGGCGAGCCGGCCGCCGAGCCGGCCGTGTCTGCCGACTCCGGGATCCCCGCGGCGGCGACCGTCAGCGGCGAGGCCGAGGTTCCCGGTGACGACATCGGGAATCGCGCGGCCGCCGCAGACGACCCCGAGGGTCCACCGGCGTCAGAATTCGTGTCGACCCCCGGGGTCGTGGGCGGGACGGCAGGGCCGGCGGGTTCCCGCGGCCCGCGTCCGTTCCGTGATCGCCAGCCGCCGTCGGCCAAGATCGAGGACCTGCTCAAAGAGGGGAACGAGATCGTCGTCCAGGTCGTGAAGGAGCCGCTCGGCACGAAGGGCGCGCGCATCACGTCGCATCTGAGCCTGCCGGGCCGGTTCCTGGTCTACATGCCGACCGTCGACCACGTCGGCATCTCCCGCAAGATCGAATCACGCGACGAGCGCCGGCGGTTGCGCGGCATCGTGCAGAAGTTCCGCGACCAGTCCGGTCTGGCCGGGGGCGTCATCATCCGGACCGCCGCGTCGAACCGCCCAGAGGAGGACATCTGGGCGGACCTCACGTACTTCCAGCAGGTGTGGACGGAAGTGCAGCGCCGGCGCGAGTCGGAGCGCACACCCGCCGTGCTGTTCCGCGAGGAGAGCCTGGTCACCAAGCTCCTGCGAGATTTTCTCACCGAGCAGTTCACGGCCATCCGGATCGACGACGAGGGCGAGTACCAGCGTGTGATGCAGTTCGTCGGCCGGATCATGCCGAGCATGGTCCCGCGCGTGAAGCACTACACGAAGGAGTACCCGATTTTCGACGAGTACGGCGTGCAGAGCGAGATCGACAAGGCGCTGCGCAGCAAGGTCTGGCTCAAATCCGGCGGCTACATTGTCGTCAATCAGACGGAGGCGCTCGTCGCGATCGACGTGAACACGGGGCGCTACGTCGGCAAGAAGTCGGCGGGACGGCTCGAGGACACGATCGTCAAGACGAACCTCGAGGCCGCGAAAGAGATCGTGCGGCAGATGCGCCTGCGCGATCTCGGCGGCATCATCGTGCTCGACTTCATCGACATGGAGGAGAAGAAGAACCGCCAGAAGGTCGCGCAGGCGGTCGAGCAGGAGCTGCGCAAGGATCGCGCGCCCTCGAAGTCCGTGCAGGTCTCGGACTTCGGCCTCATCATCATCACGCGCAAGCGCGTGAAGAGCAGCCTCGAGCGGCTCCTCACGGAGCCCTGCCCGTACTGCTCGGGCACGGGTACGATCAAGACCAGCGCGACGATCTGCTACGACATCCTCACCGAAGTGAAGAAGGTGTCAGCCGACCTCGACGGCTACAGCCTCGTGCTGCGCGTAAATCCCGAAATCGCGCGCGCGCTCCGGGACGAGAGCCGCGCCGTGTTCAAGGAGCTGGAAGGCGCGGTGGGCCGCACGGTCACGCTGCGCGCGGACGATCAACTCCATCACGAGCAGTTCGACCTCATGGCGATCTGAGAGTCTGAAGTACGAGTGGAAGGAACCCGGAAGTACGGGTGGAGAAGAGCTCAGAAGTACTGGTCACAAGAACCAAGAAGTACTTCAGCGAAGCGCCCAGCACTTCAGCGTCAGTTCCAGTACTTCGCCCGATAGCTCCAGTACTTCAGCGAAGCGCCAGTACTTCTATTTCTTGCCTATTGTCACTGTCCCGCTAAACGTCCGCAGGATGACCAGTGCGCTGCCGTCGCCGACCGTGCCGCGTAGCGAGCGGTTCGGGCCGCGGCCGGTGGCGGCGCCCTGCAGTTGCAGCGAGACGCCGTCGGTGCGGATCTCGCCGGCAAACGTGCTGGACTGCAACTCGTAACCGACGCCGCCGGACGCCGTGAAGCGCACGTCGCCGCCGTTGGTGTGCAGCTCGTATCGGCCCCCGCGCGCGAGTGCACCGGAAAACTCCACGTTGCCCCCCATGGTGCCGAGATCCGCGTTGTCGCAGGTGAGATCCGTGGCGGTGACGTTGCCGCCAATCGTACTCGCCTCCACCCGCCGGGCCTTCACGCGGCGCAGCTCGACATTACCGCCCAGCGTCTCCGCGTGGACGACGGCGTCGCTGTCGATGCCGGTGAGGATCATGCTGCCGCCGAGGCTCTTCGCCGAGACCGCGCGCGCGTTCGTGATCGTCGTGTCGCCGCCATGCGTCGACGTCGTCATGTCGCCCTTGATGTCCGTGACGCTGATGTTGCCGCCGAGGCTGGTGACGTTGAGGCGCGTGCCGGCCGGCGCCTTCACGTGGTACGACACCGACACGGAGTAGGGTGAGCGGCTCTCGTTCGGATAGTTGACCGTGACCGAAGCGCGGTCGGTACGCTGATCGACCTCGGCGCGCACGCGCTCGAGGCCGAGCTTGGCGTCGGCGTCGGTGCGTCCGCGTGAGACGCGGACGATCTCGATCGTGGCATCCGTGCCCGTGCCGGCCGAGACGGTGATTTCGCCGCCCACCGTGCGCAGCTCGAGGGCCCCCGCGGTGCCCAGCTTCACCGTTTTGGTTTCGCGGTCTTCCTGGGTGATGCGGAAGTCGCGATTCTGAGCCGCGGCGAGCGCCCTCAGCTCACCGATCGTGATCCGGCTGCCCGTGGCGGCGTACACGGCGTCCTGGATTTCGCGGGCGATCTCGACGTTGACGAGGCGGTCGACCGACCTGAGCACGTCGCGGACGATGTCCCGCACGACGACTTGGTCGACTCTGTCCTGTCTGTCCTGCGCCTCGGCGCGACTCGCGACACCCAGCGCCGTCACCGCCAGTACGGTCACTCCGAGCCAGCGTGCGTTGCTCTCTCGTCGTATCACAGTCTGCTCCCTACTATCTTTAAGTTGCTCGCGGGGCCCCACCCCCGCTCGCGCCGCTCGGCGCCGCTCCTGTACGTCGCGAGCCTCGCGGTCTTTTCGTTAAGACTTCCCGCCGATCACGCGCGCGGCGCCGGCGGCACTGCCTTTGCCCATTTCATTGACCAGCCCGACGGTCGTCTGCAGCACGCCGATCTTCCGCTGCAGCGCGTCGAGCAGTGTCTCGCGCGCCGGCTCGCTGGCCGGATCGTTCTGCAGCGCCAGGCGGCTGTCGGCGATCGCCCGGTCGATGACCGCAAGGTTGCGCTGCAGCGTCATCCGCAGCTCGGGATCGAGCGCGCCTTCGTCTTTCTTCGCGATGATCTGCAGCTCCGCGATCGCCTTGTCGTAGTGATCGAGGGCCAGCTTCAGCTCGTGCGCGACGACCGCGACCGAGCCGGTGCCCGTGCCCGGCGCCGGTTCCGAATCGCCCGCCGGCGGTGCCCTCAGGACGCCGACGAGGTACACACCGGAGGTGGCCATCAGCAGGGCCGCCGCGAGACCGAGCCATTGCGGCAGCGCCGCGAGTGAGCGTCCTGACCGTGCCGGTGGCGGTGCGTCCACGCCGCCCGCATCGATCCGGACCTGATCCGCCACCTGGAGCCAGAGGTGCTCCGGCGGCGCCACCGGTCCGAGCAGGCGCGCGGCCGCGCGCACGTTCTCGAGGTCCGAGACGACACCGCGGCACGCGGCGCAGCCGTCGAGGTGGGCGACGACCGCGGCGCGCTCGTCACCGGCGAGGTCGCCGTCGACGAACGGACTGAGCAGCGCCTCGAAGTCGCGACATGTCGTCATCGTGCGTGCTCCGATCCCGTGCCTGCGCGTGCGCGGCGGAGTGCCTGGCGCAGTCGCATGCGCGCCTTGTGCAGCTGCGACTTGGACGTCCCGTCCGCGATGTCGAGCATGGCGCCGATCTCCTTGTGCTCGAAACCCTCTACATCGTGCAGCACGAACACCGCCCGGCAGCCCGCCGGCAGCTCGGCCAGCGCGCGCTCCAAATCCAATCGATCCACCGCACCCAACACGCCGCCCCGCTTCAGGTCCGGCGCATCGCGCTCGTCATCGAGCGGGTCGGTCACCTGCGCGAATCGCGCGCCGCGGCTCCGCAGGTGGTCGAGGCACAGATTCGTGCCGAGGCGGTAAAGCCACGTGCCCAGCGACGCCTGTCCCTTGTAGAGCCTGAGCTTGCGGTGGGCGGCGAGGAAGATTTCCTGCAGGAGGTCCTCCGCGTCCGTCCGCCCGACCAGCCGGCACGCCAAGCCGAACAGTCGTGGCGCATGCGTCCGGTACACCTCGTCGAAGGCGCCCGGAACGCCCGCCTGGCACCGCTCCGCGAGGGCCAGGTCTCGGTGCGCCAGCACAGCGTCGTTCATCCGGTTAGACGGCGGGTTCTCGGTCATGCGTTGCCGTGCGAAATGAGCACGGCGTGGCTGTGAATCTACGGGAACTACGTGGTTGGTTTCGATCGTGTTCGTGGGCGGGCGCCACCGCCAGACCGGCCAGACCAGCGATGGCGGTCGAACTCCAGCACGCGCAGCCGCCGCACCGCCAGCCCTTCCGCGCTGAGGAGCGACGCCTTCATCCCAGGCGCACCACCGTACCCGCCAACGCGGCCACCGGCGGCGATGACGCGATGGTAGGGCAGGCCCGGCACGCGCGCCCGCCGCATGATCGTCCCGACGGCGCGCGCCGCGCGCGGCCGTCCCGCAATGCGCGCCAGATCGCCGTAGGTGACGACCTTTCCGGCCGGAATCCTGCCGACCAGTGACAGCACGCGCCGCGCGAACCGCGACAGGCTATCGACGCGTGAGCGCATCGGTGAGCACGCGCCCGTCCGTGCGCGCGAGCGTAATGCCCGTGAGCCACGCCAGCGTCGGCGCGACGTCGACGGGCGAGGCCGGCGTGAGATACGTCCCCGGCTGAATGCCCGCGCCCATCAGCACGACGGGGACCCGCTGGTCGTACGCGTACGGCGTGCCGTGAGTGGTGCCCGCCGAATCGATGATCCAGTACGGTTTGGGCACGACGACGAAGTCTCCGCTGCGGCCGGCCAGGTAGCTCAGGCGCCATGCGCGCAAGAGCGGGTCGGTCGTCGACGTCGTGCCGGAAAGCTCGTCTGGATCGTACGCGCGCAACATGCCGGTGACGCCGGTAATCGCGCGCTTCACGCTGTCGACGCCGCCTGGCGTGCTTCGCAAACGGTCCATCACGCCCGGCCGCAAGAACACGTTCTGCTCGGCGAGCGAGGCGACGTACATTCCGTCGCCGAGGACCTTGGCGATCGCCGTCTGCGCCGCGGTCCGCACGTCGGTCGACGACACGCGCCCGGCGTCCAGACCGGCCGCCGTCAACTGTTCCGGAAGCGGCGCCACGCCGTGATCCGCCGACATCGCGACGACCCAACGCCCCGCGCCGACCGCTTCGTCGAGTGTGTCGAACAGCTTGCCGAGCTGGACGTCGAGGCGGATCAGAACGTCCTGGACTTCCTGACTGCGATGGCCGTACTCGTGGCCCACGAGATCGAGCGCGGAGAAGCTGAGGCCCAGCAAGTCCGTGCCCGGATGTTGACCCAGGCGCAACCTCGTCACGAGCGATGCCGCGAGGCCGGCGATGTACTCGTCACTCAGCGGCGAGCGCTCCCACATCGAGACGAAGCTGTTGTCGACTTCCCCCGAGCGCGTTTCGAACTTGTGAGGGAACGTCCGTCCCCACGGCGCCGGCGACGCCTCACCGGCGGCATCGTCGGCGAACCAGTAACTGCCTGGTGGTTGCAGGCGCTCCCATTCCGTTCCGTACGCGGCCGCGATCGGATGCTCGCGGATGTACTTGTCCACCTCGGGCCAGGGCGTCCTCGTGTACGCATCGGACGTTGCCCACACGCCGTGGTCTTCTTCCCACATGACCATCGTGTTCGGACCGCCGCGGCCGCCGAGCGCCATGGCGGCGCGCGGTTTGAGCGACACGGAGACGATGTACGGCGGATGTTTGGCTTGTGAGCGCAGCTCGTCCGCAAACGTCGGCGCCAGCAACTTGAAGGGACTGTGACGTTCGCGACCTTCGCCGCCGCCAAACGGTACGGACGTCGCCGAGGGGTCCGCGGTGCAGAGCGCCGCTCGGCCAACCTTCGCGTCGAAGAACGTGTTCGAGACCATGCCGTGCGACGCCGGCAACACTCCCGTGGCGATGGTGAAGTGTCCGGGACACGTGACCGTCCCGCCATACGGGTACTCGGCCAACGGGAAGACCGCACCGGTTGAGAACAATCGGCGCAGGCCGCCGGACCACTGGGTGCCGTAGAGCTCCGGATAGTCCGCACGAAACTGATCGACCACGAGCATCACGACGAGCCGCGGCGTGACGCGCGGCTGAAGCGTCTGCGGCGCCGGCGCCGGCAGTGCTGCGGGGTGCGGCGGTGGTGTGGCGACTGGGCGCGGAGGCGTCTGCGCCGTCATCGTCAGTACGCCGGCCGTGAGACCTGCAATCGTGAGGAGTAGAAGCTTCACCCTTACCTCCGTGGTGCCCAGAAGCATACGGCAGCCATGCACACGTCGAATGTCGCGCTGCCGGCCGTGTACCACAGAGGAGCGAGATCGGCGGGCAACCAGCCGGGCCGGTGCAGCAGTTGCACGACGGCGTGCGTCATGAACGCGGCCGATGCGAATCGGAGCGCCTTCGGCGGCTCCCGGTGCAGCACGAGGCCGGCGACGACGACCGCGACGATGCCGAAGGTGGCATCGAGCTGCGCAAACGGCATGGCCGATCCCGCTGCCGCCAACCCGATCGGCGCGCCGCCAAGTGCGGCCAGCAGTACGGCCGCCCATTGCGCGAGCCGAAGCTCGCCGACAACCCGCGCAGGATCGGCCGGATCGAGCCGCCGAAGACGCGCCGTGAACATGGCCGCCGCCGAGAGTGAAAGCACGCCGGCGGTGAGGAGAACGCGAGCCGTGTCGGTCACGGTTTCCCACTATACTTGCGATCGCATGAGGGCGGTTGACCTGATCCGGCAGAAGCGCGACGGTGGCGCGCTGAGTGAGGTCGGCATCCGCGCTTTCGTCGCCGGGGTCACTGACGGCTCATGGCCGGATGCCCAGATCGCAGCGCTCCTCATGGCGATCGTGCTCAAAGGCATGACGCTCGATGAGGCCGTGATCCTCACCGACGCGATGGTCCGCTCGGGCGAAACGCTCAAGTGGTCGAAATTCGGCGCCACCCCGGTGGACAAACACTCGACCGGGGGCGTCGGCGATAAGACGTCGCTCGTGCTGGCGCCGCTCGCGGCCGCGTGTGGCGCGATCGTGCCGATGATGTCCGGTCGCGGCCTGGGCCACACGGGCGGCACCCTCGACAAGCTCGAAGCGATTCCCGGTTTCCGCACGCGTCTGTCCGCCGAGGAGATGCGCACGGCGCTGGGCGAGACCGGCTGTGTGATGGTCGGCCAGACGGAGGAGATCGCTCCGGCCGATCGGCGGCTCTATGCGCTGCGCGATGTCACCGGGACGGTGGAGAGCATCCCGCTCATCTGCGCGTCGATTCTCAGCAAGAAAATCGCCGAAGGCATCGGCGCGCTGGTCCTCGATGTAAAGGTCGGCCGCGGCGCGTTCATGAAGACCCGCAACGACGCCCGGACGCTGGCCGAGTGGCTCACGAGCATTGCGGAACGCCACGGCGTGCGGACCGAGGCGCTCCTGACCGCCATGAACGTGCCGCTCGGACGTGCGGTGGGGAACTCCAACGAAGTCATCGAAGCGATCGAGACGCTCAAGGGTCGGGGCCCCAAGGATCTCGAAGACTTGTCCGTGCGGCTGGCCGCGCGCATGCTCGTGCTCTGCGGCATCGCGCGCGACGGCGACGACGCGGAGCGGCGCATCCGGTGGGCCATTGCGAGCGGCGCAGGCGTCGAGAAGTTTCGCGCGATTGTCCAGGCGCAAGGCGGCGACCCCGTCGTGGTCGACGACTACCGCCGGCTGCCGTCGGCGCTCCACCGTGAGCCCTGGCCGGCGGCTCGCGCGGGCTTCGTGACCAAGCTCGACGCGGAGCTCATCGGCCGCGCCGCGATGGCGCTCGGGGCCGGCCGCGATCGCGTCGAGGCGACCATCAATCACGCCGTCGGAATCGATGTCGAAGCGACGCTCGGTCAGGAGGTCCAGGTCGGGGAGGCGATCCTCACGCTCGCCTGCGACGACCCGCAGCGTTTGGCGGCCGCCCGCCTGGTGCTCGGCGAGGCCGTGGAGATCGAGGATCGCGCTGCGCCGGCGTCGCCGCGCCTGCTCGAGACGATTGACGAACGCCGGCTCCGTCAGCAGCAACAGCGCGGACCGCGCCCGATCCCCGGAAAAGGAGCCCGATGACCCGGTTGCAGCCGTTGTGTGGACTGGTCCTGATTGGGCTGATTGCGTATGCGTTCTCGACGAATCGGAAGGCCATCCGGCCGCGCGTGATCTTCTGGGGCTTCGGCCTGCAGTTTCTGTTTGCGGTGATCGTGCTCAAGACCACCTACGGCCAGGTGGCGTTCGAGTTGGCCGGCGACAAGATCCGGCAGCTGCTCGGCTTCGCGTCCGTCGGCTCGTCGTTCGTGTTCGGGCCGATCGGCAATCAGCCCGTCTGGCAGCGCATCATGACGTCGGTGCTCGGCCCGGAAGGCGCGCAGTACGGCGTCATCTTCGCCTTTCAGATCGCGCCGACCATCATCTTCATTGCCGCGCTGTTCGCCATCCTGTACTACTTCGGCGTCATGCAGCTCGTCGTGCAACTCTTCGCGTGGGTGATGAACCGCGTGATGGGCGCGAGCGGCGCGGAATCCCTGAACGTCGCGGCCAGCATCTTCATGGGCCAGACCGAAGCGCCGCTGACCATCCGTCCCTATCTGCCGAAGATGACCGAGTCGGAGCTGATGACGGTGATGACGTCGGGCATGGCGCACATCTCCGGCGGCATCATGGCGGCGTACATCGCGTTCGGGATCGACCCGAAGCATCTGCTCACGGCCGTGATCATGACGGCGCCCGGCACGCTCATGCTGTCCAAGCTCTTCGTGCCGGAGACGGCCGTGCCCGAGACGATGGGCACCGTGAAGCTCACCGTGGCGAGGACCGACGTCAACGTGATCGACGCCGCCGGCCGCGGCACCTCGGAGGGCCTCCACCTGGCGATGAACGTCATCGCGATGCTGGTGTCGTTCGTCGCGCTCATCGCGCTCTTGAACGCGATCCTGGGCGGCATCGGAGGTCAGATTGGTATCCCGGATCTGAGCCTGCAGAAAGTCTTCGGTCTGGTCTTCGCGCCGGTCGCCTGGAGTCTCGGCGTCACGTGGAAGGACGCGCCGGCGATCGGCAATCTGCTCGGCACCCGCATGGTGCTGAACGAGTTCATTGCGTTTGCCCAGCTCGGGCCGATGAAGGACGCGCTCGATCCCCGGTCGTTCGTGGTCGCGACGTTCGCGTTGTGCGGCTTCGCGAACTTCGCGTCGATTGGCATTCAGATCGGCGGGATCGGCGCGCTCGTGCCGGAGCGGCGTCATGACCTCGCCCGGCTGGGCTTCCGCGCGATGTTGGCCGGCACGCTCGCGAACTTCGCGTCGGCGTGTATCGCGGCGTTGCTGCTGTAAATCACGGGACGGGCTGAAGCCCGTCCCTGCGTCTGCTCATGTCTACTTATTTCGATCGTGTTGAAGAAACCACGCGCTTCCTGACGAGCAAGATTGCCAACGTCCCGGACGTCGCCATCGTCCTGGGGTCGGGTCTGGGCGCGTTTGCCGACAGCCTGAGCCATCCCGTCTCGCTGCCGTACGAAGCGATTCCGAACTGGCCGGCATCGCGCGTCGTGGGTCACGCCGGGCGGCTCGTGGCCGGCACGACCAAGCACGGCATTCGGGTGCTGGCGCTGTCAGGCCGCGTGCACTTCTACGAGGGGCACGATCTCGCGACCGTCACCTTTGCCACGCGCGTGCTCGGCCGGCTCGGGATCAGAACGCTGTTCCTGACGAATGCCGCGGGCGGCATCAACACGAAGTTCAAGAGCGGGGCGTTGATGTTGATCGACGATCACATCAACCTGCAAGGCACGAACCCGCTCATCGGCCCGAACGACGACCGGTTCGGCCGACGGTTTCCCGATATGTCGGAGATCTATTCGCGCCCGTTGCGAGGTCTGGCCGGCGCCGCCGCCAAGGCCATCAAGCTGCCGATCAAGCACGGCGTCTACCTCGCGGTGACGGGGCCAAGCTACGAAACGCCGGCGGAGATTCGTGCGTTCCGGACGCTGGGCGCTGACGCCGTCGGCATGTCCACCGTGGCCGAAGCCATGGTCGCCCGCCACATGGGGATCGACGTGCTCGGGATCTCGTGCATCTCGAACATGGCGGCCGGGATGCTGCCGCAGCCGCTGAGCGAAGAGGAAGTGATCGAGACCACGAGCCGCGTGCGGCATCAGTTCATCGCCCTGCTGGAGGGCATCCTTGCCGGACTCTGACGCGCTGGTCGCCGCCGCGCGCGCCGCACGCGATCGCGCGATCGCGCCGTACTCCGGGTTCAAGGTGGGGGCGGCCCTGGAGACACGATCCGGAGGCGTGATCACCGGATGCAATGTCGAGAACGCGTCGTACGGCCTGACGGTCTGCGCCGAGCGCGTCGCGCTGCTGAAAGCTCTTTCCGAAGGCGAGCGTGACTTCGTCAGAATCGTCGTGGTCGCGGATACGCAGTCGCCGACGCCGCCGTGCGGCCCCTGTCGCCAGTTGCTGTGGGAATACTGCGGCGACATCCCCGTCGTCATGGCGAACCTCACGACGGTGACTGGACAGCATCAGATGAAAGAGCTGTTGCCGCTGCCGTTCGATGGAAGGTTGTTGGGCGGTACGTAGGGCGAACCGGCCTTCGGTTCGCCCACGGCGGACCAGAGTTCGGTCCGCCCCACGTACCGTCAAGTATCATCAGTCTCTATGCTCCCGACGATCGAATGGCAGTCCGATGCGGTCGTGATGGTCGACCAGCGCAAGCTGCCCGCCCAGGAAATCTACGTCCGGTGCAAGACCGCGTCCGAGGTCGCCCGCGCGATCAAGACGATGGTCATTCGCGGCGCGCCGGCGATTGGCGTCGCGGCGGCGATGGGCATTGCGCTCGGGATGAAGCGCAGCAAAGCGCAAGGCACGAAGCAGTGTGCCGTCGACTTCAACAAGCTGTGCGATTTGATGGCCGGGACGCGTCCCACCGCCGTGAACCTCTTCTGGGCGATCGATCGCATGAAGCACTCGTTTGGCGCCGGCGTGCGTGCGGGCGAGTCCGTGGCGGACCTGACCGTGCGCCTCGAGCGGGAAGCGCTGGCCATTCACGACGAAGACATCGCCAACTGCAAGGCCATGGGCCGGTTGGGTGCCGACCTCGTGCCGGAGCGCGCGCGCATTCTCACGCACTGCAATGCGGGGGCGCTGGCCACGGCTGGGTACGGCACGGCGTTGGGCGTCATTCGTGCGGCGGCTGAGCGCGGCCGTGTCGCGAAGGTCTTCGCGGATGAGACGCGGCCCTTCCTGCAGGGCGCGAGGTTGACCGCCTGGGAATTGATCAAGGACCATGTGCCGACGACCGTCATTACCGAGAGCATGGCGGGCCCGCTCATGCGCCAGGGCGAAATCGACTTCATCGTCGTCGGCGCCGACCGCATTGCCGCGAATGGCGACGTCGCCAACAAGATCGGCACGTATACGGTCGCGTTACTGGCCGAAGCGCATGGCGTGCCGTTCTACGTGGCGGCGCCGCTCTCGACCATCGACCTCAAGACACCGGACGGCGATCGGATTCCGATCGAACAGCGCAACGCGCGCGAGGTGACGCACCTCGGCTCGACACGGCTCGCCCCCGAGGGCGCCAGCGTCTGGAACCCCGCCTTCGACGTGACGCCGCACCGGCTCGTGAAGGGCATCATCACGGAACGCGGCATCGCGCGAGCGCCGTACGAGACGAGTCTGAAGGCCCTGTTCGAGCCGGTTCCAGCAGGTCGAACGTGAACGTGCTCGGGATCGAAACGTCCTGCGATGAGACGGCCGCGGCGCTCATCGCCACGACCGGCGATCCGGCTCGTCCGTGGCGGGTCCGATCCAATGTCATCGCGTCGCAGGTGGAGATTCACCGCGAGTGGGGCGGCGTCGTGCCGGAGATCGCGTCGCGCCAGCACGTGCGCGACATCTGCGGCGTGACCGAGCGCGCGCTCGAGGACGCCGGGGCGGGTTGGAGCGACATCGACGCGCTCGCGGTGACGCAGGGACCCGGCCTCGTCGGCTCGCTCCTCGTCGGCGTGTCGTTCGCGAAGGCGCTGTCTGTGTCGCTCGACCGGCCGATCGTCGCCGTGAACCACCTCGTGGGGCACATCGAGTCCATCGTGCTCGAGCACGGCGAGGTGCCGTTGCCCGCCGTCGTCCTGGTGGTCTCGGGCGGACACACCAGCCTGTACGTCGTGCCAACGCCTGGCGTCTATCGGCTCGTCGGCCGCACGCGCGATGACGCCGCCGGTGAGGCCTACGACAAAGTGGCCAAGCTGTTGGGGCTCGGCTATCCGGGGGGGCCGGCGATCGATCGCATGGCGCGAGACGGGCGCGACGACGCGGTCCGGTTGCCGCGCCCGCGGTTCACGCATCCCGACAGAAACCTCGCGCCGCCCGATCTTCAGGCGCCGCGGTTTCCGCCCGGGTTTCGACATCTCACCGATTTCAGTTTTTCGGGGCTGAAGACAGCGGCCGTGCGCCTTCTGGCGGAACGAGGCGTTCCGGTCTCGACCGGATTGTCGATTCCCGCCGACGCCGGGCCGATGACGCGCGCCGAGGTGGCCGACTTCTGCGCGAGCTTCCAGCGCGTGGTCGTCGAGACGCTCCTCGATCGCACGTTCGAAGCGGCGCACTGGCTGGGGGCTCGCAGCATTGGCATCGCCGGCGGCGTGTCCGCCAACAGCCGCCTGCGTCGCGACGCGGCCGAGCGAGGGCAGCGGGAAGGCCTGCCGGTGTTCGTCCCGTCACTCGCGCTGGCGACGGACAACGCGGCCATGATCGCGGCCGCCGGTCTCCGCCAGCTCGCGCGCGGACGATCGTCGGCGCTCGACTTCAACGCCGAGGCGACGCTGCCTGTCTCCTAGATATGCGCACAAAGACCGAGTACCTCTGGTTCAACACGAAGAAGCGACACGAGTTCGTTCGCATCACCGACGACGTCGCGCGCATTGTGGGTGAGAGCGGGGTGCAGGAGGGTTTCGCGCTCGTGTCGGCGATGCACATCACGGCGGGTGTGTTCGTCAACGACTGGGAAGACGGGCTGCTCGCCGATTTCGATCAATGGCTCGAGAAGCTCGCGCCCGCCGGTCTGCCATACCGACACCATCACACCGGTGAGGACAACGCGGACGCGCACTTGAAGCGCACCATCATGGGGCATCAGGTGACGGTGCCCATCACCGCCGGCAAACTGGATCTCGGTCCCTGGGAGCAGATCTTCTACGCCGAATTCGATGGCCAGCGGCGCAAGCGGGTCATCGTCAAAGTCATGGGCGAGTGAGCGCGATGGCCGACGCGCTCGATCTGGCTCGCGCGTTCTTCGACGCCCTCAACCGTGCCGATGTCGATGCGATTGCCACGCTGTACCACCCGGCGTGTGTCGTCGAGCACGTGTTTGTCGATGACGACGGTGTTCACGAGGGCCTCGAGCGCGTGCGTGCCGGATGGGCGGACGAGCTGGTTCGATACACCGGCGCCGGTCCGGCAGGCCGGCGATTCGACGTTGGCCGCGTGTCGGGTCTCGAAACCGGCTGGGGTTGGGCGCGCGTGGATTGGCGCTGCGCCCTGCGTGATGCGGGAGGCCAGGCGCGCCATCGATCCGGCTACTCCCATTTCTGGGTGGAGGACGGGCGGATTCGACGGCACCGCAGCGTCGCGCGTGAGGATCCGCCGGCGGAGGCGCCCTCGAATGCTGGTGCTGGCGCCAGATCGACCGCGCATCCTTCGCGCGAATTCCCGTCGAAGCCCGTCATCGGCATCGGCGCCGTGATTCTCACGGACGCTCGCGAGGTGGTGCTGGTGAAGCGCCGCTACGAGCCCCTCGCCGGGCAATGGAGTCTGCCGGGCGGCACGCTCGAGCTGGGCGAAACGCTCGAAGGCGGCACGGCCCGTGAGGTCCGTGAAGAGACCGGACTCGTCGTGGACGTCGGACCGGTGGTCGAAGTCTTCGATCGCATCCTGACCGACGAGACGGGCCGCGTTCGCTTCCACTACGTGCTGGTGGACTACCTCTGCCGCCCGCGTGAGGGTAGACTTCAGGCCGGCACGGACGTCAGTGACGTGACGCTCGTGCCGGTTGCAGAGATCGCACCGTACCGCGTGACCGAGAAGGCGCTGGCCGTGATTGAGAAGGCCGTGCAGATGGTCGCGCGGGGGACGCCGTAGGGGAGCGTGTCGTGGCCGATCCGTCGTTGTCGCGCGAGCGCGCGTGGGCGCTCGTCACCGAGCACGTCCAGGCCGAGAGCCTGCGAAAACACCTGCTCGCCGTCGAAGCCGCCGTGCGCGGCTACGCCCGGCTGTGGGGCGAAGACGAGGACGCGTGGGGCTTCGTCGCTCTCGTCCATGATTTCGACTACGAAAAATATCCGGACCGCGAGAACCATCCGTACCGCGGTGTCGAGATTCTGAAGTCGCTCGGCTATCCGGAGTGGGTGACGCGCGCGATTCTCTCGCACGCCGACTACTCGGGCGTCGCGCGCGAGAGCAAGCTCGAGCGGACGCTGTTCGCGTGCGACGAGATGGCCGGCTTCGTGACCGCGGCGGCGCTCGTCCGGCCGTCGAAAAGCGTCCTCGATCTCGAGCCGTCGTCGGTGATCAAGCGCATGAAGGACAAGGCCTTCGCACGGGCGGTGCCGCGTGAGGACCTGCGCAAGGGCGCCGAGGAGTTGGGCCTGCCGCTCGACGAGCACATCGGCAACGTGATTCGTTTTCTGCGCGAGCGGGCGGACGAGCTCGGGGTCAAGGGCACGCTGTGATCGACCGCGAGGCCCTGCGTCCATCCGAACCACGGCTCGGACCCTCTCGTATATCGTTTCGCGGTCCGCAATCGAACATCCGCCGCCAATTCATCCATGTCTGACGCGTCTGTGATCGTTCTCGATCGGGTCAGTGTGGCTTATGGCAAACAGGCCGCATTGCGCGATGTCAGCGCAAAGTTTCCGGCCGGCGCCGTGGGGTTGCTCGGGCCGAATGGCGCAGGCAAGAGCACCCTCCTCAAAGCGCTGCTCGGGTTCATCGCGCCCTCGAACGGCCGCCTCGAGGTGCTCGGCATGAACGTGGCCGATCGCGCGCTCGACGTGCGCGCGCGCCTCGGGTACATGCCGGAGACTGACGGCCACATTCCCGGCATGAACGCGGTCACGTTCGTCGGCTACTGTGGCGAGCTCGCCGGGTTGCCGTCGAGCGACGCCATGCAGCGCGCGCACGAAGTGCTCTATTACGTCGGCCTCGGCGAAGCGCGGTACCGCAACCTCGAGACCTACTCGACCGGCATGAAGCAGCGCATCAAGCTCGCGCAGGCGCTCGTGCACGATCCCGATCTGCTGTTCCTCGACGAACCGACGAACGGCATGGACCCGAAGGGCCGCGACGAGATGCTCGAGCTCATTCGCGATCTCGCGAAGAACAAGGGCATCAACCTCATCCTGTCGTCGCATCTGCTCCCCGACGTCGAATTCACGTGCGACCACGTGGTCGTGCTCGACAAGGGCCAGATCACGACGTCCGGGACGATCGAGGCGCTCAAGGGACCCGCGGGACGCGTCTTCGAAGTGCGCGTCAAGGGCGACCTCGCGCCCTTCATCGCCGCCCTGCACGCGGCGGGCATGGAGGCGCACGAGACCGACGAGGACGTCATGCGGGTGTTCGTGCCGGGCGAGGTCGACGGCTCGGGCGAGGATCAGCGGCGCATCTGCGGGATCGCGCTCCAGTGCCGCGTGCAAGTGCGGCACCTGAAGGCCAGCCTGCCAACCCTCGAAGACGTCTTCGCGCGCGCGGTGGGTGAGGCATGAGCCCTATTCACGATCAGAGTTATCGCCGGTATGCCGGCACCAAGCAGCCACCCGGCCGCGGGTGGGCGGTGATCGCCTGGAACGGGATTCGGGGCATGCTCTCCCGCAAGGCGTTTCTCGCGTTCGTTCTGCTCGCCTGGGTGCCGTTCATCGTCCGCACCGTCCAGATCTACTTCGTGACGATGTACCCGGACGCACAGCGCGTCGTGCCGATCAATCCGCGGATGTTCATGGACTTCGTCGAGCAGCAGGGCCCCATCGTGTTCTTCATCACGATCTGGGCCGGTGCGGGGCTCATCGCGTCGGATCGGCGCGCGAATGCGCTGCAGATCTATCTGTCGAAGCCGCTCGGGCGGCTCGAGTACATCGGCGGAAAGCTGGCCGTGCTCGTGGTCTATCTACTCGAGGTGACGCTGCTGCCGGCGCTGCTGCTCATCCTGGTGCAGATCTCGTTCTCCGGCAGCTTCGATTTCATCCGCGCGAACCTCTACGTCGTGCCGGCCGTGATCCTCGCCTCGCTGCTGCGGGTCGTGGTCGCGTCCTTCACGATGCTGGCCTTGTCCTCGCTGTCCAAGAGCAGCCGGTACGTGGCCGTGCTCTACACCGGCGCGATCTTCTTCACCGAAGCGGTCTACGGCTTCCTGCTCGTGGTGACGGGTTCGTCCCGGGTCGCGTGGGTGTCGATCAGCCGCAACCTGGAGCGCGTGACGGATGTGATCTTCCGCGAGACGCCGC
>Ga0137427_10000377_pt1 | contig 23857 bp, 31 predicted proteins | sample EasRivERMZT700_2_FD_102309 | JGI IMG/M metagenome (GOLD analysis project Ga0137427, IMG submission 102309) | Soil microbial communities from meander-bound floodplain in the East River, Colorado, USA - East River MetaG ERMZT700_2 | ecosystem: Environmental > Terrestrial > Soil > Floodplain ...
AAGGTCACGCTTCGGGCGGTCCAGGACGCCGAGGGGTATGGGCGGATCCGAGCAGAATCGGATGGGACGTACGACCTGGCGAAAGTGCGACGCGATTGGAAGGCGAACACCCGGACCGAGAAGCGCCACCGCGGTAAGCCGGATCTCGGCAAGAGCGAGAGCAATGGGACCGCCACCGGGAACTGGAACGCCGCGCGGACCGATCGCGAGCGGATCCGGATCCAGCGCGACGAGATCAAGCTCAGGCAGGAGACGGGCGAGCTGGTCGAGCGCGTGGCGGTGGAGCGCGATGCGTTCGATCTCGCGCGGAAGCTGAGGGACCTGCTCCTGGATCTTCCGGGCGAGATTGGCCCTCGCCTCGCCGGAGCGACCCCACAGGAGGCCGAAGAGCTGCTCGAAGTCGAGGTCCGGCGGATCTGCGGCGAGATGTCACAGGGGAAGCATGAGCGCAACGGCAGCGGCTGAGGCGACGCTTTATACCACTGCGTTTCGCCGCGGGTTCGAGCTCGAGCGCCAGCTGACGGTGACGGAGTGGGCGGATACCTACCGCGTGCTGTCCAGCGTGTCGTCGGCGAGTCCCGGGCAGTACCGCTCGAGCAGGATCCCGTACATCCGCGGATTCATGGACGCGATCTCGCCGATGAGCCGTCCGCGTCGCGTAGTGGTGATGAAGGCGTCTCAGCTCGGATTCTCGGACGCGCTCTACAACCTGATCGGCTACGGCCTGCATCTCCGCCCGGGCCCGGTCCTGCTGGTGATGCCAACGTCGAACGCGGCGAAAACGGTCTCGAAGCAGCGCATTGCTCCCATGATCGAGGCGACTCCGGTGCTGCGCGACCTGGTGAAGGACCATCGATCACGCGACAGCAAGAACACGTTGCTGTCGAAGGAGGTGCCGGGCGGAATCCTGATGCTGGCCGGTGCGAACTCGGCGATCGAGCTGCGCAACCGTCCCGCGCGAGATCTGATCTGCGACGAGATCGATGCCTTCCCGGACGACGTCGACGGCGAAGGCGATCCGATCATGTTGGCCGAGGCCCGGAGCGCGACGTTCTCTCGGACGCGCACGGAAGTTCTGGTCTCTTCGCCGACGTTCAAGGGCTCACGGATCGAACGCGAGTACGCGGGCTCCGACCGCCGGCGATACTTCATTCCGTGTCGCGCGTGCGGACACATGGACTGTTTAACGTTCGATGGCGCCGACCGCGTCACCGAGGACGGGCGTCAGCATCACCGGATCGAATACGACGCGGGGCGCCCCGAAACCGCGCGAATGGTGTGCTCAGAGTGCCGAACCGGGACCGACGAGCGCTGGAAGTCGTGGATGCTGGCGCGCGGAGAATGGCGCCGCACGGCGGAGGAGTGGGACGGGCTGACAGTGGGGTTCCACCTGTCGAGCCTCTACTCGCCGCCGGGCTGGCTGTCGTGGGCGGAAATCGCCGCGTCGCACCGGAAGGCGACGCAGGACCGCTCCTTGCTCAAGGCGTTCGTGAATACCGTTCTCGGCGAGTGCTGGGAAGAGCGCGGCGAGCGCGTGAAATCGAAGGGCCTGAAGGCCCGGATCGAGGACTGGGCCGCGGACGTCCCGGTCGGCGTCGGTGGGCTCGTCGCCGCGGTCGACGTCCAGGATGATCGCCTCGAGGTGCTGGTGAAGGGGTTCGACTCAGACGAACAGTCCTGGATGATCGACTTCAAGCAGCTCTACGGCGACACCTCGCAGCGACAGGTGTGGTTCGATCTCGGCCTGCTCCTGGGCACGGTCTACAAGAATCCGCATGGTCACGAACTGAAGATCGACGCGGTCGCCGTGGACACCGGGGGGCATCGCACCGAAGAGGCGTATCGGTTTGTTCGTGGGCGGCTCGGCGAGTCGCCGCGGACCTACGCGATCAAGGGCGGGAACGTGCCCGGCCTCCCGCTGGTTCAGCGACCGACGACGCGCAACCGCTACCACGTTCCGCTGTATAGCGTCTGCTCTGACACCGGCAACGAGATCGTCTTCGCGCGGCTCAAGATCGAGACTCCCGGTCCGGGCTACATCCACCTGCGGAAGAGCCTGGCCGACGACGAGTACCTCGCGCAGCTCGCCGCCGAGCGCCCGATGTGGAAATACATGAAGGGCCGCGGCCGGGTGCAGGTGTGGGACACCGTGCGCGAGCGAAACGAGGCCTTCGACCTGGAGAAGTATGCCCTGGCGGCCCTGTACATTCTCGGCCCGGCCTACATCAAAGATCTCGCGGAGCGCGCGAGGACGTTCAGCGCACCCCTTCCGGACAATGCGACGCCGGCGTCCGAGGCCCCCGAATTGGCCGGGTCTCCGAGGTCCACGCGCCTGAAGTTCGCCAGGCGTCGCCAGGGCATCATCGGCAAGCTCTAGTCGAAACGACGGTTGCGCGGTGCCGATTGGAGTAACTCTCCAGATGCACTGAACTTTGTGCAGCCCGATCATGCGTGTCATGGCGGCGCCCGTGCTCACCTTCATGCCCGAAACGATCGTCGCAGGCACGACGCTCAAGTACCTCCGCACGCTGAGCTATTTCCCGGCCAACGACGGCTGGACGCTCAAGCTGTCTCTGGCCGGCCTGTCTCTGTACAGCGCCTCGGCCAGCGGCGCCGACCACCAGGTGACGATTGCGTTCGGCGGCGACACCGGCACCGGGCTGTGGGAGCCCGGCACCTACGACTGGTCAGAAATCGTCGAGAAGGCCGGCGAAAAGTACGTCGTCGCCAGCGGCACGCTTGTCGTCATCGCCCACCCCTCGTCGATCCCGGCCGACCAGGCGCGGCCGTTCTGGGAGCAGGTCAAGGAGAAGGCCGAGGATCTCTACTTGGCGCGGCTCACCCAGGGATCGGACGTCAAGGAGTTTGAAGTCGCCGGCCGGCAGTTCACGCTGGAAACCCTCGAAGACATCGAGCGCGTGATCGCGATCGCGGACCGCCAGATCTCACGTCTCCGTTCTGGACAGCGCTTCAGCACGCCGGTCGTCATCCGGCCGCGCTACTGGCCTTGGCAGACGTCGTGAATCGTTCGCCCATCCGCAATCGACTCGGTCGCGCCGTCCTGGCGCTCATGCCGGCGCGCGTCCGACACGCGGTGCGCGAGTTCTTCGGGCCATGGCCCGTCAGTCAGATCATGGCCGGACCCGGGGCCTCAGAGCTGTCGCAACTCGTCTCCGACTTTGTCAGGGGGACCATGAACCCCGACGACGAGATCCGCGGCTCAGCCAGGAGGCTCCGGGAGAAGGCCCAGCAACTCGAGCGCTCGAACGCCTGGATCGCAGGATGGCTCGACCACCTGGTGAACGGCGTGATCGGACCGAACGGGATCCATCACCAGGCGCGCGTGCTGAGACGTGACGGCAAGATGAACGCCGACCTGAACGCGCACATCGAAGACCGTTTCTACGACTGGACGCGAGCCGTGACGCGGGACGGTCAGCTCACGCTGATGGACTACGAGGATCTCGCCCTGCGCTCGGCCGGGACTGCCGGTGAAGTGTTCGTCCGCGCGATCGTCGGACCGCAATACCGACACGGCCTGGCCCTCGACTTCATCGACGCCGAGCTCGTCGACGAGGAGTTCGTTCGGGTCGAGCGCGACGGCTTCAAGTCCATCCGGAACGGTATCGAGATCGACCGTGACGGGCGCCGAGTGGCCTACCACTGTCTTTCGGACTACGGCGGGCAGGGCAACGTGCGCCATCTGCGGATCCCCGCCGAGGAAGTGCGTCACGTTTACCGGCCACGACGCGTCAACCAGGTGCGCGGCATATCGTGGGCCGCCCCGATCCTTGTCAGCCTCCGATCGCTCGACGGTTACGAGATGGCGGAGCTGATCCAGGCGCAGATCGCCGCCAGCAAGGGCGGCTTCTTTGAAAACATAATGGAAGGCAACGAGCCCGATGGCGAGTGGGCAAAGAACGAGAGCTCGCCGATCACGATGGAGGCCGCGCCTGGTGTCGCCGAGAAACTGCCGCGCGGCTGGACCTTCAAGGAATGGTCACCGACGCATCCGACGGCACAGTTCCCGGGCTTCGTGAAGTCGAACCTTCGGAAGATCGCGACCGGTCTCGGTATCAGCTACAACCAGCTCGCCAACGACCTCGAGGGCGTCACCTACTCGTCGCTGCGTTCCGGCTTCACTTCAGAGCGCGATGGCTATCGGCGGCGCCAGACCTGGTGGATCGACTCGTTCCGCGAGTGGATCTATCCGATCTGGATGCGACAGTCGATGCTCGCCGGCGAGCTCAAGCTTCCGTCGCCCGACCCGGTGCGGTACGCCGCGCACGAGTTCATCCCGCGCGGGTTCCCCTGGGTGGATCCATACAAGGACATCGCGGCCGCGATCCTCGAGATCCAGTGGGGCCTCAACTCGCGCACGCGCATCACGGCCGAAGCCGGCCGCGACCTCGAGGAGACGCTCAAGGATCTGAAGCGTGAGGACGAGGCGGCGGCCCTTCTTGATGTCCTCATCCGCGCCGGTGTCACGGCTCCCGGTGGGACCGACAACAACGCACAGGAAGGGGACGCCGGCGACCAGGAGGCTGGATCACGCAACGGACACGCGCGTCGCGCGGTGCTGGCGGCGCTTCGTAACGGAGGGATCCAATGAGCAAGAAGGCCTACCCGGGCCAGGGCGTCCAGCGAATCGCCGCGGCGGAGATCCGCCAGGTCACCCGCGCTGCGGGCGACGGCGACGCGACAACCTACGAGGTCGCGGTATCGAGCGAAACCGAAGTCACTCGCTACGGATGGTTCGAGAAATGGCGCGAGGTGCTCGGCCACAGCTCGGGAGAGATCGACATGGCGCGCTTCAAGTCGGGGCGCGCCGCGGTCCTCGAGGAGCACGACGGGCCCCCGATCGGCGTGATCGAGTCGGCGCGTGTCGGCGCAGACAACGTATTGCGCGCGATCATCCGGTTCTCGCAGAGCACGCGTGGGCAGGAGGTCGAGAACGATGTGAAGGCGGGCATCCGCGCGAATGTTTCGGTGGGCTACATCCCGAAGCGCGCCCGGATGGAGGAAGAAAACGAGGAGCAGGGCGATCTGTGGCGGGTCACGAAGTGGGAGCCAGTCGAGCTTTCGATCGTCGGCATCCCGGCGGATGCGACGGTGGGCGTGGGACGTTCGGCAAAGGACGATCCCGCGTTTCCGCCCGTCGAGATCGAGGTCCACGAGAACAGGGAGGTTCGGACGATGAAGACGAAGAGTGTTCGAGGGCCGGACGGCACCATCATCGAGGTGCCGGAGACGGACGAGCGGGCAGCGGTGTCTCCGCGCGAGGCCGAACTCGAGGCCGAAGAGAAGCGCCGGAGCGCACTGCTCGAGCTCGGCACGTCGAGCAAGGTCCCGCTCGCGAAGGTGCGCGGCTGGATCGACAGCAACATCTCGCTCGAGCAGGCCTTGCGCCAGCTGCTCGAAGAGCGCGCGACCCGGTCGGCGGACCCGGCTCCGGGGGCCGACCCCGAGCTGTGGATGGCGAGGAAGGATCGCTCGGCCTACTCGCTCTGCAGGGCGGTTCTCGGTGCCTCCGACATTCGCGAGGGCAAGAGCAATCTATTCACCGGGCTCGAGCGCGAGGTCGATCAGGAGCTCGGGAAGACCTTCACGCGACAGCGTGGCGGCGTCCTGGTCCCGCTCACGCTCGGCGTCTCGCGCCGCACGATGGAGACCGGCGCCCCCTCCAAGGGCATCGAGCTCGTCAATGAGGAACAGCAGCCGATGATCGAGCTGCTCCGCAATCGGATCGCTGCGGTGCGGCTCGGCGCGCGGGTTGCGTCCGGGCTGTCGGGACCGATCTACTTCCCGAAGCAGACCTCGGCGGTCGTCGCCCAGTGGCTCGGCGAGAACCCGGGCACGCCGGTCGCGCTGAGCGATCCGGGGCTCGGCGTTCTGCAGATGACGCAGAAGACGCTCATGTCCCAGGTCAAGTTCTCGCGTCAGCTGCTGATCGCAGCGGCCTTCGACACGGAGCAGTGGCTGCGGTCGGACATCACGCTCCAGCACGTGCTGGCGGTGGACTTCGCCGTCTTCCACGGACTCGGTGCGGGGCCGGAGCCGATCGGCGTCTACAAGGCCGGCGGCGTCAGCAGCACCGCCGTCGGTGGCGCGATGGACTACTCGAAGGTCCTCGATGCCCAGGGCAAGGTGGCGGCCAAGAACGCCGACGTCGGCGCCCTCGGGTGGGTCATGCATCCGACGATGGCGACCAACCTCAAGGGCAAGGCCCGCTTCGCGAATACCGACACTCCCGTGTGGGAGGGGACGTATGACGACGGGCGCGTGGGCGGCTACGGCGCCATCGCGACGAACCAGATCTCGAACACGATGACCGGCTCCGAGCGGATTGGTGGGGCCGAAATCGGCGGGATCTTCGGCAACTGGAACGACGTGATCATCGGGCTGTGGGGCGCGATCGAGCTGATCGTGGACCCGTTCACGCTCGCTGGCTACGGCCTGCTCCAGATCACTGGCTATCAGGGCGCCGACACCGGCATCCGTCACGGAGAGAGCTTCACCAAGCTGACGGGCGCCACCGGCTAGCCACCATGCCGCTCTACCGTGTTCTCGATGACTTCTGCCTGGGCCCGCCGCACGGCGACGTGTGGACGGGTGACGTCGTCGAGCTCGAGGAGCGGTTCGCAAGCGTCTACGTATATCAGCGGCGTCTGCAGCTGGAGACCCAGGCTCCGGCTCACCAGGCGCCGCCCGTCGTTACCAATCAGGATCCTACGCCGGCGCGTCGCACGCGTCGCAGGGGGGAGTAATCCATGAGCAGGGAGCTGCAGTGGAAGCCCGTGTTGGTGCTCGCGTCGGTGAGCGCGGCGAATACCGCGGCGGCTACGTCGGCCGCGATCGACAACACGGGATATGAAGGCGAGCTCGAGATGGCCATCGTCACTGGCGCCATCACCGGCACCGTCGACTTCAAGATCCAGGACTGTGACACGAGCGGCGGTACGTATGCCGACGTCACGGGGCTGACTGCCGCGCAGATTTCGACGGCGAACCAGGTGCGTCTGATCCAGTTCCCGCGCAACAAGTGTCGCCGGTTCATCAAGCTGGTAGGCACCGTGGTGACGGGGCCCGTGCTGGTCGGAGCGCTGCTGCTCGAGCGCGACAAGAGCGCGTAGGCGCAAGCGATGGACTTCGGTGACGCCTATCTGCGGCAGGGCCTGCGCAGGGCCGGCGTCACCCTGTCCATTGTGGTCAACGGCATCCGCATCTCCACGCACGCGGTCGAGAACACGACCGACGAGGATTTGCTGCAGGAAGTCGCCGCCGGGCTCGCTGGCCGCGTTGACGTCTTCGAACTCGAAACCGGCGCCCTCGGTAGCACTTTGACCGCAGGAGCCGTGGTCACACGGGAGTCGGATGGCCAGGCGTTCACCGTTGTGCAGACGCGTGCATTCGGAGATGGCCGGATGACGCGGGTCTGGGTCCGGAAGTGATCGATGCCGCCCGTTGACGCCTTCGAGAACCGCGTGCTGGACCAGCTCATGGCTACGACGTGCCTCGGCGGGATCGGAACGCCGCCGACCAGCTGGCTGACGGTGCCCGTCGTGGCCGAAGGCCTGCCGCGAGAGATCGTGCCGTCGGACGTCGCGACCACGCCGCGCATCTACGTCCAGCACGACCGCACGGGGCCATCGATCGGCGAGAATCAGACCTTGACGCGGCACCACGCGCGCGCCGAGTTCTCGGCATGGATCGCAGCCAAGGACCGATCGACGCTATTGCAAGTTAAGGCCGACGTCCTGCGCGCGGTCTACGCCGCGGAGGGGACGATCGCCGGGGCGCTCGGGATGTACGTCGAAGCCCGCGAGTTCATTCAGCGTGACGATCTAGTGACGGCTGGCTTCGCGCTCGGCCAGCAGATTCTGACCATTGATTTCGACACTGATCACGCTTCGCCGTGAGAAGGGAGTAGCCGATGCCTCCGGGCCTTGGACATAAGAGCTACATGCAGATCGGACCGAAGGAGACGACCTACGGGACGTATATCGCCCCGACGGCGAAGCTCGAGGTCTTCAACTTCGAGGCGACCCCGGAGATCGGTGTCATCCAGGACCCCTCGCTCTACAGTCAGCCGTCGCGCCGCGGGTTGTATCAGGGCGGGCAGTTCTGGCGGGTCCGGTTCACCGTCCGCGGCAACTTCGATGGCTGCCTCGAGCTGTTTCGCGCGGTCTTCGGGACGTACTCGAACACGCTCGTCGACACTCCGGCGCGCGATCACTTCTTCAAGGAAGGCGCGAACCTCAACAGCTATTCGCCCGAGGCGATCGTAGGCGACGTGACCACTGGCAAGTGCTTCCGCGTGCTCGGCCTCAAGCTGACCGGGGTGCGCGTGCGCGGGACCGCCGGGCTCGGTAACGACGCGATGCTGCAGTTCGAGTTCAATGGCCTCGCCAAGGACGTTCAGTCGAACCAGACGCCGACCGGCGCGCTGACCTTCCCCGCGGTCCTGCCGATCCTCTACCACTACAGCGGCAACGCAACCGGCATCGTCGATGACGGAACGGCCGACACCGGTGTGAGCCTCCGCGTCCGGAGCTTCGAGGTCTCGCTCGAGCAGCCGCATACCGAAGATCGGTCCTACCTGCAGTCGATCAACATCGACGAGCCGATGCGCAGCGACTTCCTCGTCGCGCGCTGGCGGCTGACGCAGGAGTTCACCACCTACACCCAGTTCGACGCCGCCAAGGCGTTCACGGTCGGGAGCCCCAAGCTCGTTTTTGCTCATCCCACCACGATCGGATCCACCTCGAAGCGTGAATTCGAGCTGAGGTCGAACCAGGCGAACCTGGTCGAGTACTCGAATCCGGTCGAGGGCTACGGCGTCATCCTGTCGACGGCGACGTGGGAAGCCTTCTTCGACGCGACCGATGCAAGCGCCCTGGTCGCCCGGTTCCGCAACACCGAGTCGGCGCTGCCATAGTCGATCGACAACCCTCATCGCGCGGAGGAAACATGGAAGTCCACACGACGCTCGCATCGACGGTACGCATCCCGATCGAGATGGTTCAGCTTGAGCACCTGAAGACCGATAGCGGTGACCCGGTCGCCGTTCGGTGCGAAGCCATCAACGAGATCTCCGTCCTGCGGGCGTTGAGGGCCCTTCCTGGCGCATCACCTCCGAGCGCCGGGGCGATCGACGAGAGCGATCTCGACGACGAGGCCCGGCTCCTGTGGAAGGCAGAGCGCACGGCTCTATTGATGGAGCGGGGCACGGCGCTGATCGAAGCCGGCGCCTTCCTCGAAGGTCCGGATGGCCGCCCGGTCCAGGCGTTCTATGCGAAGGACCCGCCGCCGCACCCGTTCGCGATCCCGATCAGGATGCTGCGGAGCGATGACATCCTCCTGCTCGTGGACACGATCGCGCGCCTGAGCGGATTCATCGGAGGTGAGGCCGAAGCCGAGACCTTTCGTACAGAGCGAAGCGGGACTGGCGATGGCCTGGGAGATGTGGAGGGCGAGCCGCGGGACGGGTAGAGGGCCGCGCGAGGCGCTCCGCTCGCTTCCAACGCTCGCCTTTGATCTGACGGTGATGCGCTCCCACGACCGGGCGCGGTCAATCCGATGGGGGACAAGGGTGGGCAGTCAGCGGGATCCGTTCGGCGCAGTCCTGGAAGCGCTCAGGCTGATCTACGAGGAGCTGTAACGCATGGCCGGCATCGGCACCGTAGAATTCTTCCTCAAGGCACGTGATGACGCGACCTCGACGATCCTCAAGGTCACCGCCGGCGTCAATCGGCTCGACCAGGGGCTCGCCAAGCTCGCCTCGGGTGCCGGCCTCGCTGGCCAGTTCGCGCTCGCTGCCACCGCGGCGACGGCAGTCACCGGCGCCCTGACCGCCGCCGGCATCGCATTCGGCAACACGTCTGAGGAGATCCTTCGTGCGTCGAAGGCGACGGGCGTCGGCGCCGAGGAGCTTCAGGTCTACCGGAGGATCGTTCGCGATGCCGGCGGCGATACCGGCGCCCTCGACACCGCGCTCATTCGCTTCCGTCGGTCCGTTGCCAACAGCGATCCCGCCCTGAAGAAGCTCGGGATCACGACGTCGGACACCGGGGAGGCGTTCCGTCAGTTCAATCAGATCCTCGCATCGAGCACCAACGAAAAGCAGCGCACGAAGCTGTTGTTCGATCTCATGGGCCGCGGTGCCGGCGAGCTCATTCCGCACATGGACGACCTCGTCAGGAAGTTCGGCGAGGTGGACGCCGCGATGCGGACGAGCAACTCGCTGATCGACCGCGAGACGCTGGCCAAGGGCGACGCGCTCGACGATCGGGTGGACCAGCTCACCGACTCGCTGACCGGGCTGAAGAACGCCTTTGCTGAGCTCGCGATCCCGATCGCGATGCCGATCATCGACCAGTTCGCGAGACTCGCCCGCGAAATCACGGACGCACTCGGGAGGCTCCAGGAGTTCAACCAAAGGACGGACGCCCTCGACACCATCGGCGATATCGCTGCCTTAGGCACCATCGGCGGCGCGGCGCGGTTCCGCGGCAGAGTTCTGCAACGCGCGGCCGAACGGGACCGCCCAGGCCCGGTCCAGGGCCCGATGACGCGCGAAGAGTGGGTGAAGCAGCGCGAGCGCGACCTCGAGGCCCTCCGCGCGAAGTCACGCGAGACCGAAGACGCGCTCGACGCACTGGCAGCGACCAAGGTCGAGGCGAAGCGCGAGAAGGCGATCGCCGCGCTGCGAGACATCATTGGCGGGACCACTCTGGAGGCAGCGCGCCTGCAGGACCGGCTCGACGCGATCGAGAACACCGAGAATCTCGAAAAACTGGTGAAGCTCCTGCGCGAAGCCGGCGCCGTTGGATTCGGCCAGAAGGCGCTGGTCGATGCCTTTGAGCCGGGCCCGGCCCCGGAGCTGCGTCAGGTCCCGCGCCCCCGGCCCGAGCCGATCCCGTTCGGGCCTGCGGTCTCAGAAGAGGAAATCGATCGGCTCAACGACGCGATGGACGGCTTCATCGACCGCCAGCGCCGTTCGATCGAGCTCCTGGTCGACCTCCGCGTAGAGTGGGCCGACACGCTCGAACGTGGCTCCTCGGCCCTCGCATTCCTGTCGGACTTACTCAGCGGACTGGGGGCGAGCACCGAGCAGTTCCTGACGGTTCTCTTCCAAGGCGTCCGCAATCGCACGCTCACCCTGGTGGGGGCGTGGAAGCAGGCTTGGGACTCAATGGTCAACTACGCGATCGCTGCCCTCGCACGGCTCCTCGCCCACCGGTTTCTCAACTTCGTCACGAAGCTGCTTGCCGGGCTCATCGGTGGCCCGGTCGGTGGCGTCATCATGGATGTGGTCGGTGGCTCGGCGCGCTCGCAGCGCGCCATGCAGCGCCTGGATGCGGTTCAGGACACGCAGACGTCGACCGTTTTCAGCCTGGCCGGGACGGTCGCCCCGACGCGGCCCACGACGTCACCGGAGCCCCGGCCGGCCCAGCAGACCACGAACGTGTTCCACATCACCGGCCTCGATACGCATGACATCGTGACCGCGCTCGAGGCACCCAGCGGCCAGCTCCGGCGCGCTCTCGGTCGTCAAGCCATGAGCGGAGCGTACTGATGTCTGCGACGCGGCTGGTACTTCGCAACCATCCAACCGCCGGCGGGGCGTCCATCATCGCATCGACGGGCACGTTTGATTCACTGTTCCCGACGAGCAACCTGCTGCTGAAGGACCGCTATCTCCCCGTCGCAACGCCGGGAGCCGGGACCAACTCGGTCACGCTCGACCTGGGCTCAACCGTTCGCACGACGCAACTCGTGGGCTATCTGGCCTTCAAGTCCGCCAGTGTGTTCCCGACGTCGGTGACGGTCGAAGCCTCAAATTCGGTCCCACCGACCGGCCTCGTGGGCATTGCTACGCTTGCCGTCAGCACCGGAAATCCGCGCGACCAGGGAGTCTGGCTCGCGTCGCCGGTGACCTATCGCTACTGGAAGTTTTCGATCAGCTCCTCGTTCAGCCCGTACTCGATAGGGAAATTCGTCATCGCCGATGCTCACGACCTGGGAATCCTCTACTCGCCCGGAGCTCTCGACTCGCTGGTGCTCCAGCGCGTCCACAACGACAGTCCGGGCGGAATTCGGATGACGACCAGGACCGGGCTCAATCGTCGAGCGTTCCGGATGTCTCTCGAGCGCGTCAACGAGGACACCCGCGACGAGTTCCTGTCGGTCGCCGGCAACGCGCCGTTCATCATCATGCATCCGTTCTACGGGCTGTGTGAGGTGGACCTGGTAGACGACCGTCTCCCCACCGAGCACTTCTGGGGGATCAACGACGCCAGCTATCTGTTCGACGTCCACCTCGACGTGGAGACCCTGGCGTGAGCGCGGCGACGGCGGCCTGGCAGACGGCGTGGCGGGCCATTGCGACCCGCGAGGTCGGAGCCTTCCTCGTCATGACGATCCCGTCCGGGCCGACGCTGAAACTTTCGACCAAGGACGAGATCAACGACTTCGGGTTCTGGGAGCCAGTGCTGCAGGCAGACGGGTCGGTGACCTGCCCGGGGGCATTCCTCGACACGCGCGAGGCGCCGGCCACGCTGCGGTTCTCGGTCTTCGACAAGAAACTGTCGCTCGCCAGCGGGCTGACCATGAGCGCCGTGGTTGAGCAGTACGACGTTCAGGCCGCAAGCGTTTCGCTCTACCTCCACGAGGACAGCGTGACGTTCGCGGCGAACGCGCTGTTGCGCTTCACGGGCAAGGTCCAGTCGATCAAGCTCGGGCTAGGCGTGGTCGAGTTCACGGCGATCCAGGACCGCTCATGGAACAAGCCCATCACGATCAAGACGGTGAACCGCTCCGACGATCCCCAGGCCCCCGACGATGCCATGGGCGCACCGAAGCCGGTGATCTACGGGCGCATCAGCGGGCCGCCGGCGAGGCCTCCGATCGATGAAATCGACACCGGTGTGGACGGTCAATACGGGGACCTGTACCGGATCCACGAGCTGATCCGTGGCGGCACGCGCGCCACGCCCGCAGTGCTCGTGGACTCCGGGCGGGGCAATGGATCGAACCGCGCAAAGGTGCTCGTGGCCTCGCACGCCGTGAAGCAGCTCGGGAACTTCACTCCCGACTGGGGCAGCTCGCCAATGTTCGAGGGGAAGGACGGGCTCCTCCACACGATGGATCCGTCGAGCGGGAACGTCTTCAACGACTCAACGCTCGGAGCCGGCTGGTACGTGGGGGAGGACGCGACGGTCGCCTTTCTTCCGCTCGCTCCGGTCGAGATCGAGACGACCAGTAACTACTGCGACAATCCCCTGCCGCTGCTCGATCCGAAGAGCGAGTTCAACCCGGCCATCTTCAACTGGAGCGGGTCGAAGCGAAACCTCTTGGTGCGGTTCGCTGCGTCCGAGGCACTCGGAGCCCTGCACGCCACCGCGTCGGTCGCCTACGTCATCTATCGCGCGTCGTCCGCCACGGCCAACCTGCAGTTCCGGATCCAGAACACCGCGATCCCGCAGGGCTCGGGTGCCACGACGTTGCCGGCCACCACTGGGTTGCAGTTCCGTTCGCTCGCTCTCGCATACCCGGGATCGCCGACCTACTGGTCGCCGGACCCCTGGCTGTTCTCGAACTGGCAGCTCATCGTGGAATACCAGGGGACCGGTGCCGGGTCCGCCGAGATCTTCGCTGTGGGCTGCGCGATCGCCTACTACCCGCGACGCGACCGCTACGACACGCGCCGCAAGACGATCAGCATCCCGGTTAAGAAGAAGCGTCCCGGCAGCAGCATCTTGAGCCGGCGATACACGGTCTACGAGCAGCGCGAGGTCCTCGAGGATGTAACCGAGGTCCGCGGCCGCTTCTTCGCCAACGTGCTGGGATACGCCGACGATGGGAGCGGGACGTACACCGGCGTGGCGGCCGCCCTAATCGAGCGCGTGCCGGATATTCTGAGGCACCTCCTGGCCATCTACGGCGGGACGTCTGCGGTAGCGACCGGGAGCGCCTTCGGTTCGCTCATCACGGCGCGCGACTACCTGAAAACGTGGCATCAGAGGGACATGTTGGCGGCGCTCTACGTCGCGGAGACGATCGACGTCGCGACCGCGATCGAGTGGCTCTGCGATGCGGGTCTGGCGCAGCCGATCCTCTCTGAGTTCATCGCTACGTGGCAGCTTCACCCCTGGCGCGGCGCCTCGCCGGACGCGACCTACCTGAAGCCGCTCTCGTGGGAGAACCTGGTTGGCGACGACGGCATCACCGTGGAGTTCCCGCCGCCGGCCTCAGTGCTCTCGGCGGTGCGCCTCAACTACGGCCACGATGCCCACTCCGGCACCTACCTCCACGAATGCTCGGTGTCCGCGTCGCGCTCGGTCGCGGGCTACCTCTACCGCAACCTGCGCGACGGCTATCTGACGATCGTATCCAGCGTGAACGATCGGCTCGACTTCAACACGGGCGGGGGCGTCAAGTCCGCGAGCCTCACGCCCGGGACCTACGATCCGTGGGACCTCGTCAAGCACGTCTCGGCTGCAATGGAGACGGCCGAGGGCGGATCCTTCTTCCCGGCGTTCTACGGGCCGCGGTTCGAGACGGGCTTCAACGATGACTTCCAGTTCCAGGACCCCACGGTCAGGAACGTCTCGATCAACGGCGACTTCGCGACCTTCGAGGACGCATGCGCCGCACTGCAGACGGCCATCAACGCCGTGTCCTCGAACTGGACCGTCACGTACAGCCGCACCACCAATCGCGTCACGGTGGATCGTTCATCGGGAACGAAGATCCTCGCCGTGGGAAGCTCTGACTGCGGATGGGCCGGCTTCGGGATCTTCTTCAATGCTGCGACGCTCACCTGCCCGGTCACCGGCGTTCCGGTAGAAGAACAACGCGTCGTTCTCGGGCAGCACACCATGAACGCGGCTTTCACGTTGCTGTGGCGCACGGGAACCAATGGGCTGCTCGGGACGAAGCGGGACTGTGCGGAGCTGCTCGGGTTCGATCGAACCTCGGACCTGTCCGGCATCAATGCGTTCGTGGCGCACTGTCCGAAGATGACGATCGAGGGAACCCTGGAGGCGGCCGACGCAAGGTTCGGCGGTAAGCGCGAGCTGCCCATTGACTGCCGCTCGATCTATGACTCGGCGACGGCGCGCCAGCTCCGCAACCGCTTGGTCGCGCTGCTCGCCACTCCGCGGGCCACGATCGAGTTCTCGAGCGAGGTGCACGCCGACCTCAGGCGTGGCGACGTGTTCGAGGTCTCCACCGACGTGGACGCTTTCCAGCCGTGCCCGATTCCGGGAAGCGCTGGCTTATGGGCAGGCCGGCGCTTCCGTGTGCTCGAGACCCGCCAGCGCTTCGGCTCGAGCTGGCACACCGACGTCGTCGCGATCGACGTCACGGACTGACGCATGGCCCTTTCGCTCTTTCCCGCGTCCGGCCAGGTCCCGGGCTGGGGTTGCACCATTTGCAGCGGCTCTCCAACCTACGAGAGCGCAGCAGGTCTGAAGGACGCCGACGATCTGACCGCGAGCCGTGGGCTATGGGCCGGTGACGGCTTTTCGTCCGACACGGGGTTCATCTCCGAGGATTGGACCGTCGACGCGTGCCCGCCGGACATACAGATCGACCTGCTGAAGGTCGTCGTTCGCACGGCACGTATCAACGCGTTCGGAACCTTCGACGGTGCGATTCAGGCGCGGCTCAACTCGATCGACTATGGGCCGCAGCCACCGCTTCCCCCGATCGGGTTCGCCGACTTCACGTTCGACTTCACGACAGACCCCGCTGACGGTCAGCCTTGGACACCGGCCAAGGTCAATGCGCAGAAGTTTGGCTACAAGGCCACCGTCACGAGCTCGGACCCTCTCTCGGGCGGGGACATCTGGATCTCAGCCCTTCGCATCGAGCTCTACCCGGGGACTCCCAGCACACCGACGATCGCGACGCCGCTGAGCGTCAGCAACGCGGTCGAGTCCGGCCAGGCAGGAATGATCGGGCTGGAGGGCAGTGTCGGCGCAATCGCTCACGAAGCGACCGTTGGCGCCCAGGTGGAAACGGGAGAGGCCGGGGCGATCGTGCGGGCGGGGAGCGTGGACGGCATCAACCTCGAAGCCGTCGTCGTCGGCGCCCAGGTCATCGACGCCGACGCCGGCGCGATCATCATCTCCGGACGTGTCGTCCAGATGGCTCACGAGGCGACCGTCGGCCACCACGTCATCACCGGCGATGCCGGAACCATCAACCTGGGAGGGACCCCATGAATGGAATCAAGAGACTCGTCCTGGTCTCCGCACTCGCCGCGGTCAGTTCGCCGGCGCTCGCGGACGGCTTCTTCAGCCAGATGTTCGAGAACCGCTATGAGATCCAGCGCTGGGGGTTCGGGCCGAACTCCTCGGGCGCGGATGAGGTGTGGGTGTTCCCGACCGGGAACGTCAACAACGGTCAGAGCTTGCTCACGAACACGATCCAGGCGCTCGGTGCCTCGGAGATCCAGTTCTTCGTGCGCGACTCGCTCGGCACGGCGAACACGACGAGCATTGTCATCTACGCGTGCACCAATCCGGCCTTCCCATCCACCGGGACCACGATCGATTCGGTGACGCTGACGGCCGACACGATCAACTGCAGCACGAGCGGGCGCATCCGGGTCTGCGCGATTGGGCGCACAGGCTCATCGAGCTATCGGCTTCCATGGTCAATGACGATCCTGCCGTGGAGCCCGGAACAGACCGGCGCCGGCACGATCACGGGACACATCGCGCAGAACGATCTCCTGAGAGTCAATGCCGCGACCTTCAGCAATCTGTGGTTCCGTATTCGGGTCGCGGCGAACTCCGACATGAAGCAGGTGTTGTCTCGCGTCGTGACCAGCTACCCGAACGGCAAGCCGCCGCTGTACGCGATCATCGGGGAGAACTGAGCCCGATGGATGTCAACGAGGAGGTCGTCAGGGAGGTCCGGGTCGGCGCGACCCGCAAGAAGCTGATCTATCAGCTCAAGGACGAGAACGGTGCGGCCATCAACATCACCGGTTTCACGATCCGGCTGCAGGGCAAGAGCGCAGACCTGCCGGCCGTCGAGATCGATCAGGCCGGCACCATCATCGACGCCCCGAACGGCAAGGTGCAGTGGAAGCCCAGCACCCTGGTCACCTCGACCAACCTGCTCGACGCGCAGAAGCGGACCGCGCTGTTCGATCTCACGGTGAAGATCACGGACCTAACCCCGGAGTCGGACTTCATCGACCCCGAGGACAACGTCCTGCTGCGCTTCCTTCAGGATCCGCTCATCCCATGACCGCCGGCCTGGTCACCGTCGACGTCCGCAAGGCCGTCGTGCTGCTCGCCCTCAGGAACGGGGCGAAGCGCATGACCTACTCCGTGGCGAACGCGATCAACACGACGGCGAAGTCGATCCAGCGCCACCAGCGCGAGCACACCGGGCAACAGTTCGTCGTGCGGAAGGAGTTCACGCGGCGCCAAGCGTCGATCATCAAGCCCTTCGCGTCGCCGGCGAAGGGGATCATGCACGCCCGGCTCTCGGTGGGGCAGCCAGACCGATTCCTGCTCGGCGGTTTCGAGCAGGGCGCTGAACGGCGGCCATTCACCCCGGGTGCGAAGCGGGTGGGCGTTCCCGTCATCGGTGGGGCCCGTCCCTCGAAGGCTGCTTCGGTCGATCCGCAGCTCACGTTTCAGAGGCTGGCAATCCGACCGAAACCCGGCCGCGGCCGCGGGCGACGCCGGAGCTCCGGCAGGGCGCCCCTGGTCGGCCGCCTGGGCACTTTCATCGCGAGGACGGCCCGTCAGCCGGAAGGCGGGGTGTTTCAGCGCACCGGGCCGGGTCGCGGCGACGTGCGACTGCTGTACGCGTTCGTCGCGCACCCGCCACGGCTCGATCGGCGGCTGCGGTTCATTCCCATCGCGGAGGATGTCACGCGTCGGGAGTTCCCGCGGCACCTCGGCGACGAGATCCGGAAGACCTTCGCATTCCAGGCGGCGCGGGCCGCGCTCGGATGAGTGCAGGGATGCGCACCGGGGCAGGGATGCCCCAACAGCTTCGCACGCTGACTGACCTCGAGGTTCGAGAGAACTACGGCGATCCGTCCCGCCTCATCCGCGAGGACGGTGGCATCGATTCCGCCTGGGAGACGCTGACGCTCGGCTTCTGCTACCTGCCGGCGCCACTGCCGCTCTCGTGGGACCGCTCGCGCTTCGTGCTCCGGGTCCGCTGCCACCGGCTGATCGTGACCCGGCTCGAGCGCGTCCTGCGGGCGATCCACCAGGTCCCAGAGGCCTGGGCATCGATCGGCGACTTCGGCGGCTGCTACGCCTGGCGTCCGCGGCGCGGATCTCGCCGGCGCCTCTCGATGCACTGCTGGGGGATCGCGATCGACCTCGACGTCGCGGACAACGCGGACCACAGCGTCGGCATGGTGCACCCGTTCACGATCGAGGCCTTCAACGCCGAGGGCTTCTACTGGGGCGGGCGCTTCGCCGGCGACGATCGCGATCCCATGCACTTCGAGATCGGGGTGGCCGCATGAAGCGCCTCTTCGTGTGGTGCAAGTGGGTCACCGCGATCGGGGGGACGCTCCTCGTCGTCGCCACCATCTTCGGAGCCATCGGCAGCTTCTTCTGGAAGCTCGCCGTCGCAGGTATCGAGACCCGACTCGACAATGGTGCCACGGCCGACAGCGTGATGATCCACGAGCTCAAGGAAGTGAAGATCGCGGTCGAGTGGGTGCCTGGAATCGCTCAGCGCCTCGAGGTGCATGAGCAGCGGATCCAGTTCCTCTACGACCTGCTGAAGAAGGACAAACCTGAACCACGGAGGGATCCATGATCGACTGGGCCAAGGTGCTCGCATTCCTGAACGACGCTGGTGTGAAGTACGTCGCGCTGTTCGTCATCGGGTTCGTGATGAAGAAGTGGCCGGCACTCGTGAACAAGGGCATTCCGACCTTCCTCACCGGACTGAGCGGCGCAGTCGCGGCGCTCGCCGCCTGGTTCCCGGCCGTGCCGACGACCGCCGTGCCAGGCTCGTTCATCTACATGAGTTTCTGTGGGATGCAGGCCACGGCCGTCGCGTCCACCGGCGCGGTGCTCTCCTCGTGGTTCTTCAACACGATCATCCCGGTCGCGTTCGCCCTGGCGACGCACACTGGGCCGAAGAACACGATCGAGTGGCTCCAGCTCGGTGCCAAGATGTTCTGGACCGAGGGGCGGCCCCCGGCGAAGTAGATCACGTCTCGCCTCGCCCGGGCAGGAGCAACGGCATCGTGCCGGACTGGTACATGGCCTCGAGCTGGGGCTGGATCCACTGCCCGACCGTGTCGCCGTTCGCCATGACCGTGTCCGACAGGAACTCGCGCTCGACCGTGGTGATCCCGGCCGAGATCGCCTCGAACTTGGCCTTGAGGATCAGCAGGATCGCCCGCCAGCGAGTGCGGCACGCCTGCTCCCACAGCATCGCCTGCCGCGAGCCGCCCGAGGTCGCCCTTTGCGAACGCGCGTCCCACGACAATAAGGACCCGAAGCGCGCCCCGGGCTCGCCGCCCGCGGGTCTACCTTGAACACTTGCACCACGTCAGACCGCCATCCGGTCGCAGGACCACCCACTCGTTCGGAGCAATGAATCGCGTCACCTGCACCGTGACCAGGGGCGCCGGCGCCTTCGTCATCGGCGTCACGCACTGCACGGACAGCGCGAGGTACAGCAGCGCCTCGCTCATGGGTCGATCACCCCATCCTCGCCGGCCAGCACCACCTCGACCGGCATGCGCATCGCCTGCCAGCACCAGAATCGGAACAACGCTTCGTCGATCATCACGATCAGATCAGACGGAATCATGGGATTCTCCCTATCAGTGCTTCGCCTCGCTGCCCTCGAGCGCCAGCCGCTGCTGCCGGATCTCGAAGATCAGCTCGCCATGCTCGCCGAGCGGATAGGTCGCCGCGTGTTCCGGATCGACCAGAATCGTCGCGACGGTCTTCTTGTCGTCACCGCGTCCGCGCAGCTTGATCTTCAGCATGTCGTACTCGTCGGCCACGTCCTGATCCTTCACGGTGACCAGCTCGTGGCCGATCACGCGCATCCTGACCTGCAGCTTGGTGTCGCTCATAGTGACCCTCCGTGGTGGTGGTACCGCCGCGGTGGACCGGACGGCGCCCGCGAAGTGGGACGCATCCAGAACCATTGCGGCGGGTGCTGCCGCTTCGCTCAGTCGTCGTCGCCCGGCTCGCGTCCGATCGGGGCCGCCTTCGGATCGTCGTTCCCCTTCTCCTCGTCGATCAGGAACGACTCGGCTGCCGTCGCCGTGCGGCCCTTGGTGTTCCGGATCCGCACGCACTTGACCGTCTGGCCGAACGCCTGCGTGTCGGTCACGTAGAGCGCGATCTCCTGGCCCTTCCAGCTTTTCGTGATGTTCGTGAACATCGCGTTCATGATCTTCCGGTTCGTCGAGTTCAGCCCGAGCACGCGCGTCTTCCCGACGAACTCGAGACCGATCAGATCCTTCCGAACCTTGCCGTCCTGGAACTTCACCTCGGGGTACTTGATCACCCGCGCGATCTTGACCTTTGCGTCCGTGCCCTCGACGAGATCCTCGGACGTCAGCCACGGGCTGTCGCGACCCACGCCGCTCGGGCCCGAGTACTCCACTCCAACGGGAGCTTCCATTTACGCCACCTCCTCCTCAGCGATCATCGCGTTCGCAACCGCGTCCGTGATCGTCGCCATCTGGATCGCCGGGAACATGCCCGGCCACTCGCCGCTCGCCTCGCATTCCGCGAGCCGCGTCAGCAGCACCTCGTAGTGCATCTCGCCGAACCCGAGCGCGTCCGGCACCAGCTCGTACACGCCGACGTCGTAGGGGGCAGCGGAGTCGATCGCGATGAAGAACCAGAGCGACACGTCACGCCCGAGCCGGCGCAGGCCGTCCCGGTACCACGCCGCGTCCCGGTAGTAGCCGAGCTTGGTCACGACGTGCGGCGAGAACAGCGCGAGGTTGCGCGTCGTCTTCAGGTCGCCGGCCGCACCGTTGCCGAGGAAGTCCACGCGCCCGCGGCACGCCCGGCCCTCGTTCTCCCACAGCATCGTGAGCTCGCGCTCCGGGCAGCGGGCGAGCAGCTTCGCCGCGACCGGGTGAGCGTGGATCGCCGCCGCCATGGCGCGCACCTTGGCGAGTACGTCCCGCTTGAGCACCGTGCGCCCGCCCGCCTCGAGCGCCGCGACTGCTTCCTTGTAGGCCTTGGTCGCGCGCGGCTTGTCGTAGCCTTCGACCGACGGCTCCATCACGTAGGCCGCCTCGAACAGCTCGGGCTGAAGTGCTGCCATGTGCACCGCGGTCCCCAGCGACAGCGCGGCCGTCTCCCAGCGCGGCTCGCCCAGCAGGTGCTGGTAATGCTTCGGCGAGATCGCCAGCGTCCCGAGCCGCGAGGCCCCCATCGCGTCGATCGCCAGGTACTCGGACATCGGCACGCCAGGATGGATCCCGACCGGGTAGGGCTGGCCGTCCTGGATCGCGAGCACGCTCACGACTCGACCGCGGCCGTCGCTTGCTGCACGGCGCCGTCCTCGATCACTACCGTCGCCCCGCCGTCCTCGACGCGCTCGATCCAGAGCTGAGCGTCCTGCGTCTCGGCCATCTCGGCCACGAGCCGCAGCGACTCGGCGTCGAGCAGCGAGCCGTCGCGGATCAGCAGGACCCGGATCTTCGGGTTCAGCGCCATTCCGATCGCGACCGACACGCGGAGCTTCTCGGCCGACGACGCCTGGTCGAAGGGCAGCTCGCAGAACGTGACGCCGCCCTCGGTGCCGAAACCGAGGCCATCGACCGGGAACCTCGCCGCGGCGATCGCCGCCTGCTTCTTCGCGTCGATCGCCGCGATCTGCCTCGTGATCCCGAGCGAGGCGTCGCGCAGATCGTTCAGCTCCTTCTCGTGGGCCGCGCGGGTCCGGTTCTCGATGAACCGGCGGTTCGCATCCTGGACGCCGGCGAGCCGCTCCTTCAGCGGCCCGAGGTCGATGTCGGGATCCTGTGCGTAGGCCGTCGCGTACGACGCCGCGACCTTCGCCTTGTCGTAGTCAACGTGCATCCGGTCGAGTTCGGCCCGCGCGGCCTCGAGCTGTTTTTGAAGGTCCTCTACGCGCCGGTGCCCGTTCTCGCACGAGGACTTCATGTATTCAGCTTGGCGGGTTGCTTCCCTCGCCCCCAGCCGCGCCCCGTCGATCGCCTTCTGCGTCTCGCGCGCCTCTTCGATCTGCTGGATCACGAAGTCGGACGAGACTTCGGCGGCCGGCGCGTTCTCGTGGTGGTCAGGGAGCGCGTCGAACCGTGCGCGCACCGCGTTGCCGTCGCGGTTCACCTCTGTGCGCTGGTTGAACAGCCGCAGCCGCTGGCCCTCGAGCTCGGCGAAGTCGAGGCCGGCCAGGCTGCGCAGGGTCACCGCCTGGTCGTCCGGCTTCATCCGCGAGAACTCGAGCGGGTCGAACGACAGCGCGCCGAGCAGCCCGTCGAGCCGGGTCTGCGGCTTCGTGTAGTGCGCGCCTTCCTTCGACTCGACCGTGAGCGTCGAGTTCCCGTCGGCGAAGAACGCGCGCCGCACGACCAGGTCGCCGAGATCGCACGTCACCTCGGCGCTCTCCTCGCCGCGGCGGATCGGCTCCGAGCAGGCAACGTCCTTCCCGCCGAGCGCGTACATGATCGAGTCGAGCACGGACGACTTGCCCTGTCCGTTCCTGCCGCTCACGACGACGACGTTGCCGTCCGGGGTGATCTCGACGGCACGGAGCCGCTTCACGTTTCGCGCGCTGAGCTTGAGGATCTTCACTGTTGCCCTCCTTGGTGGAACAGGTCGGACTGGGGAAGGGGCACGACTGCCGGCCGGCCGAGACAGATCCAGCTGTCGCCGCAGTCGTGCTCGAATTGCGCGCCGCAGCCGGAGCAGGACGCCTTCGCCGTGCAGGCGTTGCGCTGCGCCGGGATCAGGTACACGCCGACGACCCCGGCGCAGTGCATGCACCGCGGCGTCACGAGGCCGCAGCCGTAGCAGCTCGTCACCGCGTCGATCGCCATTGCTTTGCACCTCCCAAGGTTTGACGGGGCCGGGCCGGGTTCGCCGGCCCCGCTGCTAGGCGCGTGCTAGCGCCGGATCCACCACAACAGGTCGAGGAACAGCACCACCGCGAGAATGGTTTCCATGGTGGAGACATCACCTCCAGACGGGATGTGACGTAGGCTGCGGTCAGGATCGCGACCGCGGCCGATACAGCCGAGAACAGGAGCCAGTCCCAGAAGTTCGGAGGGGCTCCGGCGCGCGTCACGGCCGCCCTCCGCTGAGGTAGGTGAGGAGCGCGAACAGCAGCAGCGTCCAGCCGTAGCGGTACATGAACCCGCGCTCGTGCGGCGCCGGGCGCCACACGTTCCGCGCCAAGAGCCGCCGCAGGTTCTCGCGCCGGATCGCTCGCCGGGTCGGGAGCGTGGTCACGCGGCACCGCCTTCGCTGGCCTGTCGTGCCTCGCACGCCGCCTGCTCGCCCTTCTCCCAGTCGAAGCGCGCCTGCAGCTGCAGGTACTCGGCCTCGCTCAATTCCTCGACGCGCACTTCGCCGTCCGGACCGCGGCCAACCCACAGGCGCCGGCTCATGACTGGCCCGCGGTGCCGTACACCCGCGCGTTGCCGTACACCCGCGCGTCGCCGCCCACCCACGCGGCGCCGGACACCTGCGCGTTGCCGCTCACCCACGCGGCGCCGCCCACCCACGCGTTGTCGTACACCCGCGCGTTGCCGTACACCCGCGCGGTGCCGTACACCCACGCTGAGCCGTACACCCACGCGGAGGCGCCCACCCGCGCGGTGCCGCCCACCCACGCGCCGCCGGCCACC
>Ga0137427_10000379_pt1 | contig 23830 bp, 10 predicted proteins | sample EasRivERMZT700_2_FD_102309 | JGI IMG/M metagenome (GOLD analysis project Ga0137427, IMG submission 102309) | Soil microbial communities from meander-bound floodplain in the East River, Colorado, USA - East River MetaG ERMZT700_2 | ecosystem: Environmental > Terrestrial > Soil > Floodplain ...
CGACAGCTCCATTCGTAGAAACGATTGTGAGGTTTTCAGCCGAAAGCTCTTCGCCCGATATCGCATGTCCAGACTGCGCGATTCCAATTGCCCAATCGCGGTACTCGTTCACGCGCACACTTTCACTTCCCGTAGGAGCGTGTTGAAAGCTTGAGTCCTCTTCAAGCAGTAGAACAAAGGCGGGATTCTGATCGGCAGGTGTCCGTTGGAGTATGGCGTTCGTTCCGAATCCCAGGCCGAACAGGAGGATAGCGGCCGCCGCTCTCCACACGAGGTTAGTGTAGTGGTTTTGGTGGTTCTTGATTATCCCATCCGATTTCAGTCTATCGATCACGCGATCCCTCAACTCCGTCGGAGGCACGGCTTGTCGAGCGGCGTTTTGAATCTCCCTCAATTCATCGGGCTGATGGTGGTTTTGATCTGTCATTGGAGTTTCCTCGAATCCAAAAGGTCGCGTGCAGCCCGGCGGGCACGGAAGAGTTGACTCTTGGACGTGCCTGCCTCGATTTTCAAAAGCTCCGCTATCTCTTCGTGCGTGAATCCCTCAAGGTCGTGAAGGATCAGAACCTGCCTGTACCCATCCGGTAAAGAAGCGATTGCCCGCTCGAGGTCAATCTGTTCTTCGTTCGGTTGCGGCAGCGACCGTTTCCAATCGACTGAATCGAGGGTTTCCGAACGACGCGAAGCGCGGGCCTGTTCCTGAGCACAGTGGACCACTATCCCGCACAACCATGTATGGAGGCTTGAGCGCCACTCGAAACGCGGCAGAGCCGATGCGGCACGAATCCAGGCATTTTGGAGAATGTCGTCCGCATCGGCCGCGGATCCGGCCACCAATCGCAAAGCGAGCAGGTACATTCGAGGCGTGTGGGAATCGTATAGATCGCGAAAGGTAGCCTCGTCTCGCTGCTTCAGGAAACGGTGGACGAGGCGTCGATCATGATCGCCGCTCTCCTTCATCTATTGCGCGGATCCCTGGTTGAGCTCTCGAACCATGATCTGTCCGCCATATTTCAGATGGGGACAGGTCGAGGAAATCTTCAGAGCGGCTTCCAGATCCGGAGCTTGAATGACGAAATAACCGGCTACGCCTCCCGGCTTTCCACCCGGTAGCTCATTGGCGACTGCGTCTCGGCGGGACTTGCCGGACAAAACGGTTCCCGCGTGTTTCAACTCCGCTCCGTCGACAAGCTGACCTTTCTTCGCAAGCTCCTGAGCCCAGGCCGTGTACTCCGGAACCCGGCTGGTTCCTTTCGCCGCGGGCTCGTATTTTTCGTTTTCGAGAAGCAGCAGCATGAAGGTTGGCTGTTTGCGTTCCGTCGTCTGCGCAGTTCCCATCAACATCGCCGCCGCCATAATGGACAACATTCCTGTAACCAGAGTCATAAAGTTCTCCTTTCAACTTTGAGTGACCTCTGGCGAGGAAAAGGTTGCTTGGTGCTACTTACTTGCGGATAGATGAGCGGCGCGCCGCCTTAGCCTCGAATCCCATGACTGGCAAGAAATCCGAGCGCCCGCTGCAGCAGTTCACGTGTAGTGTCATGCGTCAGTGTTTTCAAGGCATCTGCGGGGTCGACCCATCTTATCTCGCGCAACTCCGAGCATCGAACTTCGTGGGTGAGTTTGACCGGGTAATAACGAACGCGGACGTCATCGGTTCCTGACGAAAACTCGACCGTTCCCAAAGCGGGGCCAATGATCTCTCCGACGGCTCCAGCTTCTTCTTCAGCTTCTCTTAGTGCCGCCTCTTTGCCCGACTCACCGGGCTCGATATGACCTTTCGGAAAGATCCAGTGAGACGGCTCCTTCCTGGAAGTGACAATCAATACTTTTAGTCTCTTACCCAGCCTGAAGACGACCGCGCCCGCCTGTTCTACTGCCATGATTTATATTTGACGTTTAATTCTGAAGATTTACTTCTGAGTGGCGCCAATCAAACCTCGACAATTTGGAGCGCCGCAGGCGCACTCAAAAGGCGCCATCTCGGGTCCGGAAAAGGTGGCGTAGTCGAGCGTCAACTCTTCGCCCGCTGCGATTTCTCTAACCGCGACGAGGTTCAGACCTGAGAAGGCGGTGTTCGCATTACAGGAGTGGTTCTGTGGCGCCCATTCGTCCGGGTTTTCATCCCACAGAATGTAGATATCGCCGCCAATCGACATCGCGTAACGCTTGAAAACGCCTTTCCGATCCGCAGGCCACTCTTCCTCGATGTGTTTCATCGTTACGAGGCGATGCGCCTTTTCCTCGCCACGAAAGACGACGTCTCCCTTTCGCAGGTTTGCTGTCGCGTAGATTCCGAAACCCGAGGTTCCGTTGTTGCGACGGCTGTATTTCTTGTGCTTACGCTGATGTCGGACGATCCCTTCCGTGATGATGTGGCGGAGAAAACGCTCCGTTCCGAAACCATCGTGTTTGAGGATGTAATCGGCAGAGCCTTCGTAACCGTCCGGATAAAAGATGGAGCAGGTGAAGTTGATTTCAAGGAAATAGATTTCACCTTCTTCATTCATTCGGAAATCCAACCGTGCGTAACCTTCACCTTCGAAACCGATGAACACTTCGCTTGCAGCCTTGCGAAGCCTTGCCGCGAGCGCGGCGTCCTTCACCGGAACGTTGTTTTCGGGATGGTGCTCCTTGATCTTCAACGCGTAAGTCTTGAATCGTTCGCCTTTCGGAAAGATGAACTCCAGCGGCGTGAGAGTAAGCGGCTTGAACGGATTGTCCGGGTTCGCCGCGACTAAAACCGTGAATTCCCGGCCGGGAATGAATTGTTCGATCAACGCCTTTCCAAAGTCACGACGCACATCGTTGCACTTCCGAAACAATTGGTCCCTGTCGGTGACATAGGATGCGGCATCGATACCGAGACTGTCTCCGGCATGCGCCGGCTTGACGAACAGCGGGAATGGTATCTGCTGAAGCGCGCTTTCTATGTCGTGGTCCGTGCTGGCTTCAACGAAAGCCGGAGCCTGAACACCCTGTGTGTAGGCGACGTACTTCATCAAGGTTTTGGAGGGATCGTACAGATTGAGCGTCGGTCCCGTGTAGGGCAAATTGAGCCGCTCTAAAGACCAGATAACATCGATGGAGGGAACGTCCCAGTCCAGGTAGCCCTCGCATAAGTTGATATAGATGTCGTACTGGTGTTCCGCCGCTTCTCGAATCTGGCGATAGGTGAACGTCTTCTTGATGAAAAGGTGATCTACCTGGCAGTCGGGCAGAAGCGGCGAGAGGTTCCGTTTCGGATCGAAGTTTTGATAGTCAACCGACGAGTCGCCATAGTCCGGTTGGAGGACGCAGACTTTCATTTCGTTTCCCGGGCCAGCACGTCCTCCATGAACATGCCGAGCAACTCTGGGAAACGCACACCGGCAATTTCGAGGATGTAGCCCGTGGTTGTCTGCCTTTCGTCCGTTACTTCCGGATTGGCGTTCACTTCGAGGACGAACAACTCTCCGGTCGTACTTTCCATGCGAATGTCTACGCGGCCGTAGCTGACGCCCCGAACGGCACAGAATGCTCGCAGCGCCAGATCCGAAAGGGCCGGAGCCAGATCCGGACCGACCGCTTCAAACTGGAAAAAGTATTTTCCCGAAGGCGGCACTGTTTCTTCGCGGTAGTAGTCCCAGTATCGATCGAACGAGAGGAACCGTTCGCTTGCCGGCAATGTGGAATCGAACACGCGTTCAGCGGGAGGAAAGCAGCGGACCTTATCCGGCTGACGCCAATCACCGACCAGAAAGACCGTGAACTCGCGACCATCTACGAAATGCTCCGCGAAAACCTTTCCGGTGGCAAAGTGGCGCAATGTCTTGTTGTTCTTCAATTCATCGCGTCGGGCGGCGATTTCAGCGTCGGTGAAGACTCTCGATCGAAGCGAAATGCCGACGCTGGCAGCGGAAATCTCGGGCTTGACGATAACCGGCGCGCCAAGCCTCTTGCATGCGCCGCGTACGGGGCCCTCATCCGGCAGCACCTGATAAGGTGACGTGGATACGCCGGCAGAGCGGAAAAGTTTTTTCATCCGCAGCTTCGAGGTGGAGATGTCGTAGAACTGAGAGTCGGCGCCAGTAAACGGTATGCCGGCGGCCTCGAGCGCACGCACAACGGAAGGTCCAGGCGAGCCGTCGCTATCGAGGCCATCGCAAAAATTGAAAACGATTACCGGCCGTCTTTGACGATAGCGTTTGATCTGCGAAACAACGTTGTCGATGTTTGCAAGTACGACGGGTTGCCATATCCAAGGCATGCCCAGTGAGTGGAAGGCTTGGGCGAGTTCAGTCTTGGTGTCCTCATTCTCAAAGGTTTCACCATCCAACCTGCCATCTTCGATGAAGTAGGGTATTAAAACCCAAATCAACGGATCACTCATTCAACGGTCGGAGATTCGCATAGTAATCGTCTACGCTCAACAAAAAAACCAACGTCGCTGCGTATTTTTGAAATCATTTGTCAGAATACCGCATTGAGGTCAGAACCAAACGGGGGATGGAATGCTTGCTTTAGGTCGATCGATCGGGCTTGGTTTGCTTTTTACGACCTTCTTAATGGTCATCTCATCGCTTGCTGTTACTCGAATGCCGTCGGTCGATGGACAATTCTGGGACGTTCAAGACACGTCCATCTGGGCTCAAGATAGCGGTGGAATTGCGACGGGCGGCCGTGCGCATCCATTCAACGGATTCGGCTATCTCAAGATGCAAGTCCGCCGGACCGATAGAAGCCTGATTGTGGCCAATCGTTATCTTCGAGGCTTCGGCCTGTCCCATGATGGTGGCGAACGATTCGACTCCATCACGCCCATCCTCGACAGCGGTATTCTCGTATCGCGGGCGATCTACGCTCCCAAAGACACAAACTACCTGCGCTACTTCGATAGCTTCACCAATACCGAGAACATTCCACGCATGGTTCAAGTCGTCTGGGGTGGCAGTGTGGGCGCCTATCAAGACGGCGGTCTCGTTGCAGTTGCGACAACGTCCAACGGTGACCGTCAGATCGATGCGTCCGATAGTTTCGTTACGGTGATGCAGAATGCCCGAAAGGTGACCGATCCTGTGAAAGGTCCCTCAGGGCATGGTCCATCGGCGCATGTGCTCGGCACAAAGACGGCCGGAATCCGAACAACTGCCGGAGATATGTACAGCGACCCGTTTGTAAACGCGTGGCCCGGCTTCGACCCCGCACATATCGGTTACGTCTTCAGCTTCACGCTGGCCCCCAACCAGACGGCTGCACTCGTGACTTTCGTCGTGAAGGGTCTAAGTGAGGTTTACGATCCACGCGGCGGTGCTCCGACTCTCGATCTGCCGGACTCCCTCGTTGAAATCCGCTTTCAGCCACCCTACTCCGGAGCCGACGCAAAGATACCAGCAGCTGGGTCCGAGATTGCCCGAGTCACCGAAGTCGCAAGAAAGCTGGTCGCGGATCCGGATCTGCGTGGCCTTACTCGACGTCAACGTGCCCAAATCATCAATTGGCAACTCGCAGCCGCGACCACCCCGTTGCCGTTCACTGCATTCGAGAAAACTGTTCCTCAGCTTCAGGACGCTATGACACGGGGAGAACTGACTGCGGAAGACCTCGTTCGTGACTATCTCGTACGGCTGACAAAGTACGATCGCAATGGTCCCTCTTTCCGTTCGATCCTATCGATCAATCCTCGATCGATTGCGGACGCTCGTGCCTTGGATGCCGAACGCGCGGCAGGTCGAGTGCGCGGACCCTTTCATGGGATTCCCATCGTCTTCAAGGACAACATCGATGCGATCGAATTGCCGACAACAGGCGGCGCCCGTGCCCTGGTCGATCACAAGCCCCGACTCGATTCACGTATGGCTGCGAACATGCGCCGCGGCGGAGCGATTATTCTGGGCAAGGCCAACCTGGATGAGTACCCGTTTGGAGACTTCGGAATAAGCACGCTGGGTGGCACCATCGGCAACGCCTATGATCCCACCCTCAACACGGCCGGCTCGAGCGGAGGAAGCGCTACGGCTACCGCCGCTAGTCTCGCCGCATTGAGCTTTGGCACGGACACTTGCAACTCGCTTTCGAACCCGGCATCTTTCGCATCGCTGGCGACCATTCGGACCACGCGCGGCCTAACGAGTCGCGCGGGCGTTATGCCGCTTCTTCCGTACAACGATGCAGTCGGACCGATGACAAAGTCCGTCCGTGAGATTGCACTCGTCCTGGATCAAGTGGCGGGAACGGATCCGGAGGATCCGGATACCGCCGAAGCGAACGCACACATTACCGGCTCGTTTGCCGCTGCTCTTAATGCCGCGAGTCTCAAAGGCGTTCGCATTGGTTTGTTGCGGCAACGATTCGTGGGGTTCACGGGCGAACAAGAGATTCCGGCCATGATGGATCGCGTTCGTCGTGAACTCGAACAGGCGGGGGCCACCGTCGTCGATGTAACCATACCGAACCTCGATTCCATATTCATTACTTCTCTCGGAAGTGTTCCGGGTTCGATTCGCACCGCCTGGAATGCTTATCTGGCTCGCGGGGCAAAACCTGGTGAGAAGGTATTGACGATCGAAGACCTTCTCGCATCCGGGAAACTCGCTCCGGCTGGCGTCGAGCGTCTTCGAGGCGAGCTTCAGCCATCGCCGACCGGCGCCACCCTTGATCAAATGACCAGGGCGTTGAACTCCTCACGCGAGAGGCTTCGTAATGTTTATGTGTCGCTCATGGACAGGCAACGCGTCGATACGATCCTGTATCCGGCAAATCAGGCTCGTCCGCACACGCACGAAGGAGGCCTCGAGCGGTACGGATCGGAGCCAGGCACATGCGAAGATAGCGCATACACGGGATTGCCGCAGGTTACGGTGCCCGCCGGCTTCATGGGAAATCGTTATCCGTTCGGGATCTCCTTCCTTGGACGTCTGTGGGATGACCAGAAACTCCTGAGCCTTGCTTTCGCTTATGAACAGGCGACGCATCACCGTCGCCCACCCACCACGGTGAAATAACTGTATCTCCGACAAGCCCCCGGTAGCGAGGAGTGCTGCGGCTATTGCGGATAGTTTGAAATTCCTAACTATGACAGAATGTTCCGCCATGTTTGTTGCGGCTTTCACAAGCGCAGACCTAGCTAAGAGCGTTTCCGAAATTCGAAAGTCTCTTTATGTCATCGAAGACGAAGAGAACCGGAGAATCGGACTGGCACCGTCTGGGACTGTTTATGACGGAAAACTCCAACTGAACGGAAACCGGTTCGCAATACGAGGTCAGCTCGCCCCGGTTTATCCCGAGTGGCTCGGAGACCGCCGTTTTGCCGAAGCTCATGGCTGTCGCTTCCCGTATGTCGTTGGTGAGATGGCCCGAGGCGTCGCGACGCCCCGGATGGTGATCGCAGCCGCGAAGGCGGGATTCCTTGGTTTTTTTGGAGCTGCAGGCTTAAGCGTTGACGTTATCGCTAACGCGATTCGGGAAATCAGCCGCGGTGTAGGGAATCTTCCGTGGGGTTCCAACCTTATTCATATGCCGAACGAACCCGACCTCGAACGGGCCGTAGTCGACCTCTATATCAGTGCGGGCGTAGAGCGGGCATCGGCATCGGCGTTCATGTCGTTGACGCCTGAGGTTGTGCGGTACGCCTACCACGGCGTCCACACGGACAGTAATGGAACCATCCGTCGCAAAAACCACGTCATGGCGAAGATTTCCCGTCCCGAGGTGGCCGCTCAGTTCATGCGTCCGGCCCCGCGGCAGGTTTTGGATGCGCTCGTCGCTCAAAGAAGGATGACGCCGACCGAAGCGGAACTCGCGCAACGTCTGCCGGTTGCCGAAGACGTCACGGCCGAGGCCGACTCCGGAGGCCACACCGATAATCGGCCGCTCTCTGTCCTATTGCCACTGATCTTGCGGGAGCGCGATCGTGGCGGCTTTCCAATTCGAGTTGGCGCGGCGGGCGGAATCGGCACGCCTTCAGCGGCGGCGGCGGCTTTCGCAAGTGGCGCTGCATACGTTCTCACCGGCACCGTGAATCAAACGGCCATCGAATCGGGTCTTTCGGAAGTCGGCCGGTCGATGCTCGGCGATGCCGACATGGCGGACGTGGCGATGGCGCCTTCCGCCGACATGTTCGAACTCGGCGTCAAGGTTCAGGTGCTGCGCAAAGGTTCTCTCTATGCACAACGCGCGTCACGCCTTTACGATCTCTACCGCAATTACGCGTCGCTCGATGAGCTTCCGCCGAAAACTCGTGCGGATCTGGAAAACGAGATCTTCCGCCGGCCGATCTCCGAGATTTTCGGGGAAGTCCGCGGCTTTTTCGCGAAGCGCGATCCCGTGCAATTGGAGCGAGCGGCGACGGATGCGCATCATCATATGGCGTTGGTTTTTCGCTGGTACCTGGGGCAGTCGAGCCGCTGGCCGATTGCCGGCGATACGGAAAGGCGAATCGATTATCAAATCTGGTGCGGCCCGGCTATCGGCGCTTTCAACGATTGGGTCCGTGGTACCTTTCTCGCGGATCTCAAGACTAGAAACGTCACTCAGATCGGGCTCAACATCATGGAGGGAGCAGCGATAGTGACTCGTGGTCAGCAGGCGCGATCGCACGGAATTGACGTTCCGGCGAGTGTTTTCAATCCGCCCCCGCGGCGTCTGGCATGATCGGGAGACATCCTTAGATATATGGGCAAACAAATGATGCCTCCAATAGCGGTCACCGGAGTCGGCGCTCTGTTCCCCGGTGGGAGCGAGCCCGAAGCATTCTGGCGGACCATCCTGAGTGGGAGAGACTGCATTTCCGACATCCCCCCAACTCATTGGCTCATCGACGATTATTACGATCCGGACCCAGCAATTCCGGGTAAGACTTACGCTCGTCGCGGCGCCTTCCTGGACGCTCTGGATTTCGATGCCATCGAGCATGGGATTCCTCCCAATATGGCGCCCAACACGGACACTGCACAGCTGCTGGCACTCATCGTCGCCAAGCGGGTGCTCGAAACCAGCTGTGATTTCAACCGAATTGCCAGAGACAGAATCGCTGTCGTCCTGGGCGTGGCGTCCGCGACTGAACTCGTCAGCACGATGTCCGGTAGTCTGCAGCGGCCCGTCATTGAGCAGGCGTTGCGCGAACTAGGTATTCCGAAGTCTCAGGCGGATGCCATTTGTGATCGCATTGCGAAAAGTTACACCGATTGGACGGAGAGCACGTTTCCTGGATTATTAGGCAATGTCGTCGCGGGACGAATTGCAAATCGTTTCGACCTTGGCGGCATGAATTGCGTGATCGATGCCGCATGTGCGAGTTCGCTCGGCGCGGTGAAGATGGCCATCGATCAGTTGTGGACCGGATCCGCCGACATGGTTATTACCGGCGGCGTCGACGCGATCAACGACATCTTCATGTACATGTGTTTCAGCAAGACGCTTGCGATGTCGCGAACCGGCGATTGCCGTCCGTTCTCGACCGACGCCGACGGCACGATGCTCGGTGAAGGCATCGGCATGTTCGCACTCCGAAGACTGGAGGATGCGGAAAGAGACGGCGATCGAATCTATGCGGTGCTGCGCGGTATCGGCGCCTCATCCGATGGTCGCGCCAAGAGCATCTACGCGCCACGCGCCGAAGGGCAGGCGAAGGCGTTGCGCCGTGCATATGAAACAGCCGGCTATGACCCCGGGACCGTCGAACTGGTGGAGGCACACGGCACCGGCACAACGGCCGGTGACGCCGCCGAAGTGTCCGCGCTCAAAGAAGTGTTCGGTGAAGGCATTTCTCGCAAGAGGTGGTGTGCGCTCGGTTCAATTAAGTCGCAGATCGGTCACACCAAAGCCGCGGCTGGTTCCGCTTCGCTGTACAAAGCCGTAATGGCGCTGCACCACAAAACGCTACCGCCCACGATCAAGGTCCGCGAACCCAACCCGGCATTGAATCTGAAGGAGAGCCCGTTTTACCTGAACACGGAAACGCGCCCATGGATTCGAGCGGCAGATCATCCTCGGCGCGCGAGTATCAGTTCATTCGGTTTTGGCGGCAGCAATTTTCATCTCACCCTGGAGGAATACAAAGGGCCATCTGCACGACCGCCTCGGATTCGGACGCTCGACTCGGAACTGTTCTTGTTCTCGGCGAACACTCCTGACGGGTTGATCGCATCGGCTCGAACGGTCTCGCGATCCGTAACCAGCCGATCACAGTTCATTTCCGCGGCTCAACGCAGCCAGGCCGATTTCAAGGCAGATGGCCAATGCCGTCTCGCAGTTGTTGCTGCGGATGCGTCGGACTTAATTGCCAAAGTGGAACAGGCAGAGCAGTCGATTCGCAAATCCAATGCGCTATTCTGGATTCCCACTGGGATCGCGTACGGCTCAGGTTCCAGGTTGGAAGGCAAGACCGCTTTTCTGTTTCCTGGACAGGGCAGCCAGTATGTCGGGATGGGCGCGGGCCTCGTCATGGCGTTCGCTGAAGCGAGTGCGGTGTGGGATTCGGCTGAGGATTTGTCGCGCGTCGCTTTCCCGCCACCCGTGTTTACTGGTTCCGAACGATCGGAGCAGTTGTCGCGCCTCACCGACACACGCTTCGCACAACCGGCCATTGGTTTGACGAGCGGCGTATATCTCGCTTTGTTAAAGGCGGCAAGCCTTCAACCCGATATGACCGCCGGTCACAGCTTCGGTGAATTGACCGCTTTGATGTGCGCAGGCGCCGTCTCACCGGAAGCGTTTCTTGAAATGAGCCGGCGTCGAGGGGAACTGATGGCCGAGGCCGCCCAGCAAATTCCCGGAGCGATGGTCGCTGTTGCAGCATCCAGAGCTCAAGTCGAAACGCTCTTGCCCGCATTCGGGTCGAACGTTGTGATCGCCAACGTTAATAGTCCGCGACAGGTCGTATTGGCAGGGCCCACGGACTCAATCGAAGCCGTTGCGCGCGATTGCAATGCGCGGGGTCTGACGGCACGGCTCCTTCCTGTTTCAACGGCGTTTCATTCACCGATCGTCGAATCGGCCGCGATTCCTTTCACGACATTCCTGAATAGCGTGGAGTTCGCGTCGCCGCGCATACCGGTTTATTCGAATACGACCGGTCATGCATATCCGGCGAGTGTGCCGGAGCTGCGAGCCATACTCGGCGCTCAACTCATGAAACCGGTCCGCTTCGCGGATGAGATTGATGCCCTGTATAACTCAGGCGCGCGGCTATTCGTCGAAGTCGGGCCCGGATCCGTGCTGACGGATTTGACGTCGTCATGTCTGGAAGGCAAGCCGCACCTTGCCGTCTCAACTGACATCAAGGGCAAGAATTCCGTCACGGGCCTTTGGTTCGCCTTTGCTCGTCTGGCTGCGGCCGGTGTGTCTTTCGATATGTCATGGGCGTGGAAGGAATACGCCGCAACCGTTGCTGAGGAACCACGGAAGTCAGCCGCGACCATAGCGATCAGCGGCACCAACTTCGGTAAGAAGTATCCTCGCCCGGATGAGGTATTGGTCAAGCAAGCGCAACCCGCGTTCGAAGTGCCACCGCCTCAGCCTCCGCCTGATGTATCCGGTCGATTCGAAACGATTCGATTGATTCAGGACAAGATGGCCGAAGCCCATGCGGCAGCACAGCGGGCGATGACGGAATCGCATATGGCGTTTCTCAGAGCGAGTGAACTTGCACTGGGTTCAATGCTTCATGACCAGAAACTCGATCCGATCGATCTTCCGATGCCGGCTCCGCAGCCAACTCCGCTGCCGATCCCTTCTGCTCCCGAAGTGGTGATGCCGATTCTTCACGCGCCTGTTCCGGTCGCAGCAGCAACTCAACCGAAACACACTGCAAGTTTGGACGAGCTTGTCCTCGCGATCATTTCCGAACATACCGGTTACCCTCGCGACATACTTGCGCCGAACATGGACCTGGAAGCGGACCTCGGTATCGACTCCATCAAACGCGTTCAAATCCTTGCCGCGGTTGCTGAGAAGCGTCCGGATCTGCCGGTTATCGAAGCTCCTGCCATGGCAGGGATCCGCACGATCGGAGCAATCATAGCTTTCCTCAATAAGGACGAGAGCAAGCCGGCCACATCGATGACCGGTGTTACAAGAATCGGCTTGATCGAAACCGAAGCTCCGGAAGTCGAACACGGCTCCGCTGCGATCGTTGCAGGTGCAAAGCTGGCGATCGTCGGATGCAGCGATGGGATAGGCCTGGCACTGGCCAGTCAGCTTCAGAGCCATGGCATTGATGCCCGTGTGTCCGGGGACATACCCGGAGATACCGAAGGAACCGTGTATCTCGATTTCGAAGCCAAAGACGACAGTGACGGCCACATTGCGACGTATGCTCAGCGTGCATTTGCGGCCGCAAAAAGTTTCGCTTCAAGCAAGGGAGTGCAGGGCGGTTCATTATTCATGGTGCAGGCGCGCGGTTCCGCCTGGCACGGCGGAATGTCGGGTCTCGCGCGGACTCTCGCACTGGAATATCCGGGATGTATGACCAGAACCATCGAGGTTGAGACCGGACCGCGGTCCGCCGCGGAGATCGCGGGGGCAATCGCGAAGGAGATTCTGTCCGGAAATACCGGCGATGCTCTTTTCGTTGACGCTTCCGGCCGCCGAACCATCTGGCGTGAGACCGAATTACCGCTCAATGGCAACAGCGATCCCAGTTTGCTGGCGGGACGGCCCGTGCTGGTTGTCAGCGGCGGAGCCCGCGGCGTGATGTCCTCATGTCTGACAGCGCTCGCGAAGGTTGCGCCTCTGCGTGCCGCACTGTTAGGCCGGACGCCCTTGACCCCGGAACCCGCAGAAGTAACCGGAGTCGAGACCGCAGATGCCATAAAGGCGGCTTTATTCTCGGCAGCAAAGTCCCGCGGTGAATCGCCAACTCCCAGGGAACTTGCATCGCTGACTCGACTCATTCTCAGCAACCGTGAAATCGCTCGAACCCTCGAATCGCTTCAGAAGCTCGGTTCCGAGACAATGTATGTGGCTGCGGATGTGACCGACTCCGCGGCAACGGAAGCGGCGATGATCGAAGTACGCAAGCGCTGGCAGCAGATCGACATCTTGATTCATGCGGCCGGCGTCCTCGCGGATAAACGGATTGCCGACAAAACACCGGAGCAATTCATGCAGGTGTACGGTCCCAAAGTCCTCGGCTTGCGTTCGCTGCTTTCCGCGACCAAAGACGATCCTCTGCGTTTCATTTGCCTCTTCTCCTCCGTAGCTGGACGTTATGGCAATGCCGGTCAGGCCGATTATGCGATGGCAAATGCGGCAATGAACCAAATCGCCAGGGAGGAAGCGAGCCGGCGTAGCTCGCGATGTATCGTCCGCTCCTTGAATTGGGGACCATGGGATGGCGGCATGGTCACACCTGAGCTTCGCGAGCTCTTCGCGTCGAAGGGCGTTCCCGTCATGCCTGTAACTGACGGCGTTGCCGCTTTTGTTCGCGAGCTTCACCACCCGAGTCACGATCCGGCGGACGTGGACGTGGTTGTTGCCGCTCGTTCCAAAACCTAATGTTCGACCCGATCGCGATCGTCGGTCAGGCCTGTTTATTACCTGGCGCCGATTCTCCCGAACAACTTTGGCAACTGATTAAGGAATGCCGGACGAGTCTTGCTTCTGTTCCGCCCGGACGTTGGCGCGCCTCGCGAGATCGCATGTTGTCCACGGCGACATGCTCAACGGACAAGGGCGGCTTCGTCACGGATTTTGATTTCGAACACGAGTTCGATCATTTGGATCCGATTGTTCGTTGGCTGTTGCACGTGGGTCGGCGCGCTCTCGAGGATGCGCGGATCAAATCCGGTGATCTTCGTGCCGGCGCAATCGTTGGCAACCTCGCCTATCCGACGGAGTCATTGGTCGATCTGGCCCAGTCGGTTTACCTCTCCGCTGATGGTTCGAGCCCGCGATGTGATGCGCTGAACCGTTTTTCAGCGGGCCTGCCTGTTCATTTGCTGTGCCGCGAACTCGGACTGAAAGCCGGCGGCTTTGCTTTGGACGCTGCATGCGCATCGTCGCTTTACGCCATCAAGCTCGCGAGCGACTGGCTTCATATGGGTCGAGCGGATGTGATGTTGGCCGGTGCGGTAAATCGTGCGGACAGTCTGCTGATCCATTCCGGTTTTACAGCTCTCCGCGCTCTAAGCCCAACCGGGCAGAGCCGGCCGTTTCATCGTGACGCTGACGGTCTGGTTCCGGCAGAGGGCGCAGCTCTTTTGGTGCTCAAGAGACTGACGGATGCCGAGAGGGATGAAAACCGGATACTGGCCGTCATTCGCGGTATCGGTCTCTCCAATGACGGGCGAGGAAGCGGGATCCTCACGCCTTCGGCCGAAGGGCAGGTTCGGGCGATGGAAGCGGCTTATGCAAACTCGAATCTGCGCCCGAGCGACATCTCGCTGATTGAATGTCATGCGACCGGCACCAGTGTCGGCGATTCAGTCGAACTGCAGAGTATGTCGAAGGTTTTTCGCGACGTACCGGGTCTTCCCATCGGCTCTCTCAAATCGAATCTCGGTCACCTCATCACGGTTTCAGGCGTTGCCGGAATCATCAAGATCATTCAAGCGATGCACCATGGCGTTCGGCCCGCAACGTTGAACGCGGTCCCCGCCACGGGTGCTCTCGCGGGAACGCCGTTTCGTCTTCTCGAAGTTGAAGAGTCATGGCCAGGTCCCCGCCGGGCCGCGATTAACAGTTTTGGCTTCGGCGGCAACAACGCCCACCTGTTGCTCGAAGAATACGTCGGAGTTCTTCATGTAGCGGCGGTCTATGACCGCCGACCATCCCCTATGGCGGTCGTCGCAATTGCTGCTCGTGCCGGGAATGGACGCAGCACTCAGGACTTCATCTCAGATCTTGTGACCGGCCGCAGCCGTATCCAGGAACTTCCCGACGGTTCGCGTGGGGCGCTTGCGCAAGAGGTTCATGTTCCCAGCCAGGGCCTGATCTTTCCCCCGAACGATCTCGCTCGAACGCTGGCTCAGCAAAACCTGCTTCTCGAAGTTACGGCTGAAGCTCTCAAAGAAACGAAATCTCTTCCCAATGAACGCACCTCTGCGTTCATTGGAATGGCCTGCGATGCCGAGTCCACTCGGACCGTCCTTCGACTGGTCTTACCGGACCTGATCGACTCTTCCCATCAACTGGAGGATGCGATGGACGCGCCCATCGATGCTGCTCGCGTTGTGGGCTGCATGCCAAACATCCCTGCAAATCGATTGAACCGGCAGTTTGGCCTGGGTGGTCCCAGCTTCACGATTGCTGCTGAAGAATTGTCCGGGATTCGCGCCCTCGGCATCGCGATCAATGCTCTCGAGAACCGTGAGATTGACGCTGCGATCGTTGGAGCATCGGATCTTTGTGTTGAGCCGGTTCATCAAAGCGCCATGAGCGAACTGCCGGAGTCGAAACGAGTGCCCGGTGACGGCGCGTGTGTCCTGATTCTAAAACGCATCGATGATGCCGTCCGCGACGAGGACACAATTCACGGGCTCGTATCCACTTCAGATGCATCAACCCCAACGCTTGACGGCAGTGAACTCAGCCGCCGCGTACTGGAATGTTTTGGCCACGTGCACGCAGCGAGCGGACTGCTCGACGTCGTTGCGGGCGTGGCTTCACTCGATCGCGGTACGCTGATTGACCCGTTGTTGCCGGGGGCCGAACCGCACAGGCTCCATGTCAACGTCGAAGCATTGGGCGGACAAACGCAGTCGGTATCCGTGATCGAAGCAGATCGGTTGGCAGCCGTTCACCGTCCAGTCGTGCCCGTTCCCGAGATTCTGACGTACGCAGCCGAGGACTTGGCGTCACTGAGGTCTGCGCTCGAATCGGAGCGACCGTCGGCGGGTTCTTGCAGACTTGCCATTGTCGCTTCGAGCGCGGAACGTTCGGAGCGGCTCCATCAGGCACGTGTGTTTTTACAGCAGATTGAGCTGGGCCAGGCCCCCAGGCCACCGGACGGCGTCTTCTTTCATCGTACCGGTGTGGACGGTGAAATGGCGTTTGTCTTCACGGGAGCTGTTGCCGCATATCCGGGTATGGGCCGCGACATACTCGTGACGTTGCCGGACCTCGCGCGTCGTGTCGGAAAACGCTGTGAAGACCTCAATCGTTATGCGGGTTGGGTGTATCGCAATACGCAGCAGCCGACCGATTTTGAACGCCTTTGCGGATCGTCGCTGTTGTGTCAGGTTCATACCGAGTTCACACGCGACGTGCTCCGGCTCAAACCTCACGCCGCGATAGGCCTGTCTTCCGGTGAAACGAATGCTTTATACGCTTTGGGTGCATGGGACGGATTCCACAAGTTGCTCCGGGAAATCGAAGAATGCGGGCTCTATACGATTGAACTCGGTGGGAGCGCTAAGGCTGTTCACACGGCATGGGCGGAACGCGGGATTACTGGCACTCGATGGGGAAGTTATTGGATTTCAGCGCCCGTTGATGAAGTGAAACCTGTCGTTGAGCAGGAGTCTGCAGTTCATATAACGATCATTAACACTCCGAACGACGTCGTGATCGGTGGAGACCTCGTTGCCTGCGAGCGCGTCGTCTCACAAATCGGCGCGCAGCGCGCCGTTCCGCTGGGCTCGGAATTTGCGGCTCACTGTCCGGAGGTCCGGCCGGCCGCAACGTTGTGGCGACGTCTCCATCATCGGCCGACCATCCAACCGGCGGGTGTGCGCTTCTATTCGAATGCTTTGGGGCGGGCCTATGCGCTGAACGCAGATTCCGTTGCCGACGCCCTGACCGCGCAGGCACTCGAAACAATCGATTTTCCTCGGACGATCCGGCAGGCCTGGGAAGACGGTGTCCGTGTTTTTATCGAGCACGGCCCGCGAAGCCAGTGCACGCAGTCGATCCGCTCGATCCTCGGAGATCGGCCACAACTTGCACTTGCTCTGGACGCGCCTCCGCGCTCGTCCTTGCGACAGTTACTCCATGTCTCTGCGGAACTGTGGGCGGCGGGCATAGATGTGGATATTGCGGAGTTGCGAGCGCGGTTGGGATTCGATCGGCCAAAAACCGAGGAACGTCCGGCTCTGGTGTTTCCCGCCCATCCGCCTGCGCCTTTGCGTCCAGTCTCGTCGCATGTGTTCGTCATGGAGCCGGCGCCGCAACTTGCTCCATTGCTTATTGGCGAACGAACGACCGTCGCCAAATCGTCTCCGGCACCAAAGGTCTACGCCGCCGCGGCGGTTCACGATCGCATTGCAACCGTTCATCGTGAGCACATCTCAAGCATGGCCCGGCTCGACGAAGCGTATCAGGAGATGCAAGGTCGCCTCCTGAAAGCGCTCACGACAGGGGGCGGATCGCAGCCGCGGGCCATCGAACGCAAGTTCAATCGTCAGGATCTGGAGATTCATGCGTCCGGGTTGATATCGAAGATTTTCGGCGCGACGTTCAAAGGACAGGATGGATTCCGACGACAGGTCCGGATGCCTGAACCGCCGCTTCTCCTTGCCGACCGAGTAGCATCCTTAATCGGCGAGCCGGGCAGCATGAGTCGCGGCCGCATTGTGACGGAGACCGACGTACGCGCGAATTCGTGGTATCTGCATCAGGGACGCATGCCGGCCGGTATCACCATTGAGGCAGGGCAGGCGGATCTGATGTTGATCTCCTGGTTAGGCGTCGATGCGCTCAACAAGGGAGAGCGCGTGTACCGACTGCTTGGCTGTGACCTTTCGTTTTCAGGTTCATTGCCGCGAGTCGGCGAGACACTACGTTATGACATCCAGGTGGATGGTCATGCCTCGCACGGTGGCGTTCGGATGTTCTTCTTTCACTACGACTGTACCGTTGGTGGAAAGACGCTCTTGACCGTTCGTAATGGTCAGGCCGGATTCTTTACGGACGCCGAACTTGCAGGGTCCGACGGAGTCTTGTGGTCGGCAGAAACTACTGCTCCGACTGCCAATGGCAAGGTTCGCCACGAAACATCGCAACGCGTGACGTCGTTCCGTTCATTTGATTCAACCCGCATGCGGGATTTTGCCGCAGGACGGACGGCTGACTGTTTCGGTCCTGGATTTGAACGATCCTTCTGTCACACCAGATCTCCACACATTCAAGATGGCCGAATGCAACTGCTGCAAACCGTGACCAGCTTCGAACCGATGGGCGGACCCTGGAGTCGCGGCTACTTACGCGCGGAGTGGAACGTGCGTCCTGATGACTGGTTCTTTGAAGGCCATTTCAAGAACGATCCTTGCATGCCGGGGACGCTGATGTTCGAAGCGTGTCTGCAGTCGATGGCGTTTTACATGACAGCTCTCGGTTTTACCCTTGAGCGCGATGGCTGGCGATTCGAACCCGTACCTGAGGAAGTGTATTCGTTGCGCTGCCGCGGCCAGGTGACGCCAACGTCGAAGCAGATCGTGTACGAGGTCTTCGTGGATGAAATCAGCAATGGTCCTCTGCCCGCGCTCTTCGCCGACGTACTTTGCACCGTCGATGGACTGAAAGCGTTCCACTGCCACCGGCTGGGATTGCGACTCGTGCCGGATTGGCCGCTCGAAGAATTGAGCATCGAACAGTCCGCCAACGTTCCATTCGATCATGCCTCGCTCATGGCATGCGCTCTCGGCCGTCCATCGAATGCGTTCGGCAACGCCTTTTCGCGCTTCAATAGTCCAATCAAAGTCCCGCGGCTCCCCGGTCCTCCATATCACTTCATGTCGCGAGTTGTCCGCGCCGAAGGCGCCGGATCGAAGGTCGGTGCGATAGCCGAGGTTGAGTATGACGTTCCCGCGGATGCGTGGTACTTCTCGGAGAATGGCCATCCGGTCATGCCGATCAGCGTGCTGGTGGAAGTCCTCCTTCAACCTTGCGGATGGCTGGCGTCTTTTGCAGGAACCTGGCTCGACGTCCAGCATGACATTTTCTTTCGTAACCTGGACGGAAGCGGTGTCGTTCATTCCGAGGTTGGTCCAAACGACCGTGTTCTGAGAACTCAGACAACGCTGACATCGTTTTCGCAAATGGGCCCGATGTCGATAACCGCCTTCAAGATCAGGTGTCATGCAGGCGATCGGCTGGTCTTCGAGGGAGACGCCGTATTCGGCCACTTTCCAGCGGAAGCATTGCGTAATCAGGCGGGCTTGCCTGCCACAAGTGAAGAACTGCGCTGGATGAACGAGTCTTCCACGTCGCACATTGATCTCGAGTCGTTTATCAACGCGCCTTTCCTGGGTCGTGACAAGCTGCGGATGATCGATAGAATCACCGGCTATTGGCCATCGAGTGGCGATGCGGGTTTAGGCAGAATGCGCGCTGAGAAAGACATCGACCCGCGACAGTGGTTCTTCAAGGCACACTTCTTCAGCGATCCCGTGCAACCCGGATCGCTGGGTCTCGAAGCTATCTTCCAAACGCTCCAGACGTACATGCTCGCCCGCGGCATGCACAGTGGGATGCGAAGTCCCCGCTTTGAGCCGATCGCCCTGAGTGTGCCCGTGAGCTGGACGTATCGTGGCCAGGTTCTACCTGAGAACAAACGAGAAACGATCCTTCTCGAGGTGACTTCACAGGGGCGAGACGAACGTGGCTTCTATGCAAACGGAGTCGCCAGTCTCTGGGTGGACGGCACGAAGATCTATGCGTTCCCGAGTGTGGGCATGCGCGTTGTAGACGGCGAAGAGACCGGCGGTATCGAAGTGCTCGATCCGGCGACGGATACGTGGCTCACTGATCACTGTCCAACCTATACCGTCCCGGTTTTGCCGATGATGTCGGTTGTCGACCGGCTTGCCAGGGCTGCTCACCAAAGCGCGCCGCATCGCCGTGTCGTGGAGATGACGAGCATTCGAATGAACGGCTGGATCGCCTTTGGCGCCGGCGCTCGACGTTTGAAGACGGACGTGGTTCATCGCGACGTCGATAACGTCGGCGTTAGCCTCTCGGTATGGCGAGATGCTCCGCATGCGGAGATGTCGCGATACGACGTCATGGCCGAAGCGGATGTCAGGCTTGCCGATGTTTATCCGCCTGCACCGCCGCAAATGCCGTCTTTGACGAATACAGTGCTGGCCCACGACCCGCCCGAAAAAAGTGTTTATGAGGCTGGAGAACTCTTCCATCGTCCAGGTTTTCACTTCCTGACCAGGTTGTCGCGAACTCACGAAGGTTCTTCCTTCCTCCTCGATTCGAAACGTGGCTCCGTTCCACCGGGTTTCTGGAATCAGGCGCTATTTGATGGAATCACGCACGGCATTCCGAACGAAAACCTTCGGTTGTGGTCGGATCGAATCGCCGGCGATCAGGTGGGATATCCGTCGAGAATTGTCCGGCTGAGGCTCTTTGCGGATCCTCCGCAGGACGGTCAGAGCAGCTGCGAAGTACGTTTCAGAGGGTTCTATCAGGATCAGGAACGGTTCCCGCAGTTTGCAGTGCACTTGATTCGCAACGGCCAGGTGTGGGTCGAGATGGAACTGGTCTACGCTCTTTTCGATAAAGGTCCGCTCGGAGCTGCTAGTGGTGTCGATCGGCGACGATTCCTGGAGCAAAAGATTTATGTTCCCGGACTTATGCTCGGCCGGTATACCGAAGCAGCTACGACCGTCACTCCGGAAGATGTGTTTCGCAGCGATTGGCTGCCCGGTACGATTGATGCCGCGTTTGGTCTGAAGAGCGGCAATCGTGTCTCTGAGCTGGCGATCAAACAACATCTCGCGCGCAACATTGAGGTTCATCCAACAAAGATCATCGTCTCGGCCGACATGCGGTCGGCTCGTTGCAGACACTATCCGCTGACGCATTTTACGGTCGATGTAGACAATGCCAACGGAGTCTCGACCGTTCGAGATTCAGGCTCACAAGTTATCGATTGCGGCGACGTCCGTCGTTTCTGGAAGCACGTTTCCGGCGTTGATGAATGGCCGATCGCCGATTTGCATATTGGATTGATCGAGCGCTTTATTCGGCGGGTCGAGATCATCGATCCGGATGGCTTCGAAGCGATTCGCGGAAGACCGGCGATGTTTCTTGCGAACCACCAGGTTGCCATTGAGTCCATTCTGTTCAATGTAATTGTCAGCTCGTTGTCGGAAACCGTCATCAAGGTCATCGCGAAGATTGAACATCGGAATACCTGGATCGGCCGGCTTATTGATCTTGCGCGGCGCTACCCGCGGACGCGACAATTCGAGCCGATTCTCTTCTTCGATCGCGCCGATCCTCGATCACTTTTCGAGCTCTTTGACAGATTCCGAGGCGCCCAATCGCAAGGTCCTGTGTCGTTGATGGCTCATGTCGAAGGTACCCGCGCGAAATCGAGTCGTACGCCCGTAACTCAGGTCAGCTCGGTCCTGGTGGACCTCGCCCTTGAAATGGATCTGCCGATCGTTCCGGTGAGATTTACGGGAGGGCTTCCGGCGGAGCCAGTCGAAGAACGGCTGGAGTTTCCATTTGGTTTCGGTCGGCAGGATATTCGTATTGGCTCACCTATTCATTCCGCCGCCTTGCGCTCCCTGTCTTTGGCCGATCGCTCAAGATTGGTCGTCCAGGCAATCAACGCACTGACGCCCAGCAACGAGCAACCACTGCCGCCGGCTTTTTCTTCGTTCGACAGTGAAAGGAGTGTATTAGTCGAATCGCTTCGTAGTGCCGGACACATTTGTAGTGAGAGTGAAATGATATTGGCGGCTATTGACGGCGGTCCGAAGCGTTGGGCGAACGACAATCGGGGCGTTTGGCTGGACGAGTTTTCGATGTGGTTGCGGGAGGCCGGTGTCTGATGTCTGAAAGTATCGAGCGGGCGATTCGCTACCTTGCTCAGTCACCGCTGCTTCATGGCGTGAGCGAGGACGTGCTGCGCATTCTCGACCCGCCTCCGGAAATGATCTTCTTGAAGTCCGGTGAAACGCTGATCCGGCAGGCGGACGAAAACACGGATTACTTCGTTTTGGTGAGCGGTCGTCTCGGTGTTTTCAAGGAGCAGGGCGGCAAGCTCGTTCCAATCGGCATAGTGCTTCCCGGAGAAGGCGTCGGTGAGATGGCGCTGCTAACCAACGAGCCTCGGTCGGCTACGGTGATGGCCCGGCTTGATTCGGAACTGGTCCGATTTCCGCAGTCCACGTTTCTGGTGCTGGCCGCGGGCCAGCCATTGGCCGTACTCGATATTGCGCGTAGTGTGATTGGTCGAGCGACGAGACGCTCGACGGCTGGTAGAAAAAGCGACTATCCATCGATTGCGGTTCTGCCACTGACGCCAAACGTCGATACACGATCCGTAGCCAGGCTGCTCGCCAACGAACTAGAGAGATATGGGCGCAGTTGCAGCATTGATGACGGTTTCACGGGCGGACTTGATGAGTTGGAGGCAACATTTGATTTCGTGGTTTATGCCGTCGATCACACTGCGAACAATTGGGCGAAGACATGTCTGTTGCGGGCTGATCTCGTTCTGTTCGCTGCTGCCGTTACGGAGCCCGTTGAACCAGGCGAGATTGAGAACGAGGTCCTGCGAAAAATAGACCGACATATTCTGGGCCGCATCGATGTCGTGTTTATCCATCCTCCTGAATGGCGAGTCAAAAGCGCCGTTGGCCGCTGGCTTGAGCGAATACTGCCTCGTGAACATCATCACATTCGGTCGGAAAACGCTTTGGACCTGGCTCGTCTTGCTCGTCTGATCGTTGGTCGTGCGAACAACCTGGTTTTCAGCGGCGGAGGCGCCAGAGCCTTTTCGCAAGTCGGCGTTGTGCGAGCACTGAAGGAATTCAGTGTTCCGGTCGATCGAATAGGTGGATGCAGCATGGGAGCCGCAATCGGCGCCATGATTGCATTGGGTGAGGGACTTGATGACAAGGTGAAACGGTTCCGCGAGCTCTTCTTTACGAAACGTCCAGAAAAAGACTTCACCATCCCACTGTTGTCGCTGATGTCCGGGAAGAGAATGACGAACATGGGAGTCGATCTGTTTGGCGACTTGAAGATCGAGGAGATGCCCATCCGATACTTCTGCATCTCGTCGGATCTGAGTGAGGGAGAAATACTCGAGCATTTTGACGGGCTGGTGTGGCAGGCCCTGCGTTCGACGGCGGCGATGCCTGTAATTGCGCCGCCTTTGTTGAGAAATGGTCGAATGCTTGTCGACGGTGGCGTGCTCAACAATCTGCCGATCGACATTATGCGTCGGCACTTCAGCGGCTCCGTCATTGCAATCGATGTATCGAGGCAAGAGCCGCTCGTCGTGGACAGCCGATGGGAGATGAAGTGTCCCTCCGGTCTGGATATCCTTCGCGACAAATTCAGACTTTTGGGTCCAAAACTCGGTCTGCCCAGTATTTTTGAAGTTCTTCGTCGCACCGTTACGCTTGCCAGCGAACGCCAGGCTCAACTTGCCCGTCTCAATGCCGACCTTCTGATAACGCCTCCGGTCTCGACCTTTGGTCTCACGGAATTCACCGCGTTCGATCGTATTGTCGAATTAGGCTATCGTCACACCGTGCGGCTGCTTGAAGAACTGGATAAGAACCCGGACGGCAAAACAAAGATCGCGCTAAAATAGTCTCGATAATGCGAATTCTTTCGGGAATACAACCCTCCGGCACACTTCATATCGGCAATTACTTCGGAATGATGAAGCCCGCTATTGAGCTCCAGGAAGCAGGCGAAACCTTCTACTTCATTGCTGATTACCACTCCATGACGTCGCTTTTCGATGCGGACCAAAGGCGTAGGAATACACAGGATGTCGCGATCGACTTCATGGCCTGCGGACTTGATCCCAAACGATCGGTCTTCTGGAAACAATCCGATGTTCCGGAGGTAACTGAACTGACGTGGTTGCTCTCCACCGTCACTCCAATGGGTCTGCTCGAGCGCTGCCACAGCTATAAAGACAAGAAGGCCC
>Ga0137427_10000380_pt1 | contig 23722 bp, 17 predicted proteins | sample EasRivERMZT700_2_FD_102309 | JGI IMG/M metagenome (GOLD analysis project Ga0137427, IMG submission 102309) | Soil microbial communities from meander-bound floodplain in the East River, Colorado, USA - East River MetaG ERMZT700_2 | ecosystem: Environmental > Terrestrial > Soil > Floodplain ...
GTTAGTCCATAGACGTTCAGGCTGGAAGCGATCCGGGAACTTTCATCGAAGAGAGGGGACGTCGACGTGTGTTCCCCTTGACGGAGGAGTCCAGATACGGGGCGGTGGCTAACGTCGCGAAGCTTCCTTATATGATCGCGAAGCGCACCGTTTCAATATGGTGGCGCTCCGCGCATCAACTCGAAGGTGGCTTCGCATCATTACCACCGCCCCGTCTGCGCGCGATTATTGAAATGTTTATGCGCGCAGCCACCCCGCCTGCGAGGCGGGGAATCCGCTTGCCGTTGGTTGTTCCAACCGACACGGTGAGATGCCCGCGAAGCGCTCCTTTTCCATCACTCGATGTTCTGGACCTGCTCGCGCAGTTTTTCGATCTCTACCTTGATTTCGATGGCCGCCTGACCCAGCCCGACGCCCAGTTCATTAAGCCCCGATGTCTTCGAAAGGATCGTGGTTACTTCGCGGTTCATCTCCTGCAGAATGAAGTCCATACGCTTCCCGGCCTCGTCGCCGATATTCTTCAGCCCGGCAAACTGGTCGAGGTGGCTTCGCAGCCGGGTAGTCTCCTCGGCGATATCACTCCGTTCCGCGTAAAGCAGTGCTTCCATCTCCAACCGGTGACTATCCGCGACAAGCTGAGGAGCCAGTTCGGTGACCCGCGCGATCAGTTGCTGCCGGTAGTGCTCGATAAAGCCGTTGGCGCCGCCAAGTATCGTCTCCAGGTGGCGGGCGATCGCAGCGATCCTGCGATCGATGTCGGCCATGAGCGATTCCCCTTCCGTAATCCGCATCTGTCGAAGTTGCTGCGCGGCTACTTCAGTGGCTTCTCCAATCTTTTTGCCGATCAGGTCGATTTCGTCCTTAGAGAGATCGCTCGTGGAAACTGTGACCAGACCAGGCAGCTTCGCCACCATTTCCAATGTCAGGTCGCCCTGAATCGCATACGACTTTTTCAATTCCGCCATCGTCTCGGCATAGGCGCGAACGAGCGTGTGATTCACGTCCAGCTTAATGTTCTCGCGCTTGTAATCGACTTTGACGAAAACGTCGAGCCGGCCGCGCTTGAAGGTGCTCGACAGTTTTGGCCGGATGAGATTCTCAAATGCCTGGAACTCTCCGGGGATCTTCACGTGAACGTCAATGTATCGGTGATTGACGCTTTTGATTTCGATAAGAACCGTTAGATTCGTCCCCTCAACACGAGAAGATCCGAACCCGGTCATGCTGTAGATCATGGACTTCCTTTCAATGTTGGCGCCACTAGTTCCCTCGCTTTGCCGGAATCTCCTGGAGACTCAGAAGTCGCGAGTACAAGCCACGGCGGAGAACCAGTTCTTCATGGGTGCCGACTTCCTTTACCCGGCCGGCTTCCAAAACCACGATCCGGTCCGCATGCCGGATCGTGGATAAGCGGTGTGCAATGACAAACGTTGTGCGGCCTTGCATCAGGTTCTGCAGCGCCTGCTGGACCAGCAACTCGGACTCAGAATCCAACGAGGATGTGGCTTCGTCCAGAATCAATATCGGTGCGTTCTTCAACAACGCCCGCGCGATCGAAATCCTTTGACGCTCCCCGCCGGACAGTCGCAGCCCACGCTCGGCGATAACCGTTTCGTAGCCCTCGGGCAAACCGGCGACAAAATCATCCACCAACGCCGCGCGCGCGGCCCGGTCAACGGCTTCGTTGGAGGCCTCGGGATCGCCGTATCGGATATTCGCACGAATGGTGTCATTGAACAGGATGACATCCTGCGTGACGATTGCAACCTGCCGGCGCAACGAATGCAGATCGAATTCGCGGACATCGCGGCCATCAATCAGGATGCGGCCGGCCGTCACATCGTGAAAGCGTGGCAAAAGATTCACCAGCGTGCTCTTGCCTGCCCCGCTCGGACCGACGATAGCCAGCACTTCACCTTTTCCCGTTGTAAATGAAACGTCTTGAAGAACGGGCTCGGAAGGCTGATACATGAACCCGACGTTTTCAAAATCGATCCGATCTTTGAACTCCTCCAGCGCCGCGTGCCCGGTTTCCTGTTCCTTACCGAGCGACATGATCTCGAAGATCCGATCGGATGCACCGATCGCCAATTGAAAGGCGTTGTTGATCCCGGAGATGCGCCGCACCGGATCATACAGTTTGATCAGCGCAATAATGAACGCGACGAAAAGCCCGGCCGTCATCCGCTGACCAATGATCTGCTCGCGCGCATAGACGAGAAATGCGGCGATGACCATGACGCCCAGGACTTCCATCAACGGCGACGAAAAGGAGTGCGTCATTTTCAGCAGCACGTTCAGACGAAAGAGGCGTTGGGTAATTTGCCGGAACTTCCCCGATTCAGCTTTCTCCATCGTGAACGCTTTGACGATCCGGTTGCCCGCAAACGTCTCGTACAGGACGTTGGCCATATCCGCCACTTCCTTCTGGTTGGAACGGCCGAGTTGTCGCAGTCTCTTTCCGAACCAAAACGTCGGATAAAACACGAGGGGCACCAGGATCAACGAGGTGGCCGCGAGCCTCCAATCGATAATGAAGACCGCCGCAGTCAGAAAAATCAGAATTGCCGATTGCTTCAGGAACTCCGCCAATGTTTCGGAAGCAGCTATTTGAATCCGTTCCACATCCGACGAAACACGCGAAATCAATTCTCCGGTCGGATGGAATTGAAAGAACTTCAGCGGCTGATAAAGGATCCTTTCGAAGAGATCGTTTCTAAGGTCACGAACGACCGACTGCCCGAGAAATGCCGTCACATTGACGGCTCCATATTCGGCCGCTGCCTTAATGAGAGTCGTCAAAACGAGCAAAATGAGAAAAAGGTTTCCATTGCTGGCCTGCACCTGAAATGTGCGATCGACCAACGGAATCGCGACGGTCGGCGTGCTCGATGGCCTCAATACCGTATCGAAAACCAGACCGATCAGAAACGGCGAAACCGCTTCCAGCACTCCAACAATGGCCACCAACGAAATCGACGCGGCCAGTAACCCGGCGTGCGGCCGAACATATGCGAGCAACCGGTTCATGCCGGCCTGGCTCCGAGAGTCGCGCGCACCAGTTCCTCGACGTCCTTCGGCTTTTCCATTCGCAGCAACTGCCGCGCCATCTGGCGCAGTTCGACAAACGACACGGACTTGATCATCTGTTGAATCCGTGAGTATGCGGGAAGACTTACAGATAACGACGTGAATCCCAGCCCAAGCAACACGGCCGCGGACGGCGGATCTCCTGCCATTTCACCGCACACCGTGATGGGCTTCGCGATCGGTTCGAGCAGCGTATAAACCTGGTTCAGGCAACGCAGAATCGCGGGATGAAAAGGGTTGTAAAGGTGCATTACTGTCTGGTCGGAACGATCAACAACGAGATAGTACTGGATCAGATCGTTCGTTCCGAGACAGAAGAAGTCCACGTGCGAAGCCATCAGATCACAGGTCTGGGCTGCCGCAGGAGTTTCGACCATCACACCCACAGGGACGTTCGGATCATAAGCGATGTGTTTACGGTCGAGTTCCTTGCGAACTTCCGAAATGATGCTTCGAGCCGCTTCCAGGTCGTCGACTGTGGAGACGAATGGAAGCAGAATCCTCGTCGTTCCATGAACTGAAGCGCGGTACAGCGCGCGCAATTGCGTTCGGAAGACACCCTGGTTTTCGAGACAGAATCTCAAGCCGCGAACGCCAAGATTCGGATTCACACCGTCCCAGGTTTTTTGGTCGATACCGACGTCGATCGTGCGGAAGGTGACTGCTGTATTCTTCGCGATCTTGAGAAGCTGGGAATAGTCCGCGACCAGAGACTGCTCATCGCGCTCATGCCCATCTTTGAAAAAGTCGAATTCGGTTCGATACAAACCGACGGACTCGCAACCGTTAGCGATAGCCGCATTCACCTCTTCGCCGAAATTGATGTTCGCGCCAAGCGAGATCCGTTTGCCGTCGATTGTCATGATGGGAGCCGACGAGACGTGACGTCGCCGCACGGTCCGCCGGCTGTTCAAGGCGCGCGGCTTGTACTCATCGACGGTTTCCTTCGAAGGAAGGCAGATCACGCTGCCGCTGTCGCCGTCAACGATCAGCAGATCGCCGGGAGAAATCCCCGACAAATCTTCCGCGCCCATGACCGCTGGGATCTCGAGGGATCTCGCCATAATGGCCGTGTGCGACAGCGGGCTTCCGGTTTCCGTCACCAGGCCGACAATGCGTTGCGACCGCAACTCGAACAGCATCGATGGAGGAATCGCTCGTCCCACCAGGATCGCGTCGTAAGGAAGCTTCTTGAAGGACGGTTTCACGTTGGCCTGCAGGTTATGAAGCAGACGGCGAACGATATCGTCCAGGTCGCCGCGTCTTTCACGCAAATATTCGTCCTGCAACCGGTCGTAGGCCTCGAAGAGTTCATCGCTGACCTGTTGAATGCCCCACTCCGCGTTGATTTGCTCGTCCTGAATCTTTTCAATGATGCGATCGACAAACAGTTTGTCCTGAAGAATGAGGAGATGGGCGTCGATCAGGAATGAAGACTCGGGACCGCTGCGTCTCTTCAGTTGCTGCTGCATTCGTCGCAACTGTTGTCGAGACTTCTCGACGGATCGCTTGAAGCGCGCCACTTCATCGCGAACCTGTTCACCGCGAAGTTTGTAGTTGAACGAAATGAAGAGGGGATCGAATGCGCGAACCGCGTGACCCACCGATATGCCGGCCGACGCCGCAACCCCGTGAAGAATGCGTTCCGAAGTTTTCATACCTTAACCAGCCAGATACTCACATATTCTTTCCAGCGCTTCATCCTCATCCGATCCATCGGTCCGCACCTGGAGTTTAGAACCTTGGCGCGCGGACAAAAGTAGAATACTTAAAATGCTGCGGGCGTCCGCTTCCGAACGTTGAGGGTCATCCGTACGGACCAGGACAATCGAGGATTGAAATCCCGCCGATAGTTGCACCAGCTTGGCTGCCGCCCGCGCGTGGAGCCCAAGCCGATGTCCAATGACGACCTCGCGCTCCTTCACGTGGGTTTCTTGGGCGAAAGCAATTCACTGGCGATGTAGATGCTGCTTTGGCCATTCTCGCGAATGAGGTTCGCAGCTGAAGCCAGCGTCCGCCCATCTTCCAGTTGCACGAACTTGATCAGCATCGGCAAATTGACGCCTGTAATGATCTCCACTTTGCCGACGTCAAGAAACGTTGATGCAAGGTTGGTGGGAGTGCCTCCGAACATGTCGGTAAGAATCAAAACTCCGTCCGGGGTTCGAACCCTGTCGATGGCCTTTTCGATCGTTGCTGTCGCGGTATCGACGTCGTCATGCCAGCCGAGTGAGACGGCAGCAACGTTATGGATTTCCCCAACGATCTGCTCGGCCGCGTTGAGCAACTCGATCGCGAGCCTTCCGTGAGTGACAATAAGGCCACCGATCATGATTCAATCTTATCGTTTAATCGAAATCCGTTACAACCGGACGCGCCGGCCTCTCGTTCACATGAAGCGTAAAAACGTCGGGCCGCGCGTAATGACCAACAACATCGAAGTCGTACTTTGAACGGGCAATTTCACCCAGATCGATGTCCGCCTTCAGAATTCCGTCTTCGTTATAAAGCGGACCCGCCAGCACCTGACCGAGCGGACCGATGATCGCGCTGCCGCCGCGCATGATGACGGTCGCAGGATCATTGCCCTGAACCGCTGCGTAATCGGCCGGGCAATTGCCGCGGCGCAGATGCTGACAGGCAGTAAACACAAAGCAGCGGCCTTCCAGGGCAACATGTTGCATCGACGAAAGCCAGGTATCCCGATCGTCGGCGGTTGGAGCGCAGTAGAGTTGAATGCCCTTGGCGTACATTGCCATCCGCAGCATCGGCATGTAGTTTTCCCAGCAAATCACTGCTCCGAGAGTGCCTAGACCGGTATTGAAGACGGGCATCGTGGAACCATCGCCAAATCCCCAAACGATCCGTTCCATAGCGGTCGGCATCAGCTTGCGGTGCTTGCCGAGAAATGTGCCGTCGGGCGCGAAGAACAAAACCGTGCAATAGAGTGTACCGATCTCGCGCTCGATAACCCCAATGACGAGATGAACTTTGTTCTCCCTGGCAGTCTTGCACAAAACGTCCACTGCCGGGCCGGGAACGTCAATCGCGCTTTCAAAGTAGCGGCGGAAATCGTTACGACCTTCCGGCGTCCTCGACCCGACTCGCGCGCCGAAATCGAGACCTTTGGGATAAGCAGAAATGAAAGCTTCCGGGAAAACGACCAGCTTCGCGCCGGACTTTGCAGCTTCCGCTGTGAAATCCCGGACCTTTGCCAACGTCCCTTCCAGATCGAACACGACCGGACTGGTCTGCACCACGGCCGCCGTGAATTTGCCCATGGGTGTCATTGTACCCGGAATTGCTGAGGCAGCGAATGCTGAAGGAACGCCATTCCCAGCCGCGTTAGCGCTACGCGGCTCGGCGCTGCTTTCCCTGTGAGCGGCCCGATCGGACACTGAACCACACGGCGACAGCGATACATGCGGCAATTATGCCGACTGAAACGAGAGGCGGAATGGTAAGTGCGTCGCCAAGCACAATTTTGAGGCCGGCGAACGTGAGGATGGCTGCGAGACCATAGTGAAGATATCGGAGGTGCGCGATCGTCTCGGCCATCACCAAATAGAGAGATCGAAGACCGAGAATGGCGAACGCATTAGAACTGTAAATCAGGAATCGGTCCCGCGTGATCGAGAGCGCCGCTGGAACGGAATCGATGGCAAAAACGATATCGGTGAGTTCGATTGCCAAAATGGCGACGAGCAATCGCGTCACTTTGCGGGAGTTTCCTTCCTTGACGGTGAAACTCAGTTCCTTATTCTCCGCAGAGACGGGCAAGTGTTGAGAGAGCCACTGGACGACCCTGCTCTCCTTTTTAGTTGCGGGATCCTCACGAAAGGCGTGCCAGGCCGCGGCAAACAGAATCCCTCCGAATAAGTACTCCAGCCACTTCCATTGTTCGATTGCAGACGTGCCGGCAAAAATCAGCGCCGCACGGAAAACGAGCGCACCGAAAATTCCCCAGGAAAGCGCTTTCCGCTGCTGCGCCTTGGATAACTTGAGCGAATTGAAAACCAGGAGAAAAACGAAAAGGTTGTCGAGGCTAAGTGTCTTTTCGATCGCGTAGGCGGCCAGATATTCCCCGGCCTGGTTGGAATTTCCTGCAACCAATACAAACAAACTGAAGCCGACGCCGGCGACGATCCACAGGACGGTCCAAATTATCGCCGCTCTACGCGATAACTGGTGTGCATGGCGATGCGCAAAAAGATCGACGGCGAACAAAACGCCGAACGTCAGTCCAAACGCAATCCATGCCCCGGTGCCAAAATTTGCCATGCGTCAGATACATTAGGTGCATGTCGTCTTCCGTTTGGTCGCGCACGCCCTTACCGCGATTGAGTGATTGCGAACAAGCTTGATGCCGATCGAACGTACATCACGCCCTGTGAAAGGGCCGGCGTGGCCATCAACAGGTCGTCCATCGAATTGGTCGCGATGTGTTTGAACTGCGGCCCCGCGGCAAGGACAATCATTTCGCCATCCTCGCTCGACAGGTAGATCTTGCCGTCCGCAGCGACAGGCGAAGCGCTGTAACCGCTGCCAATGTAGGGCAGCCTTTCACGATAGATTTCCTCGCCGGTCTTCAGGTTGTAGGCATCAAAGACACCATTGTTCCCCAACACATAAAGAAGACCGCCATAGATCAATGGCGTTGGCATATAGGGCCCGCGACCGGTTCGGCTCCAAACGACGGATTCGCTGTTCGACTTTCCCTCCGCCAATGAAAGATCGCCGCGAGAGCCGGCGTTCAAAACGAATATCGGACGTTCGGGACCACGACCGCTGGAGACCACGATCAGATCATTCGAGGCAATTGGTGTAGGAGCCGTGATTTTCGAACTCGGACCCAGACGCCAAAGTTCTTTCCCGGTTGCCGGATCGTATCCACGAATGAAGTTGGATGCGTTGGTAACGAGTTCGGGGCCTTTCGAGGTCATGATCACATTCGGTGTGCCCCAGGAGGGAAGCTCGTCGCGCTCCGTCTTCCAAACAACCTCACCGGTTTCGGCTTTTAACGCGAGGATGAACGAGTCGTGCTGAGTGTCGCATTGCAGATAAACCAGACCGTTCCAGAGAATCGGTGAACTGGCGGGTCCCCATTCATAGGTTGGAATGTCGTACGCACCGACGTCGAGCCGGCCGATATCGAGTTTCCACCTGAAGTTCCCATTCACGTCGTACGCATACACGCCTTGTGATCCGAACGAAGCGACGACCAGTCGACCATCGGTCACGGGAGTTGCGCTGGCGTAGGTCGACTTGATGTGCCGCTTATCGAGCGGCGGACCTTCATGTGCCACTCGCTCCCAAAGGATCTTGCCGCTTTTCCTGTCGAGCGCATAAATTACCCAACGCTGGCTCGATCGATCATCCGAAGCATCGCCGTCTCCGTACAGGCCCGGTTTGAATGTAGCTTTGGTTCCGCTGCTGATCGCGGTCGTGACGAAAATACGATCTCCCCAAACAATTGGGCTCGAGTGCGAAAGACCGGGGATTGGCGTTCGCCAGAGAATGTTCTGTCCCTTCGTTCCATTCCAATGGTCCGGCAGATTCTGTTTCTCTAAAACGCCGGATGCAGCGGGACCACGAAATGACGGCCAGTTGCCGGCTGCAGTTCCGGAGTTGGGCAGCGGGACCAGACGGTCGCTTAATGTCCGCCCGATCCGACGGTCTGGAACCGCTTCCGCTTCGCCGGCCGGCCGCCAGGTACTGCGGTCGACGATCATCTTTCGCACCGTGCAGGAATCCGAAACCAGATCGAAGTTCACTCGGCGGCCTTCGCTGCGAAATTTGTAACGCCCCGGCGCTGCACACTCTGGCGGATTCGGATTGAGCAGCACGACTTCAGCGCCTTCGACCTTCCATGTCCCGTTCAGTGTGGGCCAACCCTGGCCGGAAAGGTTAAAACTGCCGTCAGCACCAAACGAAGCCGTAAACGCGCCGAAGGCCAGCGGACCGGATGGGAGTTGCGATGTCTGTGCCGAAAGTGCGGCTGCGAACAGAAGCAGGACGATGCCACGTTTCATCATCATAAGCGTTCACACTTTTTCGACGTCGCGATGCGAGACCTTGACGCGATACTTAAGGTCCTTCAGGTGGTCCGCAACGACGTTAGAGATCATTACCGATCGGTGTCTGCCGCCCGTGCAGCCGATAGAAATGGTGACGTACGACTTGCCTTCCTTCTCATACTGAGGCAGCAGGAAGTCGACAAGATCGTGCAGGCGTTTCAGGAAAGCGCCGGTCGCTTCCTGAGAATTCATGAAATCGATCACGGCGTCATCGACGCCGGTTAGCGGCTTAAGTTCCGGCACGAAGTGCGGATTCGGAAGGAATCGAACGTCGAACACGAGATCGGAATCGATGGGAACTCCGAACTTGAAGCCGAAGCTGACCAGCGACACCAAAAGATCACCGGTATGCTGTCCTTCGAAAATCTGCGACACATGTTTGCGCAGCTCGTGAATGGTGAACTGCGACGTATCCATCACATGATCGGCTACCGCCCGGATAGGTTTGAGTAACTCGCGTTCATGAAGGATGGACGCAAGAACAGGCTGGTTGGGGTCCAACGGGTGGGGGCGGCGCGTTTCACTGAACCTTCTGACGAGCGCCGCGTCGGAAGCTTCCAGGAACCACAGCCCACTTTCGACACCAGGATGCGTTCGAATCTCTGCAAGGATTGCCGGCAGATCCGTCAGGTTACCGCCGCCTTCTCTTACATCCATGACAACGGCGGCTTTGGTGTACTCGCCTTCAGATTTGAGTATGAGTTCGAAGAACTTGGAGATGAGCCCAACGGGAAGGTTATCGACGCAGTAGAAGCCGCGGTCTTCGAGTGCCCGGAGAAAAGTTCCTTTTCCGGAGCCGCTCAGACCGGTGATGACCAAAAACTGTGAAGGCTTCATCAGAAACCGTTGTCGCGAATTGGTGAATGGTTATGCAATGGGCCGATTGTGCCTTGTCATTCGCCAATTCGCAATTCGAATCTGGAAGCGTTTACGGCTCGGGCTCGATCCAACCGATGTTTCCGTCCTTCCGCTTATAAACGACGTTAATTCGGTCGTTCTCGGAATTGCGGAACACAAGAAACTCCTGTTCCGAATCGTCAATTGCAACGGCGGCGTCATCGACGCTCATGGGTTTGGCGGCAATCTGATGGGTATGGACGATGCGGGGAAGCCGTTCTCCCAAGGTCTCTTCGACTTCGATGACGGTTGATGGCTGTACTGCGCCATTACCGTTGCTCCGGCGCTTTCGGGCCATGACCCGACCTTTGGATTTCAAAATCTGTTTTTCGATCTTGTCCAGCACCGCCGCGATCGACGTATACATGTCCGTCGATACTTCCGTGCAGTGATGGAAGTCGTGTCGGGTTTTGATATTCACTTCGGCAACGTGGCGTTGATGCTTCTCCACCGTGAGGATGAAATGCGCCTCCATGATGTCGTCGCCAATTCCGCGCAGGCGTTCGATTCTATCGGTGGTGAATTTTCGGATCGGTTCGGTGACGTCGATATGGCGACCGGTGATGTCTACCTTCATTGATCCTCCGTATCTTCAGGATCTAAGGCGTCGCTGGTGCGTACTGGGGATCTTCAAATCTTCCCTATACTTGGTGATGCTGCGGCGTGTAACGGAAATCCCTTCCTCCTTCAGCATCTGTGCAATCTTTTCGTCGGTCAGAGGATTTCGCTGGTCTTCGAGTTCGATGTACTTTTTGACCTTCCGTTTGACGATCAGCAGCGACGTTCCATTTCCCATCGGACCGTTCACGGCTTCCGAGAAAAAGTAGCGCAGCTCGAAGACACCTTGCGGAGTATGGGCGAACTTGTTGGCGACGGCTCGACTGACCGTGGATGGGTGCACGCCAACTTCTTCCGCCACGTCCTTGATCATCATCGGTTTCAATTGATCGATTCCCCTGTCGAGGAACTCGCTCTGCCGACGAATCACGGCTTCGCAGACTTTGACGATGATGTGCTTCCGCTGCTCAATGTTCTTGAGCAATTGCACGGCGGATTTGAAACAATCCTTGACGTAGTTTTTGACTTCTTTGTTCAAGGAGTCGCGTTCAAGCATGTGACGATATGTTGGGCTTAAACGCAACTGGGGAACTTCATCCTCGTTCGTGACCACGGTGTACTGGCCGCCGGCCATCTTGACGATGAACACATCGGGCTCGATCAAGCGAGGCTGAGTGCGGTTGTACTTCTGACCAGGCCTTGGATCGAGGGCCTTGATGATCTCAATGGCCTCCATCGTTTCGTCGAGCGGCTTGCCGAGCGCTTTTGCGATTTCCTTATACTGCTTGTTTTGAAGTTTGTGCAGGTGCTCATTGACGATGTGAGTACAAACTTCGTCGTCCTCACCCAGCAATCGCAGTTGAATCATCAGGCATTCGCGGAGATCGCGGGCGGCAACACCCGGAGGATCGAACGCCTGAACCGCTTCGAGCGCTTTTTGAACTTCTTCGACTGTGTGCTCTCCGCTTTCGGCAATCTCTTCGAGCGCAATCGGAATCTCGCGCCCGTTCTCATCGACGGCAACGAGGTAACCATCCTCGTTCAGGTTCCCGATAATCGAGTGACAGGCAAACCGAATAGGCTCTTCGATGGTGGCCAAACCGAGTTGCCACTCGAGGTGGTCGGTCAAGGTTTGTGCCTTTGCCAGGAAGTTCTCGAATGACGGCTTCTCGAAGATTTCGGTTTCACGGGGACGGGTTGCGCCGTCGTTCAGATAAGCATCGAAGCTTTGAAAATCGATGTCACTGTAAGGGTCGTCGGCGACTTCGGGTTCGGTCGGAACGGTATCTACAGTCTCTTCGACGGTAACTTCCCGCTCGTTGACTTCTTTGTATTTGGTGTCGTCCGATTCGTCCGCAACAACTTCAGGCGCGTCCTGCCGCTGTTCTGCATTCTCTTCCGTGTTTTCAACGATTTCGGTGCCTTCCTCCAGCACCGGATTCTGAACCAACTCTTGCTGGATCATTTCGGTCAGCTCGAGTTTGTTCAAGGTCAGCAGACTGACCATCTGAACAAGCCCAGGAGTAAGGACCTGTTTCTGCTGAACTTTGAGATTCAGTTTCGGTTCAAGGAAAGCCATAGCGTTGTACTACTTAATTTAGACTGAAGTTCTCCCCGAGGTAAACTCGCTTGACTTCACTGTCGTTGCCAAGCTCTCGTGGAGTACCGGATCGAAAAATCGATCCATTGTTGATGATATAAGCGCGATCAGTCACCTGCAAGGTCTCTCTGACGTTGTGATCTGTAATGAGAACCCCGATACTCTTGGATTTCAGATGAGCAATAATTTTCTGAATTTCCAGAACCGTAATCGGATCAATCCCTGAAAACGGCTCATCCAGAAGTATGAATTTTGGAGAAATCACAAGCGATCTCGCGATCTCCACACGACGCCGCTCCCCTCCTGATAATGTATCGGCCAAACTCTTTCGAACATGAGCGATACCGAATTCTTCGAGTAACGTTTCAAGGCGGCCACGCCGCTCCTTACTCGACATCGACAGTGTCTCCAGAATGGCCATAATGTTGGCTTCGACAGTTAGCTTGCGGAATACCGATGCCTCCTGCGGCAGATAACTGATTCCATTTTTCGCCCGCATATACATGGGCAGATCCGTGATGTTGTGCTTGCCTAACAGCACAGATCCGGAGTCCGGACGGGTTAAACCCACGATCATGTAAAACGTCGTTGTCTTGCCCGCCCCATTGGGTCCTAGCAATCCAACGACCTCTCCTTGTCCGACTACAAGATCGACTTCACGAACCACTGATCGACCCTTATAAGACTTGGACACTCTGACTGTTTCCAGGGCAACCATGCGTTTCTATATGTCGGCGGTCACAGACCCGCCGCTACAGCGGCGGCACTGTTTTGTAAGTTGTTACGGCCTTTTGGTCGCCGCTCTCTACTATGGCCATTTTATCCCCGGAGACATTGACAATAATACGGGGTCCCCGAGTTGTGTTGCCTTTTCCGTCACTTAGCTCGGCCGGTGCCCCGGAAAGAATCATTTGTTCTTTACCTGCAACGTAATAGACCTCGTTGCCCGAACCGCGGTTGGACCCTCGAGAGACCACGACTTTGCCTTTGGCAGTCATTTCAGAGAGGGTTTTGCTCCGATCGTCCCCTTTAACCATCAGGGTTTCCGACTGAACATTCAAGTCCTGCTTGCGCGCGTTGACGCTGCCACTGTAGTTGGCGACGCGAGTCTTCTCGTCGTAGTCGAGCTTGTCGGCTCTGACTCGCACGTTGTTCAGGTTGGAAACGACGTGTCCAATGGCAACGGCTTGAAACGTATTCGCCGATCCTGCCATCTCCAGTTGATCCGTCTCGATCGAGACTTCACCGCGAAAAAGACGGACCTTTCCCGCATACGTTATGCGATCAGCAGTTCCATCGGCCCGATCGGCCAGGACCAGCACCTGTTCCGACGCATCTCGAATCACACTTCGAACGTTTCCGGTGGCGACCCGACGCTTGAGATTCTCGTTGAGATGGATTAATCCCGCTTCGATCTGTGTTTTTGAATCGGATACTTTTGCAGCACCTTCAAGCGTGATCACAGTCGCATTTTCTTCCAGCGTGGCGCGGTCGGATTGTCCGCTCTGAACCCCGTCTTTGAATTGAAAGCGGCCGGTCTGAGTCAGTTTGATCAGTTGATTCGTTCGGCTGTCGAATTGTGCATCCGTCTTATCCGCCGAAGACTCGCGAGCGCCAGCCGTCAATGTAGCTCGGTGTGCCGTACGAAACGTGACGATATCGCCGCTTTGAATCGAAAAGGTACGGCCCGTAACGCTGTAGTCACCAACAGTGAGGATCGAGCGGTCCCGGTCTGTGGAATCGTCCGTTTCGACGCCTCCGGAGGCATTACTCCAAATACGATTGGATCGAAGCGTACGATCGGCGCCAAACGCCATTTGCGCGTCGCCTCGGGCTTCGACCGCCTCGACCTTGCCTGCCGCTGTCAGCGTCGCCTCGACTTCGCCACCAGACAGCACTCGCGTTCCGTCACGAGCCAGTTGCTGCAGGACCACCTGTGTTTTCGCCAGCACATGTTCGGTCGATCCTTTCGCCGACATGCGCGCCTGGAGCCAGCCGGCTTGAAGTTTCCAGGAGTCGCCTCCGGCGACCGGCCTGGACTCGGACGATACTTCGCCTTCAACGACCACCGTCTTCGGCAAAAGTGTGTCGGGAGTGAGATCCGCTCGCGCCTGCAGACCACGAATCCAACCGCTCGGTGAACTGACGAGAACGCCATCCGATGCCGTCACCCAGTTTTCATTTTCATGAAACACTGCCGAACCCGACTCCAGTTGAATGCCCTCGGTGGTGCGGAGCTTGACGGGACCTCCGAGTTTGAGCACACCGCTCGACATCGAGTAATCGAGCGTCTTTGCCTGACCCATGGTCAGACCGGGCCGTTCAAAGTCGATGGACTTGGGAGCGGTTATACGTCGATCGGTATGGTTATAGGTCAGTTCCTCGGTTCGCGCGTGAGTATGCTCATCCAACTGCAACTCGACATTCCCATTGCAAATGATGTTGTCCGTCTTCTGCTCGTAACTGCATTCCTTGCTCTTGACTGTACGCGCCGGCTCCGAATCTTTTTTGCCGAAGATCGTCACGCTGACGTCCTGCAGCATGTTTCGTTCATCGACAAACACGAGATTTGTTTTTGCCTGGATCGTGAATAACGTCCGGCCGCCCGCTTCAGTTCGGGAATAACTGAAGTTGTCTGTTCGAATGGCGAGATCCTTGGGAAGTTGAATCGGCTTGGGAGGCGCGCCCGACTGTTGTTTCAACTTCGTCCAGTAGTTCCAGGCCGGGATCGCGACGAGGACCACAACGACGATAGGCAAAAGCAAGCGCAGCGCGCGAATCAGCCGGTGGGTGAATAATCGTTCCAGTCGCAAACTCTATCCCCTCTGCTAATCGTTAGCATACAATACGGCTCGTTTCCCCTCAGGATCTCGTTTTTCTTGTTAAGGAGTGTGCCTATGACAAAGCACGTCAAAATTACGATCAACGGAAAGCTCTATGAGAGCGACGTTGAACCGCGACTTCTGCTGACTCACTTCATCCGTGATATCGCGGGACTTACCGGTACGCATGTCGGCTGCGAAACCAGTATTTGCGGCGCCTGCACAGTCCTTTCGAACGGACTGGCGGTGAAATCGTGCACGATGTTCGCGGTTCAGGCGGACGGATCAGAAGTCGTGACGATCGAGGGTATGGCTAAAAACGGAGCACTGCACCCGTTGCAGGAAAGCTTCTGGGAAGAACACGGACTACAATGCGGCTACTGCACCCCAGGCATGATCATGTGCGCTCACCAATTGTTGGGACGCAACGAGTCGCCGAACGAATCGGAAATCAGAAACGCGCTCGACGGCAATCTCTGCCGCTGCACCGGCTATCAGAACATCGTCAAGGCTGTGCAGTCGGCATCGGGGAAAGTCCGTCGGCAACAAACCGTCGCGGCCGGCGACTAAGGAGGCGCTATGAAATATGTAGGACAAGCGATCAAGAGAAAAGAAGATCCGCGCCTCATTTCCGGATCTTCGACGTATGTGGACGACATCGCACTTCCCGGGATGCTGCATATGGCCGTGGCGCGCAGCATTTACGCGCACGCGCGGATCAAGCGGATCGATATCTCCAGGGCGACGCGGCTTCCCGGCGTTCACAGCATCGTGACCGGTGAAGAAATCGCCAGCAAATGTGGCCCCATCCCGGTTGCCGGCGAGATTCCCAAAATGAAGAAACCGGTGATGCACCTGCTCGCTCTCGGTAAGGTCATTTATGTCGGACAACCGATCGCCGCAGTTGTCGCGTCTGACAAATACATCGCGCGAGATGCGGCCGATTTGATTGAAATCGAATACGAGCCATTGCCTGCAGTTACAAATCCGGAAAAAGCGCTGCAACCCGGCAGTCCCGTCATTCACGAACAGTATTCGGATAATCAGGCGTATACGTTCGGATTTGAAACCGGCAATACCGAAGAAGCGTTCAAGACTGCGGACGTCGTTGTGAAAGAACGATTCATCAATCAGCGCCTCGCGCCCATATCTATGGAAACCCGCGGCGCGGTCGCTACCATGCAGATGCCGGAAAACGAGTTGGTGATCTGGTCGTCCACTCAGATTCCACATCTTCTGAAAACGCAGCTTGCCGTGATGGTCGGTGTCCCCGAAAACCGGGCGCGGGTAATCACGCCGGAAGTTGGAGGCGGATTCGGCAGCAAGCTGAATGTGTACGCGGAAGAGGGTCTGGTGGCTTATCTCGCGATGAAGACCGGCCATCCGGTGAAATGGATCGAAGGCCGTCGTGAGAACATCGCCAGCACCATTCATGGCCGGGATCAGATCAACGACGTCGAACTCGCCCTGAAGAAGGACGGCACGATACTCGGAATGCGAGCGAAGGTCGTCGCCGATATCGGGGCCTACTACCAACTGCTGACCGCCATTATTCCGCAACTAACGGGATTGCTGGCACCGGGTGCCTACCGCGTTCCGGCATTCAAGTTTGATCTGGTCAGCGCCTTCACCAACAAGATGGCCACGGATGCCTATCGTGGTGCGGGCCGGCCCGAAGCCACGTACTTGATCGAACGGATCATGGACGTCGCCGCCCAGAAGTTAAAGTTGGATCCGGCGGAAATCCGTCGCAAGAATTTTCCGAAGCCTTCCGAATTCCCCTTTCAAACCTCGGGCGGAGTCGTCTACGACAGCGCTAACTATGAAGCGGCGCTCGACAAGGCACTGAACATCGCCGATTACGCCGGCCTGCGGCGCAAACAGGCGGAGATGCGCAAGCAAGGCAAGTACATGGGCATCGGCCTGTCCTCGTACGTGGAAATCTGCGCCATGGGTCCATCCGTTGCCATGCCCGCCGGCGGTTGGGAAAGCGCGACCGTGCGCATCGATCCCACTGCAAAAGTAACGGTCCTTACCGGCGCATCTCCGCATGGTCAGGGACAGGAAACATCCTTTGCCCAAATCATCGCGGATCAGTTTGGAATCACCATGGAAGATGTTTTCGTTCAGCACGGCGATACGGCACGCATTCCCTACGGTATTGGAACGTTCGGAAGCCGCGCGACTGCTGTCGGCGGTACGGCGATGTACAACGCGGGGCAGAAGCTGAGAGAGAAGATGCAGAAGCTTGCCGGACACATCCTGCAGGTCAACCCTGAAAAGATTGTGTTCGAAGACGGGAAGATCATAGCGAAGGACGGCAGCGGCAAATCGATGGGTTTCGGTGAGGTCGTGACGCAGGCGTATATCGCTCGTCAGCTTCCGCCGGGTATGGAGCCGGGACTGGAAGCCACAAACTTTTTCGAGCCATCGAACTTTACGTTTCCGTTCGGCACTCACGTGTGTGTCGTCCAGATCGACGAAGAAACCGGCGAACCCAAAATCACGAAGTACGTGGCGGTGGATGATTGCGGCAACGTGATCAATCCGCTGCTCGTCGAAGGCCAGGTACACGGCGGAATCGTTCAAGGGATTGCGCAGGCGCTTTATGAAGAGGTTGTGTACGACGAGAACGGCCAATTGCTGACGGGATCGTTGATGGATTACGCGCTGCCTCGGGCACACGATCTACCGATGTTTGAGCTGGACCGGACGGTCACGCCGTCGCCAGTAAACCCGCTGGGCGTCAAAGGTGTTGGTGAGGCCGGCACGATTGGCTCAACGCCGGCGGTGGTCAATGCCATCGTCGACGCCCTGTCGCCGCTCGGGATCACTCACGTCGATATGCCCGTTCGCGCGGAAAAAGTCTGGAAGATTCTCAAGGGGAGGAAAGCATCATGATTTCACAGGAATTCGACTACACCGTTGCCACCTCACTGAGTGAAGCGGTTGGCCTCCTCCAAAAACACGGGGACAAAGCCAAGCTGCTGGCTGGCGGGCACAGCCTGATTCCGATGATGAAGCTGCGGCTGGCAACGCCGGGACTGTTGATCGATATCGGCCGGCTGCCGGAGCTTACGTATATAAACGAAGAAGGCGGCACCATTCGGATTGGAGCTTTGACCACGCATCAGTTGATTGAAACTTCGGAGGTATTGAACCGTCGTTGCCGATCGTTGGCCGAGGCGGCAGGCTTGATCGGCGATATTCAGGTTCGGAACAAAGGTACGATCGCCGGCAGCATCGCGCATGCGGATCCGGCGGCGGACTATCCCGCAACACTGCTCGCGTTCGACGCCTCCATCGTCGCACTGGGCCCTAAAGGTGAACGAACGATTCCCGCGTCTCAGTTCTTCGTCGATATGATGACCACGGCCCTGCAAGCGAACGAGATCGTGCGCGAGATCCGAATCACGCCGCGGTCCGGAAAGGCCGGCAGCGCCTATCTTAAAATGGCCCAGAAGGCGTCCGGTTTTGCGATCTGCGGCGCGTCCGCAAATGTTGAACTGGATGGATCCGGCGCCATCGGAAGCGTGAGTATCGGAATAACGGGCGTAGCCAATCGTGCGTTTCGCGCGACGGAAACGGAGAAGGCGCTGATCGGCCAGAAGCCGTCCGCAACTCTGCTTCGATCGGCCTGCGAAAAGGCGTCGAACGGAGTCACCGCCCTCGAGGATATTCACGCCTCAGCGGACTATCGCCTGGATCTCGCAAGGATCTACGCCCGTCGAGCTCTGGAGAAAGCTTTGGAACGGGTCAGCTAGATTGAGCGAATGAAGATCGAAGGCCAGTTCCTCTTCGAGAACATCTCAAACGATGCGGTCTGGAGTTTTCTTACGGATCCGGACCGCATCGTCCTTTGCCTTCCAGGTTGCGAAAAGCTGATTCCGGCCGCAGATGGTTCCTACGACATGACGATGACTTTTGGCGTCGGAGCCATTCGCGGCAAGTTTACCGGCAATATTCGTCTGCACGATATCCATCCAACTACGGACTACGGCATGACCGTCTCCGGCAGTGGCGCCGTCGGCTTCGTCAAAGGCGAAGGAACGGTGCGTCTGAATACGAGTGGTTATGGAACGCAAGTCATTTACTCCGGCGACGTCTCCGCCGGCGGCCCCATCGCCAGCCTCGGCCAGCGCATGATCAGTGGCGCTGCGCGCATGGTCATCGATCAATTCTTCAAGTGCGTCTTCGAAAAACTCCGGTGACCGTCCAGCCGCGTTAGCGGCGGGAGCGTTGGGCAACTCGCCTTCATCGCTACTACGCGCTCCCATTTCTGCGATATGCTGCCGCAAAACACCGGGAGGAAACCCATGAAAACCTTTAAAGCGCTTTTAGTGTTGCTGGCGTTGACGGCGGCGTCGGTCTACGGACAGACGGTCGGCGCAAGCATTCAGGGGACGATCAGCGATAAGAGCGGGGCGGTTCTGCCCGGCGCTCAAATCATTGTGAAGAACTCGGGAACGGGTACGACCAATGAAATGCTGACGAACGAGAGAGGACGTTATCTGGTTCCGTTGCTTCAATCCGGTGAATACGAGATTCAAGTGACGATGTCGGGTTTCACCAGTGTAATCCGGCGGGGCATCCGATTGGCTATCGGGCAAAACGTGGTGCTCGACCTTATGCTCGAAGTCGGAACCGTGACGCAGGACGTCAGTGTCATGGCGGACGCGAACCCGATCAACCTCACATCCTCGGCCATCAGCGGTCTTGTCACCGATAGGCAAATTCGCGACCTGCCTCTGAACGGCCGGTCGTTTCAACAACTCGCCCTTCTGCAGCCCGGTGTCACCGCCGCGCTAGCGGCGGGCAACGACGTGGTTGGCGGTCGAACTCCGAAGATTTCGATTAACGGGGCGCGGCCCGAACAAAACAACTTCCTGCTCGATGGCACCGATATCAACAATGTGTACAACAAGACTCCCGGGTCCGTCGGAGGAGTGCTCCTCGGTGTGGACGCAGTCCTCGAGTTTCAGGTGCTCACGAACGCGTACTCCGCCGAATACGGACGCTCCGCAGGTGGAGTCATCAACGCCGTCACACGATCGGGCGAAAATGCATTCCACGGCTCGGCATTTGAGTTCATTCGGAACTCCGCGCTCGATGCGAAGAATTTCTTCGACCCATCGGACAAGGCAATACCTGCATTCAAACGGAATCAGTTCGGCGCCACACTCGGCGGCCCCATTCGTCGCGACAAGACGTTCTTCTTCGGAGCATACGAAGGATTGGTGGAGCGCCTGGGTATCACCGGAATCACGTCCGTACCGGACGACAACGCGCGTCTGGGTCTTCTCCCCGGTGGACGTCGCGTGAACCTGCATCCTGCAATACCGAGCTACATCGATCTGTTTCTTCCGCCGCCAAATGGCCGCAACCTTGGTGGTGGCGCGGCCGAGTACGTTTTCTCGCGAAGTCAGCCGACGGATGAACACTTCGTCCAGGGACGCATCGATCACAGCTTCTCGAATCAGAACAGGATGTTCGCTCGATATACCTTCGATCAGGGGAAAGTGGACCGGACGCCAACAAACAAACCGCCGGTGACGACCACTCAGGAACGCTCACGTAACCAATATCTGACCATTGAACATCAGCACACCTTTTCACCGACGTTCCTGAATGAGTTTCGCTTCGGTTTGAACCGCTCGACATCGCTTGCCGACAATGTCAGAACGGTGAACGTTCCGGCGTCGATGTCCTGGATTCCCGGAGAACCGATGGGTTACTTCACCATTCAAGGTATGGTCACCGAAGCGCTCGGAGACTACCGGCTCCCGCGAAACGACCGGCTGAACAATTTCTCGCTTCTCAACAACATCTTGCTGACGCGGGGCCGGCACGCGATGAAGTTTGGCTTCCAGGGCCAGCGCATTCACTTCAACCAAAACACGACGAGCCAGCGAGGCGGCATCGTCGTCTTCGCGAATCTCGAAAACTTCCTCATTGGCGCTCCGACGAACGTGGACTTTGCCGTTCAGGGGCTGATCGACCCGGTGCGGGGTTATCGACAGTCGCTGTTTGCCTTCTTCGCACAGGACGACGTGCGCCTGAAGTCAAACCTGACGGTGAACGCGGGTCTGCGTTATGAGTTCGTGACGGTGCCGACGGAAGTGAACGGCAAGATTTCCAACCTTCGCAATATCACGGACGCGACGCTGACTATCGGCGATCCGTGGCACAGCAATCCGTCACTGAAGAATTTCGCGCCGCGCATCGGACTCGCCTGGGATCCATTCAATACCGGCAAGACGTCGGTGCGGGCAGGCTTTGGCTTGTTTTTCGATCAAATCCTCCCGAAGTACTACTTCTTCTCGGGAAGTTTGAATCCACCATTCACGACGAGAACATCGATTGGCAATCCGCCATTCCCGAACGTCGTGGCGAATTTCGATCGAAACGCATACATTCGAGCGCAACTGCAAACGGTGAATTTCGACCTGCAGACGCCATACATCGTTCAATACAACTTCAGCGTTCAGCGTGAACTGCCGGGAAGCACGGATGTGACGCTGGGGTACGCCGGCTCCCACGGGGTTCATCTCTTCCGTCTTGGTGATGCGAACCTCGCGCCGGAGACAATCGTGAACGGCAGAAAGGTTTACCAACCCCAACTGGGAAGACGGAACGCAAACTTTTCCGGCGTCTGGCAACGAGTGACGGACGCGCAGTCGTTCTACAACTCGCTCCAGGTAAGCGCCGTGCGGCGTTTTGCCAGTGGATTCCGCGCGCAAACGTCTTACACATTTTCAAAGTCGATCGATGATGCGAGCGGCATCAACTCTCAGGATTTCTCGAACGTCATCCAATACGGAATGGATTGGTACGACCGGACGATGGATCGCGGATTGTCGGCCTTTCATGCCGCTCACAACCTGACGTTCAACTGGACGTACAACCTGCCGTTCGGGAATTCTCTCTCGGGCGCGGCCGGAGCGCTGTTGAAGGGATGGCAACTCAACAACATCACGACGGTCACATCCGGACATCCGTTTACCGTGCGTCTCGGGTTCAACCGTTCGGGCAACCTGAACACCACCAGCTTCTCCATGCATGAACGACCGAACCTGAAGGCGGGAGCGTCGAATAACCCGATCCTCGGAGGGCCGGATCGCTACTGGGATATCAATGCGTTTGAACTGCAACCCGTCAATGAACGCGGGAATCTCGGACGCAACACGTTAATTGGACCGAGCCTCGTCAATCTGGATTTTTCGCTGGCCAAGTCGTTCGATCTCGGCGAACACCGTGTGCTCCAGTTCCGGGCAGAAGCATTCAACGCGCCGAATCATCCGAATTTTGCGGTGCCGTCCGGCGTGATCGCGTTTACCAATGCCGCGGCAGCGGTGTCGCCGACGTGGGGCCGCATCACGTCAACGGTCACAACGGCGCGACAGATTCAGTTTGGCCTGAAATTTACGTACTGAGTTCAGTCAGAAAAATGTCGTTTGCATCGGCGAGATCGCGCGCCGACGGAGTGACGATCGTCTTCTTGCCGATGACGATTTTGCTGTGAGAGCGAATTGCCCCGCGGACATCGTCCTCGCAGACGAAGGCCACAGGTTTCGACGGTTTGGCTGGCTCAGAAACAGTTGGGTTCGGCTCGAGCTGCCTGAAAGACGAAAGCGGAGGAGCAACCGGGGCGGCCGGAGCCGCTTGAACCTGGGCCGCACCGACGGACCGATGTCCCAGCCACTGATCGACGACCTTTTCGATCACCGTTCGTGACGGCGAAGCGATCGCGGACGCCTTTATCGCAACACTCGCCGGCGCGGGAGCGGGCGCTGTCACGTCGCGAACTCCGTAAGCGACTCGCTTCAGATTGATCAGATGCAACGGCGAAATGTTGTCGGAGGTGATGTTATTGCCGGGGGCTCCGCAACCGAGCGTCATCGATGGAAACAGATTGGTCGTATATCCAACCGCGCCCAGTGCCGCCGGCGTGTTCACGACGATGCGAAACGCCGGCTTCTTTAAGCCAAATTGCCGGACGATTTCATCATCCTTCGTGTGCAGGCTCAGCGTATGACCAAGTCCGCCGAACTTCAGGATCTCGATGCACTTCTCACAGCCCTGATGCCAATCCTTCACAGTATAGAAACCAAGCAGCGGGGAGAGCTTTTCCATCGAGATGGGATAGTCGAGACCAACGCCTTCCGCATGCGCAACGATCGCGCGCGTCCCTGACGGCACTGCAAATCCCGCCATCTCGGCGATCTTCACTGCGGGCTTGCCGACGATCTTCGTGTTCAGCGTCCGTCGTGGAGTCTGTATCGTTTTTTCGAGCAATGCTTTCTCCGACGCACTGCATACATAGGCGCCCTGACTGCGAAGTTCGTGCAGCACCTGATCCTTCACGGACTCGTCGCAAATGATCGACTGTTCGGACGAACACAATGTTCCGTTGTCGAAACACTTGCCGGTAAGGATGTCGCGAACCGCCTTCGGAACGTCCGCCGTCCGCTCGATATACGTGGGCACGTTACCAGGCCCGACACCAAAGGCAGGTTTGCCTGCGCTGTACGCAGCCTTCACCAATCCTGTGCCGCCCGTCGCCAGGATCAGCGAGGTCAGAGGGTGCTTCATTAATTCTTCCGTCCCCTCGAGTGTCGGGACTTTCATACACGAAATTACGCCACGGGGCGCACCCGCACGTTCGGCCGCTTCAGAAA
>Ga0137427_10000381_pt1 | contig 23678 bp, 21 predicted proteins | sample EasRivERMZT700_2_FD_102309 | JGI IMG/M metagenome (GOLD analysis project Ga0137427, IMG submission 102309) | Soil microbial communities from meander-bound floodplain in the East River, Colorado, USA - East River MetaG ERMZT700_2 | ecosystem: Environmental > Terrestrial > Soil > Floodplain ...
CCGACCTTCCCGGTCGCGAAGTGCGCATGACGCTGCTCGACCGGATTCCGGGCAACGCCAGCGTGCCGCATCGGCATCCCGGACATCACACCTTCGGCTACGTGGTTGAGGGGAGCTACGAGCTCGGGGTCAACAATCAGCCGACACGCATGCTCAAGGCCGGCGACACGTTCTACGAGCCGCCCGGCACGCTTCATTCGGTGTCGCGCAACGCAGGCGACACTCAGCTCAAGATCGTCGTCTTCATGGTCGCGGATGCGCGCAACCCGAGCACCGTGAACGCGCAATAGTCGGTGCTGGACTGCTGCAAATTTTCCTCCCCCGTTTACGGGGGAGGTGCCGAGGACGTCTTCGTGCGAGGCAGAGGGGGCCCTTCGGGATTGGATAGCGCTGTCGGACTCAGCAACACTCGCAGCTGAAATCGTCGGGCACGATCAGTTCGCTCTTCATCCAGGCGAAGGGCAGATCGTCGAGCGCGACCTTGGCCACCGGCTTGAACAGCTTGAAGTGGTGCCGCTTGTCGTTCTCCCAGAAGGCGATGACCGTTTCGAGCGGCGGGCAGCCGGGAAGCCGGCATTCGAGCTCGGAAACCAGGATCGCCGCCTCCGCCGTCAGCTTGAACCGCTGCCGCGTCCACTCCCTCACCCGCTCGAGCGCGCCCTCCTGTTCGCGGCTTGTCCTCGCCGAGTCGAAGGGATCGGGGTCCTCACGCGGCGCGGCGGGATTGGTAAACCACGCCGAAAGCACGCTGTCATAGTCCTCGTCCGGCCGATCCGGCTTCGTCTCGGGCGCTGTTCGCTTCGCACTGACCATGGCAAACCCTATATCACAGCCGGGTGTAAAAGCTTTGCGGACAACGGCTTTCGGCGTGGCTTCTTGGAGAGTTTACAGGGGCTTGGCCCGGCGCTAGACAAGTCCGCAACAGGACATTCCAGGAGGTCAAGCAGTGGTCACGAAGGTACCGGCAGCAGTCAAGATGGGGCCCAACGAGACGGTCTACCGCGAATTCGACATGCCCGAAATCGACGACGAATCCGCCCTCATCAAGGTCGAGATCGCGGGCATCTGCGGCAGCGACGTCAAGAATTACGCCAAGAAGATCGAAAACGTGATCATGGGTCACGAGAACGTCGGAGTCATCGCGAAGGCCGGCCGCAAATGGCTGGCGCGCAAGGGGGTCAAAGAGGGCGACCGGATCCTGCTGGAGCATTATCTCCCGGACATGACGTGCGAGTGGTGCCACCAGGGCGAATACCGCCATTGCGAAGCGACCGACTGGCACACCAACCCCAACGCCATCCGCTACGGCTACACCTCGGCCGACCACGCGCCGCATCTGTGGGGCGGCTTCGCGCACTATCTCTACGCACCGTGGAATGCGGTGGTGCACAAGGTGCCGGACAACGTCTCCGCCGAGCTCGCCGGGATCGCCACGCCGCTCGCGAACGGCATCCAATGGGCGCTCTATGAGGCAGGCATCGGCTACGGCTCGGTCGTGTTGATCCAGGGCCCCGGCCAGCAGGGTCTGGCGCAGATCGTCTCCTGCAAGCAGGCGGGCGCGGACTGCATCATCATCACCGGCACGACCAAGGACAAGAAGCGCCTGGACGTCGCCAAGCTCTTGGGCGCGGATTACACGATCGATGTGCAGACGGAAGACCCGCTGGCGCGCATCAAGGACATCACCGGCGGCAAGGGCGTCGACGTCTCGATCGACTGCACGGCGGGCGCGGGCACGGCGGCGATGCTGCTCGGCATTTCCGCGTTGAAGCGCAAGGCCGGCATCCTGGTGATCCAGGGCAACGAGATGCCCACCTTCCCGGATTTCCCGATCTATCGCGTGACCCAGAAATACGCCTCGCTGAAGAGCGCGCGCGGCCACTCGTACAAGGCCTGCGAGCTGGCGCTGAAGCAGCTCGCCTCGCACCGCTTCCCGCTGGAGAAGGCGCTGACGCACACGTTCGGCCTCAGTCAGGTCGATTGGGCGCTGAAGTCGGTCGGCGGCAAGGGCGAGCCGGACGTCATCCACGTCTCGGTCAATCCCTGGAAATAGCGATTGGGGCGTGCCGGACAGAAGGGTCCATGAGCGCGAAGTCCACTCTAGCCGCCGTGATGACGAGCCCGCGCCAGACCGAGCTGCGCGAGTTTCCGCTTCCTGACATCCCGCCCGACGCGGGCCTGCTGCGCGTGGTCGCGACCGGCATCTGCGGCAGCGACTGGGGCAAATATCTCAGCACCCAGTTCAGCCCCTGCATCCTCGGCCACGAGATCGTCGGCTATATCGAAAAGCTCGGCGACGTGGCGCGCGCCCGCTGGGGGGTGAAGGAAGGCGACTATGTCGCGCTCGAGGAATACCTCCCCTGCGGGCACTGCGAATATTGCCGCACCGGCGAATACCGCTCGTGCCTCGAGACCGACCACTTCAACCCCGAAGGCGTGCGCTACGGCTCGACGCCGCTGCGCGTGAAGCCGTCGCTCTACGGCGGCTACAGCCAGTATCTCTACATGCATCCCCGAACGGTTCTGCATCCCCTCCCCTCTCACGTGCCGCCGCACATCGCGTCCATGGCGCTGCCCTTGGGCAACGGCTTCCAGTGGGCGTTCCTGGACGGCGGTATCGGACCGGGAAAGACCATCGTGGTCTTGGGGCCCGGCCAGCAGGGGCTCGGCTGCGTGGTGGCCGCGAAGGTTTCGGGCGCGGACCACATCGTCGTCGTCGGCCTTGCTCGTGACGCAAGCCGCTTCGAAACGGCGCGGAAGCTCGGCGCGACGCACATCCTCGCCATCGATGAGGAGGACGTGCTCGCCAAGGTCAAGGACATCACAGGCGGCAGCATGGCCGACCTCGTGATCGAGGTGACCAACGCGGGCCCCGAGATCATCAATGGCGGGCTGTCGCTGGTGAAGAAGCGCGGGCAGATGCTGTGCACCGCCTGGAAGAAATCGGCGGTCCCGCTCGATATCGACCGGCTGATCCGCTACCAAGCCAATCTGCGCGGCGTGCGCGGACATTCCTACGAAGCGGTCGAGCTTGCCATCAACACGATGAAGTCCGGAAAATTCCCGCTGGAGCTGATCTCGACGCAAATCGTCGGCTTGAAAGACGTCGATGCGGCGCTGAAGATCGTCGGCGGCGAAGCGACTGAGAAATCCATTCACATCACCGTTGAGCCTTGGAAATAGGAGTGACCGCATGTTGACGGTCGAGGAAAATGAACGTCTGACCCGCGTGGGTCCCGGCACGCCGATGGGGAAATATCTCCGGCGCTTCTGGTGGCCGCTGTGCCTGTCCACCGAGTTGCCGGAACGCGACGGCGCGCCGCTGCGCGTGCGCATGATGGCCGAAGACCTGATCGCCTTCCGCGACACCGAGGGCAATGTCGGCCTGGTCGATGCGTATTGCCCGCACCGCCGCGCGCCGCTCTTCTTCGGCCGCAACGAGGAGTGCGGCCTGCGCTGCGTCTATCACGGCTGGAAGTTCGATCGTCACGGCGATTGCGTGGACATGCCGTCGGAACCCGCCGGCACGACGCTGCAGGCCAAGGTGAAAATCCTCGCCTATCCGACGGTCGAAAGAGGCGGCGTGATCTGGACCTATATGGGTCCGAAGGAGAGCCAGCCCGAGCCGCCCGATTACGAATGGACGCGGGCGCCCGCGACCCACCGCTACGTCTCGAAGACGTTCGAGAACTGCAACTGGCTTCAGGCCATGGAAGGCGGGTTGGACACCGCGCATTCGTCCTTCGCACACAACAACAAGCTCGGCGACCGCGCCAATCTGCGCCAGCACGACCGCTCGCCGACGCTCGAGGTCGAGCGCACCGACTACGGCTACTACTATGTCTCCACGCGCAATGTGGATGCCGGCAAGTACCATCGCGTCTATCACTACGTGATGCCGGCGCAGCAATTGCGCGCCAGCATCATCGGCTATGAAGGCGTGCGCAACAAACCGGCGCGGCTCGATGGCCACATCTGGGCGCCGATCGACGACTTCACGACGCATGTCTACAACATCATGTGCGCGCCGCATCCCGAAGACGAACTGACGCCGCAAGCCGTCGAGACGCGCGAGAGGGCCGCGGGACGCGGCAAGGACGATTCCATCCCCGGCACGTTCCGCTTGAAGCGCAACCAGTCGAACGACTACATGATCGACCGCCAGATGCAGAAGACGCAGAACTTCACCGGCATCGTCGGCGTCAACACGCAGGACTTCGCGCTCCAGGAAGGCATGGGCGCGATCTGCGACCGCTCCAAGGAATTCCTCGGCACCTCCGACAAGGCGATCGTGGCCTTGCGCCGGCTGCTGCTGGATGCGGTCGCGACCAACGAGAAGGGCGGCACCCTGCGCGGCCTCGATCCCAAGACCTACCGCAGCGTGCGCGCCTACGACCGCGTCGTGACCACCGGCGAAAGCTGGAAAACCGCGATGGCGAAGGATCTTGTGGCCCTCTGGTGAGATGCTGACCCCCGCGGAAAACGAACGCTTGACGCGGGTGGGGCCAGGGACACCGGGCGGTAATTTCCTGCGGCGCTATTGGCAGCCCGCCTGCCTCTCGAGCGAGCTCCCGGAGAACGACGGCACGCCGTTGCGGCTGCGCCTCATGGGCGAAGACCTGATCGCGTTCCGTGACAGCGAGGGCGAGGTCGGCCTCGTCGATGCCTATTGCCCGCACCGGCGCGCGCCGCTGTTCTTCGGCCGCAACGAGGACTGCGGGTTGCGCTGCGTCTATCACGGCTGGAAGTTCGATCGTCACGGCGACTGCGTGGACATGCCATCGGAGCCCGCAGGCACGACGCTGCAGGCGAAAGTGAAGCTGCTCGCCTATCCGACGGTCGAGAAAGGCGGCGTGGTCTGGACTTACATGGGGCCGAAAGACCGCGTCCCGCCCGAGCCCGATTACGAGTGGACGCGCATACCTCCATCGCATTGCCACGTGTCGAAGACGTTCGAGAACTGCAATTGGCTGCAGGGTCTCGAAGGCGGGCTCGACACAGCGCACTCGTCCTTCGCCCACAACAATCACCTGGGCGACAACTCCGCGCTGCGACAACGCGACCGCGCACCCAAGATCGACGTCGAACGCACCGATTACGGCTATTACTACGTGTCGACGCGCAACATGGGCGGCGAAGGCAATTACGTGCGCGTCTATCAGTATTGGTTGCCAGCCCAGCAGGCACGGGCGGCTACTATGGGCTGGTTCGGCGGAAAGGACGACATGCCGCGCATGGACGGGCACATCTGGGTGCCGATCGACGATGCGACGACGCATGTCTACAACTGGGTCTGCTCGTACATCCAGAGCGTTCCGCTGACTCCGGAGCGCGTTCATGAGCACGAAGAGCGCTTCGGCCGCGCGACGGACGATGTGATCGCAGGCACGTTCCGCTTGAAGCGCAACCAGTCGAACGACTACATGATCGACCGGCAAATGCAGAAGACGCAGAACTTCACCGGCATCGTCGGCATCAACACGCAGGACTTCGCGCTCCAGGAAGGCATGGGGTCCGTTGTCGACCGTTCGAAGGAGTTCGTCGGCACCTCGGACAAGGCAATCGTTGCCATGCGCCGGCTGCTGCTCGAGGCGATCGATGTGGCCGAAAAAGGCGGGGAGCCGCGCGGCCTCAGACCGGAGACCTATCGGCACGTGCGGCCGCACGACAACTTGGTGCCGCCTGACGCCGACTGGCGCGAGCAGTTCAGAGAGGAGCTGATGGCCAAATGGTGAAGCTTGTTCCCGATGCTTCGCATCCGGGGCGCTCCGTGCTCGAGCTCACGATCGCGTTGTCCGACAATCCGCGCACGCGCCCGATCATCGAGGGCCGCGTCGCCCCCGAAGCGATCCGCCTCGTGCCGACGGTGCTCCACCCCTCCGAGATGTTCTGGCGTCAGCTCCGCTTCGGCGATTTCGACGTCTCGGAAATGTCGATGGCGACGCTCACGATCCTGACCGCGCAGGGCAATCGCGATTGGGTGGGCATCCCCGTCTACACGATGCGCAAGTTCTTCCACACCGAGATCGTCGCGCACAATGACTCCGGCATCAAAGTGCCGGCCGACCTGAAGGGCAAGCGCGTCGGCGTGCCGGAATATCAGCAGACCGCGGCGACCTGGACCCGCGGCGTGCTCCAGCACGAATTCGGCGTGAAGCCCTCGGATATGACCTGGTTCATGGAGCGCAACGACGACCGCAGCCACGGCCACTCGACCGGCTTCAAACCGCCGCCCGGCGTCAGCGTCTCGCCCGTGCCGCTCAATTCCAATCTCGGCGAGATGCTGCTCAAGCGCGAGATCGACGCGATCGTGCATTACATCGCCAACAACAATCTGGTCGATCGCAGCCGTGTCGATGTCTCTGCCGATCCGCGCATCCATTTCCTGTTCGAAGATCGCGAGGCCGAATCCGCACGCTATTTCAAGAAGACGGGGATCTATCCGATCAACCACATCATGGTGGTGAAGCGCAGCGTCTACGAACAGCACCCCTGGATTGCGCTCAATCTCTACAGCGCGTTCCTGAACGCGATGGACCAGGTGCGGAAAGACGCCCTGCCCTGGCTCGCGCCCTATTACGACACCGGCCTCGTGGACCGCGACGTCAGGCGCGTGATCGCGAAAACGCCGATGCCCTATGGGCTCAAAGCCGCGCGCCACGTGCTGGAGACGGTCACGCAATATGTCTACGAACAAGGCCTGTGCGAACGCCGCGTCGCCTTGGAGGAGATATTCGCCCCCAACACACTGGAACTATAGCGCTTGTCCGACACGAAAACTTGAGCGTGCAACACCCCGCTTCTGAGCGGCGCCCTGCCCTGCTACACTTGGTCCAACGAACCTTGGAGGAAACACCATGAACGCCCGCCGTCTCGTAGTCGCCCTTGCGGCCTGCGCCCTGACTTCGCTCGGAACGGTGACGCTGCACGCCCAAAACGTGCCGCCTGCCGTCACCGCTGCCGTGAACGATCCGGCGAGGCCTCAGGCGGACAAGGACCGCGATGCGATGCGCCGTCCCGCCGCGATGATGGCGGCCTCCGGCATCAAGGCGGGCGACAAGGTGATCGAGCTCGCTCCCGGTGGCGGCTACGTGACTCGGTTGCTCAGCAAGATCGTCGGCCCGACAGGCAAGGTCTATGCGGCCAATCTGCCGAGCTTCAACGAGAAGATGAAGGGCGGCCCCATCAACGTGACGAGCAATCCGGCCTACGGCAACGTCACGATCATCGAGATGCCTTACTCGGAGCTGAAGGCGCCGGAACCCGTCGATGTGATCTGGACGTCGGAGAACTACCATGACTTCAAGAACATGGGGCAGTTCCGCACCGACACCAATGCGATGAACCGGGCGGTCTTCGCCGCGCTGAAGTCCGGCGGACGCTACATCGTCACCGATTTCACCGCGCAGCCCGGTGCGGGCTTGACCCAGACGCAAATGCTGCACCGGATCGAGCCGGAGATCATCCGCATGGAAGTGCTCGCGGCGGGATTCATGCTTGAAAGCACGAGCAACGCGCTCGCCCATCCCGAGGACCCGCGCACGGCACGCCAGGACCAGAACTCGGATCAGGTGTATTTCATCTTCCGCAAGCCTGGCTGACCTCATTTAGGGTGGAATGATCCCTCCCCGAAGCGTCGTTCCCCCGGAACACGTCCGGGATCACGACGCTTCAACCCTTCCTTTTCAAGGGAGGACAAATGAACGCGATCGCTTTGCAACGCAGGTGAGGCGGCGCGATCGTTTTGGCGCCTGAGCACGCGCACCAAGAGGACTGTGTTGGCACAGAGGCGGATGGCGTTGCGGATGCGCCGCGCCCTGAGCAGCCACGTCCGGCCGCGATAGCCGTGGCGCAGCGCATTCATCGCGACGCGCGCCTTACCGGCGTCGGTCCTCGGTCCCGTCGAATGCCGCCAGGGTTGCATCAGGCGAGCGCGCGCCGCCTGGCGAGCGCGGCGTTCGGGTGTCCAGCCTTTGGCATGCCGGACTTCGCGTCCGGGTCCGCGAGCGTGTGCTGCTATTGCTAAATGCTTGCTCATTCTCAAGAAGTCCTCGCTTGTTCAGTTTGTTCGTTCGAAATTCTTTGTCGCCCAGCCCCCTCCGCCGCGCTTCCGCCTTCGCCGCGCTTCCGCCTTCGCCAAGGCTTCGGCGGACAAGTCGGCGACACCTCCCCGGCGCGCGGGGGAGGAAAGGTCTGGTCGGTGCAAGTGACTGCTCATGCTTGGGAAGTCCCGTTTTGTTCAGTTTGTTCGCTCGGATTCTTTTTACCGCGCGGGCGCGCGGCGGGGGAACGCGAGTTGATGAGCGAGAGAAGGCTCGACAGGGTGGCGCGGCTCTGCGACTGGGCCTTGAGCGCCAGGCGCAACGGCTCCGGCCAGAGCTGTGCGTCGTAAGCGGAGCCTCTTGCGAGATTGCTGAACAGCGTATCAAGAGCCAGCGCCTGACTGGTAAGGACACCTTCCACCGCGCTCAAATCGTGAGCCCTGATCCGCGCCGATTCCGCTTCGATCGTGGCAATGGTCTGTTCGACCGCATTCGCAGCCTCGCCACCCGCGTTTGCGGTCGCCTCGTGCCCGCGCAGCCGGGCGCCCGTCTCGAGCGCGGCGAACACGCAGTCTTCGCGTTCGTTGGCGTCGTCTTTCATCATCGATGTCGCCTCCTGACCGATCCTATTTTGACATCGGCCTATAATTTAGTCCTATTCCTATGTCAATAGGATGGCGATAGACGCCGTTTCCAGCCGTTCGCCGGCGATGTCCGTTTTCCCGACCGGTTGAAGTGACCGGGAAGTGCGGACGTTCGCTAGCAAAGTCGGGAACGGGGAAAGATGACCCAATTCGGTCAACGCACAGCCTGAATCGTTACGACCTGTCGGGCGGTACTTCTCGCATTCCTAGCCTTTTATACAAGCTGACGGCCCCAGTGGGATTATCTACTTGAACCTTTAGATCGACGTGCTTTTCGCCACGACGCCGAAATTCCAAAAATACCGTCCTCAACAAGGCCTCCGCGATTCCACGCCGCCGCGCTAGCGGATGGACAACCAAATCTTTGACAAACGCGCTGGTCCAGCATTGTGCGACTCCGACAATGTTGTGTCGCTCATCGACAGCGAGGAAACAAAGATCAGTGGCAAATTCGTCATCGTCTCGAAGGCTTGGCCACCAGTCTTCAAATGCTCCGACGTGCCCGCCGCCTTGTGCGTACCCGACTTCAAGCAGGTGGTGGACCGTTGGCGCATCGTCGGCCGTGAACCTTCGTACACCATAGCCGGGCGGCCAATTGGGTTGGGCGACTGCTTCAGTTAAGTCACGTCTCAGGCGTTGCAGGGCATCGTCCATGCGTTCCGAGACCTGGCCGTTTTCCAAACCTCTGGGGGGAAACCGGACGTAGTTTCCTACGGCCGGGAATGGCTAAGGACGACCCTTAGCGGACCCAACACAACGTCAGTGAACCTGCCCTTTGTGAATTAAGAGGCCCGTTTCGTCCCATCCGATCGGCCTTCCAGAATCGGTTTCACCGCCGCCATACGCGCGACCACGAATTCGCTGAATGCCTTAATCCGCGGAACGTCCTTCATATCTGCCCGCGTGGCCAGATAAAAAGCGCTGTCCAGCTGCGGCAGAGAGAAACACTCGATCAGTTCTGACTCAGCGCCGTATACAACAATCTTGGGCAGCGGTCCGACGCCGTGGCCTGCCTTAATCGCCGCGAGCATGTTGACGCCGCTGTTGCAAACGCTCCGCACCCTCGCGCGAGGCGCAGCGTTGGCCAGCCAAATGAAGGGACTGAGCTTACTGATGTGCCCCTCAGGGCCAATGATCCAATGGCTGTTCAGGTCGTCGCCGCACCTGGGCATGCCATGCTTCGCCGCGTAAGGGGGGCTGCAATAAACGGCCCACGGATCGTCGGCTAATTTGCGGACGACGATGCCCGGCTCGGTCGGCATGTTGCCGGCGCGGATCGCAATCTCAGCGTCTCCGCGCGCCAGGTCGAGGCGGTGGTCGGCGCATATCACTTCGACCTTCACCTCAGGATATAGATCAATGAACTCAGCAAGCATGGGCGTCAGAATGAGACTGGCGAGTTTCTCTATCGTGGTCACCCGAATGACCCCGGAAAGACTCCGGCCACGCAGAGCCGCAAGCCGCTCAAGCGTCTCAGCCTCGGTTGCCACCCGTTCCGCCTGCGCGAGCAACTCGATCCCCGCTTCACTCAACCGATAGCCATCGTGATTGCGGTCGAAGAGGCGCACTTTCAGGGCAGCTTCGAGCGCCTCAATGCGCCGGACAACCGTGGTTTGATTGACGCGCAAGACACGGGCTGCTGCCAGCGTGCTGCCGCTCCGCGCCACTTCCAGGAAGAACCTCACGTCGCTCCAATCGTACATGGCCCCATTCTGCGATGCTGCGTATGCGACCTGCAAGAATTGCGAGGGGGTAAGTCGGCCGGACAGGGTATAGTCCAGCATCTTTGGCTGCGACGAATGAGGGGGCTCATGATGGCGCGGACAGGCGATCTCAGCCGTCGAAATGTCCTCAAAAGCGGCTCAACAGTTGCCGTTCTCCTTTGCCTGCCCGCCTGCACTGAACCTGCTGCGCCCTTACCCGACTTCAGCGGTATCTGGGCGCGCAACACGCTCGAGTTCGAGGAACCGGCTTCAGGCCCGGGGCCGATCATGCCCATGACGCGCAAGCCCGACGGCACGCCCACCATGGAAAAAGTGGGCGATTACACCAATCCGATCCTGCTGCCGGCGGCGGCGGAAAAGCTAAAAGCGCTGGGCGATCTGGCACGCACCGGAGTTGTATTTCCCGATCCCGAGAATCAATGCCTGGATTGGCCGCTCCCCAACATCCTGCGGCACATGCAGATCCAGTTTTTGCAAGAGCCCGATCAGGTCACGATCGTCTATTTGCGCAGCAACCAGGTGCGGCGGGTGCGCATGAATGACTCCCACCCGGCGCAGATTGTTCCCTCCTCCTACGGCGATTCCATTGGCCGCTACGAAGGCGACACGCTTGTCGTCGACACCGTCGGGATCAAGGTCGGAACGCTCCCCATGATCGATTGGTACGGCACGCCGTATAGCGAAGCCCTGCACGTGGTCGAGCGCTATCACTTGATCGACTACGAGGTCGCGAAAGTGGCTATCGAACGCCATGAACGCAAGAGCGCATTAATACCGGCGGGTGAAACCGGCATCGAGCCCGACCTCCCCTATAGGGGCAAAGGCCTCCAGATCGAGATCACGGTCGAGGATCAGGGCGTGTTCACTAAGCCGTGGTCGGCTCTCGTCACCTATCGGCGCGCCGCCAACGCCTGGATGGAAGAAATCTGCGCCGAGAACTTGCGCGAATCCGTCGGTCCGGAGCGGAACGTGCCGACGGCGAGAGTGCCGGACTTTTGATCCGTGTCACCACGAGACTGCACAAAATTGGATCGCAACTGAGGCCGCAAGCGATGTCCGAATTTGGCGATGAACGACGCGCCTTAGGTCTCTGACAAATGTCCGCTCTTGGGCAAAGCGGGCGTTTCAGTCCGGAGCGGGGGGCGGTAGAAATTGACCTCAACCGGACCTAAATGTTTGATGATGTTGCCGTAAGCCGAGCCAGCGCCAGATTGCGTTCGAGAGCCAAATAGCCTCGCGGATTGCTCCGGGGACAGCACCGGAGGAGGTATAGTAACGGCGATGCGAGGTTTACCTAGTTGTAGTGGGGGGCAAGCATGCACTTCATCAGACTAGTCGCTGTTCTTTGCTGCTTACAGATCACCGCGGCCCTGCCAGCATCTGCGCAAATCTACGACATGCGCGAGATGAACACGGCTGACATCGCGAGCCTAGATCTGCAGAAGACAGTGGTGATAATTCCGGGAGGCGTTCTCGAAGAACACGGCCCCTATCTACCGTCCTACACCGACGGATACTCGAATGAATATCTGACGCGACGTGTTGCCGAGGCGATCGTCGCCCGAGCCGGCTGGACGGTGCTGATATTCCCACAAATTCCTGTTGGCGACGGTGGTGCCAATCAGGTTGCGAAGAAGAACATCTTCCCGGGCACCTATCACCTTCACTTTTCGACGCTTCGAGCAGTTTTCATGGATATTGCAAGCGAGCTTGGCGAAGCTGGATTTCGCCGTATCTTCGTGATCTCGGGGCACGGCGCAATCCAGCATCAACTTGCACTCGACCAGGCGGGAGATTTCTTCAACGACACCTACAGCGGAACCATGGTCCACCTCACCGGGGTCATTGCTCCGGCACGTGTGCTGCCCCAGCTTGGCCTAACCAACGATGAGACCGCTGAGAACGGATTCGATGTACATGGCGGTATGAATGAAACAAGCAGAATGCTGTTCCTTCGCCCCGACCTCGTGCGACCGGGCTACAAAACCGCGCAACCGCAATCTGGGACGACATGGCGCGACTTGGTCAATCGCGGCGGCGCGTCAAACTGGCCCGGGTATTTCGGCTCGCCGCGCGTGGCAACGGCATCGCGCGAGGTGCGGAGATCATGCGAGCGCAAGCGGAGGAGATGTCGAAGCTTGCACTTGCGATTCTCGACGGATTAGACCACCGGATGCTTCAGAGACGTGCTGCGCAGTCTCTTACTGATGAAGGGGTGCGAGATTGGAATGCTGCATCCGCCGAACACGGTCTTCGAATACAAGCTGAACAGGATTCTTGGTTGCGCAGCAAAGGTCTCCGTTAGACATCGGGTTTGGGCGTTGTGTTCCGAAGGCAACGTGGAGAATCTACAAAGTGGCTAAGCACAAGTGGGGCTGGTTGCTCGCCGCAGCACTCATCGTCGTGATCGGCCTTGTGTCGTTTCAGCAGCTGACGCTGGTGGAAGCGCCAAGGAAAACGGATAGCGTCGCGGCGGTACCCTGCAACGATATTAGTGCGCCAAAATGCACGATTGAGCTCGTTACAGGCATCAGGATGGCCTATCTCGAAGCTGGTGCTTTGGAGGGCGAGGTCATCTTGCTTCTTCACGGTCTTACCGACAGTAGCCGATCTTGGTTCCTCGTAATGCCCGCACTGCTCGACATGAAACCGGACCTGCACCTCTTTGCGCTCGACCAGCGTGGGCACGGCGACACATCAATGCCAAGTGCCACCGAATGTCGGAGCGCGCCAGAGACGTGCTTCCGAATGACAGACTTTGCCGACGATGTCGTTGCTTTCATGAAGGCAAAAGGTATCGATAGAGCCACTGTTGTGGGCCATTCCCTGGGAAGTTTCGTAGCCCAGGAATTGGCGCTTACCCATCCTGAAATTGTTAGCCGCATTGTCCTTGTCGCCTCGTCGACCAAGGTTGCGGGAAACGCAGTCGTCCGCGACCATGTGTTGACCGAGCCGGTGGAGGGGGCCTGGAAAAATGCATTGGAAGCGAAAGGGGTTGCTTATCCCGACGGGTTCTACGAACTCACGCCTCAGGACGCTGATCCAAATGTCGAGGACTGGATTACAAATTGGTACGCAGACCCCGTGGTAACGCCTGAACTGCTCAAACCCTTCATCCCCGAAACTGCTCGTGTGAAACTTGGTACCTGGATTGGAGCAACCAAGGCCTTACTTGCAACGGACAACACCGAGCGCCTCGAGTCGTTGAGTGTCCCTTCACTTATCATCTGGGGAACTCAAGACAGTCCCTTCTTCCAGTCGGACCAGGCGTCTGTGAAGGCGTCGCTCGATGTGGCAGCAGCTTCCGGCAAAACGTCCTACTATTGGAAAAGGTATGGAGTGATCCCAATGCCTCAATCAGGCCAACAGCTAAACGACATCGGCCATGGTGTGCCATGGGAGGCACCACGGGAGGTCGCTTCGGACATCATCTCCTTTATCACGATCGGTAGACCTACACCCCATCTCTATAGGTCGGACGCTCCAAACAATCTGACCACAATCGTGACTGAGCGGGACCAGGCGGAAGTCGTTCACAACCCGTAAAGCCCCATCAGCGCGGACGGTCGAAAACGGCGCTGATGACATGCCTGATTCTGGTAATGAACGGACCCATATTGGCGCGAACTAACACGCCCGGTATCATTGAGTAATATGCTGCTCTTCGGAGGGCGATCCTATGCAGGGACTCAGCGGCTCCCTCAAGCTCAGACTCGGATTCGCGTTTGCGATCACAGTTGGTGTCGCGCTCGGAGCTGAGCCACGCGAGGGGCCGAGAGCTGTTCAGAATCCTTCCGTTGGTGATGGCGGCGTATCTGCATTTTACGTCTGGGATAAGACAGTTCCTGGAACACCAGGAAGGCTATTGCGCCAGGAGCCTGTGCCGAGCGAATTAATGTTGGCGAGCGCTTCACAAGGACTCCGACTTCTCTACACCTCGACGGACGGTTTGGATGGCAAAACGCCCATCACAGGTTCGGGCGACGTGTATTTTCCTCGGGGCGAAGCGCCTCCAGGAGGATGGCCCGTAATTGCCTGGGCGCATGGGACAACGGGAATTGCCGATGTCTGTGCACCATCATGGACCGGACGAACGCAGCGCGATGCCGATTATCTGAGCGCGTGGCTCGCGCAGGGCTATGTGGTCGTCGCGACCGATTATCAGGGCCTTGGCACACCAGGGGGACATCCCTACCTGGCAGTGAAGCCGGAAGCTTTCAGCATGCTCGACAGCGTGAGGGCTGCACGGCGGGAATTTCCGGAGTTGTCGAATGCCGTGGTTCTGGTTGGACAATCGCAAGGCGCTCATGCCGTCCTATCGGCCTCATTGCTTGCCAAAGATTACGCGCCCGATCTGAACGTGAAGGGCGTTGTCGCGACGGGTGTTCCTGGTATGCCGCCTTTCTTGCCGGAAACGACGGCACCGCAAATCCCAACGCCTAGGTTGGAAGGTGGGATCTTCCCTTCGATCTTTCTTCTCCTCCTTGTCGCGAATGAAACGATGACACCGCCGTTTGATTCCTCCGCCGCTGTGACGGAGAGGGCCAGATCGGCACTCGCTGCGGTCAAGACCGGGTGCGAATTCATTCAGGCCGCGAGAGATGCCGGACTGACGGTGGACAATGAATTGAGAATACGGCCCGAAGAAGTTTTAGCGAGGGCAGCCGCCGTTATTCGGTACCCGACTGTGCGGTTCGATCATCCGGTCTTTGTCGGTACAGGCCTCGCAGACACAGTGACCTCCCCCGAAGGCCAGTACAATTTTGTCACGGCTGCCTGCCGCGCTGGTTCACGTGTAGAAATGCACTATTACGCGGGCCTGGATCACGGCGGGACTGTGAACCCGTCATTGATGGATTCAGTTCCCTTTGTGAAGAGCGCGTTCGCGGGTCAGCCTTTTGCAGGCAATTGCACCAGTGTGGCGGCTCCTATCGGGGTTCGGTAGTTGCAATGACCGCTATTGGCGAATTCTGTTGAAAAACTCCTTCAGAGGCCCGATCGAAGAATTACTTTGCGTTGTGAGCGCCGTTACCTATCCTCGATGCGAGGGGGGAGCTGCATACCCAGGAAACCCCGCTGAGACGGCTCTGAGAGGCGTGGAAGTGGCGTCTAACTGCGAATCTACTTTCGAAAAAATTTCCAGGGAATTCTGACGCCGCCGCGCAACAGAGTTTTTCAACAGAATTGGCGATTCTCGGACTCAGCGTCCGCGTTATTGAGGGGCTGGAATACGGCCGATAGCGGACATGACGCGGGCGATCATCGGGCGCTGCAATCGCTCCAACGCCTGATGGATGCCCCGCATGCGCGGGGCATGACGAGGGTGGTGGTGTCTGCTTATTCGTCTGGGGCGGATGGATCGCCCGGATGAGGCTTGTCCTTGTGCCGCGCTTCGCGCGGTCACGGGGCGGGCGATGACGAAAAGGGGTGGTTAAAGCGGACCCCACGGTGGGATGATCTGTATGAGGCGGTCATCGCGAATAAGCCCCTCCGGTAGATGGGTCGCCCGCATAAAGCGGGCGATGACACAAGCGGGGTGGTCAAAGCGAATCTCCACGGTGGGATGCCCCGCATGCGCGGGGCATGACGAAATGTAGGGAGGCGGCGGCGGGCTACTCGTCTGAGGGGAAGCCGGCGTGGCGGAGCCAGTACTGCCACGCCCGGTCGTAGCCTTCGCCGGGGCGGCCGCGATTCTGGCGCGCCCTGATCTTCTCGATCTCGCCGGGCGTGAGGAACGTCACAGGCCCGAAGGCTTGCGCCTTGAGCTGGAGGTTGGCGTTGATCTCGAGGTGCACGGCGGCGTAGACCGCCTCGCGCAGCGATGAGCCGACGACCGTCGAGCCGTGGCCGCGCATCAGCACCGAGGTGCGCGGCCCCAACACGCGCGCGAGGTCGCGCCCTTGCGCCATGTCGGCGACCAGAAGATCCGTGTCGCCGAAATTGATCTGCGGATCCCACACCGGCACGTCGGCACCGATCGTGGCGCAGACATGCATGATCGGGCGCAGCTTCTCGCCGATGACGCTGAACGGGACCACGCTGTAGCTGTGGCTGTGGACGACGGCCTGCACGTCGGGGCGTGCTTCGTAGATCGCGCCGTGGATGAAGCGTTCGAGATAGGGCTTGCCGTTCCCTTCCGCAGTGGCGCCGTCGTGGCGGAACTGCATGATGTCGGAGGCCTCGATCAGCTCGGGCGCGCGGCCGCGCGAGAGCAGGAATTTCGAGGGGTCAGAGGGATGACGCACGCTGACATGGCCAAAGGCGTCGACGACCTTTTCCGTCGAAAGAATACGGTTCGCGACGACCAGTTCGTCGATAAGGGTTTCCAGATCTGCCATGTCCCACTGTCCAGATGCGTTTGCGTCGCGGCGACCATACTGGATCGCTTTTGTCTCGTCTTGCTTTCTCACGTGGCGACCGCATGGCCTTTCGCGCGACCCGACAGTAGAATTCCGTCGTGGACCAAACAGATACCGTCGAGACGCATTTACACGCCGCGCGTGCTCTCGAAGCCGCAGGCCGGGCCTTGGAGGCGACCGACCTGCTGCGGCGCGCTGCCGCAAACGGCAATGTTGCCGCGCTCGCCGCCTTGGGAAAGCATCTGCTGATTCATCGTCCCGATTGCGCCGGCGAGGGGCTGAACGCGACCAGCGTCGCAGCGCAAGGCGGCGACGGGGAATCCGCTCACATCCTGGCCGTCTTCATGGCGGAGGGCGTGATCTTTCGTCAAAGCTGGCAGGCGGCGCTTGGCGCGCTCTGCCACTCGGCCGAACTGGGATGGGCTCCGGCGCAACGCGAGATCGCATTTCTGGCTGGTGCGTCCACGGCAGCGCACGCGCCGGCGACGCAACAGTGGAAGACCTTGCTCGAGGGCGTCGACTTCACGGATTGGTTTCGCGTTCCGGCGGCAGAGCTGGTTTCACCGGCGCCGCGCATTCTGTTCGTCAAGGACTTTGCTTCGCCTCGGGTGTGCGAATGGCTGATCGAGCTTGCATGCCCCAGATTGAAGGCAGCGAAAACCTTCGATCCCGAGTCCGGCGAGGCGCGGTATGAGAGCGGCCGCAACAACAGCGATTGTCATCTCGTCCTGCCGCATAGCGATCTTGTTCTCGCCTTGGTGCGCGCGCGGATCGCAGCCCTCGTCGACTTGCCGGTGTCCTTCTTCGAACCGCCAACAATGCTGCACTACAAGCCGGGTGAGACATTCTCCCCGCACCACGATTTCCTGGACGATAGCAAGGGCGGTCTTTCAAAGGAGATCGCCCAAAACGGCCAGCGCATCCTGACGTTCCTGCTTTACCTCAATGACGGTTTCGAGGGCGGCGAAACGGAATTCCCGCTGATCGGCATGCGTTACAAAGGGAAAAAGGGCGATGCGGTATTCTTCTGGAACGTATTGCCTGACGGTTCCGTAGATCGCCAGACGCTGCATACCGGACTGCCGCCGGCAAACGGCGAGAAGTGGCTCCTCTCGCAATGGGTCCGCAATATTCCGATCTGACGCGGGCTAGAGCACGTTTGTTTCAGTTGCGATCACGCCCCTCATGCTTCGACAGGCTCAGCATGAGGGGTGCTGCCCAATTCCCACCCGAAGCACCTAGGCTCTAAAGGATAAAGCTCACGGAGCCGAGCGAGCCCAACTCGTGCGCGTCGATGACGACGCGGCGCTCCTTGATGAGCAACCCGGCGCCTTCCCGTTTCAGCACGTGGCGGTAGGAGCCGACATATTCGCGGATGCGCTCGTAGCGCCGGTAGCGGTAGCAGATGAAGTTCGCCGCCACGGTCACCAGGTCTCCGTCGGTGCCGGTGATGCGCACATTGCCGATCAGCCGGCGCGTGCGCGAATGCGGATACTCCGCATGGCATTCGGGACTCATCAGGCGCTTGATGCGCTCGCGGATGCGCACGATGTCGTCGGCGAGGATGAACAGCGTGGTCTTCGGATCGCCGTCGGGATGGTCGTTCGGCGGCACGTGGTAGCACGCGTCCTGCGTGAGCAGCGTGAGCCATTCTTCCAGCTTCCACTCGTCCAAGAGCGCGGCTTCGCGAAAGAGGAAATCCTCGACTTCGGCGCGAGTGACGGGAGCGGCCATCACGCGGCCTCCATCATCTGGCTCCAGCGCCGCCAGAAGATGCGTAAGTGATGCTCGTCGCTGTTGAGCTGGTCGCCTTCGCGGCCCATGCCGCGCGACATCTCGGTCCAGCGGTCGTCCTGCCAGTTGGCGAGCCCTTGCTGCACCAATTCAAGCGCCTCGACATCGTCGGGCGTGGCGAACCCGCCCGGCCCGTAGAAGGTGAGGAACGCGTCCAGCCTGCGTGCGCGTGCGGCCTCGGATTCCTCGACCGGCCCGAGCGCCCACGCGGTGACTTTCATCCTGCCGGGACCGTCCGGAAAGAACGTCCGCACGGTGACGGCCGAGCCGTCATTGAGCACGAGATTGGGAAACACGACGAGGTTGCGGTTGGTGTCGGCGACGCGCTTGGCGCGGTCGGGGCCGAGCCGCGCCACCAGCTCGCGGCGGATCTCGTCCATCTCCGGCTTCGCCTCCTCGCCGTAGATCGGAATCCATGCGGCAACGGGGCGGCCGCGGAAATTGATGTTGTCGGTGGTGAAGTGGCCGTTGCCGAGATCGACGGCGAGGCCGCGCGTCGGCAGCACCATGCCGTCCTTCGGCACTTCGATCTTCACGCCCGAATTGGCCATGTAATTGAGCCAGGTCGAATGCGTGCTCGGCAGGTGATAATCATCGACGCTGTTCTCGACCATCAGCTTCCAGTTCGCCGCGACGTCGTATTCCTGCACGCCGGCGACGATCTCCATCCTGCCCGACGGCGACTGGTCGATCACGAGATCGATATAATCCGCGGCGCGACCCAAGTACTCGCGCAACGGTGGCGCATCGGCGGCGAGATTGAGGAACCAGAAATCGCGATAGGCTTCGAAACGCGCGGGGCTTCTCAAGCCGAGCGTGCTCTTGTCGAAGTCCCCGCGATAGGCCTCCGAGCCGGGAACGCCCGCGAGCGCGCCGTCGTTGCGATAGGTCCAGCCGTGATAGACGCAGCGGAAGCTGCGGCGGCTGCCTTGGGGTTCGGTGCACACCAGCGCGCCGCGATGGCGGCAGGTGTTGAAATGGCAGTGGATGTCCCCTTTGCCGTCGCGGCAGAAGATCACCGGCCGGCCCGCCACTTTCCGCGTGATGAAGTCGTTCGGTGTCTTCAGCTCGGAGGCGTGGCCGACATAGATCCAGCACTTGGAGAAGATCCGCGCCATCTCGTCGGCGAGGACGGACTGCGAGACCAGCGCTTCGCGATCGAGCATGAAGCGCTGCTTGACCGGATCATCGACGATGTAGCTTCGGCTCATGGGAAGCCCTTCCGCGGGACGCGTGATCCCGAGATAGACCCGCCGCTGTTTTGGTGTCAAATCCCGTATTATAGGATTTAATTGTCAGCTGAGGCGCGCTGCAATGACGAGCTCACGATGCGGGCGCAGAACATCACCCGCTCGGCGATCTGCGCCGTTTCGATCGGCGGAATCTTGATCCGGCTTACGGTCAGGCTGAGACTGCCGAGCACGCGCCCACGATTGTCGAACACCGGCGCGGCGATTCCCGTCACCCCGCGCGTGACTTGGCTCTCGGTGAGGTCCCAGCCGCGCCGGCGCATCTCCTTCAGCTCCGGCCTCAGCTCCTCGAGCGAGACGCGGTTTGCGCTCTCCTGCTGATGCAGCCGCTCGATGACGCGCGGCGGCAGGTAGGCGAGGATGATGCGCGAGGCGGCCCCCCGGAACAGCGGCCGGGCAAGCCCGCGTTCATAGGTGCTGACGAGGGTGGTGGCGCCGCGTTCCTGATGCACGCACAGCACTGTGTCGCGATAGCGCCGGCAGAGCAGCGCGATGCCCGGGATCGCGGCCACGAGCTCGCTCATGACGGGGCGGCTGGCGATGATCAGCGGATCGCGGTTGCGCATCCTGAAGTCGAGCTCGGCGATGCGCGGCCCAAGCGCAAAGCCGACCCCGGGGAACGACGTGATGAGTCCGGCATCGGAAAGGATCTTGAGATAGCGATAGAGGGTCGAGCGGGTGAGCACGAGCCGGGCCATCAGGTCGCCCGGCGGGACCGGGCTGTCGCCCGCCTCGATCAGGTCGACGACCTGAAGCATCCGTTCGAGGCTGTTCGCGCTCTCCATAGTCCCACATTATAGGACTGTAGTTGCAACTCGGCCAGAACAACGTCGCTGCGCTTGAACAGCGCCGGTGGCGCGCACCCCAGACCGGTGCTATGGGCGTCGTACAAACACATTTCGGAGAGCAACGATGCACGACACGGTGACCGGCTCGCATTGGCACGAACCGAAGGCAGGAGAGAACGCAGGGCTCGGGACCTTCAAGCGCCCGAAACTGCCCTACGACCGCTTCATGGATGAGGAAGGCGTGCCGGTGTACCGCGATATCGGGGTCAGGCGCGTGCAGGACCTCCCCCTGGCCGACTGGAAGCGGCTGGGCGGGCGCGGGACGTTCGTCCAGCTCCTCGGCACCGAGGGCCTGTGGGGCATGTATGTGGTCGAACTGCCCGGCGCGGGCGCGCTCAACACCGAACGCCATCTCTACGAGAAGGTCTGCTTCGTGGTCGAAGGCCGCGGCTCGACAGAAGTGTGGCAGGAGGGCCAGACCAAGCGCCACGTCTTCGAATGGCAGAAGGGCTCGATCTTCTCCGTTCCACTCAACTGCTATCACCGCATCATCAACGCTTCCTCGGCGCGCGCCCTCATCATCTGCGGCACGACCGCGCCCAACATGATGAACCTCCTCGACAGCCGCGAGTTCATCTTCAACTGTCCGCACAAATTCGCCGAGCGCTTCTCGGGTGCTGCGGACTATTTCAAGCCGAACGACGACCTCGAGCCCGATCCGGTGCGCGGGCTGGCCATGCGGCGGACGAATTTCATTCCCGACATCATCAACGCCGAATTGCCGCTCGATAACCGCCGCTCGCCCGGCTACCGCCGCATGGAGCCGTCGATGGCGGGCAACCGGTTCTATTTCTGGATCGGACACCACGAGACCGGGCGCTATTCGAAAGCGCACAAGCACGCCTCGGCCGCGGTGCTGATCTGCATCAAGGGCGCAGGCTACACCTATACGTGGCCCGCCACGCTCGGCACGCAGCCCTGGCGGGACGGTCACCAGGACAAGATCAAGCGGCAGGACTACGAATTCGGCGGCATGGTGTCGGCGGCGCCGATGAGCGGCGACTGGTTCCATCAGCATTTCGGCATCAGCAAGGGCGGCTTGCGGGTCTCCGCCTGGCACGGGCCGAACAATCAGCGCTCGCGCAAACCCGGCGTGCCCGGCGAAGTGCAGCTCGATTTCGGTGCGATCGATCTCAAGAAGGGCGGGAGCGCCATTCCGTATCACGAGGAAGATCCCGCGATCCGCGCCGAGTTTGGGGAGACGCTGAAGAAGCACGGCGTCGAGAACCGGATGCTGCCGGAGTTCTACACCGGCGATGCCGGCGACGCGGTCGGTAACGTGATGTAGCCGTGCACGACACGACGGCCGCACCGCACTGGCATGAACCGAAGGCCGGCGAAAACGCCGGCCTCGGCACGTTCAAGCGGCCGAAGCTGCCCTATGACCGCTTCATGGAGGCCGAAGGCGTGCCGGTCTATCGCGGGATCGGATGCGCGCGCGTGCACGATCTCCCGATGGCGCAATGGAAACGGCTGGGCGGCCGCGGCTCGTACATCCAGCTCTACGGCACCGAGGGATTGTGGGGGATGTATGTGGTCGAGGTGCCGGGCGCCGGCGCACTCAATGCCGAGCGGCATCTCTACGAGAAGATCGTGTTCGTGGTCGAAGGCCGCGGCTCGACCGAGGTCTGGCAGGAGGGCCAGAAGAAGCGCCACGTCTTTGAATGGAGCAAAGGCTCGCTCTTCACCATTCCGCTGAACGCGTTCCACCGCATCGTCAACGCCTCGAGCACGCCCGCGCTGCTGCTGTGCGGCACCTCGGCGCCGAACGTGCTGAACCTGATCGACAGCCCGGACTTCGTGTTCAACTGCCCGCACGCGTTCGCGGAGCGGTTCTCGGGCGCGGAGGACTTCTTCAAGCCCAACGACGACATCGAGCCCGATCCCGTTCGCGGTCTCGCCATGAGCCGGACGAATTTCATCCCCGACATCATCGAGTCCGAGCTGCCGTTAGACAACCGCCGCTCGCCCGGCTACCGCCGCATGGAGCCGATGATGGCGGGGAACCGCTTCTACCAATTCATCGGACAATACGAGACCGGGCGCTATTCGAAAGCGCACAAGCATCATTCGACGGCGGTGCTGATCTGCCTCAAGGGGCGCGGCTATTCCTACACGTGGCCGGATGCGCTCGGGCCCAATCCCTGGCGCGAAGGCAAAGTCGAGAGGGTCATGCGCCAGGATTACGAATATGGCGGCTTCGTCACGGCGGCGCCGATGAGCGGCGACTGGTTCCATCAGCATTTCGGCGTCGCCAAAGAGGGCCTGCGTGTGCTCGCATGGCACGGGCCGAACAATCATCCCGCACTGAAAGCTGGCAGGCCGGGCGAGCCGATGAGGGACGTCTGGTCGATCGACACCGATAAGGGGGGCAACGCCATCCCGTATCACCTGGAAGACCCGTTCCTGCGCGCCGAATACCAACAGACGCTCGCGCGCGAGGGCCTGGAGTCGCGCATGAAGGCGCGCTTTTACGAGCCGGGCGGCGCGACCGATGCGGATGTCGGTGGACCATAACGCTGTCAGACGACGCGCTGTGAGGTATGATCTGGGGCCCAGCCGTCCGATACACTAGGCAGACCCACCTGAGGCGCGCTGCAGGCTCGGTGCGCTTCACCGCCGCACCCGGGTGACTGGTCTCAGAAATCCGGCTTGTCCGCCTTTGGGATGTTGTAGTCGTCGCCGAAGAGCTGGAAGTTGCCTTCCTGGCAGATGATCTCCTCGAGCGGCTCCTGAGCATGCCGGTACTCGACGTAGCTCTCCCAGGGCTGTTCGAACGTGTCGGGATCCTCGACCTTGATGCGCACTTCCAGGCTGTGTCCGCTGTCAACGATCCTCCAGCGCTCGACGACGTGCAGCTTCTCGGTGTGCGGGGTGCGGAAGGCATCGACGAACGTCTTGGTGTTGAGCCCGATGGTGTCGACGACGAGCGTATCGCCTTCGTAACGGCCGATGGAGTGTCCGAGCCAGGAGGCCTTCAGGTTGGCCGGGTGCTGCTCGTTCAGGTAGACGTGCCG
>Ga0137427_10000382_pt1 | contig 23676 bp, 30 predicted proteins | sample EasRivERMZT700_2_FD_102309 | JGI IMG/M metagenome (GOLD analysis project Ga0137427, IMG submission 102309) | Soil microbial communities from meander-bound floodplain in the East River, Colorado, USA - East River MetaG ERMZT700_2 | ecosystem: Environmental > Terrestrial > Soil > Floodplain ...
TCTTCTGGAGATCAATGATGTAGATTCCGTTCCGTTCACCGAAAATGAACTGCTTCATCTTCGGATTCCACCGCTTTGTCTGGTGTCCAAAATGGACGCCAGCCTCCAAAAGTTCCTTCATTGTAATAGACGCCAAATAAACCTCCTGTGCAAGTTTCCCGTCATGTGAATAAATAGCATCGCCGACAGGGAGGCGATCCCAGTCAAGCGATGAGAACCATTAGCGTTTCGAGAACTGGAAGCGTTTACGCGCTCCAGGCTGGCCATACTTCTTACGCTCCTTCATACGCGGATCGCGCGTGAGGAACCCGGCCTTTTTCAACACCGGTCTTAGTTCGGCGCTGTAATCGACAAGAGCCCGGGCTATACCGTGTTGGACGGCGCCCGCCTGCCCCCGCATCCCTCCGCCGGCGACATTGACCAGAATATCGAATTTGTTGCTTGTCTCGGAAATCGTAAGCGGCTGTCTCGCAATCATGCGATGCACTTGATCGAAGAAATATTGGTCGATGGTTTTATCGTTGACCGTGACATTTCCCGATCCAGGCCTTAAAAACACGCGGGCCGTCGAAGTCTTTCGACGGCCGGTTCCATAATACTGAACTGTACTCAAATCTGACCTTCCGTTACATCTTCAGCGCTTCCGGCTGTTGTGCCGAATGCGGATGCTGATCATTAATGTAAACTTTCAGACGCTTGACCATGCGCTTCCGTAACTTGTTCTTGGGAAGCATCCCGAGAATCGCTTCTCGAATGATCATTTCTGGTTTCGTCTCAAAAACTCGTCGTGCGACTTTCTCTCGCAAGCCACCCGGATACTGCGTGTGGTGGCGATACATCTTGGCGTCCAGTTTCTGACCAGTAAGTTTGATCTTGTCGGCATTCAAGACGATGATGTGATCGCCGCTCACCAAAAAGGGGGCGTACTGAGGTCTATGCTTCCCCATCAATATGGTAGCCGCTTTCGTCGCAACTCGTCCAAGTACCTGATCGGCTGCGTCGATCACATACCACTTATCGATGGCGGTCATTTCGGCCGCCGTTAAGAATCGCGTAGACATGCTCAGTCCCTTCCAGTCACGAATATGCAAAGTTTTGATAGTATAGGAGCCCCTACATCATGTCAAGCGGTCCTACTGATTCTCATGGCTTTAACGTCAATTTTGGTCCTTCCCGGAAGCGGCCTCCAGGCCGGTAACCCGGACTCTGTCGCCGACCTGCTCCTAAGTGATGAAATCGACCGCGCAGAAACACTCTTGCAACAACAGGCCCACACAGCGGAATCCCTGGCCTTCAGAGGAGAGATTGAATACAGGCGAGGAAACTTCGCTCAGGCCGAATCGTTCTATCTGGAATCGGTTCAAATGGACCCAGAAACCGCCAGGGCTCATTTTGGCTTGGGAAAACTTGCTTTGACAAAGCTTAAGAGCCAGGAAGCGATCGTCTTCTTTAAGAGGGCGATGCAAATAGCCCCGTCAGAACCATTACCTCACCTTTATGCCGGAGAGGCTTACGGAATCGAAAAAGACTACGCCGGCCAGGCGTCCGCACTTCGGGAGTTCTTAAAGCTCAGTCCCGATGATACCGACCGTCAGGCCGAAGCGAAGTGCGCTCTCGAGATGCTTGCTGCGCTGGGCGCCGAAGGCATCGGCATTACCGAAGCGCCGGACGATCCCCGGCCGTTGCCATTTCAGACGACTTTGAACCTTCTCTTTGCATCCGTGACGATCAACGGCCAGGGACCATTTCGGTTCGCCATCGACACCGGCGCAACCCAGTTGGTCCTCGCCGAAAACCTGGCTACATCCTTGGGATTGGAACCTATAACGACAACTCTAATGCACGGTGTAGGCGGTGGTGGTCGCGTCGAATCCAAACTCTTCAAGCTAAATGAACTGACCCTTGCTGATTTGAAATTGAAGAATCTGCCCCTGGGCACGTTTAACGATCCTCTGGTTTCTCAGATCGCAGATGGAATACTGGGGACAGCCGTACTGTCGGATTTCATAATCACGGTAGACTACGCCGAAAACTGCCTTGAGTTCTCAAAGAAGACACGTCTGGACGATTCAACTGAGGTTCTGCCTGCACGCTACTTCAGCAACCTGCTTCTGATTCCGATCGAGTTAAATGACGGACTACACGGCAATTTCATCGTGGACACGGGAGCCGTGACAACTGTGCTGTCCCGTACAATGGCCGCGAAACTCGGCGTTACTCAAGACACACCCGATGCGGAAGTCGATGTAGGGTTGGCCGGAGTGGGGGGCCTGGAGGGAGTCGTTCTGCGCGTTCCGGAAATAACTCTGAAGACAAAGAAACACAGCGCGACTTTTCCCCGACTAGTAGCAATCGATTTCCAAGGCATCTCGAGAATGATTGGAACAGAGATTTCCGGAATCGTTGGAAATGACTTTCTGTCACGGTTCAGGATCACTCTCGATTACAAAACTGCCGAAGTCCACCTTGCCGACCAGCTCAATTTTTTTCCAGGACGTACAGTGCCTGCAACCTAGGCTTTTCAAGTCGAATAAAATCCGTTACGGCATATCCCAGTCGAAAGTAGTGCTGACAAGCTTTACGGATACCGGCTTGCCAATGTTTCGCGCGCTCAATGTCGCCGCCTTTGACCGCGTTCAAATCGAAGGGTATTTCTAAGAGCAGCGGGCTATCCACTATAGAAAGGTTTGGTTCACCGCCAGACGCATTGATGTTCTGCATCCGGTCGATATCCCGCATGATGACAGCATTCCTTGGGGAGTCTGCACGCAATCTGACTCGTTCCGCGTTTAAGTTCCACTCAGCAACGAACCGATCTGTAGGCAATCCTCGATGCAGCGGGCTACTTGTGTATCCGTAAACGTTTTCTTCGTATTCCTTGACGAGAACGCCCAGTTTGCAGACGTTGAAATGGGCATTCAAGGCTTGCAGTGGATCGAACGTCCACTCGATGAGGTCGATTCCTTCCGAAATGGCGACCTCCCGCTGGCGAAACTTGAGCGCAAGACCGATGTCGAGGTTACGGTATTCAGCAAGAACTGCCGTCATGTGCGACCACCAAAACGGCTTTTTATCAGCCTTCCATCCGGGCATCGCGAATGAAAACCCAATGTAACGCTCGGCGTCCTGCGCGACCAGGACGCTTCCACCGAAACGGTCGCCAATCATCAGCATTGGCTGAGCGGCAATGTCCTCCATTTCGGTGTAGTTCCAGACTTCTTTCTGCAACTGAACGCAGGCGAGGTAATCATCCAGACCTTCGGCCCGTCGGATACGAACGTCGACAGCGGACATAGTGCGAAATAGAATATAGAAGGGGGCGCTGCTTCGTTTGAATTTTTTGCTGTGAAAGCGCATACGAACCGGGTACACAAGCCGTCTATTGCGGTTGGAGTAAAGCCAACCCTGATGCCGATATGAGCGCAACAATCACAAGATGAGCACTGAAAGGCGAAATCCAAACTCCGTCGATATCGATCTCTTTCCCACCGAACGCATCTTGAAAATCATCAACGCCGAAGACGCTCAGATTGCCAACGTGGTTGGTGCGGCGATTCCGGAAATCGCTCGCGTCGTCAATTTCGCCGTCGACGCTTTAAGATCCGGCGGGCGCGTCTTTTACATTGGAGCCGGTTCCAGCGGCCGACTGGCCATGCTCGATGCTGCAGAATGTCCACCGACGTTCCGGGTGCCTGAGGAATGGATTCAAGCAATTCTCGCAGGTGGAGCAGGGGCATTTGTTCAAGCGAAGGAAGACTTGGAAGATGATCGAGATCAAGGGGCAGCCGACCTGAAGTCGAAGAAGGTTTCAGAAAACGATCTCGTAATCGGAGTCGCGGCAAGTGGCAAAACCCCTTACACAATCGCGGCGTTAGAGTTTGCCAAAACGAAAGGGGCGAAAACGGCAGCTATTGTAGCCATCGCGGGCAGTCCGTTGTCGAAATTGGCAGACCTGACGATTTGCACCGCCGTCGGCCCTGAAGTCATCACCGGTTCAACTCGGATGAAAGCAGGAACAGCACAGAAGCTGGTTCTAAACATGATCAGCACGGCCGTGATGGTGCGGCTAGGCATGACCTACAGCAATTGGATGATCAATGTCGCGATGACAAACCACAAGCTTCGCGAGCGCGGGCTTCAGATTCTTCGGGAGATCCTCGGATTGCACGATGATGAACTCAAAAAGCTGATCGACAGGTCCGGGGGAGATCTGAAAGTGGCTGTTGTTATGGGCGCGATGTCGTGCGACAGAAAACATGCCGAAAAGCTTCTCGCCGATCATGATGGCAACTTGAGAAAGATCGTTGCGCACCTGGGAAGCGGTCGTGAGTAATGATTTTCCCGTCGTCATCGACGCCGGCATTCTGTACACACCAAAGGAAAAGCTAGCTCCGGCCAGGGTCGTCATCGACGGAAATAGAATCGTGGAAGTGGGCCCTCCGGCCCGCGTTGCCCTCCCAACCAGAATGCAGCGAATTGATGCGTCTGCGATGGTCGTTATGCCCGGCTTCATAGAGCCGCATATTCACGGTATCGCCGGGGTCGATGTGATGGATGGCACCTTCATTGCTTTGAATACGGTAAGTCGGGCCCTCGCGCGGCACGGAACGACGTCATTTCTTCCGACAACCGTTTCCTCTCCATCGGAAATTCTCAGTTCGGCCATAGCCCGGATCGGCGAATCGCTCCATCAGACTTTCGATGGCGCGCGTCCTTTAGGCATCCATTTGGAAGGTCCATTCATTAATGTCGTAAAACGTGGCACTCATAAACCGACGAACGTGGCCCCCGCTGACCCGGAACTTTTGCGGCAATGGATCGCCGCATCCGGAAACTGTATTCGGTTGATCACCATCGCACCTGAACTACCAGACAGCCTTTCAGTTGCGAAGTTGGCGTTGAGCCATGACGTCCGCGTTGCGATGGGTCATTCCGACGCAACCTTCGAAGAAGCCACGGCCGCCGTCGGTTGCAGCGTAAACTATGCCGTACACACCTTTAACGCGATGCGCGCGTTCTCACATCGTGACCCCGGAATTGTCGGCGCTGTCCTGTCCGACGACCGGATCTTTGCGGAGATCATCGCGGACGGAGTCCATGTCAGTCCATCAGTTGTAAAGTTCTTCGCAAGAGCGAAGAGGGCTGACCGGATTCTCCTGGTAACCGACGCCATCAGCGCAACGGATATGCCCGATGGAGCTCACAGGTTAGGTCCGGATACCGTTACGGTCACAGATGGGATCTGTCGTGACGAAAGCGGCCGTCTGGCCGGAAGCACGTTAACTCAGGAAACCGCTCTGAAAAACTTCATCGAATGGTCGGGGTTTCCTGTAGAGCATGCTGTTCAGGCGCTGACCCTGAATCCCGCCAACGCCCTCGGTCTCCGTGGCAAAGGTATGATTGAACCCGGCGCAGACGCCGACATTACTGTGCTGGACGCGAATTTTCGCGTCATGAAGACTTTCGTCGCTGGCAAACTGGTTTACGAGCGTTAAAGTAACGGAATCTATGGACAAATTACGAATTCAAGGCGGCAGACAGCTTCAAGGCACAATCCGTGTGAGTGGAGCGAAGAATTCTGCGCTGCCTGCTATGGCGGCTTCACTACTGACGAGCGAAGAAGTCGTGATCGAAAACATCCCTCTCGTCAATGACATTTACACTACCAGACGACTCTTGAGGGAACTCGGCGCACAGGTCGAGCTGGCGGACCATACCGCCCGCATTCGGGTGCCGAAAGTTGAATCCATCGAAGCGCCTTACGATCTTGTTAAAACCATGCGGGCCTCTGTTCTTGTGCTGGGACCACTTCTCGCCCGAAATGGCCGGGCCCGCGTATCGATGCCAGGTGGCTGCGCTATTGGATCTCGGCCGATCAACCTGCATCTGAAGGGTTTTGAAAAACTTGGCGCTCAGGTCAAAACCGAGCATGGCTATGTCGAAGCCAGTTGTGAACGTTTAACAGGTACTGACATTGTTTTCGACAAGATCACCGTCACCGGCACCGAAAACCTGATGATGGCCGCGACGCTGGCCCACGGCCGAACCATTCTGGAAAACGCGGCGCGCGAGCCGGAGGTCGTCGACCTTGCGGACATGCTGAACAAAATGGGCGCGAGGATTGAGGGGGCCGGCACACCGACGATGACGATCGACGGTGTTCGGGAACTGAAGGGGACTTCGCATCGTGTCATACCGGACAGGATCGAGGCCGGGACCTTCCTGATTGCGGGGGCGATCACCGCCGGTGAATTGGAGTTACTCGACGTCATCCCGGCGCATCTCACCAGCATCATCGAGAAGCTTCGAGAGAACGGGGTCGCCCTGGAATCGGGTCAGAATCGCGTCGTTGTTTACGGTCCCCAGGACCTGTCGCCGTCCGATGCCACAACGAAAGAGTATCCCGGCTTTGCGACGGACATGCAGGCGCAATACATGGCACTCATGACACAGGCGAACGGGATTTCTCTAATCAATGAGAGTATCTTCGAGAATCGCTACATGCATGCCAGCGAACTCATGCGCATGGGTGCAAATATCCGACTCGATGGGTCCCGTGCGATCGTTGCGGGCAAGACCCGACTCACCGGAGCCACGGTCATCGCATCCGATTTGCGCGCCAGCGCGTCTCTTGCCTTAGCAGGGCTCGTTGCCGACGGCTATACGATCATCGATCGCGTATATCATCTGGATCGGGGTTATGAAAGACTTGAAGAAAAGCTCAGGTCAGTCGGCGCCAAAATCGAACGCCTGAAATAGCGACGTTAATCGCCAGCGGGTTCCAGGTCAAGACCGCGACATTTCTGATGGTGGCCGTCATCAAGCTGCACGTCGTAAAGCGGTAGTTGCATTAGCGCGTCGGACTTCATCCGCTCAGTGGCAACGAACGGTTGAGTGATGTGGACGATTCTGCCGATCCGGCAATTCAGTGACGACCCCGTAGCATTGACGCGGACTCTGCCGCCCAGGTTTAGACTATTCATCGGTTCCCTCCTGTCACACTGACGGAGCCTCCCTCAGCTCGAACTCCCGGTAAATGCAAAAGCGAAAACGTTCGGAGCGGAAACTCTGAAACTCGACCACGTATTCCTGAAAGTCTTGCTGAGAAAGGCGCTTTGGAAGGACCCCCTCGATTCGACCAACCTTTCGGTTGCATCCCGCATCACCGTTGCAAATCTGAACAACGTCTCCCACGTTGAAAGGCATGTGCTTGTTTCCTCGTTGAGAGGCATTTAATTGCCAGGATGACTTTTTGTAAACAGGGTTTTGACGGGTTCTATCGGGCAAAAATCGACTTGGCGATAAGGACGTGGACGCCCTTGGTAACGTCGACGGTTTGGGTGACTCGAAGGTCCGCCGCCAATGAACAGAGCAGGTAGGCGTCATCGCGCCGGAGACCTTTCTCGTTGACGAGAAAATCGATCATTTCCTTGACCGCCATCTTGGCCGCAATATCCAGGTCTTCGTGAAGTCCCATTGAAATGTATTGGGTAGGCGTTTCAGCCCGGGGCCAAACCAGACGCTTTCCTTTGTGTAGAAACACCTGAACCGTTCCCCGTAAAGAGGTCTCGAGGGCGGTGCCTGAAACTTCGCCGTCTCCCTGCATTCCATGGCCATCACCAATAGACAGCAATGCGCCCGCCACGTGGACGGGAAGATAGAGCGTCGTTCCCGTAACGAGTTCTTTATTGTCGAGGTTACCGACGTGCGGACCCGGCGGACCACTATTGACGCGGCCCGACAGTAGGGGCGGGGCGACACCGACCGATCCGAAGAAAGGAGCCACTCTGAGGGTGACGCCAGGCGCAAACTCCGCGGTTTTGGCGCTTTCATTAACGCGAACCAACTTCAATCCGCCGTACGGAAAATCTTCGGGAACCGTTCCCCCGCCTGGAAGAAAGCCGGTCACTCCGAACGGATGTAGAAACTCGATGGTACCAAAGCGTACCTCGAGCGAGTCGCCAGGTTCAGCACCTTCCACGTAGATCGGACCGGTCATTGGATGGGGCCCTGGACCGCGATCCTTCACGGCCTCTTCGACAGCCTTCAGAGAGGCCGGAATCTCCTCTTCTCGAGCCCCAGCCAGGCGTAACCGCTCCAGACCTCGAGCCACCATGGTTTCAACACGGACCGAGTCGCCTGAGGCGATTCGCAGTACCGGCTTTAATTTGGCATCGTAGTAACCCCAGTGGATGTTTTGTGGAAGCAGTTTCAACTCGTGCGTGCGCGTTTGAGCCTCGGCAGCTATCCGGATCAACAAAAGAATGAGGGTAACGGCGACAATGGACGGTCCGTGTTTCATTTGAGTCTCTCCGTATGAGAGATCCATTCTCAACGAAGACTCCCTCGAATGGAAGCGCTGTAGTATGCTCAACGCTTTAGCTAGAATGGAATCTTCGAGGAGGGATTACATGAGATCTAAGGCAGCAGGAATTGTTGTTTTGATCGGTCTATGCGCCGTGCTGGCGGCCGGTCAGACTGGAGGAGATAAAGCAGCGCTTATGGATCCTGCAAAGTTGACCGAAAAAGCACCGGAGACCTTCAAAGCAAACTTCGATACGAGTATTGGAACGTTTGTGATCGAAGTACATCGCGCCTGGGACCCAAGTGGCGCGGACCGTTTTTATAATCTCGTGAAGAACGGATTTTACGACGAATGCCGTTTCTTCCGTGTCGTGCCGAACTTCATGGTGCAGTTCGGGATCAGCGGCGACCCGAATCTTTCAGCCAAGTGGATGGCTGCACGCATTAAGGACGAACCTGTTAAGGAAGGCAACAAACGCGGTTATGTTTCCTTCGCCAAGCCGCAGGCGCCCAATGCGCGTACGACGCAAATCTTCATCAATTTCCAGGACAATTCTCAGTCTCTCGACACGCAAGGATTTTCGGCGTTTGGCAGAGTCACGACGGGGATGAACGTTGTGGATAAGATTTACAGCGGCGATGGACAGAATCCGAATCAGGGTTTGATTCAGAGCCAGGGTAACGCTTACCTGGCCAAGTCCTTCCCGAAACTGGACTTCGTCAAGAAAGCCACCCTCGCGCCATAAATCCGATTGCGGCTGAATAAGCCGCGGGCTTCAGCCCGCGGCTTACAAGTCGGAACCACGATTTCATGCTTTGTGAGAGAATCGGGCATCATGTTTAAGTCTGTCCTGCTTGCTGCCACCCTCCTGTTAGGTCAAAAAACTGAAGTTACCAAAGAACCAGAGTTCGGGATTATCGCGGGCAGCGTCCTACCCCCGGAGGAAAGTAAAATCTCGCAGCCATTGACTGTTGTACTCCTCGCGCCGCAGTACGTTGACCTATGGAACAGCGATGTGCAAAAACGTCTGGACACTTATTGGGAGCGCTATAAAGCCGCGCTCGTGCAAAAAAAGGAACTGTTCTTCGAACTCTCGCGAACCGCGTATCAGGAATCGTTACAGTTTGTCCTTTCTCGAATGAACCGGGATTTGGGAGCTGGCATATCCAAGTTTCGGGAAATGAGCACTCCGGATGGAAAGTTCGAATTCAAAAATGTACCTATGGGTGAGTACAAGGTTGTTGCCATTGGGAGAGCTGGGAACCAGGTCTACATTTGGCAGGAAGCAACCGATATCACCAGTTCAGTCCCGCAGTTCTTACAATTAAAGAAACGTGTTCCGTGACCCCGCAGACATTCCTGGTTGTCGCCGGCGAAGCATCCGGCGACATGTATGGAGCTGAGGTCGCTCGCTCCCTCCTTCGACGTTTTCCCGGTTCCAGGCTATTCGGCCTCGGCGGCCAGCGCATGCGGGAAGTCGGCGTCGAACTGTTGGGCGATATCAGCCACACTGCCGTGGTTGGGCCTTTCGAAGCAATCACTTATTTCGGGGCCCTTTACCGTGTGTTTCGTCGTATCGCCGATCGCGTCGAATCCCAACCGCCTGTTGCCGCAATTTTGATCGATTTCCCGGACTTCAATCTGCGTCTTGCAAAGCGCCTGAAGGACGCGAACATACCGGTCATTTACTACATCAGCCCTCAGGTTTGGGCATGGCGTGAGGGACGCGTGAAACAAATCCACGGTCTTGTCACGAAGATGCTCGTGATCTTTCCTTTCGAGGAGGAGATTTATAGGAAGGCAGGCGTCGATGTCGAGTTTGTGGGACATCCACTGATCGACATGGTGAAACCGAGCACGACGAAAGAGGAATTCTGCCGGAAGTACAAACTGGATTCGCGAAAACCAATCATCGCTGTGCTTCCGGGAAGTCGTCGAAAGGAAGTGCGCTACATCCTACCGACCCTATGCGAAGCTGCCGACCGGATAGCAGCAGTTAAAAAGGACGCTCAATTTGTTCTTCCGCTTGCTTCAGGGCTCGACCGCCAACTCGTCGAAAGCATGATCGGGTCGCGGCCGATTCGAGTGGTTTCCGGTGAAACGTATAATGCGATCCGTTATTCGAAAGCCGCGATGGTAGCCAGCGGTACTGCGACTCTCGAGACGGCACTGCTAGGCACACCTGAGGTAATCGTTTATCGAATTTCAGCGGCGACCTGGTTTCTTGGGAAGTTCTTACTCAAGGTTCGCCTCTTTGGCATTGTGAATATCATTCTTGGCGAAGAAGTGGTTCCTGAACTGTTTCAGGATAAGTTCACGCCGGATGCAGTTAGTGAGGTTACGCTGAGGCTGATAGATGACGTTTGGCTGCAATCCAAAATACGTGGGAACTATGAATTGCTTCGAAGGCAGCTTGGATCAGGAAAAGTTGCGGACAAGGTCACGGACGCCGTAAGCCGCGTTATCGCTGCTGGACTCAGCTCTTCACCGCTACGAACGAAAGGATAATCTTCGAATCGACGGGGCGGCCGAACGCCATCGCTGGAGTAAATTGGGCCAACGACAGCTGTTCGCGCACAAAGCGCCGCACTTCAAGTGTTTCGGGACCTGAGATGATTCGATAGTCCAGCACTTTCCCGTCGTCCCCGACGTGAGTTTCAATCATGAGAGGCTCGATCCAATCATTGGAGTCGCTGGCGGCGAAGCGAATCATCGTGCGATCAGTTGTCCGTACAGGCTTGTAAAGGGGCCGTTCGTCGTCCTCGGTCTTAGCACTGCCGGGACCGGAGCGGATCATTGTGAGGTTAGGGGTCCATACCGCTTTGTACAGGATGGCGCCATTTTCTAAAACTCGATCATTCGCCATTACGGTCGAATTGGAGATAGTTGCTCCCAACAGGAAACCGAAAAGGATCATCGTCACAGACACGCCGCCGATGGCAGGAATGGCGAGAGGTTTCAACGCATTCGACAGGCGATTTTCGAACTTCTCAAAGGAATTCTTGTGACGCTCCTGAGATAGTTTCACGCGAGTGTCGAGCACGAAATCCTCAGGTGTTACGGGCTGCTCTACTCTTGCAAGAAGACTCCGGACCGAAATGAACGACTGCAGTTGCCGCTGGCAGGGCGCGCATGCGTCAAGGTGGCCTTGCAGTCGATCAATCTCATTGGCAGTTGCCATCGAGTCTATGAAAGGACTCATCAAATCCTGAGCTGCTTCGCAGTCAATAGTCGAATTGGTCTCTCGGTTTAATAATTTTCCGAATCGATGGACCAGGTTCGTAATGTTTGAACTTACTTTCTTCATATGGCTAGACCTTTTGCACGGACAAGTACCGGATGAGCGACCTTTTCAGGTCCCCTCTCGCGCGTGCGAGCCGCGACTTTACGGTTCCGATGGAGATCCCAAGTACATCGGCTATCTCTCCGTAGGAGAAACCTTCGATATCCCGAAGGATGATTATCGATCGGTGATCGCTGGATAACTTTCCCAGCGCCTTTTGAATCGCCTCTTCCTGTTCCTTGGATTGAAGGAGTTGCTCGGGCGTAGGCCTGGAATCTGTAACGTGGTAGCCATTGCCGTTGCCATTTTGGTCATCATCGAGCGACACCGTTGCGTAACGATGACGGCGCTTCCACCAGCGAAGACGGTTGAGAATCTCCGAAAAAGCGATTCTAAAGATCCATGTTTTGAGTGCCGACTCGCCCTTGAATCCATTAATGTTGCGAAACACCTTCAGGAAGATTTCCTGTACCACATCCGATGCCTCAGCGCTATCACCCAGCATCCGATAAGCAACGTGGAAGATGGATGTGTTATAGACGCGGACCAACTCGTCGTAGGCCGCATCTTCATTAGCCTTTAGCCGATGAACAAAAAGCGACTCTTCAGCGCTGATCTCAGCGGCTCGTTCCAGATCGTAATAGGCTATCTCGGGGCGCATTCGCTATAGCTCTCCCGGGGAGTCAACATTAAGCACGTGCCCGACATTATACTTCAGACACCACGCGGCTGGAATTGTTCCAGCAAATTCAGATGGCGCCGATTATTTCGATAAATAGCGTAAACACATGGATTTATGGGGAGAACAATCAAAGCTGAGAATAGTCCGTGACGACAGTTTTGTCGCCAAGGACCACCCCAGGCTTCAAGGTGGCGGCCCGGCCGACATAACAACCCTTTCCAACCAAGCTGCCCAGGACCCTGGCGTCGGCATCAATGGTGTTGCCGGACCAAACGACGCTGTCAATGATCTGAGCGTTTTCGTCGATCCTGCAGTTTCGTCCGATGACGGAATTCTCAATGCGCACGCCGGACGCAATCTTCACATCGAGATCGACGATTGATTTTTCGTCAATAGTCACGCCGGTTGGGAGCGACTTTCGATCAAGCATATTGAGCCCAACTCGATTTGAGACAAACCTGCGGGCCAGGATGTCATGGTGGACCTCAAGATACTTTTTCGGGGTTCCGATATCGATCCAGTACTTGTCGAGAATGTAGGAAAGCACCTTCTCCTTATTCTCAAGTAAGGTGGGAAAGAGTCCCCTTTCGAACGAATACGCCTCTCCGGCCGGCATGTACTTCAGAACCGAAGGTTCGAGGACGTAAATTCCCGCATTGATCGTGTTGCATGTAATTTCGTCTGGTCCTGGTTTTTCGATAAAACGCTGCACCCAACCGTCGGAATTGGTTTCGACCAATCCGTATGCGGAAGGATTGTCCACCGGAGTCAAAACCAAGGTCGCAACAGCCCCGCGAGCGCGATGGGTGGCTATGACGTCGGAGAGGTTCAGGGATGTGAGTACATCGCCGTTGAAGACGACCGTCGTCGCGTCGATCTGTTCCTCTGCGTTCTTGAAAGCTCCACCGGTTCCTAGCGGATTGGCTTCGACGGCATAGCGAATGCGTACGCCATAATCAATTCCATCCTTAAGGAGATCCTCGATTTTTCTGGGTTGATACGAGAGGCTCAGAATGATCTCTTCGATGTCTGCACTCTTCATCAAATCGATCTGATAAAGAAGAAAAGGCGAATTGGCCACCGGCACGATGGGCTTCGGCGTGTTGATTGTCAGTGGACGGAGTCGAGTTCCCTTACCACCAGCTAATATGAGTCCCTTCATATATCCAACTTATACCAAAAAAGAATAGGTAAAAGCTCCTACGGCATGTACTACAATCGGGTGCATTCAAATATGAATCTGCCGAATGCGTTGACGCTTTCGAGAATTTTCGTAGTTCCGATCCTGGTGGCAGTTCTGCTGACCAAGTACGATCCCTGGATCGCGGCTACCATCTTTATGGCGGCGTCATTCACAGATCTGTTGGATGGATATCTGGCTCGAAAGCGAGGACAGGTTACAACATTGGGGGTCCTACTGGATCCTGTAGCCGACAAACTCCTCATCTCGTCTGCATTTATTTCGCTCGTTCAACTGGACCCCAAATACGTTCCGGCGTGGATGGTTGTAATCATCATCGGTCGTGAGTTTGCGGTGAGCGGGTTGAGGAGTATCGCATCCGCTCAGGGTTTTACCATCAACGCTTCCGGAAAAGGCAAGATCAAGATGGTTACCCAGGTGGCAGCCATTACGCTTCTGATTCTCGGAAGCGAATACCCAATCTTTCACGAAGTGGGCGGGATTGCCCTGTATTTCGTCGTACTTTTTGCAATTTGGTCTGCCGTTGATTATTTCCGAACCTTCTGGACCCAAATCGATAGCCGGTTCAAGGAACGGGAGCGCCGGCGTCTCATCCTGTTAAAGAAACGGCAGCGCGCGCACGTTCCCAGCCGACATGTTCCAACTCAATGAAATCGATCAACAACTGCTGCTGAAGATCGCACGCCAAACGGTCTTCGCTTATCTCAATGGCAGCAGCCACCAACCTCCCGAGATCGTTAACGGGATTCTGAGCGAGCCTCATGGGGTGTTTGTTTCGATTCATCGATCCAGCTCACTTCGGGGATGTATCGGCAACATACATCCGGTGTCGCCCCTCTATCGCACGACTTCGGATTGCGCCGTTTCTGCGGCAGTAGGAGACCCACGATTCGCGCCCTTGACACTTCGTGAACTTACGGACGTGGATTTCGAGATTTCCGTCTTATCCCCATTGGAAAGGGTTGAAGACATCAATGCTGTTCAAATCGGCCGTGACGGGGTGCTCGTCACGAAAAAAGCCGCGAGCGGGTTACTGCTGCCCCAGGTCGCTGCATCATTCGGTTGGAACCGGGAACAGTTTTTATCTGAAGCGTGTATCAAGGCCGGTTTGCGTCGAGAGGAATGGAAAGACGGCGCAATGATTTATCGTTTCGCTGCACACGTTTTTCAAGAAGAGGCTCCCACGAGACGGACATGATTCCAGTTCTTCCATATCCCCAGATCGACCCCGTATTCCTTCGAATCGGTCCGGTACAGCTCCGCTGGTACGGACTGATGTACATGCTGTCGTTCATACTTGGGTACTTCATTCTCAAGCGACTGGCTAACAAGCGCAAACTCAGCCTTTCGAGCGACGACCTTTACGATCTGCTCTTCTATCTCATCCTCGGCGTCATGATCGGCGGAAGACTCGGTTATGTCGTCCTGTACGATCTGCACAACTATCTGCTTCAACCACTATCGATACTCGCAATCTGGCAGGGCGGAATGTCGTTCCACGGAGGTTTTATCGGCGTTCTGGTGGCAGTGGCCTGGATATGCAAACGGAAAGGCTGGAACTTTCGGGAGATCGCCGATCTGGTTTGCGTTGGAATTCCGATCGGACTGGGACTGGGCCGTCTCGGCAATTTCATCAATGGCGAATTGTTTGGCCGGCCGACCAACGTCGCGTGGGCAATGGTTTTTCCGGACGGCGGCTCGGTTCCGCGGCACCCATCTCAACTTTACGAAGCGATTCTCGAAGGGCTGGTTCTGTTCCTGATCCTTAGTTGGATGTACCGAAAAAATCTGCCGCCGGGAACGGTTTTCGGCGGCTTCCTCTTCTTCTATGGTTTGTTTCGGTTTGTGGTTGAGTTTTTCCGTGAGCCCGATGCGCACATCGGGCTCGACGTAGGACCATTCACGAGGGGGCAATTGCTGACCGTGCCCATCCTCGTTGCCGGTCTCGTGATGATGTTTATCTACGCTCGATCGAGTCCCCAGCCGAAAGCCCGTGCGCAGAATAAGTCACGAGCGCGGTAGAGACTCCTTCTTCGACTTTGAGAATCACGATCTCGCCGATCGCGGTTTTTTGCGTCGTGAGTCTCTTGGATTCCCTGGGAACGTTATAAAGCTCGGAATCCACTTCCAAGGGTCGATACACGATAAACAGGTCGCCAGGTTTCACCCCGGACGATTGGCCCAAATCGATGTAGACGATGCCCCCGTCCGTTGCGATCCCGTTTTCAACTGCCCTAAACTCGCTCTTGCCTGTACCGGCGATCCTTCCAGATGCTCGAAACACTGATCCGAAATTCGCCAGAACGTTGCGTGTCATTACGATTGATCCCCGCATGGCGCCCGATGCTGTCATGAACGGGCTGAACGGGCGTGGCCGTGGAGGCACAGGTACGTTTAATTCGACAAACGGCGTCAGAACGTCGCCAATCTCCACCGGTTCACAGGAATTCACGATTCTTGCCATAGAAAAGTCCGGGTGGGCCATCACGACTCGAATCTGACCTACATCCAGGTAATGGGTCCCCAAATTGCGCTCAGAGTTCGATTGTCCGATTCTCTCGATTTTCCTGGTAGGCCTTACTACCTGATAAATCATTCCAGCTCGGATTCCATCCTCGGCGCCTTTGCTGAAAAAGATGTAGTCGTCCTTCACCGCTAAAGCTCCGCCAAGCGACTCATATTTACCGGTCACCAGCAGGTCCTCGGGGACGTTGGCTTTTCGAACAAAACCTGAACAGTACAGGTCGGTGTATTTGATCTCAGGTGCAGATCGACGCGGTGGAAGATCAAAGGTGTTCACCGGTTTAGGCTCGGGGGGCTGAACACGAGACACCGGAGGAACCATTGGGCGCGGTGGAGGAGCTACCGGCTCCGGGGTCGGTGGCGGTGGAGTGGGCTCCGGCACGGGAGGCGGCGTCGCCTCGGTAATCTGAGTGATCGGCTTGATCAGGATCTTGTCGTTAGGGTAGATCCAGTGCGGATTGATGATGTGCTCGTTTTGTTCCCACAACTGGGGCCACAGCTTCATGTTCTTCAGAATCTGCGCCGCTATCAAAGAAAGCGTGTCACCGGTCTTAACCGTGTAGACTTCAAACTTCTCCGGGTTCGACGGATCGTTGTTCGCGGTGAAATGTCCGTCCGCTTTCTTTGTCAGATTCTTCGGGGGTGGTCCTTGAGGCGGGGCTGTCTTAACCTGGCCGTAAGCCACTGTAACCATTATCAGCATTGCCAATAGAGTTCTCATAACTCCGCCATTACTAGCAGAATGGCATACCTCCGTCAACTAAATGTAGGGTACGTCATCCCAACCGTCCCAACCGGGCTTGGCCCAACGGAACGCTCCTGCCCATCAGAAAATGACCATTCGGTTTCTGCCCAACAAAACAGTTCATCAACCTAAATTTCATTCACAGTCCTCTGTCAGTTGCAAAGGTCCGGAAAAGTCGCGACAACCACGATAGAAGACTCCGACATTTCAGCGATATCCGCGCGGCGGTTGTTGAAAACATTGAGATTGGAATGGCCAGCTCATTGCTCTATAGCGGAGGCCCCCACACGCTTGGACTCAAGCAGTACACCAAAGCCAAAATTGTTGGATCAACTACGTTTGAACGCATTGGTGTTCCTCTATCGCGAGGTGCTTCAGCTACCATTCGGGCAGTTGGAGCCTTTTGTCCGAGCGAAGCGTCCGGAGCATCTGCCCGTAGTGCTGACAAAAGCCGAGGTGCGTTCGCTTCTGGTGTTCATGAGCGGGGTTCCGAAGATGATTGCAGTGCTGATGTACGGGTCTTGGCTGCGGCTACTGGAATGTTTGAGTTTGCGAGTCAAGGATCTGGACTTCGAACGGATGGAGATCCGGTTGCGGCGCGGCAAAGGAGGGACCGATAGGGTCACCATGCTTCCGTCCGCTTCGAAGGCCGACCTCCTGGAGCAATTGCGACGTGCCCGAGTTCTCCATCAAAAGGATCTAACTGAAGGCGCAGGGCGCGTCGCGTTGCCCGACGCGATAGCACGAAAGTATCCCAACGCGCCGAGGGAATGGGGATGGCAATTGGTGTTTCCCGCCAGCAGCCGTTACTTCGACCGGGAGGCAAATATCGAGCGGCGCCATCACATCCACGAGACTGTCATCCAGAAAGCCGTGCGGAACGCGGCCCGCCGCGCAGGAATCACGAAACACGTCACGTGCCACAGTTTGCGCCACAGTTTCGCAACTCACTTGCTGGAAAGCGGGTATGACATCAGGACCATACAGGAACTTCTGGGTCATCGCCACGTGACTACAACTCAGATTTACACGCACGTACTCAACCGGAATCGACTCGGTGTGGTGAGTCCCGCGGACATCACATGAAGGCTTTTAAGGATAGACAGCGGGAAGGGCCCTTTTCCAGCTTCGTTTCGTTTCATTGTGGGAGTTGGAATCCTGCACTAAGATTCTTCCCGACAACATCTTGTTCGTTTTTGACGCGCAGAAGAGACAATCCGGATAGACAGGCGCCGGTAGTCGGGTAGTCTCCGAGGGGGCCGCGTCTAATTCAGATGTTAGACGGATCTTGAGTGGGAGAACCATGCGTTGCGAATAAGCCCGCATGGCAACAACGATTAAAGGAGAAAAGTCATGGATTCTGCTGCTGCGATTCGAGCCACTATTCCACCGTGGCGCAAGGCCTGCCTCGATCGGAATTGGGATGCCTTGCTCGCCATGTGCACCGATGATGTTGTGTTTGCGCCGCCCGGAGAGTCACAAGTTTCCGGAAGCAAGATCAGACCCTGGCTCGAGGCGTTCCCGGTCATGAAGGCGTTCGACTTCAACTTTGACCGAGTCGATGTCAGTGGTGACCTGGCAACCGCCACTGGAAGTGGCACGTGGACTCTCGATGTGAACGGCGAAGACGTATCTGCAAACTTCAAGTTCGCGGACGTGTTCCGACGAGGTTCAGACGGGAGTTGGCGTTATGCGCACGTGATCTGGAACTCAGACACGCCCGCCTCGTGAATGACTCGAGCGAATGCTCATTCGAAAACCGTCTAACAAAACGTTGCAGCCGCCAAGCCGCGCACGGCGGTGATTCGAACTTGCAACAATTTTGTTCGCGCGGCTTGCGGCTGAACGTTAAGCCGTTCGGCGGACGGCACTGACGGGACAGAATTGCTGTCTGAAAATTTGTCGGTTTCATCGATGATGATCTGTTCGTCAGAACCGTGTGACCGAGGCGGAACACGGAAGAGACTGGATCAGAATATGGAGTGCCAATGAAGCGCATATTACTAGTTCTCGTTCTTTTGATCCTTTCGTCGCAGCCTACGACGGCCGGTCGTCCTCAGGTCGGAGACACCCGGGACGCGAGAGCTACATTGCGTGGGCTCAAAGAATTTGCCGTGGTGGTTGATCTCAGCCCAGAACTCGAAAAGACCGGGCTCCGCAAGGAGCAGTTGCAAACTGACGTGGAACTCCGGCTGCGGAAAGCAGGAATTCGAGTCGCTTCCGCGGGAAAGACGTTCTTTTCAGTAGTCGTCAACGGGTTCGCAGGGCCGGATCAGACGGGGCTTCATGCGTATTCTGTGAAAGCGGCTTTGATACAGCCCGTCAGCCTCGACAGGAATCCCGATATAAGTATCTATGCGGTGACTTGGTCACTATCCGTGGTTGGGCTTGCGGGGAAAAACAGAGTTGAAGGCGGTGTGCGAAGCGAAGTAGCTGATTTGGTAGACCGTTTCAGCAACTCCTACCTGAGCGAAAATCGGTAGACGTGTTCGTAGAAAAACAATCAGCGCGAAAGCGCACGGAGTGAAGACTGCCATGGACCGACAGGCGTTGCTGCGACAAGAATACTTACATGAAACTGAAGCGGTGAAAGCTCAGGTCGCAAGCCTATTGAAGCGAAAGGAAAAGTACATCGATCCCGGTCATGCGGTTGATCCCGCCTCCGGTCGAAACGTGTGGGAGCGATATAGCGATGTATGTATGCGAATCGGTCGCGAGTGGCCCGAATTAATAGGCTCGATTCCAGCCGTCAGCGAACATCGCGACGACATCGAGGAACCGTTGAATCGCCAAGAGTTGAAATCCCTTGACCGTGCGCTCGTCAGCCTGCTTCAGCTTTTCGACAGAATCCCCATGGGCGGATAGGAGGAGCAGAAGTATCAAACGAGACGGCAAAGAATGAACGCGGCCGCCGAACAATGCGATGGAGCCGTCAATCGGCGCGCCATGGTTTTGCCGCGGTGAAGGTCACAGCGCGCGCCGCTTGCGGCTCATCGCAAAACCGTTAGCGCGACGACAAAAGGTGATGCATGACTGAAGGACAGGCTGCCACTACTGGGACGAATCCGCAGGCGCACATTGATGCGTTTTTTACGACTGCAACCGAAGCATTGCGGAGCGAGAACGAATTCCTTGCTGAGCATCTTGCCGCTTGTGAGCCTGAGGGCTTTTACGGAGACTACCACCAGGGCATTCAATTTCTATTTGAAACCACGCTCGTGTATCTGATTTTCCGTGGATTGCTTGCGACGGGTTTTGTTCGACAGCAACACTGTGAAGTCCGGTGGGAAGAACCCTATCCCAACAGCGTCGAAAAGAAGGTCGATTTGCTGTTGAGACCGAGGGATTTGCCACCGGCTTACATCGAATGCAAAATTTGGAAGCACGAATATGCTGAAGATCTGAAGGCCGACATTTACAAAATGAGCGTGCTCCCAAACGACAGTCGCCGTTTTTTGCTCGCGCTGTGGTGGGAGGACAGGGAGCGCCGGGACAATCTTGAATGGCTGATGCAGAATCTTAGCGTGAAGGTCGCAGGTCAGAGCCGCTTTCAAATCGGCTGGCGGAATCGCCTCAAGCACATCGAGACCCGCGATTGCGTACTGGCCTTGCTGGAAGTTTAATCCTCGGCGCGCTAACACAGCAATGAACCCGTCGCCGATGCAGCCGCTAACGCGTGCTGCATCGGCGCGGGTTATTGCCAGCCCGTTAGCCAGACTTGAAGATCGACATGACACCTGAAATTGAACGCCTCCTCGAACTGGCCGACGATCTTGAGCAATTCAAGCTAGGAAACTGTGGACCGAGTGACGATCCGGACATGCAGACGGCGTACCTCTACGGGTTCAAAGATGTAGTGAAGCGCTTCGTGGTCGCTGCGCGTCGGATAGACGACGCAGATCTACAAGCGGAACTTGCAGTCGTGAATCTTGACCCCCAGTACATCACGGACGCGTACGATGTCCGCGCCGATCTCATCCCGATAGTTGATCTTTTTCGGCAGAAGGCGTCCGATCCGGCTTGGGGTGCGTTAGCCGCCGCGCCCAAAGACTTCGTGGATGCGACGCTGGTCGCGCGTATAGCGTCTTTCAGTTCACAACCCTTTAACTTGACGAAACTCGTCAGATTCGCCGTTGAGTTGAACGAAAACTACCGCCGTAGCAATTACCTCTCGTGTGCCCTCTTGATACGTGCGGTCATCAACCACGTTCCACCCATCTTCGGCGGGCGGACGTTTGGCCAGGTCGTTGCCAGCTCCGGTCGCAGCGTAAAGGCCATCTTGGGTCAGCTTGAAGAGAGCGCCCGGGATATTGGCGACCTGCACACACATGAAATCGTTGACGGCTACTCGAGTCCGCCAACCAAGAACCAGATTGAGCCTTACAAGCCTGCCCTCGAAGTCTTGTTCAAGGAGATTGAACGCCGACTTGGCACCGGTGCAGGCTAACGCGCCTGCAGCCGACGGCGCCTGAGGCGCAAGCCGTTAGCCCGACAGGACGGGAGAGTCCACAATGCGAACACTTGCAATCGCGATTACGATCTTACTCGCCACGATCAGTCTTAGCGGCGCGCAAGCCTCAAGTACGGTTTTCAAAGGCCGCCCCTCGCTGAAGATCAGCGAAGGCGGGATCGAACGAACCCCTGAGCAACTTCCGCGTGACCGAGCTGTCAACCTCGAATGCGTCATCAGTCAGATCGGAACCTCCTATTACTGGGCCTCAAGGGAGAATGTCCCGATGGTTCGGGTCGACAGCGGAGCTTTCATTACGTACGTGGCCGCCAACGGCGCAGGCTATGTTCGCGTCGTGAAGCCTGACGCGAAAGCCGCGGCGGCGGTCATGAGTGGTACCGAGGAGCGGTTCGATTACGTTGAACATGCCCTCATCGGTCTCCGCAGCGTTACGTACTATGGCGTTCGGCAATAGGCGGGCTAACAATGGCCTGCAGCCGACAATCGGCGCGCTGCGGGTTTCAGCTTTTTGTTGGGCTCGGCTGCGCGGCGCTTGCGGCTGAGGCCAGAGCCGTTAGACCACAGAGGCTCGTCGGGAAGGACAGAAAGCATGAGACACCCATGGAAGAAGACGCTGATCGGTGGGGCACTCCTGGGCTTGCTGGCCCTCGTTGTTTTGGCGTCCCATACCCAGAGTCTTCGCCGGCGCTGGGTGGAGTTTCCCAGCTTTGTGATGACTAAGGAACCTGTATGGGTGGAGAGCGGGTGGTGCGAGTTCCCGATCCTCCGTTGGAGCAGAGGGAAAGTGGTTCTACCTAACGGGGCATTCGTGGTCGATGAGTCAGGGACGATTGACGGCAACTACACGCAGTATCACTCAGAGGGCCCATTCAAGGGTCTCAAGTCGGCTGAATATCCGTATATCTCTGGACGCATAAGCGGCATAGTCACCTTCTGGGACGACCACGGCAAGGTCGTCCGGCAGGAACGGTGGTCCACCGAACGACCACCAAATCAGGGGGAGGTGTGGATGCCAACCGACGCCGACATAGCCGAGGCACGAACCTCTGGACCCTGGTGGAACGGGATGAATGATCAGGTGCCTCCCGACGGCGTTTACACGAAGACCGAGTCCAGCCATCTAGGTGGTGCCGGGAGGCAGGTAAGCGTTTTTGAGCAGTGGCGTTATTCTAATGGAGAAATTGCGGAACAACGCAATAGCACCCCATGGCTCGAACCCGATCCAGGGTTTTGGAAGCTGAACTCCGGCACGATTGTCTTTTTCCCAGGAGCCGGCGAGGCGCGATATGTTCTCGATGGTCGCCGAGTAGTTGACCGACAAGAACTGAGGTTGCGGAATGGGCCAAGAGTTCGTGTGGAGTTCGAAGACGACGGCAAGTCCCCGGAAGCGTGGTACGTACTTCTTGAGAGCAACGAAGGTATTCCAGCCGGGCGGAGAGTTGAGCTCCAACGCGGTGCGCACCTTGAATGGTAGTTTTGGCGGCGACACTCAACATGTGGCCTAAGAAAGCGATGCACTTGATGGCGCCGCGCCGCGGGTGATCGCCAAGCCGTTTTAGACGGACCAGAAGGAGGGAGGCTATGGGTTTTGTAATCGCTGGAGTCCTGGCGATCATCAACGCGTTCGTCTACTACTCGGCCGCTCTAAGAGCCAGGATGAGTGGCGCCACGGCCGGGGTCTTGGCGGTCATCGCGGCGGTAGCAACATTTCTTTCCGAACCGATTCTGCACAAGCTACTACTCTCTGTTGCGAGGGACTGGTATGTCGGCCTGTTGGCATCCGGCCCAGATTTTCCGATCATTGTCGGCAACATGTTTGTCGGATTCGGCCTGGTTCTCGGAATCGGCATCGTCATCGGGCGAAGAGACCGACGTGAGGCACAACCCGAGAATAAGCAATCCGGCCAGGACCGTTATTGCGTTAAGACGCCGGATGGGAGCAAGTACTACGATTCCCTTGCGGAACTGAGGGGAGCGTACGAACGAAAGCAACTGGAGCCTTACTGGCTAGTCATCCCTTCTGACAAATCCAAACCGGTTCTCTTGAGCGTATTTCTATCTACCGATCGAGTAGACGACGAGCGTCCCTGATAAGATTATGGATGCTGCTAGCTATCCCTAGCCCTCACAACGCTGGACGAGTTTGTGGTTGAATGGGCAAAGGCGGACCGGATGGAAGCCGGCGACCCTCCAGAGCAGGCCGTCTAACACTTATGAGGACTCCTCCAGTCAACAGACAAAAATCTCCTCAGCGCTGAAGAAACGTACACATCACAAATCAGCGAACAAAAAGCACTGCCATCGGTGACGTCCCCGACTTCGTTTCGAGGTGAGGTGACAGAGCGCGTCTGCACCAAACACTTATTGAGGCTTGACCGGCGTCGGCCAAAGTCGACGCTGGCTGCCAGCTCGATTGGAGCCGGCGGCACTAGAAACTCATCCGTACCCTCGTACCGTCCTATTCAA
>Ga0137427_10000384_pt1 | contig 23530 bp, 19 predicted proteins | sample EasRivERMZT700_2_FD_102309 | JGI IMG/M metagenome (GOLD analysis project Ga0137427, IMG submission 102309) | Soil microbial communities from meander-bound floodplain in the East River, Colorado, USA - East River MetaG ERMZT700_2 | ecosystem: Environmental > Terrestrial > Soil > Floodplain ...
CGATCGAAATTGATTCAGATCCAGGTCGTCCAGAGGAATCCGAACGGTGAATTCCTGCTCCAGATTGGCAATCAATTCGACGAGTGTCAACGAATCGATCATGCCACTCTCGATGAGATCCCTGTCCCGATCTGGACGTTCGATGTGCAGATGACGAACAAAGACACTTCCAATCCGATCCTGCAGGTCTGTCGCGGTCATATCTCCTAAACCTCGATGAATTCCTGTGAGGAACCTTCCGGTTTCGTGGTGTCTGCGTTACTCCGAAAGAGCTCTTGCAGAAATGGCCGGTCAATCTTACCGTTCGTGTTCTTCGGCAGGCGATCCAGGGACAGCCATCGCGCTGGAAGCATGTAGTGCGGAAGAACTGTTCGAAGCGCTTCTCGCAATGTAACGATTGTCACACGAGCATCTTCAACAGGAGCGAAGGCGCAACATATGACCCAGCCCTCAAATTCGCTCGTCGGAATCGCAACGACAGCCGATTCCTTCAGCTCGTCGAGGCAGTTCAGCGCAGCCTCGATTTCTCCAAGCTCAATGCGATAACCCCTGCTCTTGATTTGATTGTCCGCGCGCCCAACGAAATAGATGAGGCCATTGGGTCCGACTTTAGCGAGATCTCCGGTCCTGTAGATCCGGCCGTAACCGTCTGTGCGGAGAAATGCCGCCCGGGACTTCTGTTCGTCCATCCAGTATCCCGGGCTCAAACCGACTCCTCCAATGTAGAGCTGGCCGATGCTGTCAGGCGAAGCCGGTCGAAGTGTTTCGTCCAGGACGTGTAAGGATTCTCCTTCGCAGGGTTGCCCGATGGGAATGGTCTCGTTCGGTTCCGGTATCGATGGAACCGTGTAGTAACTGCTGGCAATTGTCGCCTCGGTCGGCCCATACAGGTTCGTGAACTGAACGTTGGGGAGCCGTTCCATCCAGTAGCGCAGTGTCGCTGTCGGCAATACCTCTCCACACCAGAGGACTCGTTTCAGTTTTGGAAAATCCCGCACAACCTCGAACTTTGCCATGTAGTTCAGCGCCGAGGGCACCGAAAACCACTGGGTCAGTTCAGAGGAGCGAATGAATCTCGCCAGACCCGGCGCCGACAAATTGAGCGAGCCCGGGACCACGTGAAGTTCGGCCCCGCTGGCGAAGGTTCCGAAGATGTCGAACAATGAAAGGTCAAAGTGCAGCGGCGGGTGTCCGGAGATCCGGTCAGTGGATGTGATCTTGAAATTCAAGGTAGCCCAATCGATGAAATGCGACACGCTTGCGTGAGTGACAGGAACTCCTTTCGGTACTCCGGTCGATCCTGACGTGTACAGAAGATACGCCGGATCCTCGGGCCGGGTCTGGCAGGAAACCGGCGCCCCTGACAACTCGGCGATCTCGTCACCGCAAAACGCATAACTGGCTCTGTCGGCCAGCGTGCTCGAGCCTTCAGTCGACGCAACCCGTAATGCCGCAATTCTTGGCGAATGGGACCGAAGCTCCTGTAAGTTTTTTCTCCCTGACGCGTCCACGAGCAGCAGCCGCGGTTCAGAGTTGTCGAGAATCTTGCTGAGGCGGGGAGTGGGACTCTCAACGTCGAGGGGCACGCAGATGCATTCAGCCTTCAAGATGCCCAGGATGCTTGCGATCGCAAGCGGAGTTTTCGATACCAGAAGACCCACACGGTCGCCCCGCCTGCAGCCATGAGACTGCAGCGCTCTGGCGAGAGAGTTACTCCACCGGTGAAGCTCACCGTAGGTGAGTCGTTGATCGCCCAACACGACAGCAGTGGCCATCGGCCGGAACGTCGACTGAGCGTCAGCATATGATTGAATGAGTCGGCTCATACCAACACCCGTTCCTGCGCGAGTTCAAACACCCTGCCAATGCACCGGAGTTCCTCTTCGTTCGGCGGTATATCGAGAATAAAAGTCTGATATCCCAGCGAGAGATACCGCGCAATCTCATCGGCCACGGTTTCATAACTGCCGACCAGGTACGGACAGAACGTTTTGTAGTTCTGAAATGGGCCCAGCCAATAAGGAGAGTGTTTTGTATCGGTGGAGTGAGCCAGCGCGGAAAGCTGTTTGTGCCACACGGAATCCGAGGTCTTCATCGCCAGCTCGTGCGCGATCTGTCCTTTACGATCGTCGGGAAAGCGGGCGCGGGCTATTCGCCACGCCTCCTTATCAGTCTCACGCGCGATGATCCCGGTTCGAACGCCGCTGTCAATTTTCGTCTTCGAGCACACACCCTGGTCCTCAGAAGGCGCCTTCGGATACTTGATCGCCGTTGCCCCGAGTTTTTCCGCAGCGGCCAGGCTTGCTTCCGACGAGCCGGACATCAAGACGCTCGGGATGAGTCCTGCCGGCAGATGTGGTGAGAGCTTGACGTTCTTGATCTTATAAAACTCACCGTCGAAAGAGACCGCCGATTCGACAGTGAGAAGTTTCATCACAATCTCGGTGTACTCGACAAGCCTGTCATAGCGGCGATCGTGCGGGGTGGTGTCGTCAAGGCCGACAAGATCGTTACTGAAACCGCCCGCCACCATATTGAGGTAAACACCGCGATGGTGAAGAAATCCAAATGAAGCAACCATCTTCGCAACGGAATACGGATGCATATAGACGGGTTGAACTGCGACCAGAGGACTAAGCCGCGACGTGTGTTGAATGATGTTCTGAGCTACCAGCCACGGATCAAGGATCCGGTTGTCTGTGTACACCAGGATTCCTTCGCAGCCATTGGCTTCACTCCACTGAGCAACATCGATGACACGTTTGAGGTACTCGTCGGAGCTATGGTCGCTGGATTGAGGACTGGTCGAAAAAACCCGTATCTTCCGCTGCAGATCCATCTTGCTCTCCATTTCATCGGATCTTCTCACCGCTAAAGTTATTGCAATCCGTCTGCCGAATAGTTACGGGTTGGCGTCGAGCTCACAGGCGCGCGCCATACGCAATAAATGTCCAGATTCCCCGTAGTTCCTTTTGAAGAAAGAACAAGAAACGGTGAACGGGGTGCACCCTGATAGCCGCGGATGTGGGAGGTCATGAATGAACATTCTCGGCATCAGCGGCCTGTCCAACTCGGAGACGTTCAAGCGTTCGCTCTATCCGGAGCTGGATTCTTCAGAACTCCGTATACGGCAGGGATTGGACTCCGCTGCGGCGCTGCTGTGTGATGGCGAAATCGTCGCGGCTGCCGCGGAAGAGCGATTCACCGCTGAGAAGCAGACCGGCAGGTTTCCGGTTCGGGCGATCAACTACTGTTTGGCTGAGCAAGGGCTGCGAATCGATCAGATTGATGCGTTCGTCCATGCGTTCGACTACGCCCCTTACGAGAAGGTATGGCGCATGGATGCGTCCTCATCTGAAATGTACGATGCTGTATTCTCCAGAGCAGCACTGCTTCGTGATGTGGAACGTCATTTTCCCGGATTTCCCGAGTCACGCGTTCACCACGTCAGCCATCACCTGGCACACGCTGCCAGCGCCTATTTCACGTCGAGCTGGGACGAATGCCTCACGGTGGTTGTAGACGGAATGGGAGAGGTGCATAGCGCAACCGTTTATCACGCGCGTCGGAATGAGCTGAAGAAGCTGCACGAAATTTCCGCGTTACATTCAATGGGCATTCTGTATTCGTTGATCACGCTGCATCTCGGCTTCGATTTCAATGGCGATGAATACAAGATCATGGGGCTCGCGCCCTATGGTGATCCTGCACGATACCGAGGATTTTTCGATCGAGCCGCGGAGTTCCGCCCCAATGGCTCCATTTGCATTCCAGCGCTTGGCCTTAATCGAACCCGGAGAGAACGTGACAACTACATAGCGACCCGTCATTTCCTCGCGCAGCAACTCGGCCCGAGTCGGAAGAGCGACGAAGACGTCACGTCCTGTCATCGTGATCTTGCCGCTGCCCTTCAGGAATGGCTTGAAAAAGCGATGCTGCATATCTGTGGTCATTTTCAGCGGCAGACCGGGATTCGGCGGCTCGCGTTGGCCGGGGGCGTCGCGCTCAACTGCACCAGCAATGGAAGAATGATGCGCTCCGGCCTCTTTGACGAGATCTACGTCCAACCGGCCTCAGGCGATGACGGCACCGCTCTCGGCGCGGCACTGCAGTGGGCAGCATCCCACGACCGAGTGAACAATCGTCGTTTACCTGTGCCCTTCTTCGGGCCGGCGCCCACGGCAAATGAAATCACTGCGGCACTTGCAGAACATGAGCGAAACATCAGGGTAAAACGCTTTTCAAGCTCGGATCAGGCATGTGCCGAGGCAGCGGAGTGGATTGCGAAAGGCCGCGTCATCGCGTGGCATCGAGGCCGGATGGAGTTCGGTCCACGCGCCCTTGGAAACCGCAGCATTCTTGCGGATCCGGGCCATCCTGAGATGCGCGATCGAATCAACGCGATGGTTAAGAAGCGTGAAGCGTTCCGACCCTTTGCACCGGCTGTTTCAGTGGAACAGGCCCATACCTGGTTCGAAGTTGAAGCCGGAGCCGAATTGCCTTACATGATCATGATCGTTAACGTCCGCGAGCAATACCGCAAAACGCTGCCTGCGATCACCCATGTCAACGGCAGCGCCCGTGTCCAGACTGTCTCGGCGAAAGACAATCCTGATTTCCACTCCTTATTAAAGGCTGTCGGCAAAACGACTGGCCGCGAAATGGTTCTGAACACCAGCTTCAACGTGAAGGGGCAGCCGATCGTCAATACGCCCAACGAAGCGATCAAGACATTTCTCGGCACGGGAATCCAGGGACTGTTTCTGGAGAACTACCTGGTCACAAGGCGAGAAACTGAGTAGTCGCCTTCCTTTGCAAGGTTCGCGTTGGGAGTTGTAATCGAACTCTGGTGCCATTCGCTTGAAGGCTGGAAGGAAAACGGGGGCCACGGGATAAAAGCCCGCGCCCCATCGTCTCCTTAACATTCCCACGTCAGCGCAGCAGCTTCATGAACGCCACGATGTCGGCCTGATCTTGTGGGGTCAGAATGAGCGTGCCTTGTGTGACGATCGCAAAGAAGGTGGTGTAGTGAGCCATAACGTCTTCAAGCGTTTTGGCGGAATTGTCGTGGAAGTACGGCCCCGTATCGCGAATACCTCGCATCTGGGGAATCTTGAACGCATTGAAGTTACTGAAAGTGATGTCGTCCAAATCCGTTACGCCCGTGATCGCCGATCTTCCGATATCGGGACTGGATACAAGCCGTTCATTGGCGGTCCCCTTGTTGAAGATGAATTCCTGAAGCGGATTTTTGGCGGCATTCAGTTCGGAAACGAGTATGTTCTGGAAACGCGTCCCAACAGGAATACCGAACACGATCTGTGTGAAGAGATTCGTCTCGTTCAGCATAGGTCCGGCATGACAACCCGCGCACAAACCATGCTTGAAATCGACGAAGTCGACCTCGTCTTCGAAGAAACGGCGACCGCGCTTTTCTGATGCCGTGTTGCCCAGCGGCAAGCCCGGAACTGCGCCGCCTCGCGCGAATTTCATCACTTCGGGCGAGCTAAAGAACTCGTTCGTCAGTTCGAATTCTTTAATGCGCTCCAGATCGGCCGCCGTAGGCAGAATCGTCGCCTGGGCGTGATCCTGAATCGCACCCAGCGCCTGAGACTGGAGGTCGGGCTGACGGCCATCCAACATGATCACGTGATCGACAGCCGGCGAGTTGAGCGTCGTCGGAATGCCCCGATTCACCGTCACATGGGTGGCATTCGGATCGGCCGCGAGTTTTACGTTCGCTGCCAGCGGGATGCGCATTCGAATCGTCGCGTTGGTCCGGATCCTCGTCGTACCATTTCCATTTCCATCGTCGCTTCCGTCAGCGACGAAGAGCGGATCCTTTGAGTGCGTCTTGAACAACAGTTGTGCATCCTGAGGCGAAACAGTCCCAGTCGTCTGGCTATGACACGTCCGGCACGTGCGGCCGTTGCCCCCGAACGTTTCAAATTCGAAAAGACGCTTGCCCTCGCTTACGGCATTTCCCTGCCCGGATGCGGTTATCGTAAATAAAAGGAACACCACCGTAATGGTGCTCCAAACACGAACCGTCTTTTGCATACGATTTCTCCTGGATTGACCTAGTAGTCTTTCTGACAAAACAGCCGATATCCTCAACCAAGTGGGTTCGAAAACCTAATTTTTTCACCATGTTCATTCCGGCCGGCATGCTTCCTCAACAAGCGACCGTTGGCTTGGACATCGCGGCGTACTGTTCACGATTTATGACGAGTTCCTGGGTGTCATCAGGCAGGGATTGTTGCTGGCTTTCATCGGGATCGTGCTCGGCGTCGCAGGATCCGTCTCTGGCTGACAGGATTCCTGCGATCCCTTTCGTTTGGCGCCATCAGTGAGGTCATTTCCTGATTTCAACCAAACCGACACGATTCGAGCTGGTCTGATGAATAAGCAGATTGCCGGCTTTGGTCACACCAAAGTTTCTGATGATTCCAACCCCAGACGGAATCGCCCAACTCTGGAAACGTTCGGTTTTCGGGTCAAACCGCACCAGCGCATCCGGCCTCATTCCCGACTCGTTGTACCAGATGATGTCGTTCACAACGGTGAACGCATAGGGTGAAGACGTCGGACCACTTGGCGAAAGCCACTCTTTGATTTCACCTGTCGTCGGATTGAGTCTTCCAATGCGGCCGGTACTGTTGCCGTACCAAACCATCCCGTCGCTGGTGAAGCCGAGCCGTCGAATGCGGGACGCGGTGTTGGGCACCTCGTAGTAACGCATCTCGAGCGTATCCGGATTGACCGATGAGAGCTTGTTCGTGCCGTTATGAGCGACCCATAGCGTCCCGTCTTTCGCTACCTGGATACCATACGGATTCGGCTCCGTCGGAAGTTCGGTGATTTCACCCGTCTCCGGGCTAAGACGTCCAATCATCCTCGAGTTCTGAGCAGTGAAATAAAGTCGGCCGTTCGGATGAAAGGCTGCGGAATGCGGATCTTTCGACTTTGTTGGGTACTCGGTGATCTTGCCCGTCGCGGGATCCAGCTTGCCGATCGTGCCGTTGCTGTTTCCCGTGTACCAGATATTCCCGTCTTTGTCGGCAACAATGCTGTGCGGCTTCGCAGTTGGCGGCAACGGATACTCCTTCATCGCGCCTGTTTTCGGATCGAGCCGGCCGACAAGGCTGGCCCACATCCCGGTCCACCAGATTGACCCGTCTGGCGCTTCGATTGGATCGCGTGTTCGCTGGCCGAGAGTTGGAGTAATCCATTCCGTAATTTTGATTTGCGCTTCACCCGAAACGAGCGACGGCCGCCGGACGGGTTTCTCAGGGAAGTTGGTAGCGAGATAACCACTGACTGACGCGGATTCATTCGGCGGCAGCTTCACCATTGTGGCCACCAGGGCCGCCCAGCCCTCTTTGGTGAACCCGGCGGAGTTGACTATCAGGTTGAGCGCATGGCATTGCGTGCACTTGCCCTGAACTACTTCCTGACCGGCACCCGGGGGCAATTGGACCGGAGCGCCACGCTGGCCCCTCGCTGGCGCGACAACAATCAAGCCTGAAAGTATTGCAACCGTGAGAACGGTAGGCACTTTGATTCGCATGGGTTTCATCTCCTGGTCGTTAAGGTTGACCCCATAATAATGGGTTTAATAGTCACGAGCTAAAGAGTTTCGCTCGCGGCTGTCGGAATCAGTAGATGACCTTCAAACCGAATTGCATCTGACGGGCCGGCTCGGCGGTATTGAAGATCCGTCCGAAGTTGGCACTGAAAGCGGTGCGTCCCGGAATGTCGAAGTGGGCTTGGTTGAAGATGTTGAAGACTTCCCACCGCAACTCGATACGTCTTCCTTCGGCGAACTCAAAGGTTCGCTGTAGCGACATATCGATATTCGTCAGCCCCGGCGCGAACACAATGTTGCGTCCCGCATTCCCGAAGGTAAATGCCGCGGGTTGAGCGAAGGCCGCCGTGTCGAACCATCGTTGAGGATCGCGTTGGTTGCGCGGAAGATTGGGATTACTCAACACGTCGGGTCGTTGCGCAGGACCATTTCCAATGTTCGCGCGATCAATGCCGTTCACAACAGTAAACGGAGCGCCTGACTGCGACGTCACTATTCCGCTCCATTGCCAATTGCGCAGGAACCAATTAACCGCAGGAATCGCGTAGACGAAGTTGGAAACGAAGCGATGGCGATGGTCGTAGCTTGAAAGAGCCTTTTCGGCATCGAGATCGTACACGTTCTGTGGCAGGTTCTGTTCGTAGGCCGTCGGTCCCGGATCCGACGCGTCGTCAATCGACTTGCTCCAGGAGTAGTTCATCCCAAAACTCAATCCACTGGTCATCCGTCGTTCGGCGCGGAGCGTCAGCGCATTGTAAGTGCCCCAGCCATTCCATCGGATCGTTTTGATCGAACTCAATTGTAAGATCGGACGGCGAGCATCGATTGCGCGGAATATGCACAAGAACAAGCGCGTTCATGGTCGCACTGGCGGCGCTGGCAAAACGGCAGTTTTCGGAATGTTGGATCGTCGCGACGGGAAGTCCAAGGTTCGCACTCAAGTCATTCCGGAAGCATGGAAGGAAACCGTCAACGAAGTAATTAAGGACGGCGTTCATCAAGGCGCAGACGTGTACTCCGACGAACACGGGGCTTACTTCTACCTCGGGCAACAAGGATTCAACCATGCGTTCGTGCGACACGCCGAGTACTACGTGGAAGGCTCAGTCCATACGAACGGTATTGAAAACTTTTGGTCTTTGTTGAAGCGCGGTATCAAGGCACCTACGTTAGCGTTGAACCGTTCCATATGTTTCGTTATCTCGATGAGCAATGCTTTCGTTTCAATGAGAGATTCGGCAACGATCAGGACCGCTTCTTGGCCGCAATGCAAGGTGCGGTAGACAAGCGACTCACGTACAAATTGCTCACGGGAAAACAGGAGGATGCCAGTCCGGAAATTGGTGGGTAAAGAAAAGAAGCGAAAGAAACGAGGAAAGCGGAGAAGCTAGGACTTCTTTCGCTTTCCTTGTTTCTTTCGTGGTGGCAGTGCCGACTTGGGTACTGTCAAAGCGGCCTTCATTGCATCGCGTAATCTTTCAAACGCCTTGGGGCCTTCGATCATTTCGCGCTGCTTTATTGAAGAACTAAGGGCGGAGCTAATGAATCAATGGGAGATAAATCATGGAGAACAGTGCGGTCACATATTAAACAATGGGAGCCATTCCGGTCGCTGTCATTGGCCAGCGCCTACGGTATTGCGGATCTCCGAGCGTGCTCTCGACTCGCAGTCAAGTTATCTTTGGCGAGTTCTGCGTCTATTTTCGCGAGGATTGCGTCAACCTCGTCGCACACCAAGCGAAGATTGAACCGGTCTCCCCAAAACGTGACATCCATTGTGTCAGGGTCAAAACATCGCCAGAGTTCAATGTCTTTGAATCCGCCGAGCATTGCACTTGACCCGAGCGTTAAATCGGCAACGTTATGGTTTGGCGATTCCCTCCACCATGTGTCTATTCGTTCGTCGAAGTGTTCAAAATTATTTCTCATTGCCAATGGTCTCACTGGCGAGTTATCAGCAATGGCCAAGCTATCGCGAATTGGCTTACGTAGCGACTCCAGTTTCCTTTGTGGCTGCCCCCATAGGATCTTAGAAATATTTCCGCCAGCCGTCAGCATGGTCTCGATTGATGCCCATATGCGTGTTGATAGTTCAGCACGAAAGGCAAGATTTGCGCGAAAGGCAGGATCAACTTTGATCGTGGACAGGCTAGTGGTCAGTTCATCGGACGACGTCTTAAAGAACTTGCACTGTAGACGCAGTTGCATTTGAAAGATGCGTAGTAAGAAGAAGTCCATGGGGCATGATCGCCCGATGGGTTTTGTCAGTCAAGTAACTCATCAAACCATCTTGGTCTTAACTTCAATGTTGATAGGTGCAACGTTTTGACCAAGAACTGTAATGAATAGTTTCGCTTTATAGATGGGAATGCGGTTGGGTTTTTTGAAGAATGCAAGCTTGGGATTGAGGATTAACGACACTGAGTCGGACATTGCTGGAATATCGAAGCTTTGTTGTGGTCCAAGCTCCTCACCGCGATATCGAACAATCAATTGCGGGATTTCCAAGCGCATAACCGACTTCCAGGTGTGAATAGCTGTTCTTTGATATAGCTCAAGAGCAACGCCCCAGCCTCTTGCTAACGGACCTTCATTTACGAAATCAACTCTTATAGACGCTTGGAAACTTAACAATTCCCAATCGTTTGTGCCAACAACATTGGCTGAATTGGGATGAACTTCAAGTCTAACTGCGGCTTCATATTTAGCCTTTTGATAGGACCTAACTGCACTTATCGCAAACCCAGCCGTAAAACACCACGCAATGATGGCGGGGACAAGGAACCACAGCGAACTTGTCGAGGGATTCGCAATGAAAGTAGTAAGCGCAATTGTGACGCAAAGTGCAGCGGCTGGAACGCGAGGCGAAGATTCCATGCGCCGATTGTATGGTTCATGTTCCTGTCAGCCAAGTATGTTATTACCCTCCAAAAGGAGGGGAATACGCGTGGGTTCAAGGCATTCCACTCCTTTTGAAGGAGGGGCAGCGAGCCGAGGCACGAGGCGAAGCGGGGTGGTTTTCCAATTCATTCACACGTTCTCACGGCCGGGGCTACACTCTGATCGCGCCTCCGGCGCTACGTGCTGAATTCAGACTGAGTCACTACCCGCGCGGGAATCTCCAATTCTTTGGTCGCGATCACTCCAGCCTTAGGGCCGTCAACGGATCAATGCGTGACGCACGCCTGGTGGGAATCCATGAGGCCAGCAAAGCAATCGCCGCAAGAACCGCCGTTGCGACGACGAATGTCGCCATGTCCAAGGAGCTGACACCGTAGAGTAGCGTTGCGAGATATCGGGTGAGACCAAGCGCTGCGACGAGTCCGCCCACGATTCCGAGTGCGATCAGACCTGCGGTTTCCACGGCGACGAGACGGAGAACCTGCGATGGAAGGGCGCCCATTGCCATGCGGATGCCGATTTCGTGCGTTCGCCTTGTGACGAGATACGATGTAACCCCGAAAACGCCGATTCCGGCGAGCAGCGTCGCAATCCCCGCGAACGTGCCCAGCAGAAACAGATTGAACCGCTGGCTCGAAAGGGACTCCTCCACCCAGTCGATCATCGTCCGCATGTCGAAAACAGGCTGGTTTCGATCCACGGCGTAGACCTGCGACTCCACCGGACGAATCGCGTCACGCGGGTTCCCTGCCGTTTTCACAATCAGTCGCATGCGCGAAGAACTCAGCCCCTGGCATGTACAGCGGTAAATCAGCGGCTCCGCTGCGACGCGGAGATTACTTCCCCGGATGTCGCCAACGACACCCACGATGATCCACGGTGGTCCATCGGAACCACTGGTGACAATCCCTTGGCCTTCAGCAGCGCCGGACGGAAACGCCCGGCGCACGAACGCTTCGTTCACAACGATGTTACCTGCGGATTGAGCATCATCCCTGGAGTCAAAAGTCCGGCCGCTTCGCAAAGGGATGCTCATCGTTCGAAAGAAGTCTTCGCTCACGATGCTGACCTGGACTTCGGGCCTCTCGAAGATCGGCAGCGGGACACCGCCCACGACTTGAAAGCGCATTCCGAGGTAGGGCGCTTCCTGAGTCAGAGGCAGATCGGTGGCGACCGCTGCAGAACGGATCATGGGAAGCGATCGAACACGTTCCAGCACATCGTTGTAGAATCGGCCTTTCCGTTCTGCGCCCGCGTAAGCCGGGATGCCGATGTTCACCCGCATCGTGAGGACGTTCTCCGCATTGAATCCCAGTTCAGTTTGCGCCAGCTTCACGAAACTCCGCGCCAGAAGTCCAGCCCCAATGAGCAGAACGAGCAGCATCGACAATTCAGAAACCACCAGCATGCGCCGCAGGCGCAAGTAACGTGGGCCGGCGCTTTGCGTGTAGCCCAACCCCGACAAGGAACCGTAGACATTGGTGCGTGAGGCAGCGATCGCCGGCGCTGTTCCAAAAGCCAGACCGGCCATGACCGTGGACGCCAAGGTAAACACCAGTGTCGCCGCGTCCACGGAAATCTCCGGATAGGACGTCAGAGCAGGTAGCCGCCAGAGATTCAACTGCTGGATTGCAAGGAATGCCATTCCGGCGCCGATCGCGCCTCCCGGCAACGCAATCGCCATGCTCTCCGTCAGCACCTGGCGGGCAATACGGCGCCTGTCCGAACCAAGGGCGAGGCGTATCGCCATTTCTTTCTGTCGAGCAGTCGATCGTGCCAGCAGAAGACTTGCCAGATTGGCGCACGCGATCAGAACGACAAACGTCACAGCGCCGCTCAACGCCAGGAGCGCAGGCTGCATACTCGCAGTCATACGTTGTTGAAGTGGAGAGGAGCGAACTGTCAGATCGACCATGAACCCGGCGGATAGAAACTCGGCAGGATATTCCCGCCGAATGCCGTCCGATATCCGCTCCAGGTCAGACGACAACTGTGATGGGCTGGCGTCCTGCTTCAACCGAGCCACCATCTGAACGGCTCGCATCGGACGTTTTACCGAGCGCGGTCGTTGTGATGCGTCGTCTATGTCGATGGGTTTCCAGACGTCGACGCCACGCGGATGATTGAAGCCTTGCGATGTGACGCCGATGACAGTCGTCGGAATGCGATCGAGTTGGATCGTCTTCCCGACAATGTTCGGGTCCGCAGCCAAACGGCTATGCCAGAACGAGTAACTGATCACTGCGACTGCCGGTGCAGCCGGCCCTTCTTCACTGTCACTCAGAAACCGTCCGAGCAGGGGGCGGTCACCCATGACACGAAAATAGGATGGAGTGACTCGCGCTACCTCCAACTGTTCCGGTTTCTCGATGCCGGTCCAATTTGCAGTAACGCGGTCGTAGGCCGCAATGTCCTCGAATACTTTGTTGAGTTCGCGGATCGAATAGTAATCAGGCCCCAGTCCGATCTCCACAGGCTGGCCACCCTGAATCATGTGTTGGTCTACCCAATGAATGCGATGGGCGTCGGGAAATGGTAGCGGGCGGATGAGAATCGAATTAACGATACTGAAGACGGTCGTGTTGGCGCAGATGCAGATCGCCAGGGTCAGTATCGCGGCAAGAGCCAGCGCCGGCTCACGCCGTAGTCCACGGATGGAGTACCGTACGTCCTGAATCAGGAATTCGAGAGTTCGGAGTCCTCGATGATCGCGACATTCTTCTTTGCGGCTCTCGATTCCGCTCATCATTCGCAAGGCCGTCAACCGGGCCTCGTCGGGCGTCTGCCCCTGATCGATGGATTGCTGGGTCTGGCGCTCCAGGTGGTAACGAAGCTCTTCATTGAGTTCGTCCTCCACCCGATTTCGGCGGAACAACGACCTCACGCGAAGTGGCAATGTGTAGAACCAACGATGAAATCGCATCAGTCAGACCTCCGCATGTTCACCGACATAAGTTGGATTCAGACCGCTCCCTCGGTTACCGATAGGATAATACCGCTCTCCCCTCGGTAAGCAAGAGAAACATACTTTTCTTCGAAATCGTACCGGTGGCCCGAGTTAGATGTGAGTTACCGTACAGTTCTTCGAGCGCTGAAAAAGGCAAGCGCGCTGAATAATGCGCCCAACGAACCAAGAAGGATCGTCAGCCAGTAGTTCGCTGGACCTCTGTCCATCCGTGCTTCGCTTGCGTTTTCGCGTTCGTAGAGCACGGCCACAGCCTGGCCGGTGCGATAGTAAGGTGGGCTCGAGCTAAAGGAATCGACGAACTTATGGGTTTGGCCGTATCGGTCGCTGAACTCCACAACAGCGGCGTACGTTGAAGGGCCGTCACTGGAGTGCCTCTCCTTGAGGTCGATCACGAGTCCCGAAGTGCGGTCCGCCTTTTGCAGAAACGCTTCAGTCCTTCCATAGAAATGATGACTCGCGATTAGAAACCCGATGCCGAGTGCCAGCAGCAAAGGTACGGAAACCCGTCGTTTCTTCTCGTATCTTTGGATCGCTACCGACACGCTAATAGGATCGGCCCAGGAAATCTGGCCTTTGGATTGATCCGTGAAAACCTTTGGCGGAAAGATCTGTCTTTTATGGTCCTGCCACTCGGCCATGGAAAGCGAACGGCGTCTCCACGCTTTCTTGATCTTCAAGCCGAGTCCACCCGTAACGACTGCAGCCAGGACCAGTGAAACAAACTCAACTTGAAACGTTGCCCAAAAGACAAGAACGGAAGCCAGTCCCATCGCTAGAAAAATGAGGCCCAAAAAGTAGGACAGCCTCGAGCGCAGCACCGCCGCCACCGGATCGTCGGGTCGTACCAGGACAGTCACCGTGTCTCCAAGGGCGTGAAGGGGAGCGGAGGAACCGATCGACCCTTCAATGTAATACTTGCGGCCATCCAATCCGACGTATTCAGCGACCGAGTAAAGGGTCGGGCTCAGGGGATTCTTACTTTTTCCAGTGGAAAAGCCGATCACCTGAGCGTGAACGGGTTGTGTTCCGCGTCGTGCCTGCAGTTCGGAAAACGTTATGATCGCCCCCACTGCAATAAAGGCCAAACCGACGAATAGAAAAGCGATTTCCACAGATCTCTCATCGGAATATTGCCCCGAGGACTTCAGTCCGACTAAAGTGGCGTCGTATTCGATACGGGCGAATTGCCCCTCGAGTCTATCTTTTTAAAGTGACAGACGGATCGATCCTTGCGGCTCGCCATGCTGGGACTCCACAGGCAATCGTTGAGACAACCACAAGCAGCGCAATTACGACAAGGTAAGTTAAAGGATCGAGCCGTGAAATACCGAATAACAGCGAGACCAGCGCCTGGCTGGCGATGAATGCGGCGGCCAGGCCGAGCGCGATGCCACATCCCGTAAGTGTCATTCCTTGACGCAAGATCAGCCGAAGAATATTTGCGCGCGACGCGCCTAAGGCGGATCGAACGCCAATCTCACGCATTCTTTCGGTGACGCTGCCGGAGAGCACACCATAGATCCCGATCGCCGCGAGAGCCAGCGCGACAAGCGCAAACACCTCGAACAGGACCAGCACGAAGCGCCGTTCAGACACCGATGCAGCAACCAAAGCGTCCATCATCTCGATCCGGATGATCGGCTGATCCTTGTCAAGCGACCAGATTGCGGTCTTCACCGCGGGCGCAAGCCCTTCCAGATCACTCTGTGACCGCAGGACAATCCAGCGCGTGCGATCGACAAGGAAGCGCAGTTGTTTATCGATAAGGTATACGCCGTTCGGCTCACTGAGCGCGAGTGAGCTTTGTTTGACGTCAGCGACGACGCCGACGATCGTGAACCACGGACTGTCGCTAGGTCCTATACGCAACCTCCGGCCGATCGCGTCCTCGGTTGGAAACGCGGCATGGGCAAGCGACTCGCTGATCATCGCTACCGGCAATGCATCCGCGACATCGTGTGAGTTCAGCGTCCGCCCATGGCGAAGTGAAATTCCCATCGTTTCGCTGTAGGCCGGGCTCACGGTGTAGCGGTGGGCCTCGATGCGTCGCTCATCAAGTACGCCTGGATTGGGCGCCTGCTTATTCGATTCGAAAAGCACACCGTAACGTCCTTCATCGCCGCCCAGCGGCAATTGGCTAGAAAAAGCTGCGGCCGTCACGCCTGGTAATCCGCGAAGGACCTCGAGTGTCTCCGCGTAAAACTGATGGGTGTTCGAGTCACTGGCATAGCGTGGGCCCGACACCTTGACTTGTATTGCCAACAGATGCGACGGGTTGAATCCCAGTGGAACCGCAAGCAAATGTTGCAGGCTGCGGAACAACAAGCCCGAACCCAGGAGCAGCACCAATGCGAAAGCGACTTCGATCGCAACCAACGTGCTCCGGGTCTTACGATGCCGGCCTACCGTATGACGCGAGCTTTGTTCGAGGCCTGGCTGCAGGTTACCTTGCGAAGCCTGGAGTGCCGGAATCAATCCGACCAGAAGGCCGATCAACGTGGTGATGCCAAAGGCAAACGCAAATACCGCAACATCCAGGCAAATCGCATCTGCCCGCGGAAGCCCGGCCGGACTAAGGGCCACCAGGGCGCGAATACCAAGTTCCGCGAGAAACAACCCGAACACGCCTCCGAGAATGGCCAGCAGCAGACTCTCCGTCAGCAACTGACGAATCAATCGCGATCTTTTGGCACCCAAAGCTGCACGCATAGCAAACTCACCCTGGCGTTGCGCGCCGCGTGCGAGCAGCAGATTTGTCACATTAACGCATGCGATACCAAGCAGCAGGACGACAGCACCGATAACTGCCAGGAGGGCAGGCTTGATCTCGCGGGTGACGTCATCCTGCAGAGACGTCACGGTTAAGCCCTGGCCGAGCCGTGACCACGGCACACGTGGAAACTCCTTAAGCGGATGATGCGCAATGTCGTCAAGGTCTCGACCGGCAACGATGTGTGCGACACCCGGGCGCAGCAGGCCGATCATCCGCAGGTGGTGTCCCCATTCCCTGCCTTGCGTTGGTAAAGACTTGTCGTACTGCAGCAACGACCAGACTTCCGCGGCCGGCTCCAGGACATTTTCGAAACCGCGAGGCATAACCCCGGCGAGTACGTAAGGTGCATTACCGAGAGTGATCGGTTGACCGACAGTTCTTCGATCACCACCGAATCGCCGCTGCCAGAGTCCATCGCTGATGATCACCACGTTGGGGCCTCCAGGTCTGTCGTCGGACGGGTCGAAGTCTTGTCCGACTGCCGGAGACACACCCAATACGTGGAAATAGCCGGCGCTGACCTGCTGGCCGATGAGTCTCTCCGGTTCTGCCCCGCCGCTGATCGTTGGTTCCCACCCTCTCATTACAGCGATCGCCTCGAAAGAGCGACTTCGCTCGATGAGCTCACGATAGGTACCAAACGTCACCGCCAGACGATTGCCGTCCGCCATACGGTCCCATACAGCCACGACGCGGCGGGCGTTCGGATAAGGCAGCAACTCGAAAAGAATAGGGTTCACAGCACTGAAGATCGTCGTGCTGGCGCCGACTCCGAGGGCCACGGTTAACACAGCAACTACAGTGAAACCTCGATTAGCGCGCAGTCGTCGCAGGGCTTGCCGCAAATCGGCGACCAGCGTTCCGAGCGCGTTCTCCCAACCGTATTCGCGCACTTGCTCCGCCACGACAGTCGCATTTCCGCATTCGAGGCGGGCAGCACGGCGAGCATCGTCGTAAGAGAGACCACGCGCCATGTGTTCGTCTGTCGCCTGCTCCAGGTAGTGACGCACCTCGTCGGCGATGTCGCGATCGGCCGCCGGCCGGTTCAACAGCACGCGCAGGCCGCGCGTTAAATGGCGCCTTATGGACATGTCAGGCTTCCGCTTTCAACAGTCGAGCGATAGCGCCGACCCGGCGATTCCACTGCATTGTCTCGGTCTCAAGCTGTTTCTTGCCGGCCCGAGTAAGCGTATAAAACTTCGCGCGGCGTGCATTGTCCGTATCGCGCCATTCGGAATCGACCGAACCGGCACGTTCCAACCGCTGTAATGCGGTAAGAAGCGAGCCGGGATTGACTTTGAAGACGCCACGGGAGATTTGCTCGACGCGGCGTGCAATGCCGAATCCATGCATAGGCTCGAGGCTCAGCGTCTTGAGGATCAGCATGTCGAGCGTCCCCTGAATGACGTCTGTGTTTTGATCGTCCATAGGTCAAAACCATAGTCACTCACATCTTGATTGTCAAGATGTGAAGGTCAACTGCAGTGACTTGGCACTGACGTTTTGGGCGTGGGTCCGCTATGCTTACCCGGTGAGCCAGACGATGACCGGACAATCGACGGATCGATCTTACCGAGCGCTTCTCGCCATTCCTTCAATGGTTCCACTTCTGTTGGGAATGCAGATCGCCCGCATCGCCCAGTCCATGGTGAGCGTGACTCTGGTGCTGTTTACGCTCAATGAATATCGCTCGGCAACGCTGGCCGGCTGGGTTACCTTTTGCGCGATCTTCCCTGGTCTGGTTGTCAGCCCGGTTGCGGGCGCTCTACTCGATCGACATGGACGACGACGGTTGGTGATTCTGGACTACCTGGCCGCATTGGCCGCACTGGCGTTGATCGGGATTCTCGCAATCGCGCAGGCTCTTCCTGCCTGGTTACTCGTAGTGATCGCCGCTATTTCATCGCTCACCGCTCCCCTTTCGGCGACGGGTTTGCGAAGTCTCTTCCCACTCATCGTTCCAAGCCATCTCTGGGAGCGAGTTAATGCAATCGACTCGACGGGTTATGTCATGGCTACCGTCGTCGGACCGCCACTGGCCGCCAGTATGGTCGCGGTCTGGGGTGGAGAAGTCGTATTCATTGTCATCGGACTCATCTTTGGTCTGGCCGCCATTCTGATCACTCGCGCTCCGGATCCACCGGGGCAAACCGGCACAAAACGCTCGCTGCTGGTCGAATCATGGGAAGGTCTCGTTTATACCTGGGGCAATCCGACGCTGAGGAGGCTGGGATTTTCGATCTCGGTTAATAATCTCGTCAATGGCATATTGACGATTGTTGTTCCACTAATCGTTCTCCAAAACCTTCGTCTCACTGAAACCGTCGTCGGGGTGGTATTCGCGATTCAAGGAGTGACGGGCATCGTGTCCGCCGTTGTTTTCGGCCGTATCGACAGCCGTAACCGCGAAAGAATGATGCTGGCATTACCCATGCTTGGGTCCGGCCTCGCCGTAGCAGGTTTGTTGCTGAGGATGGATCTTTACGTTCTATTGCTGGTCATGGCGGTGACCGGATTTCTCAATGGTCCGCTCGACATTGCGCTATTTACGCTGCGCCAGCGCCGCACGGATCCTTCCTGGACCGGACGCGCGTTCGCCGTCTCAATGTCATTCAATTACATTGGTATTCCCGTTGGCTCCGCGATCGGTGGAATGGTGGCAACGCGTTCGCTGGAATCGGCAGTTTCCGTCGGCGTGTTGACGTGTCTGGCATCGGCCGCGATCGCCGTTTGGATGATTCCCCCGCGTTAACTTTTGCTTTCGAAGATTTTGCACGGCCCTGCAACTTATTGCTCAAAAGCCGATGTTCCGCCAATACCGCGATAAATGTTCCATGATTTTACCGACTTGCTACCGTCCCCTCGACTAAATCTCAAGAAGCAAAGGATCTGCCGGAGGCAACCGTCATGCTCAGCGAGATCCAGGAAGTACGTGGTGTGCTTCAACAAGTCAGTGTGATTAAATGGCGCTATGGGAAGCTTGCGCCCTTGGGGAAAAGAGAATAGGTCGATGGGATCGATCTACGTCACCGTTGCCTTAAGAGCTGAGGGTCGGGCGGAACGGTATCAGGCTCAGTTTCTGGTCGATACCGGCGCAACAGATTCGCTCGCTCCGGCTGATGAGTTGCTCAAGATTGGGGTCAAGCCCGTTGGGAAAATGGCCTATGAGTTGGCGGATGGGTCGTTGGAAGAATATGAGTTTGGTCTCGTCGAGATTTCCTTCATGGGTGACATCACGGCTGGTCGCGTCATTTTCGGACCGAATGGCGTAGAGCCTCTGCTCGGCGTAACCGCACTCGAATCCGTCGGTATTACCGTCGACCCCACCAACCGAGTGCTGAAACGCCTGCCAGCAATTCCCTTGAAATGAATCCGCCCGACTTGCGGTTCGATCGTGGACTGTTGACTCGTTCTTGTTGATTCGTATTTTGCTTCCTGCAGCTTGTCCCCTAAAATTGCCTCAATGGTCCTAAAGGATCCTGTGAATGGCAACTTCCGTGCTTAACGTCCACGCCGACCCCATGGCACGATGCGAATCGGGCCGGCAGGGAAATCGCGGGTTATGACGTTCGACTCAGGCACATCAGTGTCGAACCTCGAAAGTGCATACAGAGAATGCTTGAAGCCTCAATGATCAGGTATGGAGCCGCGTTCATATTGAGTTTCGTTTTTGCCCTTTACTGGACGCCGCTGATGCGAAAGGCTGCGTTGCAGTTAGGCATCGTGGACCGTCCCGACGGCAAGCTGAAAAACCACCAGAACAGCGTCCCCTACTTCGGCGGAATCGCTGTATTTGTTGGGTTTTTGCTCACCGTCGGGGTTCTGACCGAATTCAACCAGGAAACTCTCGGCTTGCTCCTTTCCGGTTCCATCGCCCTCATGGTCGGCCTGATCGATGACTTCGGCGTCCTGACGCCGCGTCAAAAACTGCTGGGACAAACGCTGGCGGCTCTGGTTCTGGTGAAATCCGGAACGTTCATCAAATTGGCGTTTATCCCGGTCTACATTGCCATTCCTTTGACGGTCCTGTGGATTCTTGCCGTCACTAATGCATTGAATATCATCGACATACTTGATGGACTGGCGGCGGGCGTCGCTTCTGTCGCCGCCCTGGTACTTGCCGTCGCCAACTACATGGCCGGACGCGAATCGCAGGCATTTCTCGCGCTGGTTTTGGCGGGCGCCACGATAGGTTTTCTGCGGCACAACTTTCACCCCGCGAAGATCTACCTCGGCGATGCAGGCAGTCTGTTTATCGGGTTCATGCTGGCCGCTCTTTCCATGAACGCGGGCTATACGCGCACGAATCTTCTGGCGGTGATCAGCCCGATTCTCATTCTCGGAATCCCGCTGTTTGACCTTGCCCTGGTGATGTTCATCCGCTGGCGGAACGGAATCCCGATGATGAAAGGAAGTCCCGATCACTTCGCCCTGCGTCTGAGGCGTTGCCAACTGAGCGTGCGCGAAACGGCCATCACCGCGTACATCGTCGGCGCTCTGCTCGGTGGGGTTGCATTGCTGATGAGTCAGGTCCGGCTCGAATGGGCCATCGGAACCCTCGGTGGAACAGTGTCGGCCGCGTGCTTAACGGCGTACCTCTTGATGAAAGTGGACATGAAGGCATGAGTAAAGTCGTCGTCATTGGTGGCGGGCTCGCAGGACTGAGCGCCGGCTATCACCTCAGCGAGTACGAACCAACCGTCCTCGAACGCGATAACGGCCTCGGCGGCCTGTGTCGCTCGTTCACCCAGGACGGCTTTACCTTTGATTGCACCGGTCACCTCATCCATCTCAAAAACCAGTACACCAAAGATCTCATCGCCAATCTGTTGCCGCACGCGTTCAACTCACATGAACGGCTGGCGTCGATCTACTCGAAACAAACCGTAACGCCGTACCCATTTCAGGCAAATACGTATGGGCTCCCTCCTGAAGTGGTGAAGGAGTGCCTGGTCGGTTTTGTCGAGACGATGCAAGCGAATCCGTCGTCCCCAACGAATTTCCATGACTGGACGCTTCAGACGTTTGGCTCGGGAATCGCGAAGCACTTCATGCTTCCCTACAACGAAAAGTTCTGGAAACAGGATCTGCGCAATATCACCTGCGATTGGGTGAGCTGGTCGATTCCAAAACCAAAGCTTGAAGAAGTCGTCAACGGTGCGCTGGGGCTGACCAACAAAGGGATGGGATATAACCCGAGGTTCATCTACCCCATCAGCGGAGGCATTGAATGTTTGCCGCTCGCGTTTACCACGCCGCTACGAAAGATTCATCTCAATGAGCAGGTCAAGTCGATCGATACGAAGAGAAAAGTCGTTCGTACGGCAGGCGGGCGGGAAGAAACCTACGACTACCTAATCACCACGATGCCTCTGCCCCTGAGTTATGGCGTCCTCAAGACAGCACCGGATGATCTACGTGCGGCGGCAGCTGGACTTGAGGCAATCTCAGTTCTGAACATCAACATCGGAGTCGAGCGCCCGGACATCAGCGATCAGCATTGGGTCTACTTTCCCGAGGGAGAGTTCGTCTTTTCCCGTATCGGATTTCCGACAAATTTCTCGAAATCAGTGGCTCCCGAAGGGACCAGTTCGATCTACATCGAGATCACGCATCACCCAAATAAGAGACCGCATCTCGAGGAGGTATACGAGCAATCGATTTACGGCCTTCAGAAGTGCGGCATCCTTCGGCAGTCAGACCGAATTCTCACGCGCAACGTCATCGACATCAAGTACGCTTATGTCGTCTTTAACGAGCACCGAAACCGCTATCTTAAGAACCTGACGGCCTATCTGGAATCGCAGGATATTTACACCGCCGGCCGCTACGGCGATTGGGACTACTACTCCATGGAAGACTCCATTCTCAGCGGAAAGCGGGCGGCGGAAGCGATCACGGCGAAGATCAAGGCGTCATGCGTATCGGTGTCGCTTACCTAGGACGACGAGGTCCAGGCGGTCCGATCAGTTTTCAACTCGCCCAACATCTTTCGAAAAAAGCCGACATCTTCTGTGTGATTTCGGAGAACGCCGACGGACTCCGCGAATGGAACGACTCCGGCCTGGCCCTCATTACAACACCGACGTTTCGATCAAAGGCGGAAGCTTTCGCGACCTATGTCGGTTCGGCGAAAGCGCAGCAGCTTGCCAGGGCCATACGTGAGCGAAACCCGGATGTCATGCTTTATCCGATGGTGCACCCGTGGACGCCCCGTCTTCAGCATTTACTCGCGCCAATACCTGATGTTGTTGTCGTTCACGATCCGATACCACATCCCGGATTCATCCATTCTCTAAGCAGCCTGTGGGAACGGCGTTCCGCCCGCAATGCCACTCGCTGCGTCGTGCTCGGGCGAATTTTCGTCGAGGAGTTGGTTAAACAGGGAGTTCGATCGGACAGAATCGATGTAATACCGCACGGAATACTCGATCAGTACGTCGATTCCCAAAAAGTCGGCCAGAATACCGGGCCGACGACGATTTTGTTTTTTGGCCGGATAACCGAATACAAGGGGTTGAATGTTCTGCTTGATGCCTTCCGGCGCCTCGTGACCATCCGCCCGGACGTGCAACTTCAGATTGTTGGCGATGGAAGTCTTCGGCCATATCAATACGGTCTGGAGAACACTCCGAACTTAATCATCGTTAACCGATGGATTGACGATTCGGAAATCGCGACATACTTCAACCGAGCGTCGATTCTCGTCGTGCCATATACCAGCGCATCGCAGTCCGGCGTCATCGCAACGGCAGCCGCATTCTCGATGCCCGTCGTCGCCACTCGGGTCGGCGCACTGCCGGAACAGATCGAAGATCGCCAGACCGGCCTTCTCATCGAACCTGGATCGGCCGATCAACTCTTCGCCGCGATGAACTCCCTTCTCGACGAACCGGAGTTTGCTCGAAGCCTCGGACACAACCTCCAGAAACGCACGAGTAAAACCGCGAACTGGGACGATATCGCCACCATGTTCAAAGAGACGTGCCGTAAGGCGGTCACATCGGGCTAAAGGGGTTTGCGGTTATCACGAGCGGGAAATGGCGAACTATATCCACATGGTATACTCTAATGGTATGAAAGCAACTACCATCAAGTTGGACGGCCCAATACTGGAGGAATTGATGGCATTCAAGCGGCCGGATCAAAATCTGACCGCTCTGGTCCGCGAACTGCTGAAAGCCGAGATCCATAGGTCGAAAATGGCACGAGCAGCCGAGGAGTACATGGCGTTTCTGCTTGAGAATACGGAAGAGTCCATGGAACTCGACGCCTGGACTTCCGCTCCTCTGGATCGTGA
>Ga0137427_10000385_pt1 | contig 23511 bp, 20 predicted proteins | sample EasRivERMZT700_2_FD_102309 | JGI IMG/M metagenome (GOLD analysis project Ga0137427, IMG submission 102309) | Soil microbial communities from meander-bound floodplain in the East River, Colorado, USA - East River MetaG ERMZT700_2 | ecosystem: Environmental > Terrestrial > Soil > Floodplain ...
GCTCGTCCTTCTGCTCGACGGCGCCCACGCGGGCCCCCGTCGCTTTCGCGATGCGGCCCTTGTCGGCTGGGGCTTCGGGTTCGGCCTCTTCCTCGTCGGCCATTATTGGATCGGCTATGCATTCCTCGTCGATGCCGAGACTCACGCATGGCTTATGCCATTCGCGATGGTGCTGCTGCCCGCGGGCCTCGCGCTGTTCTTCGCCGCGGCGGCTGCGCTCTGCATGGCCGCGTGGCGCCCGGGCATGCAGCGTGTGTTCGTGTTCGCTGTTGCCTTTTTCATCGCGGAATGGCTACGCGGTCACATCCTGACCGGCTTCCCGTGGAATCTTCCCGGCTACGGGTGGAGCTCGTCCACCGCAATATTGCAGAGCACGTCCGTGCTCGGTGTCTACGGACTTTCGCTGCTCACTCTCTTGTTCGGCGCATCGCTCGCACTGCTGGCCGGGCGCGGAAAACTCTTGCCGGCCGCACTTGCGGTTCTGTTCGTTGCGATATGGACCGCTGGCGAGATGCGGCTTTCTGCCGCGACCGATGCGACCGTGCCCGGCGTTCGCTTGCGCATCGTGCAGCCGAGCACGCCGCAGCCGGAGAAATACGCGCCCGAGAATCGCGTACGCAATTGGCGCCGGCTCATCGACCTGTCGTCGCTGCCCGCCGCCCAACAGCCCACCCACATCATCTGGCCCGAGGCTGCACCGCCCGTCTTATTGGAGCGAACACCGGAAGCGCTCGCGGACATCGCTGCTCTGACAGGCGACTCGCGCGTGCTGATGACGGGCCAGGTTCGCCTTGCTGAAGAAAACGGCAGCGTTCGCTCTTACAACTCATTCGCAATCTTCGGGGCTCACGGGGCGTTGCTCGGCACGTATGACAAATTCCATCTTGTCCCGTTCGGCGAATACGTTCCCGTCGGACCCATCCTCCGAACGCTCGGCATCACGGAAATTGCCGCCAGCACAGGCTTTTCGTCGGGACCGGGACCCCGCACCATGACGGTGCCCGGCGCTCCGCCTGTCGGTCCGCTGATCTGCTACGAGATCATCTTCCCGCGCGAAGTGACGGCCTCTCCGCGCCCGGCTTGGCTCGTCAATCTGACGGATGATTCGTGGTTCGGGCCCGATACGGGGCCGATGCAGCATCTCTTGATCGCCCGCGTGCGCGCGATCGAGGAAGGTCTGCCGATAGTGCGCGCTGCGAACAGCGGCATATCGGCGGTGATCGATGCACATGGTCGCGTGCGTGCAAGCCTCGCGCTGGGGTTGCGCGATATCGTCGACTCCGGCCTCCCGGTTGCTCTCTCGCCGCCGCTGTTCGTTCGTTACGGGAATGTAATCCTGCTGACATTTCTTTTGATGTGCGTTGTTGCCGCCCTTTGGCCTCAGCGCTCGTCCAAGGCTTGACGCAACGTGCGCGCGAGGCTTACTTCGCCCCATGGAAAATCGACGTATCACAGAAAGGTATCAGGGGCGGTGCCGAAGAAACAGGCGAACCCGGTAGATGCGCATGTCGGACATCGCGTCCGGTTGCGCCGTATGCTGATCGGTATGAGTCAAGAACGTTTGGGCGAGTTGTTAGGTCTCACTTTCCAGCAAGTCCAGAAATACGAAAAAGGGATCAATCGGATCGGGGCTGGCCGCCTGTTCGAGGTGGCCGGTATTCTCGGCGTCCCCATCAGCTTCTTCTATGAGGATGCTGATTCGAGGGGGGCGGCGAGGGGTTTCTCCGAGGCCGGCGAACCTCCGCCGGTGATGGAGTTCCTTGCGAGCGGTGAAGGCCTGCAACTGAGTCTCGCCTTCATGCGCATCAAGGACGTGAAAGTCCGCCGGCGCATTCTCGATCTCGTTCGCTCGCTCGCGAACGGGGCCGGGTCGGACGACGCGAAGGACTGATACGGTTCGGCCAGGTGCAATGAGGAGCGGCGCCCGCCAGGCGCCGCTCAGCGCGTCCGCGCGGCTTTTTCTTCGAGCCCCGATTGTCCCTCGCGCGCGGCCAGCGCGCGGTAGACGTCGTCGGGCTTGAGGCCGCTCGCGGCCCACAGCACCAGCAGGTGATAGAGGAGATCGGCGGATTCGGCCGTAAGCGCGGCGCGATCCTCGCCGGCCGCGGCGAGGCAGGTTTCGATCGCCTCCTCGCCGAGCTTCTTGGCGCATTTGATGCGGCCTTCGGCGAGAAGCTTCGCCGTGTAGGACACGCTCGGATCAGCGCCCTTGCGTGCTTCAATCGCCACGAACAATCGGTCGATGGGGTGGGTCGTCATGATTGCTGCCGCAAATGCTCCATTTACAGAATGCTGCCTTTTTCGCCGGCAATCCAGCGCTCGACCTTGGCGTCGAGAATCGAGAGCGGCATCGCGCCGTCCTTGAGGATCGCGTCGTGAAAGCGCTTGAGGTCGAATTTCTCGCCGAGCGCGCTTTTCGCCCGCTCCCTAAGATCCAGAATGCTGCGCTCGCCGATCTTGTAGGCCAGCGCCTGGCCGGGGATCGCGATGTAGCGGTCGACCTCTTCTTCGGCTTCACTCCGCGAAAGGGTTGTGTGGGTCATAAGAAATTCGATCGCAGTCTCGCGCGGCCAGTTCAGCCAATGCAGTCCGATGTCCACCACCAGCCGGCTCGCACGCCACGCGTCGAAACTCAGCGCCCCGAATTTCTGGTGGGGATCGCTGTACAGGCCGAACTCCGCGCCGAGGCTTTCGGCGTAGAGCGCCCAGCCTTCCGTGAAGGCGGTCTCGTGGCCGAAGCGGCGAAACCGCGGCAGCGCGGTGTTGGCGGCCGCGTATTGCGTCTGCAGATGATGGCCGGGCACGCCCTCGTGCAATTGCAGCACCTCGCTGGTGTAGGTCGGCCGCGAGGGGAGGTCGAACGAGTTGAGGAACACGATCCCGGGGCGCCGCCCGTCGCCCGAGCCTGGGGCGTATTCCGCGGCGGGGCGGTCGGGCGCCACGAACGGCTCGTGGAAGCGGAAGGTCAGTTGCGCTTTCGGCTGCGCGGAGAACGCTTTGTCGAGCTGTTCGAGCACGGCATCGCGAACGCGCGTGAACTCTGCCCGCATCGCCGCTTCGTCCTTGAACTTGAATCGCGCATCCGTCTTGAGGAAATCGCGATAGGCCTTGAGCGAGCCGGAGAAACCCGCGGCCTGTTTTGTCTTCTCCATCTCGCCGTCGATGCGCTTGAGTTCGGCAAGGCCGATGTCGAGGATCTCGTCCGGCGAGAGGTCGGTAGTCGTGTTGTTTCTGACCAGATAAAGATAGACGTCCTTGCCGCCGGGGATCGCCGCAAGGCCCGCGCCTTTTCGCGCGTTCTGCAGATACTCGGTCTTCAGAAATTCTCCCAAGCGCCGGTAAGCCGGGATCAGCTCGCCCATGACGGCCGCGCGATACGAACTCGCGATGCGGCTGCGCTCCGGCTCGGCAATGCCGTCCGGCATGGTCTTGAGCGGAAGCAGGAACATGCTCGCGTCCGGGTCGCCGCCTGCGATCATCTCGACTTGCGAGATCATGCGCTCGATCACCGAGCGGGGCTGCGTGACGCCCTGCTTGATGCCCTCGCGCATGTTCAGGACCGCCTGATCGAGCCAGCGCGTGAAGCCGAGCATCCGGCGGATGGCGCCGTCATAGTCGCGCGCGCGGCCCATCGGACTGTCGGACCGCTGCTTCATGTCCCGCGCAAAGGTGATCTGAGCGCCGTTGAATTGATTGAGCGGCAGCAATTGGAAGCGATCCGCGACGCCGGGCTTCAGCGCTTCCCCATCGTCCGACAGCGACCAGCCGAAAATATCGTAACTCAGCTGGTCCTGGCCCTTGAGGCTCGCGCGGTCGATCGCGGCGAGCTTCGCGCGCGTCTCCTCGTTGATCTTGCGCCGCGCCTCGATATAGGCGGGCAGGAGGTCGTCCTCGTAGCGCTCGAGATAGCGCTGATCGCTCAGTTCCATGGACGACGAGGAATCGAGCCGCGACTCGGAATTGCGGTAGTCCCTGAGCAGCCGCTCGAGCTGGGCGCCCGAATCGGCGCCGTATCCCACTGCCGGGAGGAACGCGAGGAACCCGGCGATGATGGCGTATCGGATTATCCGCATCGTCTCAGCATAGGGCTCCTTGACCTCCGCGCGGTGAAATTTTTGTCATGCCGGCTGGAAGCCCAGGCTGGCACTGATGGAATCGGGGCTGTTTCCGTCGCGCCGCAGGCTTTCCAGCGTCACCGAGCGGTCGCGCTTCGAGAACTTCTTCCCCGATGCGTCGAGGATCAGGCGGTGATGGGCATAAGCAGGCGGCTCATATCCGAGACATTCCTGCAGCAGCCGGTGGATATGCGTGGCGAGGAACAGGTCGTTGCCCCTCGTCACCAGCGTCACGCCCTGCAACGCATCGTCCACGACGACGGCCAGGTGATAGCTCGCTTGCAGCTCCTTGCGCGCGAGCACGACGTCGCCGAACAGGGCGGGGCGCGCCGTCTGCTCGCCGGTTTCGCCGGCCGGTCCCGCGCCCTGTTCCGCGAATGTCAGCGGCTGAGCGACCATCGTCACCGCTTTGTCCGCATCCAATCGCAGCGCGTAAGACTCGCCTCCCGCGATGCGCGCCGCTCGGGCCTCCGTCGACAGCCGCCGGCATGTCCCCGGGTAGAGCGGTCCATCCGGTCCATGGGGCGCCGTTGCCGCCCGCGCGATTTCCTCGGTGATCTCCTTGCGTGTGCAAAAACAGGGATAGAGCAGGCCGCGCTCATCGAGCGTCTTCAGCGCCGCCGCGTAGTCGGCGAAATGCTCGGACTGGCGGCGCACCGGTTCTTCGAACGAAAGCCCGAGCCAGCGGAGATCGTCCCTGATCGCCTGCTCGTATTCGGGGCGGCAGCGTGCGGTGTCGATATCCTCGATGCGCAACAGAAAGCGCCCCTGCTCCCGTTCCGCCGCGCGGTGCGCCGTCAGCGCCGCAAACGCGTGGCCCAGATGCAGAAATCCGGTTGGACTCGGGGCGAAGCGGGTGACAATCATGGTCCCGTCAATTCCGATCCACGAAAGGTTGCGTCATGTCTCTCGACGGTCCGCGCCTCAAGCCGGCGCGCGAGCCGGCTACCCATCTGGTCGTGCTCTGCCACGGCTACGGCTCCGACGGCAATGATCTGATCGGGCTGGCGCCGCATTGGCGCGGACTCCTCCCGGGCGCCGCTTTCGCTTCGCCCAATGCGCCGGAGCGCTGTCCCGGCTCTCCCAACGGGTATCAGTGGTTTCCGCTGGCGCGGAACGATCCGGGCGAGACGCTCAAAGGTATTGAAGCCGCGGCGCCCAGGCTCAACGCGTTCATCGACGCCGAGCTCGCCCGGCTTCAGTTGACCGGCGATCGGCTCGCGCTCGTCGGCTTCAGCCAGGGCACCATGATGTCGCTCCATGTCGGGTTGCGGCGCGACCCGCAACCGGCCGCCATCGTCGGGTTCTCGGGCCTGCTCGTTGGCGGTGAATTGCTGTCCCGTTTCGACAAGGCGCCGCCGGTGTTGCTCACCCACGGCGACGAAGACACCGTGATCCCGCCCCAGGCGCTGTTCATGTCGGCGAATGCGCTCGCGGCTCTCGGCGTGCCCGTGCAGTGGCACCTCTCGAACGGCCTCGGACACGGCATCGATCCGACGAGCCTCGCGCTTGCCGGACGGTTTCTCGCCGATGCGTTCTCCGGTCGCGCGCCGCGCACCGGACCTGTGCCTGCCGTCGCCGGCGGGTGACTCATTCCTTCCAGCGGGTGTGCTGGATGATCTGCGGGATGTCCGGCGGGCGGAACGAGTTGCCCCATTGCGAAATGTCCGGGGTGGTCGTGAGCTCGTATTTGCGCCCCAGCAGACTGAGGATGCTCTGATCGAAACGATGCTCGAAGAACTCCGGGTAGTCGGGAAGACCGCAGGTGTTCGGCGCTTCCGTCAGTATGCGGGGGTCTTGGGCGTGGCGCAGCCACTCCTCGAAGAAGGCGAGCGTGAAACTGGTTTTCTGACAGATGAAGTAACTGGCGAGAATGTGCGTCATGTCCGGATAGGGCGGCTGGTCCATCTCCATGTAGTGGAAGCAATCGCGTTTGATGAACTTCCTGTTCGTGAAGGAGGGATGAAGCGTGAAGAGGAGAACGGGCTTCGCTCTTTCCCGCAGGCACAGATCGATGACCGGTGCCACGGGGCCTACGAAGTGGCTGCCGCTGTCCGCGTACACCAGCACGTCCCCTTCGGACATCGCCTGCTGCAAGGCCGTCACGACAATGTAGGGTTTCCAAAGCCACCGGCCCGCGCCGACGCGCGCATTGAGCACCTGCTGATTGCGGGCGAGAAAGCTTGAATCCAGGTGCCGGCGGCCGAACTGTATCGCCCGCTCGAGGCCGCCGACCAGAAGCCCGGTTTTCGTATTGAGCTTTTGCGCTTGGTAGTAGCCGCCGTCGGCGTAGTTGATGAGGAGCGTTGCCATGCGGGCTCAACTCTAGCACCCGGCAGCGCGCGGTGCGGAGTGCCGAAGCGCGAGGCTTCCACAGCTGCGCAATGCCGAGCGCGCGGTTGGTTTGAGTCAGGCCTTCACGAGAGAAAAACGAAAATGCCTGGGACCCCGGTGATAGGGAACCGGCCGGCCGGTATCGTCGGGTTTGAGGGCCGACAGCCTCAACTGGCAGAACAAGCGCCCCTTGACTTGCCGGTGGGTGAGCAAGCCGACCAAGGGTGCCGCCTCGCGGTCCACCGCCAGCCGAACGCCGCGTGTTCCGTCGGACAGCTCAGCCCAGCCTTCGGTAAGACCCAATCCGCATAGGAGGAACGAGACCGGTGCGCCGTGCTCGATCGTCTTGCCGTGCAGCGCGAATCGCTCCGCAGTAAGTCCGCCATTGTGCGTCGTCAGAGTCAGCTGGCGTGCGTCGAACGCGTCGGGCAGCAGCGTGATGTGACCGAGCCTCAGCAAGCCTCTGGGCCAATCCTTCCAATGGAAGGTGAGGTCGAAGTCGAGCCTCGGCGCGTCGGCATGGAACCGCAGCACCTTTTCGATCGGGCCAAGCGGCGTGGCGATCCTGCCATGGACCACCGTATTGCCAAGCGCATCGCGGTCGCTCCGGGTTTCCGCCCATTCGAGATCGGTGATCCTCGGCTCGCCCGGCTGCTCCAGCACGCTGTGGCCGGCATAGCGGTCCGCCTGGAGCGCGATGTCGTCCAAATGCCCACGCGGCAGGCGGCCGATGCAGGGTATGTCCTCGCCGAAAGCGAGCCACTTGAGCGCAAGTCCGCGCCGCCGGTCGAGCCTTGCCGACAACCCATCGGTCGCGATGCCGACGAAACGCTCGCTGATCAGGGGCCCGCGTATCGTGTCGTCATGGCCGGTTCGTTGGCGCAGCGTATTGCGGACGGAACCGAGCGGCGGACTACTCGGGGACATCGAGCAGTCTCGTGCAATCCTGTGCACTGCAGCCGAGTGTCTTGAGCGCGTCTTCGGCCTGCTGGCGCGACAACGTCACACGGCCATTCCACTGCGGCGCGTTCTCCATGAACGGCACGCCCTTACCCTTCACGGTGTGTGCAAGAACGACCGCGGGCTTGCCGACGACTTCAAACGCCTCCTCGAACGCGGAGACAAGGGTGTCGAGATCGTGACCGTCAACCTCGATCACGTGCCAGCCATAGGCGCGGAACTCCGCATCCAGCGGCCTGAGGCCCATGATGTTCGCGTTCGAGTCGTCGGATTGCAGTCTGTTGCCGTCGACGATGGCGAGGAGGTTGTCGACGCGATAGTGCGACGCGGCCATTGTGGCTTCCCACATCTCGGCGTCTTGCAATTCGACATCGCCCAGCATCGCATAGACGCGCGCCGGGCTCCCCTTGAGCTTCAGTCCTGTCGCAATGTCGACCGCAACGGACAGGCCCTGGCTCGGCGAAGCCGCGCGGGTCTCGATCCAGGGCAGGCTTGCGAAGTGACCGCGCAGCGTGAGCGCATCATCGGCGGTGCAGAATCCAAAATGCGCACCGGCGGCGTAGAGCGCGGGCGCGGTATGTCCTTCGGAGAGCACAAAGCGGTCACGGTCGGGATCGGCGAGCCGTCCGGGCCAGATGTTCATCTCGGCGCCGTAGAGCGCGCCAAGCACATCGGCGGCCGATAACGCATCGGCGGGATGGCCCGAGCCCGCGCGATGGATTGCTGCGATCGAGATCGTGCGGATGGCATGGGCCGCCGCGGCCAGCCGCTCGATCAGCTTGGGATCGTGCGTGCTGCGAACCGAACGAAGGGAAAGAGCTGACTTCATGAGCGTGAACCTTGCTATGCCGCCAATCGGCCGTGGGCGCGGGAGAGGAGGTCGGCGTAGTGGAGAATTTCGGCGTTGGGCGCCTGCGCCTTTGCGATCTTCGAGATTTCACCGCCGAAGGCGCGCGACATCACGACGATGAGGCCTGGGTTCGCGCCCGCCAACGCCTCGGGCGCGGAGAGCTTCATCCCGTGACGCTCGTCGAAATGCAGATTGAGGTGCGTGTCGACCAGAAGCGCGAGAGATTTCGGATCAAATCCGCCATGGAGCACGAGGGCATCGAACAGGCGTCCTGCGCCCCACAATGCGACACGCCTGTGCGACAGCGAGGCGAGTTCGGCAGCAACCTTGGTCAGCGCGGCGAGATTACGCGCGCGGTTGGCGATGTAGCCGGTGACGAGCTGGAGCCCGTGATCGGCTTCGCGCGGAGCACGCGCGATCGGGCGCGCGGCAACGGGGCGCTTGCGCGCGGCGAACAGCAGGTTCTCGCGGTCGGACGGATCGGGTCCGTCGATGATTTCGAAGCCGTTGGCGTGGAGCAGGCGCGCGAGTGTGCCCGCCGAAAAGTGAAACAGGTGCTCGTCGATAAACCATTCCTCGAGAATGTCGTCGGCCGCGATAACCGCGATGTTGGGCGCATCGACCAGCAGGAGGCCACCGGTCCTCAGCGTGCGCCAGTGCTCCGCCAGCACCTCGTTCGGGCTCCTTAAGTGTTGGACCATATGGCAGGAGTGGATGATGTCGAATGTCTCGTCGGCAAAGCTCGTGTCTTCGATTCGCGCGCGCAGGCTTTCGACAAGCTCGATGTCGCTGCAGGATACGGCGACGCGCTCGTCGGGTTCGACGCATGTCAATTGTGCGCGCGGCGCCTCGGCGAGAAGCGCGCGAGCAAACGATCCGCGATTGGAACCGACATCGAGCACGCTGAGAGGCTGGCCGAAATCGGCCCGGGTGCGCAGAATCGCAAGACCGGCCTCGATACGAAAACCCTTGCCGTAACGGACATTGCTCCAATCGGCGCTCGACGATACGGCTGCCGCAGGAAGCGGCGCGTGACCGAAGCGCGGAAGGCTCTGCATGAGCCCGCAATGATCGCAGAGATGGACAGTCAGGCCGCGGCCGCTGCCCGGCAACTGATAGACCGGCTCGAGCGCAGGTGCACGGCAAAGATCGCAGAGGTCGGTCATCGAAGCGGCCCCGAGGACACGCGACAGCGCATGCCGTTGCAGGCGCCAACCTTCTTCGCTCACGGTTAATTTTCGGCTTACGGCGCCGGTATTTTGCCGCTTATTCCGCCTGCCCGCCGTAGCCCAGACGCTTCATCATCGGCGTCGCCAGCAGCGCGAACTGCGCCGCCTGCTCGGGGGCAGGCTTTATATCGGGGTGGCTGGAATTGTGCGGCCGTGCAAATGCCGAACAAAGCGCATCGCGATACGGAATGCCGAGGAATCCCAGCAGCGAGGTGACCGTGGATGGTTGCGCACGCAGGTCTTCGAACCGGACGAACAGCCTGCGGTGTTCGGGAACGTCCTTCAGATCGCGCAGGACGACGCGGTTGAGTTCGCTCCAATGCCAGACGATGCGCTGGAACCGGTTGAAGCGGGCGAATTCCTTTGCCCAAGGCTCGCCGCTTTTTGGCTGCTGCCACCAATATTTCCTTTCGGGCGGCGGCGGATCGGCAGTGCGGCCCAAGAGATAGTCCGCGAGGATCCCGGTCGAACGGTCGCCGTAGCATTCCTCGCCAGGCTCGTGGAAATACGCGCGCGCGACCTTCCTGCCGTCGCGGACCACATGGATGAACCGCGCATCGGGGAACAGCTCCGCGAGCTCGGGAATCAGCCACGACAGCGTATTCGACGAATCCCCCCACAATCGCGTCCGGGCGGACCGCAGAGCTGCACCGTGCGCTGCCGCAAGTGTCGCCTTGGCCGCGCGTTCGTCCGCCAGTCCCTGATACCGGCGCACGGCCAGGGGCCGAATGTGCTCGGCCATGTAGTCGTGCTCGATGGTGACGCCCTCGGCGGTCGCCAACGCCTTCGCCATCCTCGCCGCGCCCGAGTGCCCCGCAGAGACGATGAAGAACGGCGTTGAGACGACGGTTGTGGGCGCAGACGCTCCCATTCGCACTCCCCGTTAACGCCGTCTTAGCCACACGGCGTTTAAGAAGCGTTAAGTGGCGGGGGTATGCGTGCCGTTCAAATTCATCGCTGAAGCATCGGGCAATCACGGTCAGGGTGGCACTGGTCGCGCGACGTCGGAGTCGGCACGATGAACCAGCCCTCGGCCCCGCGCGTCGTCGCCATCGTACAAGCCCGTATGGGCTCGACGCGGCTTCCGGGGAAGGTGTTGAAGCCGGTCGCCGGCAAACCGCTTCTTTGGCACGTGCTTCACCGCCTGACGCGCTGCCGCGCGCTGGATTGGGTCGTAGTTGCCACCTCGGACAATCCGCGTGACGACGCCATCGAAAGTTTCTGCCGCAGCGAGAAGATCGACGTGGTGCGCGGCCCGGAAGACAATGTTCTCGCCCGCTTCAAGCTGGCGGCGGAGCAGACCGAAGCCGATATCATCGTTCGCGTGTCCGCCGATGCACCCTTCATCGATCCGCAATACGTCGATCATCTGGTGAAAGCGCTCATCGCCGCGGATGGCGACAATGTCGTCGTGGAACCACCGTGCGCGCATGAAGGCGTCGATGTGTTTTCCCGTCGCGCGTTCGATCGTCTCGTGACCGAAGTGGCGGCCGATCCGGTCGCGCGCGAGCATGTCTCGGGATACTTCAAGGCGCACCCGGAGTTCGTGCGCATCGTCCACGCAGAGCCAAATCCGCGCCTCGCCCATCGCGGCGCCCGCTTGACCGTCGATACGCCCGACGACCTCGCTTTCGCCGAAGCGATTCACGAGCGGCTGAAAGCGAAGGCCGGCGAAGCCTCGCTCGCCGACCTGCTGCTCCTGCTCGAGCGCGAACCGCGCTGGCAGGCGATGAACGTTCATGTGCGCCAGACATCGCCCGACAGTGGCGGCGGTCTCGCCATCATCCGTTGCGACGGCGGGTTCACCTATGGCTACGGCCATGTGAAGCGAAGCCTGACGCTCGCCCGCGCGCTCCGCGACCGTCAGGGCTTCGGCGTCGTCTTCGCGCTGAACGGCGACGCCGACGCGGCCAAGGCGGTTCATGATTCGGGTTTCGAGACCTATTTGCTGCCGGCCCTCGGCAAAGGCAACGCGCTGGCCTCGCTGGTCGCGTCCAAGCGCCCCGACATCGTGATCTGCGATGCCCGTGAGAACCTGGCGCGCGACGACCTCGTGCGCCTGGCGGCGAAGATTCCGGTTGTTGCCGTCATTGACGACAGCTCGGACCGCCGCTTGTCGGCGACGCACGCCTATTTCCCGCCCGTGCCTCAAGTCGAGAATCTCTCCTGGAAGGGCACGAAGACCCAGGTGCGTGTCGGCTGGGAGTGGGCGCTTCTCGGATTCGATCCGTCATCGGTTACCCCCAACCGCGTGTCGCTCGATGCGGTGCGCGCCCGGATGGTCATCAGCATGGGCGGCAGCGATCCCTTGGACCTCACGCGGCTCGCGGCCTGCGGGCTCGCCAAGATCACCGCTCCGTTCGGCGCCCGCTTTGTCATCGGGCCGGGTTTTCGCAATCCTTCGCGCCTCGCGCGCGAGATCGAATCGATGCAGCCGAATTTCGAGACGGTGCAGGGCGTGTCCGATCTCGGAAGCGAATTTGCGGCCGCCGATTTTGCGCTCGTCTCTTTCGGCGTGACGGCCTATGAGCTTGGTGCGCTCGGCGTACCGGCGCTTTATCTCGCGCTCACCGACGACCAGCTGCTTTCGGCCTCGAGCTTCGAACGGGCGGGAATGGGCACCAGGCTGGGCCTGGGGCGCATCTTGCGGGCCGAGGATATCGCGCGCGCCGCCTGGCGGCTGATCTCCGATCCGGACCGCCGCCGCGACATGCGTGCCGCGAGCCTCAATACGATCGACGGCAAGGCCGGCGAGCGCATCGCCCGGGATCTTGCCGAGGCCGTGGCGACCGCTCGGGCGGACCGCAGTGCGTCAGCGAAGGGCTGAGCTGCTTCGCTGTTCCGGCGAAGGCATCCAACCCGGCCGCTTCAGTTCAGCTTAGCCACACCCTGCCGAACTTGAACGCCCGGCAGGACAAACCGTGCTTGGCTTGGCTCGGTTAGCAACCGCGTTTCTAGACAAGGTGCGCACTCACGACTAGGCTTGCTTCATGAATGTGAAACATCGAAAAATCGAGGTCGAGGCAAAGACAGCCGATGCGCTGGAAGCGCAAGCGGCTGCACGGGGGGTCAGTGTTTCCGAGCTCTTGGCCGATTTCGTCGTTGCCGACCGGTTGCCGCCGGACTTCGAAGCGATGCAGGCGGCGGGGCGCGGCCCCTGGGCGCCCGAAATCCTTGCCGAGGATGCGCGTCGGCTGGCCGCGTTTCAGGACACGCGCCGAGGGGTGCCCTGGCAAGAAATCAAAGCCTGGATGCAAAGCTGGGGGACACCAAATGAGCTCCCCCCGCCCAAACCGCGCAAGTTGTGAAACTGATTGTTTCCCGCGAAGCTGCGGCCGATGTGGAGAGGCTGCATGATTTTCTTCGTGAGCAAAACCCAATCGCAGCGCAGCGCGCGGTCGTCTTGCTGACCGAGGCAGTGGATTCTCTAGAATCGTTGCCTGATCGTGGCCGCCCATCCGGCGTCCCCGCAGTGCGAGAACTGATCGTGCCGTTCGGACGATCGGCTTATGTCATTCGCTATGTGCATCTCGTTGACGAAGACTCTGTCATTGTTCTGCGGATATGGCACGGACGAGAGCGGCGCTAAAGGTGGTTTGCATGCGTCGCCCTTCCTCCCGCGGGAGGGAAGGGCGACGCATCTGATCGGCACTCGCTACTCTCTGCTTCTCGGCAGCGAGCGGTTCAATTGCTGCAGCGAAGCCGCCGTCTGGGCCGAGCGCAGCATCTGCACGAACTCGTTGCGATAGCCGAATTCGTCGTCGCCACGCGCGGCTTGCGCGATGGCGATGGCGCGGTCGTAGTCGAACGACTTGATGTAGGGATCGTGGCGCAGCAGCTGAGCCGAACCCGCGACCGCGGCGGCAAACCGGTAATCGATCGGCAACCGCCCAAAGTCCGACACCACATCGGCATTGCCCACCGGCCGCGTGATCAGCTTCGACTCGTCCTCGTTCGGGAGCTTGTAGCGGATCTTCACGAACGCGATCTCCGATTGCGCCGACCTGTCGTCGGCCGCTGGCGCGCGGTAGCGCAGCGGATCGGACATCTGCGCCCGCGAGCCCGCCGGCGTGATCTCGTACAGCGCCGTCACAGTGTGGCCCGCGCCCACATCGCCCGCGTCCACCTTGTCATTGTTGAAGTCGGTCTGGTTCAGCATCCGCGTCTCGTAGCCGATCAGGCGGTACTCGGCGACGCGGTTGGGATTGAACTCGACCTGCACTTTCACGTCCTTCGCGATCGTGAACAGCGTTGAGGACATCTCGTCCACGAGCACCTTGCGCGCCTCGTTCGCCGTGTCGATATAGGCCGCCGTGCCGTTGCCCGCTTGCGACAGTTTCTGCATCAAGAGATCGTTGTAGTTGCCGCCGCCGTAACCGAGCACGCTCAGGAACACGCCACTCGTCCGTTCGCGCGCGACAAATGCTTCGAGCGCATTCGGATCGGTGATGCCGACATTGAAATCGCCGTCGGTCGCGAGGATCACGCGGTTCACGCCGTTCCGGTCGAAATTCAGCTTCGCGAGATCGTAAGCCTGACGGATGCCTTCGCCGCCCGCGGTCGAGCCGCCGGCCTGCAGCCGGTCGAGCGAGGCGAGGATGCGGTCCTTGTCCCATCCGGGCGTCGGCTCGAGCACCGTCCCCGCCGAGCCCGCATAGACGACAATCGACACGCGATCCTCGGGCTTCAGCTGCTCGACCAGCATCTGGAACGAGCGCTTTACCAGCGGCAGCTTGTTCGGTTCGTTCATCGAGCCCGATGTGTCGATCAGGAACACGAGGTTCGCCTTCGGCCGTTCGCTACGCGGGATGTCGTAGCCCTTGATCCCGACGTGAAGGATCTGCGTGTCCGGATTCCACGGCGAGGGATACACAACCACGCTTGGCGCGAACGGCGCGTCGCGGTCGCGCGGCATCATGTACGCGTAATCGAAATAGTTGACCATCTCTTCCACGCGCACCGCATCGACAGGCGGCAGCACGTTCTGGTTCAGATAGCGCCGCACATTGGCGTAGGAGGCTGTGTCGACATCGAGCGAGAAGGTCGAGACCGGCTCGTTGGCGACCAGTTTCACCGCGTTCGGCCGCGCACCGGGATAACGCTCAGTGTTCTGCGGGAACGCGTTGGGCGCAAACGCGGGCGCTGCCGGCGCGACGCCATATCTGTACGACTCCTGAGCCTGCGATTGCGCGAGTCGTGACGCCGCCATCGGTGCTGGCGCAGCCGGCGGCGCGGCGCCAGCTTGCGGAAGGGTTCTGAACAAATCCGACGCCGTAAGAGCTCCGGTCTGCGCAAAGTCCTGCGGACTAAGATTCGTCACCGGCACACCCACGGATTGTGTACCGCGGATCAAACTCCCGGTGATGAGGACCGTTTCGTCGATCTCCTGCCCGACTTTCGCCGCAGGCGCTGGAGCGGCCACCGGTGGTGCAGGCGGAAGCGGTGTGACCGCGGCACCGGCAGGTGGGTTCTCTTCACGCCTCGGCGCCGCGCCAGGCGCGTTTGTCGCCGGTTGGCCAGCACGGCCCGCGCGTTCCCCATCTGCCAGTTGCGATGTCTCGCGCTCGTTCCGGCGGTCGCGCGGCTGAGCGTCGACCCGCGGGCCGTATTGCTGCGCCTCCTGTTGAACAGGACGCACTTCATCCACCGAAGGCGCGGGCACGGCTGGACGCGCGGGCATTGCGTAATTCACCGGGGGCGCGGGGCGCAAACTTCCTTCGACTGCTGTCGAAGCGAGAACCACGGCGACCGTCGGGTCGCTTACGATTTCGTTGGCGCGGTCAATGATGACGACGCCGAGCAGCACGGTTGCCGCCGCACCGCCGGCCCAGGCGAACTGCCGGCCCCACGAGGCCGAGTTGAGGAACCAGCTTTGCCTGGCGGAGCGCCGCGGCGCTTGGCGCGCAACGTCCGCTGCCGCCACGAGATCCATGGGCGCTGCTTCCCGGCGTATGGCGATTTCGTCCAGGAACCCCTGCGCGGCTTCGAGCTCGTACACTTCATCCGGCGCGCCCGTGAGCGATGCTGCAAAACGCTCCGCATCCTCAGGCTCGAGCGCGCCGTCGAGATAGGCGGCAAGCCGTTCGGTGGCATCACCCCCCGGCGACGTCGAGCTTTGCGCGCGCGTGATCGCCGAATGCAGCGCGGCGCGCTCAATCGGCGTTGCGTTGTCGCTGTCCGTCTCGGAGAGCAGGCGTTCGAAGATGTTTTCGAGTTTGTTGGTCATGGCGGTTCTCCTTCTCGTCACTAGACGGACGCACGCCAGGTTTTGATCTTGGAATCGGCGGAGACGATCTCGCGCAGACGCAGCAGCACGCGCTGCTTCAGTTTGTAGATGTCTTCCACCGGCCTCTGCATGAGCCGCGCGATCTCGCGCGCGGGCGGCGTCACGCTGCCGCCGAGCGCGATGGTGAGATACAGCTGCTCGGCGGGAGCAAGCGTGTTCATCGCTTCGGTCAGCGCGGCGATCGCGTTCGTCAACCGGCCATCCTCGTCGGCGTGAATGAGGCTGTCTTCGGGCGATAGCTGTTGATCGTTGGGGATGTCATCCAGAAGGTCCGCGGACACGCATTTCGGCAGCGGCCGCCGCCGTCCGACGACGCTGCGCACGAAATCGATCAGCAGGTGATCGACCGTGCGCAGGACGAACCCCGCGAAACTGCCGTTGCCGCCATAGGCTTTTATGCGCCGATAGTCGCCATCGATCAGGGCAACGCAGATGTCCTGATAGGCATCGCCCCGCGCATCTTCGCTTACGCCGGGAAGCCGTTTGCGGATGAGTCGTGCGATGTCGGCTTCGAACAGCCGCTCGAACGCGTGCCACGCCTGTTTCTGGTCGGACTGCAAGAGGCGCAGCATCCGTTCGGCCAGCACGTCGCGCACCGTCAGCGCGACGAACGTCTCGAGCGATCCGCGGCCGGCATAGGCGCCAAGACGGGCGAAGCGGTTGGCCGTCAGCGCCGCCATGACCTCGCCGAAGGCGTGTCGCGTGTCGCTCTCGTCTCCGGTCAGCAGCCGGCACGCGCTCCAGACGGTCTCCGAGATGTCCTTGACGAAGCGCGCGGCCTCCGTCCGATCGCCCGAGTGAACCGCACGCAGACGAGCAAGATCGCTCGCGTGTTTCGCCGCTGCGTCTCGGGGCGGCCCGCCGGATCGGCGTTGGCTCGTGCTGCGGTGGTTGATGCTGTTCAGATGCGGGGCGGGGAAAGAACGCTGCTCGGCAGCTTCCGGTTCAGCGGAAGCCGCTTGAAGTGCTGGTCCCATGTCATGCCATCCACGGTGATGCCCTCGCCCGTTCCATTAGACGGACAAATGCGCATTTTTGACGGCGGAAATCGCGTCACCCTTAACCGCGGCGGCGGCACGCGACGGCCCCCTCGGAATGATCCGGCGTTTCAGTGTCTTTAGCGGACTGCAGGGCGATGCCTATGGTAAATTCCGGTCATCGATTCGACGGCATGTGGTTCGAGCCATGCGGTCGGCGGTAGGTGTCCTGATTTGTCGAATTAGGACACCACCCGGTCGGCCCGCGCATGGACAGCCTCGCGGCAAGAGCCTATTTTTTGTCGTCGATTCAAAGTTTTGGTCCGCGTCGCTATGAACCTTGCCGGCCCACAATCGCGCCCAACGAAGGGGTGGCGTCAACGACCCGCCGTCCTGTGCATCCTGGACGGCTGGGGATGGCGTCCGGAGGTTCGGGATAACGCCATCTTGGCGGCCAAGACCCCCAATTTCGACCGCATGGTGCGGGACTGTCCCCATGCGCTTCTCGCCACCTCCGGGCGGGCGGTCGGACTTCCCGACGGCCAGATGGGGAATTCCGAGGTGGGCCACACCAATATCGGCGCCGGCCGTCTTGTGATGCAGGACCTCCCCCGTATCGATGAGGCGATCGAAACCGGGGACCTCGCCGGCAGGCCGGCGCTTCGCGCGCTGATCGCCGACGCCAAACGCGCCGGTGGAGCGGTCCACCTGATGGGCCTGCTGTCGCCGGGCGGGGTTCACTCGCACCAGAACCACGTTGCCGCTCTTGCCGGCATCCTCGACGCGGCCGGTCTCGATGTGCGCGTCCACGCCTTCCTTGACGGCCGCGACACACCGCCGCAGAGCGCGCTTGGTTTCGTCGCGGACTTCGAGCGCAGGGTCGCCGGGCTTGGACGAGTGCAGATCGCCACCGTGTCGGGCCGTTACTATGCGATGGATCGCGACAAGCGCTGGGAACGGGTGGCGAAAGCTTACGCCACGATCGTCGAAGCCGAAGGCGTGCGCTTCACGGACGCGAAATCGGCGATCACGAAATCTTATCAAGACGGCGTTACAGATGAATTCGTGGTGCCTTGTGTGATTGGCGCCTATGCCGGCATGCGCGATGGGGATGCCCTGCTGTTCGCAAACTTTCGTCCCGATCGGGCGCGCGAAATTTCGACCGCGCTGCTCGACCCCAAATTCGACGGCTTCGCCCGCCCTCGCGTGCCGCAATTCTCGGGCGCGGCCGGGATGACGGAATATTCCGGCGCGCTGAAGACCTTCATGACGGCGCTGTTTCCGCCGGAGGAAGTCGCGGGGACACTCGGCGAATTGTTTGCCGAGCGCGGACTGAAGCAATTGCGCATCGCCGAAACCGAGAAATATCCCCATGTGACCTTCTTCATGAACGGCGGTCGCGAAACGCAATTCCCCGGCGAAGACCGTATCCTCGTTCCAAGTCCCAAGGTGGCGACCTACGATTTGAAGCCCGACATGTCGGCTATCGAGATGACGGACAAGCTCGTGGAAGCCGTCCGCTCCGGCACCTACGATCTCATCATCGTCAACTACGCCAACGCCGATATGGTCGGGCACACCGGCGTGATGAAAGCGGCCATCGAAGCGGTGGAAGCGGTAGACGCATGCCTCGGCCGTCTGCGCGACGCCGTCGAGAGCGTGGGCGGGCTGCTCATCGTCACCGCCGACCACGGCAATATCGAATTGATGCGCGATCAGGAGACCGGCGAGCCGCACACCGCGCACACCCTCCTCGACGTGCCGATCATCGCCGTGAACGCCGATAGCCATATGCGCCTTCAGAACGGCAGGCTCGCCGACGTGACCCCGACCCTGCTTGATCTGCTCGGCATGGAGAAACCGCCGCAAATGACGGGGCACTCGCTGGTCGAACCGCAATACGGACTCCAGAAGGCGGGGACCGGATCGTGAGGCTGAAGACCATCGCAATTCCCGCGCTCTGCGTTCTGGCGTCCGCCGCCTATGCGGCGAGCGAGAGCGGCACGCTCGCGGACCGCTATCAGCGGGCGTTGCGCGAGCTCGAAGCCAACCGCTTCAGCGAGAGCCAAACGCGAGCTGAGCGCGATCGCTTGGCCGGTGAGGCGCGAAGTCTCCAAGCCCGCCTCATCGCCAATGCGAGCAAAGTGCAAGAGCTCGAAACGGCCTATGCCTCGACGCAGGACGATCTCGCACGCCTCGGTGAAAAAGAGCGCGCGCTGCTCGCCGACCTCGATCGCGATCGCGATCGCGTCGCGCACCTGCTTGCGGTGTTGCAGCGGCTCTATGCCGACCGTCCGCCGGCGCTCGCGCTCAGGCCGGACGATTCGCTTGCCGCCGCGCGCGGAACGATGCAGCTTGGCGTCATGCTGCCGCCCGTCTACGAACAGGTGGCTGAGCTCGACCGGAGCCTGAAGGCGCTCTCTGCGACACAATTGGCCCTGCGGACGAGAGCGAGCGATGCCCAGCGCGAGGCAGCCCAATTAACCACCTTGCGTGCAGAATTGGATCAACTGCTGCAATTGCGCAACAGCGAGACGGCCGCCGCCGAGGTCAAACTGTCCGAAGTCCAAACCGTCACGCAAACGGTGGCGCGGCAGACCCAATCCCTCAAAAGCCTCATGGACCGGATCGCGACCCTTCGCGCCGACACCGGCGCGAGCCAGGGAATGACCGTGGTGGGCGCGCGAAACTCGAATGCCAGAACCCTGCAGCGAGCCTCGCTCCGCGTCCCCGTCGTGGGCTCGGCCGAGCCCGGTGACCCCGCTGGTCCGGGCCGCACCCCGGGCGTCGGTGGGCCGCAAGGCCTATGGTTTTCGGCCAGTGGCTTAGCCCAAGCTGTAGCGCCGGGGGATAGCGAAGTCGTGTTTGCGGGCTCTTACCAAAATTTGGGACTAGTCTTGATATTGGAAATGCTTGGCGGCTACCATTTGACCCTGGCGGGACTAGGCCGGATCGATGTCCGTATTGGCGATCTCGTGTTGGCCGGGGAGCCCGTGGGGGTTCTACCAAATGGTAACGCGGCCCGGCTTTACATGGAGCTGAGACGTAACGGTGAGACTGTCGATCCGGCGCCGTGGATGAGCGCCGAACTTAGAAAGGCAAACGGAACATGAAAAAGTTCGCATTCGCCGGAGTGGGCGTAGCGGTTGGATTTGTCAGTGCAGTGGCTCTGTTTCCGGCGGCGCATGGTGCGCCCAGCGTTTTGTCCGCGTATCGCGAACTCGATCTGTTCGGTGATGCCTTCGAACGCGTGCGTGCAAACTATGTGCGCGAAGTCGAAGATTCCGAGCTCATCAACTCCGCCATCAACGGCATGGTGTCCTCGCTCGATCCGCATTCGAGCTACATGGACCCCAAGGAATTCTCCGACATGCAGGTGCAGACGCGCGGAGAGTTCGGCGGTCTCGGGCTTGAAGTCACGCAGGAGGACGGCCTGGTGAAGGTCGTCACCCCGATCGACGAAACGCCTGCCTCGCGCGCCGGTCTCAAGACGGGCGATTTCATCTCCGCGATCGACACCATCAGCATCCAGGGCATGCCGCTCAACGAAGCGGTGTCGAGAATGCGCGGCCCCGAGAACTCCAAGGTCACGCTCACGATCCTGCGCGCCGGCGAGAAGCGTCCGCTCGAAGTCACGCTCACGCGTGCGGTCATCCGGGTCGAAAGCGTCAAGTTCGAACGCAAGGGCGACATCGGCTACATCCGCATCAGCTCGTTCAGCGAGAAGACGGATGCCGGCGTGAAGCGCGCCATCGCCGAGCTCAAGAAGACGATCGGCCCGGGATTGATCCGCGGCTATGTCATCGACCTGCGCAACGATCCGGGCGGATTGCTCGATCAGGCGATCGCCGTCACCGATAACTTCATCGCCACCGGTGAGGTTGTTTCGACCCGCGGCCGTCGCGCCGACGACACCCAGCGCTACAACGCGCGCGGCGGCGACATCGCCGACGGCAAGCCGATTGTCGTGCTGATCAATGAAGGTTCGGCATCGGCGTCGGAAATCGTGGCCGGCGCCCTGCAGGACCACAAGCGGGCGACCATCGTCGGCGTGACCTCGTTCGGCAAGGGATCGGTGCAGACCATCATCCCGCTGGGCGGACAGCGCGGCGGTGCGCTGCGTCTGACGACGGCGAAATACTACACCCCGTCGGGCCGCTCCATTCAGGCCACCGGCATCACGCCCGATATCGCGGTGTCGAACCTGACGGAGAAGGCGCAGGCCGAGTCCGATCAGTTCACGTCGCGCAGTGAAGCGACGCTGGCTGGCCATCTCGACGCCGAAGGCGCCCAGCGCAACACCAAGATGCCGACGATCCGTCCGGAAGAGGGCAAGAAGTACGACGATTTCCAGCTCTCCTATGCGCTCGATCGTCTCGACGGAAAGATCGTGTCGGCCGGCACGCAACGCCAAGCCGCCGCTCCCGCTCCGGATGCGCCCGCAGCGCGCTGATCGGGTCTAAAATTCCGGCATGCCTTACCCCCGGACCTCGCGGTCCGGGGGTACGTTTTTTCTGCGTTGCCCCGTAAGGTGAAGCTGGAGGCACGCGGCTCCCCTTTCCTTGCGCCCGAGGCGCGTGCTTCACTCGCGCGATGACCCGACCGGCAGTCAACCCCGCCGATCTTCCCTACCGGCCCTGCGTCGGCCTCATGGTGCTCAACCGCGAAGGCAGGATCTTCGTCGGCAACCGCATCGATCAGACCATCGAGAGCTGGCAGATGCCGCAGGGTGGGATCGATGAGGGCGAAGAGCCCTGGGACACCGCGTTGCGCGAGCTCAAGGAGGAGATCGGCACGAACAAGGTCGTGCTTCTGCGCGAGCATCCCGACTGGCTGCTCTACGATCTCCCGCCGCATCTCGTCGGGGTGGCTTGGGAGGGCAAGTACAGGGGGCAGAAGCTGAAATGGTTCGCGGTTCGGTTTGTCGGCGCCGATGCGGGCATCGATCTGAAGACCGAACACCAGGAATTCTCGGACTGGAAGTGGGTCGATATCCATGAGCTGCTGGAGCTCGTCGTGCCGTTCAAGCGCGAAACCTACGCCAAAGTGATCGACGCGTTTGCGGGGCTCGCGAAGCCCGGCTGATCTCACCTTGCGCGCGGGCGGAGGGCAGGCTTACCTGAGGCTGGCCGCCGGGCGGATCCTACGGGCGAGGCCGGGCAGGGAAGGTCCATGAAGATCATCGTCCTGGTCATCCGCATGTTCCTCTTCGACGGCGTCGAAGAAGAAGCGACCTTCATCTACGCCACGATGGACGAGTGCATGAGTGAGAAGACGAAGAAGGAAGGCGAACTGCTCGGCTTCCCGATCGAACGAGTCGAAGCCGCATGCGAGCTGCAGGACCCCGGTCAGCCCGTCGGTCTTCCGACGCCGGCATTTGACCCCGATCGACCGCGATAAGGTCTCGGAGCACCCTCCGACCATTGCCGGCTCGCCTGCCTGCAATGGTTAACAGTGAGAGATGCGCGGAAAAAGTAAGGTCCAAATTAACCGCGGGGAAAACTCTCCACCCTAGATTGCCCGGTGAATTTCCGGGCCTCCAGGATGCTTGGCCGTCAACCATTTGCTGCGTACAGGAGCTCGCTGATCTCGCGATATTCCGAGACGCTTGGCGAATTGATGCTGCGCCGGCACACGGAACTCGCGATGCGGGCGGCAAAGATCGAGGCCGAGCTCGCCAACGGCGCCAAGTCCGCTTTTCTCGCGACGATGAGCCACGAGTTTCGTACGCCCCTCAACGCCATCATCGGCTTCTCGGATCTCATCGCGAACCTCAGGGTCGAATCCGGTTCGATCGAGAAGGGCATCGACTATGCTTCAGACATTTCGAAAGCGGGGAGACATCTCCTCAAAGTCGTGTCGGACGTTCTGGACATTTCCAAGATTGAAAGCGGCACCTTCTCGCTCAATGTTGAAACCCAGCCCGTCGGTGAGATCATTGAATCCAGCGCGGCGCTGCTCGAAAACACCATCGCCGCGAGACACCAGCATCTCGAACTCCGCCTTGACCCCGACCTGCCGTCGGTTCCGGTCGATGCGCGCCGTCTCAAGCAGATCCTGATCAATCTCATTTCGAATGCGAACAAATTCACACCGGACCATGGCCATATTCTCCTGGTCGCCCGCCGTAGCGCCGATGGAGGCGTAACCATCGCCGTCTTGGATACGGGGGTCGGCATGACGCCCGAGCAGACAAAGATTGCGCTGACGCCCTTCGGGCAGGTCCAATCGCATTTTACGCGGACGCAGGAAGGCACCGGCCTGGGGCTGACCATCGCGCGCGGCCTTGCCCAGCAGCATGGCGGCGACCTCCATCTGGAGAGCGAACCCGGAATCGGCACGGCGGCTGTTCTGACGCTTCCAGCTCTGCGGCCCGAGAAGGCCACGCAACCGATTGCTTTTCTTGCCGGAGGCGGTGCGACGCCGGCCGCGCAGAAACGCCGGGCTACCTAGGGGGAAAACCGTGGCTCAGATCGCTGAAAAACGTCCGCCGCAGGCGGCCCCGCCGCCCACGGCCCGGGCGGTGCCTGCGGCAATGCCGGTCCGTATCGGCCACGTCGTGGCCGTGTCGGGACCTCACGCCGTGGCGTTTCTCGAACGTGCATCCGAGGTCGCGTCCCGGGACAAGGATCCGCGCATCCAGATCGGCGCCATCGTAAAGATCACCACGCCGGCTGCGTCGGTGGTGGGTCAGGTTTCCGCGGTCAGCGCGCCGATGCCGGACCTCGACGGCAAGAAGGAAGAGATCGGCCTGATCGAA
>Ga0137427_10000387_pt1 | contig 23463 bp, 20 predicted proteins | sample EasRivERMZT700_2_FD_102309 | JGI IMG/M metagenome (GOLD analysis project Ga0137427, IMG submission 102309) | Soil microbial communities from meander-bound floodplain in the East River, Colorado, USA - East River MetaG ERMZT700_2 | ecosystem: Environmental > Terrestrial > Soil > Floodplain ...
CACCAGCGGCCACAGCATCGGCATGAACACCTTCGGAGCGTCGGCTCCTCTCAAAGAACTGCAGCGGAAATTCGGTTTTACTCCGGACTCTATTGTCGCCGCGGCCAGGCAACAGGTCGCCGGAGTGAGATAAGCGGTGCGTATCGTGATTGGGTCGGACCATGCGGGTGTTGCTCTAAAAGAGGACATTGCCGCACATATACGCCGCCTCGGCCATCAGGTTGTGGATGTCGTCACACACGGCACAGAGGCTGTGGATTACCCCGATTATGCCGAGGCTGTCAGCACAGTTCTCATCGACGGCACCGCTGACCGCGGCGTGCTGATCTGCGGCAGCGGCGTCGGCGCGTCTGTGGCCGCCAACAAACTGCCGGGCATTCGTGCGGGTCTCTGTCACGATACGTATTCTGCTCATCAGGGAGTCGAGCACGACAATATGAACGTTCTCGTGCTCGGTGGACGTGTGATTGGTCCCGCGCTGGCGCATGAACTTGTCACCGCTTACCTCGCAGCCGAATTTACGGGCGAGGAACGCCACAGGCGGCGGCTGCAGAAGGTTGCGGCTCTTGAACACCGAAGGAATGAACGCAAGTTCGAGTAGCAGACGGCGGGCAGCGGGACATCGGGACTGGAGATTACGCGGACCAGGGCCTTGCTCTTGCACATATTCGTCGGGAAGACGTGCAGAACGAGGTGACGCACGCGCGAGCCCCAACCCGATCTCGTTGTGGCGCGGGACACCAGGCCGTAATGATTGTGAACCTCTCGACGGTATGGAAACGTAATTTAAGGCATTAGAGACATGGAAGACATTGAACGTCAAATGGGCTCGCAATCCAGCACAGCTGGACACACGATTCTCGTGGTGGATGACTCCGACGACCTGCGTGAACTCTACGAGACCTTACTTAGATACGAGGGCTATGAGGTCAAGACTGCGTCGAGTGCCGAGGAGGCGCTCAGAATCTTACGCGCCTGGCGGCCCGGTCTCGTCATTACCGACGTCTTCATGCCAGGCATCGGCGGGCTTGAACTCATCACATGCCTGCGGAGCGACTTCGCACCGCCGATTCCGCCGATCATTGTGTTTTCGGGTGTATCTGAAGCGAAGGATGAGGCTCTCAAGCGGGGCGCGGCGCGCTTCGAGACCAAGCCCGTTGGCCCAGAGGAACTCCTTCGCATCGTTGAAGACGCGTTTATTCCTGAAAGAGCCTGGGTCCGCCCACCCAACGCGGTGAGCGAGCGTCGCATCGCGACGCGAGCCATGGGTGAGGCGACGCTCGCTAAGTTCATAATCGAGACGCCTGGCTTCTTCGACAAACTTAGCATCGACACGCGGACCATGGCGCGGTTCTTTGGTCAGTTTTCGGTGCTAATATTCCTCCTTCGGAAAGGCACTCTCAGGCTGGTGGCGTCGAGCAACCCTGCATTCCCGCTTGATGCCGACGCAACGGTGATCCTACCGCTCGTAAACGATGTCGTGGAAAGCGAGGGAAAGCTCGTCATCACGGGGGGCGTATCGCGCTCCTTTCTGCATGAACAGACCTTGTGCGATCTTCGCTTTCTGGTCGCGGTCCCGTACTCGCTGGATCGGGCCGTCGTAGGCGCGCTCTGCCTCGTCGACCGAATGCAGCACGATTTCAGCACTGCGGCGATTGGCATTCTTGAGTACATGGCGAGACGCGGCGCAGCCGTGGTGAGGGGCTACGCCAAGGCTTTTGACGATTCAGGACTCCTCGATCCTGGCTTTTTCGGTGTTGTACTTCATGCTTCAGTCATCTCGGCTCTGGACGCGGGGCACGTATTAGGTTTTACGATGTTAGAGGTCACCGAAGTGCCTCGCGACTGCTCGCTGCGCGAATTGATGACGAATTTGCCGGCGTCGAGCATGATGATTGGCATGCTTGATCAACAGCACGTGGCCGCTTTCGCTGTCGCAGAGTCGATCGGGTTGGTGAAAGAGCGGCTTGCTCTCACACGCTGCTTGCTTGAATCCCGCCTCACGGTGAACCACACCGTTGAGCTGACGTACGAGGATCCGGTCCCTCGATTCGAACTGGATGTATTCGTGGCGCGTAGCCGGGAGTTGCTTGCACGGGCCTACGCTGAAAAGCGCAGTTTTTTGGCGATTGACGCTCGACGGCGCGAATGATCCACAGAAGGGTTATCGGCTTTTAGTGGTTTTTGCGTCGGTCGACAGCCGACGGGAAGTGCTCAGGTGCCACCTTGATGTATAACCGCTAGCGTTGAGCGGAAATCCGAGGCGAGCCACATCGAAGTAAAGGCCGTCCGACGCTGTTCCGGACACCAAACTCGATTAACGCGCTGCCGAATACGACGTCGTTTGTGTAGAACAGCAGCGGGCCGCGGATGTAAACGGATGGTGCGGATATTTCGATGAATGTGTTCGCTTTGACGGTGGAGTAATTCATAAAACCAGAGGCGGTCAACGTCGGTAGCCTGGCGCGGAATATTTTCCAAGTGTCGGTCCGTTCTTTTCCACCGCCATTCCTCGGAGAGCGACCACCATATTCCCCGGGCACATTCTTCAGCCGCTCTCGCAACAATACCGGCTTGGCCAAGGATTTCTACGGATTGATGGAGGGATGTCCTCTTTATAAATTTGAAACGTGATTTGAACGGCCGCATTGCTCCGCGCGATTGCGGCCGTCTCACCGTAGAAGCCGGAAAAGCACTCATGTACACAAGAACCAGTTTCTTGTCGTCGTTGTTGCTGTTAATCGAAGGTCCGGATTATGCAGGCAGTCGCTTGCTTGTGGCGGCGCGGCTGCATTTATCGAATAGGGAACAAATGCGGATCAAGTTTCAGACGCTCTGGGTTCCGTTACTCTTGATTGTGTATTTCGGCCTCGGCGCAGAGTTGATGTTTGCAGTCGGTGCAGAGGCGGAGCCTCTTTCATTGATCGTCCCGCAAGCTGCCGAAAATGTTGGGTCTCCGGCGATCGGGAACGAACAGGAACAGGGTCTGTCGCAGAAGGCCGTCGAAATCGTGCGTGTCTTCGGCTTCCCGATCACGAATTCAATGGCCGCCAGCTGGATCGTCGCTCTCGGTTTGATCATCTTTGCTCAGACCGCCACTCGCAAAATGAAGCAAGTTCCCGACGGAGCACAGAATTTTCTCGAGTGGATCATCGAAAGTCTCTACAACTTTCTCGAGGGACTTCTTGGCCGTCGCCTGGCCGATCGGACATTTTGGTTCTTTGCGACCATATTCATCTTTATTCTCTCTGCAAATTGGCTGAGCCTCATTCCAGGGGTCGGCACGATTGGACGCGGGCACGCTACCGATCACGGCTTCAAGATCGATCAACCGTTGTTGCGTGGCGCCAATGCGGATGTCAACATGACACTGGCAATGGCCCTGGTGTTCTTCGGTTGTTGGATCTTCTGGGCTCTTCGTGAAAATGGTCCGGGTGGATTTGTTAAGGAACTGTTTGCTCCCAAAGGCGAGAGCTCAGGACCGCTGAAGGTAGTTCTGGTCCTCGTGTTCTTCGCATCCGGGTTATTGGAAATCGTTTCGATTTTGTTCCGACCGGTCTCGTTGAGCTTTCGTCTCTACGGCAACATGTTTGCCGGCGAGAAGATGCTGGAAACCATGGCCAAGCTGGTTCCTTCCTTCAGCTGGTTGCTACCAATTCCCTTTTACTTTATGGAGCTGCTGGTCGGTGTGGTTCAGGCTCTGGTCTTTATGTTGTTGACCGCAGTCTTTACGTTGCTGATTTGCCCATCCGCGGAAGAGGGATCAACAACGGCGCCGCATTGAAACAATGACACAGAAAGGAAACACAATTGTTTACTCATTTACACGTAGGTATGGCCGCTTTCGGAGCTGCGATAGCCGTAGGCATGATCGGCGCAAGAGCTGCGGAAGTGGTCGGCCGCAATCCCGGGTCGTCTACCAAAGTTCTAGTCCAGTCCATCCTGGCCATTGCTTTTGCCGAGGCGATCGTCTTCTACACCTTGTTCCTCGTCAGGTAGGACCGGTTTATGAATGCACTTGTCCTGATGGCGCAAGCGGAGAGTAGCGGGCAGATCGAGCAGATTGCCAGGACCTTCGGTGTCGATTGGCCCCATTTGATAGCTCAGATGATCAGCTTCGGCATCGTCTGTTTTCTTCTTTACCGGTTTGCCTATGGACCTGTCCTTCGAACATTGGCAGATCGGCGTCGACTGATCGCCGAGAGTCTCGCGAATGTGGACAAGGTGAAAGCGGAGTTGGCGCGAACGGAGACGCAGCGTCACGAAGTAATGGCGCAAGCGAACGCTAAGGCGACGCAATTCATCGAGGAAGCCCGCGCTGCGGCTGACGTCCTGCTGAAACAGGAAACCAAGAAGGCCATGGCTACCGCTGAAGAGATCATAGTCAAGGCACATCAGGCCGCGGCGCAGGACCACGCTCGTATGCTCGCCGAACTCAAGCAAGAGGTCGGCCGGCTGGTTGTACAGACCACCAGCGCTGTCACCGGGAAAATCCTGACGACGGAGGATCAGCGGCGCTTGGCCGAGGAAACCGCACAGCAATTGGCCGCATGATCACGGATAGAACGCCGAAATGAAAACGATCAAGCAACTCGAAAGTGAAGCGAAACACCTGCACCGGTTGTGCCTCGTCGATGGATCTCTGGATGAGGATCGCGTTCGCCAAGTTGTTCGGCGAGTCCTCGAATCCAGGCAGCGCGGGAGTTTCGCGCTTCTGTCGCACTTTCGGCGCCTGGTGAAACTCGATTGTGCCCGGCACACTGCGACAGTCGAAAGCGCCACACCACTGCCGGCAGATTTGCAAACGAAGGTGTCGTCGGATCTCGAGCGGGTATATGGTCCGAAGCTAAGCATCTCGTTCGCGGATAACCCGGCGCTAGTCGGCGGCATGCGCATCAAAATCGGCAGTGATGTTTATGACAACAGCGTCAAGGCCAGGTTGGCCGCTCTTGAAAGACGCTTTGAATCTTAGCAGTTGATAGATAAGGGAAACGCAGATGCCTAACCTTTTGACGGAAATTGAAGCTGCAATTGCCGGAGCCAGAGCAACGACAGGGAAGCAAAATGAGGGCATCATCCGCGAGATCGCTGACGGCGTCGCTCGAATCGAAGGCCTCTCCGACGCGATGCTCAACGAGATGATCGATCTCGGCCACGGCATCACGGGCCTTGCGCTGAACCTCGATCAGAATGAAGTCGGAGTCGTGATTTTAGGCGACTACACGGAGCTCGGAGAAGGGGACGAGGTCCGCGCTACAGGCAAGCTGCTCCAGGTACCCGTCGGCAAAGGCCTCCTCGGGCGTGTGGTGAATACGTTGGGCCACCCCCTGGATGGCAAAGGGCCCATCAACAGTGACGTCGCATATCCCGTCGAGAAACGCGCGCCGGGCGTTATTCAACGACGTCCGGTCGGACAGCCGGTCCAAACGGGCATCATGCCGATCGACGCGATGATTCCGATTGGCCGCGGCCAGCGCGAATTGATCATCGGTGATCGTTCGACGGGCAAGACGACGATTTGCATCGACACCATCATCAACCAGGCTCGTCTGAACAAAGCGGCTGAGGGCGCTGGCGATAAGGACTATCGGCCGTTGTATTGCATTTACGTTGCAATCGGCCAGAAGCAATCCAGTATTGCCCGGATCATCAATGTGCTTGAAGAGGCCGGCGCGATGTCTTACAGCATCATCGTTGATTCCCCGGCTTCCGATTCGGCCACCAATCAGTATTTGGCGCCGTTCGCGGGAATGGCTATGGGCGAGTGGTTTATGGATAACGGCATGGACGCATTGATTGTTTTTGACGATCTGTCGAAGCATGCGGTGGCTTATCGCCAGGTCTCTTTGGTGCTGAAGCGACCGTCTGGCCGTGAAGCTTATCCAGGCGACGTGTTCTACCTTCACAGCCGGCTGCTCGAAAGGGCGGCTCGGGTCGGCGAGAAGTATGGCAACGGTTCCCTGACAGCATTACCCATCATTGAGACGCAGGCAGGAGATGTCTCTGCTTACATTCCCACCAACGTCATCTCGATTACGGATGGGCAAATCTATTTAGAGACCGACCTGTTCTATCAGGGGATCCGCCCTGCGATTTCGGTCGGCTTGTCGGTGTCGCGCGTGGGTTCTGCAGCGCAAATCAAAGCGATGAAGCAAGTTGCAGGGCAGCTCAAAGGCGATCTTGCTCAATTTCGGGAATTGGCTGCCTTCACGCAGTTCGGTTCAGAACTGGATACCAAGACGCGCGCCCAGATTGACCGCGGCAAGCGCATTATCGAAATCTTCAAGCAGCCCCAATACAATCCGATTGCCGTTGAAGTTCAGGTAGCGGTGATCTGGGCGGTCCAGAACGGATACATGGATGCCGTGCCGGTGGATCGTATCAAACAGTACCAAGCCAAGTGGACGGACTTTCTAACCACGCTTAACGCCGATCTGCTTCAGAAAATCGCACACGAAAAGGCGCTCACTCCCGCCGTAACCGAGGAATTGAAGGCTGCGGCCGACACTTTCCAAAAGACATGGCAGTGACTGCGGCATCTCAATTTCGGGATATCGATTATGCATAGCACCCGGGACATCCGCCACCGTATCCGATCTGTTGAAAATACCGCACGGATTACCAAAGCAATGCAAATGGTGGCGGCATCCAAGATGCGCAAGGCGCAGGAGGCTGCGGTTGCGGGACGGCCTTTTGTAGACATGTTGTATCGCATGCAGCGCGAAACAACGATGCGGATGGCGGACCTCCACCATCCCTTGCTCGAAGCGCGCGAGATCCACAAAAGCGCGGCTATTCTGATCGGGGCCGATCGAGGCTTATGCGGAGCTCTCAACAGCAACGTGTTTCGTCTTGCACTCCAGTTTGATCCGAAGTCCACGCTTTTCATCACGGCCGGCCGTAAGGCCGCGCAGTTCGTGGCTGCGACGCGCCGGACCCTTGCTGCCGAGTTTCAATACGGCGAAACGCCACGATTCGATGAAGCGAGAGCAATTGCTTATTTTGCCCGCGATCTCTTTCTGAAGAAGGAGGTTGACGAAGTGCGCGTCGTGACGACACGGTTCGTCAATACGGTGACGCAGCAGCCAGTCTGTCTCGAGTTCTTGCCTGTTGGCGAGATCAAAGCATTGGAGATCCCAGGAGCGCAGCCTGCAGAACGACTGACCGGCGCCGAAGGGGACTGCCTTTTTGAACCTGATCCGAAGGCAATCCTGAGCTACCTCTTGTCGCACTATCTCAACATTTTCATTCACCAGGCATTGCTGAATGCGAAAGCGAGCGAACAAAGCGCCCGCATGGTATCAATGAAAAACGCCACGGATAATGCCAACGCTCTGATTAAAGACCTGACGCTCGAATATAACAACCTGCGCCAGGGCAGCATCACGACGCAGTTGTTGGAGATCGCCGGTGGTCAGGCCGGCTGATCGGACATCTGATTACGCAATTGGTTGAACGAGGTCTTCACATGAGCACAGGCAAAATTGTTCAAATTGTCGGTCCGGTTGTGGACGTGGAATTCCCAGACGCACTGCCTGGAATCTACAACGCCTTGACCGTTGAATACAAGGTTCAGGATCAGCCCGTGAACCTGACGCTCGAAGTGCAACAGCATCTTGGGGACAAATTGGTCCGGGCGATCTCCATGTCCGGCACGGAGGGTCTCAAACGTGGCTTTGACGTGGTGGATAGCGGTGGCCCAATACGCATGCCCGTCGGGGACGGTGTCATGGGGCGGATGTTTAATGTTACAGGAGATCCAGTAGACGAGCGCGGCCCGGTTCAAGCGGAGAAGTATTATCCGATCCACCGGCATCCACCGACGCTGGTTGAGCAATCCACATCGCCGCAGATTCTTCCTACGGGCATCAAAGTCATCGACTTGATTTGCCCGTTCCTCAAGGGCGGCAAGGTGGGCGCCTTCGGCGGCGCCGGAGTCGGCAAGACGGTCGTCATAATGGAGCTTATTAATAATGTTGCCAAGCTTCATGGCGGGGTGTCGGTCTTTGCAGGTGTTGGAGAGCGCACACGCGAAGGAAACGATCTCTACAACGAGATGTCTGAAGCTGGAGTCATCAATCAGAAAGACTTGAGGGCTTCCAAAATCGCTCTAGTCTACGGCCAGATGGACGAGCCGCCTGGCGCACGCCTGCGCGTTGCTCTATCAGGTCTCGCCATCACCGAATATTTTCGCGATGAGAAGAATCAGGATGTATTGCTCTTCATCGACAACATCTTTCGGTTTTCTCAAGCGGGCTCAGAGGTCTCGTCTTTGCTCGGACGTACCGCGAGCGCCGTTGGCTATCAGCCGACGCTTGCCGCGGAAATGGGCGCGTTGCAGGAGCGTATCACCTCGACAAAAAAAGGGTCGATCACTTCCTTTCAAGCGGTGTATGTGCCGGCCGACGACTTGACCGATCCTGCGCCGGCCACGACCTTCGCACACCTGGATGCGACGATCGTTTTGGATCGGTCGATTGCTGAACTCGGGATCTATCCAGCCGTCGATCCTTTGGCCTCAACCTCGCGTGCGCTTGCGCCGGAAACCGTCGGGCAAGAGCACTACGACGTTGCTCGTGGAGTGCAGAGGGTGCTTCAACGTTACAAAGATCTGCAGGACATCATTGCCATTCTTGGCATGGATGAGCTGCCGGCGGAAGATAAGGTGATGGTATTTCGGGCGCGGAAGATTCAGCGTTTCTTGAGCCAGCCGTTTAGCGTCGCGCAAGTGTTCACAGGCCGCGAAGGTAAGCAGGTGCCTGTGGAAGGTACCGTGAAAGGATTCAAGGAGATTCTCGAGGGAAAGCACGACGATATTACCGAAGCCAACTTCTATATGAAGGGCGGCATTGAGGAAGTCAAGCCATGACCAACACCATGAAATTGCGAATCGTCACGCCGGAGTCCACATTCTACGAGGATGATGTCGACATGGTTACGCTTCAGGGAGTGGACGGTGAGATGGGCCTTCTTCCTCAGCACATCCGAATGATGACCCAAATGGTGCCTGGAGAGCTGGTGGTGCGCAAAGATGGCCGCGATCAGTTTTTGGCAGTGGGAGAGGGACTTGTGGAAGTCAGCAGTGACCGTGTGGATATCATCACCGATATGGCCGTCACTGCTGAAAACATCGACGAAGCCAAGGCCGAGGAAGCGCGTCAACGCGCCGCAGCCCGTCTCCGCGAAAGGATCTCTTCTGAAGAAGTGGCTTCCGTCAATGCCTCATTAGTTCGCTCACTGGCACAACTTCGCGTCAAGCGCCGCCGTTTGAGATGAAGATTTTGTGCCTGAAGAGGACCCTGCCGCCGTTGGCGTTGAACACGAGAAGTCGCGGGTGATCTCGCCGGCGAAGAGCACGTTGCCGCCGGTGGCCGCTACGCCGCCGATCATCGGCTGGCTGGGCTGATAGCGACACTTGGTTGAGGCTGTCCCGTATTTCACCTGATCAAAATACGGAGTAGTCCCCGTATTTTTTTGTCGAGCGACGTGTTAGGCCTTAGATAGATGAAATCCATGGCATCTTGTGCTGGTGATCTTGTTGCGCCGGCTCGATGTCCGACAGGAGGTGGGTCGTGACGTGGGTATCGCCGGTTGTTACTCTTTCTCCAAGAGATTACGACGCCGTTCTGTTCGATCTCGACGGCGTCCTCACGGATACGGCCAGCGTGCATGCGGCGGCGTGGAAACGATTGTTCGACGAGTTTCTGCAGAAGCGAGCCACAGAAACTGGCGAACCCTTTGTTCCGTTCGATATCAAAGAGGACTACCGCCGTTACGTGGACGGAAAACCGCGCGAGGCCGGCGTTGCGGCATTCCTTCAATCCCGGGGGATCGATCTGCCACCCGGCTCTCCGTCAGACTGCCGGGACACAAAAACCGTTTGCGGTTTGGGGAACCTGAAAGACGAGTACTTCCTTGAGCACCTCCACACCAATGGCGTGGAGCGGTACGAGACGTCGATCCGGCTGGTGCGAGCGCTTCGGGCAGAGTTTGTCAAAACGGGCGTCGTCTCTTCAAGCCGTAACTGCCTGGCGGTGCTGACGGCTGCTCGAATCGTGGATTTGTTCGACATTCGCGTAGACGGATTGGATCTTGCGAGACTCAATCTGGCGGGTAAGCCGGCTCCGGATGCGTTCCTCCAGGCCGCTATTGGACTTGGAATCGAGCCGATCAGGGCGGTCGTCGTTGAAGACTCGGTCTCAGGCGTGGAAGCTGGACGCCGGGGCGAATTCGGCCTGGTGATCGGTGTGGACCGTGGAGGGCAGTCCCTTCAACTCCGAAGGGCCGGCGCCGACGTCGTGGTGCTGGATCTTGCGAACATCCTGGTTGCCACAGAGCCGCCTTCCACATGGACGCTAGTGTTTGAAGGCTTCGATCCCCAAACCGAGGGAATTCGCGAAGCTCTCTGCGCGCTGGGAAATGGCTATTTTGCGACGCGGGGCGCAACACCCGGTTCGACTGCAGATGGGATCCACTATCCCGGTACTTATCTTGCCGGTGGTTACAACCGCTTACCGACTGTGATCGACGGCCGTACGCTGGAGAACGAGGATCTGGTCAACCTTCCCAACTGGCTCCCGCTGAGTTTTCGCTTCGAGGGCGGCGATTGGTTGGACGAACGAAACGTCAACCTTATCGAGTATCGGCAGGAATTGGATTTCAGGAATGGAATGCTGTTGCGCAACGTCGTTTTTGAGGAGAACGGCCGGCGCACTTTGCTGCGCGAGCGCAGGTTTGTATCGATGTACGACATGCATCTGGCGGCAGTGCAGGTTTCCCTGACTCCGGAAAACTGGTCCGGAACTATTACCGTACGAAGCGCGATCGATGGCCGCATCGTGAATTCAGGCGCTCAACTTTATCGCAGGTTCAACAACAGGCATCTGGCGCCGGTACTGTCGGAGCCGGTCGCGGACAATGGGGTCTGTCTTACAGTGCGAACCAGCCAGTCGAATATTTACATCGCAGAGGCCGCGCGCACGGAAGTGTTTCTCAAGGAGCAGCACGTCGAGACGCAGCGTCAATTTATCGAAGAGCCAGGCTACGTGGGACAGGAACTCACGTTCAAGGTGGCAGAAGGCCAGACGGCCACTGTGGATAAGGTCGTGTCATTCTACACATCCCGCGACGCCGCGGTCTCCGACCCGGGACGGAGCGCGAGAAGAGCAGTCACGCGGGCGGGGCGGTTCGATGAATTGATGGCTTCGCATGAGTTCGTATGGCAAAGCCTATGGCGTCGATTCGACGTTAATATCGATCCGGCTCAACCCCGATACGTGAACCTGCTGCTGTTGCTTCGGCTGAACATCTTCCACATCCTGCAAACCGTATCGCTGCATTCCATCGGACGTGATATCGGTGTGCCTGCGCGCGGCTGGACCGGAGAAGGATACCAGGGACACATTTTCTGGGATGAGCTGTTCATTTTTTCTTTCTTCAATCACCATATCCCCGAGATTACTCGCTCACTGCTTCTGTACCGGTACAGGCGGCTGGATGAGGCACGCGTCGGAGCCCGCCAGGCGGGTTACAAGGGCGCATTGTTTCCGTGGCAGAGCGCCAGCGATGGCGAAGAAGTCACGCAGAAACAAAACCTGAATCCACGCTCCGGCCGGTGGGTGCCGGATAATTCTTATCTGCAGCGGCATGTGGGAAGCGCGATTGCCTACAACGTGTGGCAGTACTTCCAGGTCACACACGATCTCCAATTCATGGAGTTTTTCGGAGCGGAACTGATCATCGAGATCGCGCGCTTCTGGTCGAGCATTGCACACTTGAATGAAGCGCGAGACCGCTACGAAATCCACGGCGTGATGGGTCCTGACGAGTTTCACGAGGGATATCCCGATGCACCGGCGCCCGGTCTTGCCAATAACGCTTATACGAACGTTATGGCTGTGTGGGTTCTATGCCGCGCCATCGAAGTGCTGGACCTCTTGTCGGCAACCCGCCGCGCAGAACTCACCACCGTTTTGGGACTGACGCGCGAGGAAATTGAACGTTGGGACGCCATCAGCCGTCGGATGTTCATCCCCTTCCATGAGGGAGTCATCAGTCAATTCGAAGGGTACGAGGCATTGCGCGAGTTCGACTGGGAGAAGTACCGTGGCCGCTACGGCAACATTCAACGCCTGGATTTGATTCTCGAAGCCGAAAACGACACACCGAACCGTTACAAACTCTCCAAGCAGCCGGACGTGCTGATGTTGTTTTACGTGTATTCAGCCGATGAACTCCGCCAAATCTTTACGCGGCTGGGTTATTGCCTGGAACCCGAAATGATTCCGCGTACCGTCGCCTACTACGATGCGCGGACCTCCCACGGCTCAACGCTCGGCCGTGTCGTGCACGCGTGGGTGTTCGCACGATCCGACCGCCTGCGTTCGACGCGCTACTTCGCGGAGGCGTTCCAAAGCGACGTCACCGACATCCAGCAGGGCACCACCGCGGAAGGTCTGCATCTGGGCGCAATGGCTGGAATCGTCGACATGGCGCAGCGCGTCTCTACAGGAATCGAAACAACGGATGAAGTACTCCGCTTCAATCCACGGCTTCCGGAAGAACTCAACCGGCTGGACATGCGCATCCGTTATCGACAGCACTCTCTTGATGTGCACTTAACCCGCGACACGCTCACCGTACGCAGTCGCGATACCGGCGTGCCGGCGATCCGTCTGGGACTCAAGGATGCGGTATACGATTTGGCGGCGGCTAGCACGCTTACTTTGAAGCTCGCATGATTCAGTCGATGAACGGCCACAATCCCGCACATTGCGGGGATTATATAGACCGCCCATAACACAGCCAGGCACGCAAAAAAAGATTGGTATGCCCGACAATCTCCCTTCGTTAATCTACAAATACTCTGCTTTCTACGAGACTCACGCCGTAACAAATCAAACGGTGCTAGGAATTAGTACGGATTAACACCCATGTGCCCCTTTTCTACACTTGGTAGAGTGAACGGTTTAGGGATGTCAGTAAGGCGCGTGTCGGCTATCGCCGTCTGGATGGCGGCGCTGTTATGCGGATGTCGTGACGAGTCGAAGGTCGCGGCCAAAGAGCCCGCCGCCGTCCGGGCCGCTACGATAACAGTAGACGAGACCGCCGGTGAAAGGCTGCGCTACTCCGCGTCCATCGTTCCCTATGCAGAGGTCGACCTGGCGTTTCGGACGTCAGGATATGTGACGAACATCATGCAGGTTCGAGGAGCGGATGGGCGGCTCCGTGACATTGGCTCCGGAGACTACGCGGAACAAGGCATTACTCTCGCACATATTCGCCGGGAGGATGTGCAGAATGAAGTGGCGAAGGCACGAGCCCAACTGGATGAAGCGGCGGCGCAGCATACGAGGGCCGAGTTGGACTTCCAGCGCGCGCAGGCCTTATACGCTACGCAGAGCCTCACCAAGACGGAGTACGATCAATCGAATGAAGCTTTCCGTTCAACTCAAGCCCAGATCGAGAATGCCAGAGCTGCGCTGCGCCAGGCAGAGTTGACCCTTCAGGACGTGGACTTGAAGGCGCCTTTCCCCGGATACATTCTGAACCGGAGGATACAATTGGGAACTTTGGTTTCTCCATCGACGGCTGCGTTTACGATCGCCGATATCAGCCGGGTAAAGGTCACGTTTGGAATCCCGGATTACGTTCTCCCCAGAGTTCGTTTGGGGCAGGAAATAAAGATAAAGCCGGAGAATGGGGGCTCTCCTCTGAAGGGCAAGATCACAAGCATTGCGACAGCTGCCGATACCCGTGACCGAACCTTTGCTGTAGAAGTCAGCGTAGAAAATCGTGAAGGTAGTCTGAAGCCGGGTATGATCGTCTCAGTCAATCTCGGTGAAGCTCCTCAGTCTTACACCGCGATTCCCTTGAGCGCCGTTGTGACTTTCGGGTCAGAGGGCGAAGCCTTTGGTGTCATGGTCGTGGAAGAGCAAGCTGGCGCGTTGATTGCAAAATCGCGCAGGATTAAGGTACTCGCGATCTACGACAATGCAGTTGCTGTTGAGGGAGTCCAACCAGGCGAGCGCGTCGTTTCTGCCGGAGCCCCACTGTTGAAGGATGGGGACCCTGTGCAGCTTATACCTTAGCTTCACTGTATGAATCACAAAAACGATCGGGAGAAAAGTGGCAAAATCGGCGCCATCCCCAGGTTTTTCGTAGAGCACCCGCAGGTTTCGTGGGTGTTGTTACTATGTGTGCTTACCTGGGGCTGGTTCGGCTTCACGAATATGCCGCAGCGAAAAGATCCTGACATTCCAGTCAGGGTCGCGGTCGCCTCAAGCCCCTGGCCTGGAGCGACTGCTGCACAGGTAGAGCAGTTTGTCACTCGCCCGATCGAAGATACCATTGCCCAAAACAAAACCATTCATGCGGCGACAGCCGCAGATTATGGAGTGCGTTCAATCTCGCTGCCTGGCGTCTCTTACGTTTATGTCCAACTCGCGGAAGGCACCGATATCCGTAAGCAATTCAGCGATATCAATCTCAAGCTGGAAGGCCTGAGCAGCAGGCTGCCGCAAGGCGCAGGCCCCATTTCATTCCAGAGCGATTTCGGCGATACGGCAGCAATCATGTTGACCGTGGCAAGTCCTAAAGTCGACCAGGTTGAAATCGATCTTCGCGCGCAAAGTATCAAGTCCGCTATTGATTCTGTCCGGGCACGCAGGAAAAACGCCAACGGCGGCGTCCCGGCCGCGATCATCTTCTCGTTCCCCCGGTCCATTTCCTCCTCGGACGTGCTCGGCGAGACAGCGGTGTTCCAGCAGCAAGCTGAGGAAGAGGGAATCCTGCGATCGTCACAGGTCATCTCGGGGAGTGGTTTTATCGGTGTGGACGGCATCGCGGAACGAGACGAAGCTGGCATCAATCGCTTCGTCCAGACATTCGCTGAAAGAAATTTGCAGCGTTCAGATTTGCATCCGGACGTCTGGACTCCAATCCTGGTACACGACTCGCGCGAGGTTCGCGCAAGTCTGGCCGCCGTGGCTGGGGATAAATATACCTATGCGGATCTGGACAACTTCTCGGACCTCATCGCACGAACGGTTAAAGGCGCACCGGAAACCTCAAAGACGGACAGATTGGGCCTGTTGTCTCAAACCGTCTACCTGGAATACTCGCAGTACCGGCTGGCGCAGTATGGATTGCAGCCGGCATCTCTTGCCGATGTCCTGCGCGCCCGCAACATCATTACACCGGGAGGGTCTTTCGAAACAGGCGAGCGCCGTATCATTATCAATCCCTCCGGCCAGTTCGAAAGCAGAGAGGCAATTGGAAATGTCGTCGTTGCGACGACCTCAACCGGTGCTCCTGTGTACCTGCGGGACCTGGTCAGAATCATTCCAGGCTACCAGAGTCCCCCGACCTACCTGAACTATTACACGTGGCAGGATCAGGCTGGTAACTGGCGGCGCAGTCGTGCGGTGACAACCGCGGTCTACATGCGCGATCTGCAACAGATCGCAAACTTTGGATTGTCCGTCGATAGGAAATTAGAGCAACTGAAACACATTCTGCCACAGGATCTGATCATTTCACGAACCTCCGATCAGCCCAGGCAGGTCAAGGAAAACATTGACCTGTTCATGCGCGCTTTGTATGAAGCGATCTTTCTTGTCGTCATCGTGTCCCTGATCGGCTTTTGGGAATGGCGCCTGGCGCTCATTATGGCCCTGGCAATCCCGATCACCCTCGCTATGACTTTTGGCGTTACGTACATGTTGGGTGTGGACCTGCAGCAGGTTTCGGTGGCGACCCTCATCATCGCGCTGGGACTGCTGGTCGACGTTCCGGTTGTGTCCGGCGATGGAATCAAGCGCGCCCTTGCGGAAGGACTACCCCGCCGTTCAGCCGCGTGGCTGGGTCCGACAAAGCTGGCCACGGCGATCTTTTACGCAACCTTGACCAACATTATTGCTTACCTCCCCTTCCTCATGCTCACGGGCAATACTGGGGAGTTCCTGAGAAGCCTTCCGATCGTTATGACGGCCTCCCTGCTCTGTGCGCTGATCGTCTCGATGACCTTCATTCCTCTCCTCGGATACTACATTCAGAGACCGCCGGCCAGGAGAGAGCCTACCTTGGAGGAGAAACGCCAGCGCGGCTTTTACGGTTTCTACAACCGTCTGGTCGGCTGGGCGATCCAGCATCGATGGGCTGTTCTGCTCAGTTCTTCTCTTTTCCTGGTGGCCGGCGGTGTTGCCGGCTCGCGTCTTAAAACGCAGTTCTTCCCTGAAGATGTTCAATATTGGTTTTACCTCGATATCTGGCTGCCGAATGACGTGCCCTTAAGCGAAACCAACGCTGCCGCGCAGCGGGCGGAGGAAGCGGTACGCAAAGCTATTGAACGTGTTAGTGAAGAGGAAGGACATCGGCGGGCACCAGAGGGCCTTCTGACCTCGATCACGAGTTTCATCGGCGGTGGCGGACCACGCTTCTGGTTTTCCGTTTCTCCCGAAGGGCTGCAGACCAATTATGCGCAGGTGATTGTGCAAGTGAGCGACAAGGAAGCTACGCCGGAGCTGATCGGCCCCATCCAGAACGAACTCAATAAAGAGGTCCCGGGAACATGGACGACGGTTCGGCAGCTGCAGACGAATCCGGTCGAGAACCCCGTTGAAATCCTGCTTTCAGGCCAGACGGATACCGACCCGAGAACTGAGATCGCAGACATTCGAGCCCTTCGCCAGATCGCTGCGCAAGTCATGGATATTCTTGGCCAGTCGCCTGGAATTGCGGTATTGAGGGACGATTGGGCCCCCGACACCGCACAAATGAAGATCCAGATTGACCCGGACCGCGCCAACCTGGTGGGCATCACGAACCAGGACGTCGCGGCATCGAGTACGGCCGCGATTAGCGGGACAACAGTAGGCACTTTTAAGGAAGGAGACAAAGACATCCCAATCGTTGCCCGCCTGCAGCCGCAGGAACGGGCCAGACTCTCCCAAATCGAGAATCTATACGTCAACTCGTCACGTGAGAACCTGAAGGTTCCCTTGCTGTCTGTAGCGAGCTTCAAAGGCATTCGCGAGACATCACGAATCCGGCGGCGTGAGCATTTCCGGACCATCTCCATCGTGGCTTTTCCAAAAGCCGGCGTCCTGGCCTCGGAAGTACTCGGACGGGTGGAAGCGAAATTAACTGAGCTCAAGAACAGTCTTCCACCCGGCTATCAATTGCAGATCGGCGGGGAAAGGGCAAAACAGGACGAAGGGTTCAGCGACCTCACTGTCGTTCTCCTGATTTCGCTGGCAGGCATCTATCTGGCGCTGCTGATTCAGTTCAAGAACGCGGTCAAACCGTTGCTGGTCTTCGCAGCCGCGCCGTATGGAGTGATGGGAGCGCTGATCGCGCTCGCCATCATGGGAACACCTTTTGGCTTCATGGCGTTTCTTGGTGTAGCCAGCCTTATCGGCGTGATCGTCAGCCATGTCATCGTGCTGTTCGACTTCATTGAGGAGATGCATGCGGAGGGCGAACCCCTGGAACGCGCCCTTCCCGATGCCGGCATCCAACGTATACGGCCCGTAGTGATCACCGTTGCAGCAACTATCCTCGCGTTGTTTCCGCTAGCTCTGGAAGGTGGGCCGCTGTGGCAGCCACTGTGTTATGCGCAGATCGGGGGGCTCGCTGTTGCCACGTTTATCACCTTGATTCTGGTCCCCGTGTTGTATGCCATCTTTGTACTCGATCTGAAGTTGATCAAATGGGAAACCGTACACATCGCTGAGGATCGTGGCCAGGCGGAAAATCCTGCTGCCTAGGCTAGCCAGGCTAAGTTAATTCCACGATTGCGACATCCTGGGCGGTCGTAGACCGCTCCTACAGCAAGACGCGAAAAAGATATTTCCACCCTATGCCGGCTTGTCGAGAAGAGTCGATCCACTGATGATCGTGACCAATCGCAGTGCTTCTGCGACACTCCAGGCTTGCGCGCAACAACCACGGGGCGTGTACGGAAGTTCGGCATCGAAAATCTCACTGATGCTGCCGATACATGCACTCATCAGGTGCTTTCCCAGGCTTGTGACGACGGGGCGCAACTCCTCCATCCTGTCCGGATAAACGCGACGCCACGCGTCGATAAATGCGCCTGTCAACCACGGCCAGACAGTGCCCTGGTGATATGCGAGATCCCGCGTGTGCAGATCACCGAAATACTGCGTGTGATAGTCCGGGTGACTGGGCGCGAGCGAACGCAGCCCATATGGGGTGAGCAGTTGTCTCTTCGATGAACGGCGAGTCGCCGACGCCCACCTGAGCGTCGCCCGGAATGCGTCTAACCGGTTGCGGCCACCTTCAAGAGGTTGAGACATGCATATTTCCTTAATAATTTTAGACGGGCTCTGCCCAAAACGTCGCGTGTCCATGGCCGCCGGCGACCTCGCAACCGGCTGCAGTGTCGGCCGTCATAGCCCGTTACAGGTAGCGGCTATCCGAAAAAAAACACCCGTTACTCCGAATTCATGCGGATTAAGCCCCGGCACGTCCGATCCCTAAACTCTAAAGAGTGATGTTTATGACCGGATTGGCTCCACGGCAATGCGGATCTCGTCTTTCAAACCCAGGAAATACCGTGTGCAGAACAATTCAGCACTTTATCGTGTTGGTGTTTCTGTTGGCGTTGCTAGCGCCGGTAGGCGCCGTCCGCGGCTGGTCCCAGCAAATTTCTTCGACATCCGCCGAGATGTTAACGCTGGATCAAGCGATAGCTCTGGCTTTGCATGACAATCCATCGGTCAGGCAGGCAGAGTTGGAGGTAGGAAAGTCAGAAAACAGGGTGGCAGCATCGCGAACGAACCGGTACCCTTCGCTGTATGCGTTCTCGCTGGCGGCGGAGCAGTTTTTGAAGGGGGACGTCGATACGACGACGACCACCCAGACACAAAGCGTCTTTCCGGCCGTCGGTCCGTTCTTTTCTATCCCCGTTACACGCAGGCCGACCTTCATATTCGCCGGGCTGATCTCTCTGCCGCTCGCGCAGCAATACAATATTGCTCTGAATATTCGCCAGGCAGAAGTAGCCCGGGATACCGCAAGAGAACAGCGGCGCCTCGCTGAACAGTCCACGATTGATAGTGTCAGGCAAACGTATTACGGAATTCTGCAGACTCAGAGTGCGCTCGAAAGCACTCAGGCGTCCATTACAAGCTATCGGGAACTGGACCGTCTTATGAGCGATAGGGTTGCACAACAGGTGTCGCTAAAGAGTGCGAGCCTGGATGTCAAAACGCGCCTGGCCAGAGCAGAATACGACGCGATCAATCTCTCGAATGAACTCGCCACGAGAAAGGAGCAACTCAACAGAGTTCTCGGCCGTGACATACGCGTTGAATTCCGGGTGAATCCGACCCCAGATGCGGATGGCTTTCCTGCCGATCTGGAGACTACGAGGAATCGTGCGCTCGACCAGCGGCCCGAAGTACGTGAAGCGAGACTGAACCTCAGGCACGCCGAACTGGACCGCCGCATCAAAAAATCCGAGTACATCCCCGAGGTGACCGCCGGCTTTACATATCTGACATTTCGGAATTTCGATGAGTTTGTCCCGAAAAACCTCGCAAGCGTCGGCCTGGCCGTGAAGTGGGAGGTCTACGACTGGGGGAGAAAACGAGAACAACTCGCAGAAAGAGACAAGGCTATTGAGCAGGCAAAGGTGCGCTTGCGCGACACAGAAAACGACGTTCTCAGTGATGTGAGCGATAAGTTCCGCAAGCTCCAACAGACGCGCCAGGCTTTAATCGTCGCTCAACTTGGCGAGGAAACGGCGCGCGAGAGTCTTCGGATCAATATGAACAGGTATCAGGTCACCGCAGCGCTCCTGTCTGATGTGTTGCAATCGCAGTCAACGCTCGCCGAAACTAATCACCAGTTCCAGCAGGCCTTGCTCAATTACTGGACGGCGCGGTCTGAATTGGAAAAAGCACTGGGCGAAGGTAATTGATGAATCGGCGGGAGCAAGCATTCGATTCTGCGCGCCCCGCGCGTGGATGACTCGACGCGGTCGGCAGGTGTCTCCCCAAAAGCAAGCTTGCGTCGTGACTCACACTTCTTTGGCAAATGTTAAGCAATTATTAGCATCAGCCCGACGGTCAGAGCGCAAATTCCGTGGCAAGCTTTTTCGCGACCGCCATGTTCTTGAGACTCACGTAATCGGGCAAGCCGCCCAGACAGGGCGGATAGTCTTCGCCTTCCACCAGCGGTTGCAAGTAGGTCCGACCGGCTTGCGTGACGCCGAAACCATCCGCCGAGATATACTCGCGCGGCATTTTCTTCTCCACGTTGGCGACATCGTTGAGGCTGGTGAAACCGATCTTCCATTGGTAGGGAGAATTCGATGCACGCACGATGGTCGGCATGACCGCAGTCATGCCATCAAGTGCCAGTTTGACGGCGGTCTTGCCCAGCGCGTATGCCTGCTCGACATCGGTCCTGGAAGCGATGTTGCGGGCGGCGCGTTGCAGTAATTGGCCACCGCCCAATGGGTCTTGTAGCCGAGAACATTGTTGATCATGTTGGCAACGACCGGGGCGGCGCCGCCGAGGTGGGCATGGCCGAACGCGTCCTTGGCGCCGGCGTCGGCGAGGAATTTGCCGTCCGCGCCCCTGACACCCTCGGATACGACCACCGAACAATATCCGTATGCTTTCACCTTGGTCTCGACCATCGCCAGAAATTTGTCGGGCTCGAACGTCACCTCCGGGAACAGGATGACCAGTGGGATGTCGTGCTTCTCATCCGCGGCCAGCGCTCCGGCGGCGGCGATCCAGCCGGCATGGCGGCCATCACCTCGAGGACGAACACCTTGGTTGAAGTGGCGCACATGGACCTCACGTCGAAACTAGCCTCGCGGGTGGAAATGGCGATGTATCTGGCGACGGAGCCGAAACCGGGGCAGTTATTGGTGATGGGCAGGTCGTTATCCACCGTTCTTAGGAACATGGATGGCCTGCACGGGATAGCCCAGTTTGTTGGTAATCTCGGACACCTTGAGGCAGGTGTCGGCAGAATCGCCGCCCAAGAAGTAGCCGATGTCGTGGGCCTTGAAAACCTCGATCAAGCGCTCGTATTGGGCACGGTTTTCCTCCAAGCCTTTCAGCTTGAAGCGGCAGGAGCCAAACGCTCCGCCCGGCGTATAACGCAAAGCGCCGATGGCGTCGTCGGACTCCTGACTGGTGTCGATCAGATCTTCGGTCAGCGCACCGATGATGCCGTTGCGCCCGGCGTAGATCCTGCCGATCCCGTCCGCTTGCTTGCGGGCGGCTTCGATCAGACCGCAGGCCGAAGCGTTGATAACGGCGGTCACGCCGCCGGATTGGGCGTAGAATGCGTTCCGCTTATTCATGGCCATTCTCTCTAAATTTGATGAGGTGGCTAACATTAGAATCTCGAAGCATGTTAGTGACCCGACGCGGACGGCAGTGTCTCTCTCAAAGACTTGACAAGGTCATCAACGGTCATCCGGACCGCATCGGAGAGAGTGCTGACGACTCCAGCGACGTTCCGCTTCTGCACCGCAACACTCTGTGATGCGGTGTGCCTCCAGACAATGGATTTAGTCTGCGTATCCAGCAGTTGTGCAGAAATCGTACAAACCGTCCGGACGTCGTTGCCCTGGTCCACTTCTTCCAGCCGCTCGATAGCTCCCTTCAATGTGTATGCTGCCACGACACCCGCTTGGTGAAGCGCAACGCTTTTGAATAGTCCGTGCGACCGGATGCTGTCTGCGATGTAAGTGGTGATCATCTCGCTCGGTTTCTCGGCCCAACGATGAAATTCATAAAACGCGATTTCTTCCGCGCTTGGACGATAGACAATACGGCCTTCGCAGAGATACCGCGGGCAGTCCAATTCATGAACCGCGAGCGTGCCACGAACATCGGGGGCCGGCGCCGGCGATGGCGCGGCCGCGGGAAAATTGAGGACGTAATTCGTGGGATATCGCGCAGACCCGCAACCGGCAAGCACGGGTAATCCAACAAAAACTATTGCCAGACTCAAAGGAAGTCGAAGCTTCATTGGGGCACCTTTCGCTCGGGTGGCTGTGTCGTGCGGATCAGATTCCATGGACGTTGCTTCAGTGTCTCGGTCAGAGCGCGGATATTCTCTGAAGCGGCGTTCAGGTTTCGTACGGTTTCGTTCAGTTCCGTCCGGTTGTCGCCAATTACATCTTGTACGCTGGCCAGCGTGTCACGGGCTTGTTGTATTGCGGCGTGTAATTCGGTGAGGTCTTTCTTCAATGGTTCGCGAATGTCGTCCAGGATGTTGTTCGCATTGGTTACGGCCTGGTTGACGTTCGGAGGGATGGGTTTCGCGGAGAGCACAAGAGAGTCCGCGTGTTTCGCCAACGTGGAAATCTCATCCGTGATCTTTGCGATTTTCGGGGATTCACGATTCAGCATTGTGTTGAATTCCGCGAGAATCCCTGCGATTCGCTTCTGGTTGGGCGGGCCCGTGATCTCGTTCACATTGGCCACCGCGATTTGTGCCTTCCTTACTAATCTGGGAACGTCTCTCCGGAGATCCTCCAGTAATGCATCCACGGAATCGGCGACGGCGCTGACCTTGGCGGCGACTTCATTCATGGTGATGGTTTCCTCGGACTGAACGGCTTCGCCCGGACTTAAACGCCTCGCTTCATTGCTTCCGGTCGTGATCAGGAGTGCGGGACTGCCCATCAGGGTCACTGTTCCCGGACGCGCCTTTGAATCCTCGTTGAGAGGAGTGCCCGAACTGACGTTGAAATTGACCTCAATGCGCGTAGGATCTTCAGTAGAAGGCGCGACATTCTGCACCTGGCCAACCTTGACACCTCCGAACAACACGGGGGCGCCGGACGCAAGTCCTCCGGCGTACCGGAAGTAAGACTTGAAGAAGACCTGACCTTTCACATTTTGCGTATGCGTTACGGCATAGATCGAGAAGCCAAGGAGGGCCAGGCTAGCGATAACGAACGCGCCGACCTTTGCCTCAGTGTTCATGCTGGAACTCTCGCAAGTAGGAAGCCATAAAACCTCTTTCTCCACCGGGAGCAGGATCGGGTTTCCGGTCCAGGAACTGGCGAATCCGTGGATGAGTTTCGAGCACAAATTGGTCCTTGTGATCGACCGCAATGAGATGACCCTGATAGAGCATTGCGAGGCGGTCTGCGATTCGGAAGGCACTCTCCATTGAGTGCGTGACGACGAGAATGGTGATGCCGAGAGTCTGCTTCAAAAACAGAATCAATTCGTCCAGACCGGCCGCGACGATGGGATCCAAGCCGGCGGAAGGTTCATCGAACACCAGGATTTCCGGGTCCAGCGCCATCGCTCTTGCAATGGCTGCCCTTTTCCTCATGCCTCCGGAAAGCTCATTCGGATAAAGCCTGCCGCAATCGGCCAGACCCACCGCCCACAGCTTTATCCATACGGCAAGCTTTATCGTGGAATCGGCGAGTTGTGTCAGTTCCTGCAATGG
>Ga0137427_10000388_pt1 | contig 23441 bp, 17 predicted proteins | sample EasRivERMZT700_2_FD_102309 | JGI IMG/M metagenome (GOLD analysis project Ga0137427, IMG submission 102309) | Soil microbial communities from meander-bound floodplain in the East River, Colorado, USA - East River MetaG ERMZT700_2 | ecosystem: Environmental > Terrestrial > Soil > Floodplain ...
ACCTGAAGGTCCGCGTGCCGCACTGGGCCACGCGCGGCTTCTTCGTGAAGATCAACGGCCGCGATCAGGCCGTCAAAGCAGAGGCCGGCACCTACGTGTCACTCGGCCGCACCTGGCGCGCGAACGACACGGTCGAGATCCGGCTGCCGTTCGGTTTCTATCTGGATCCCGTCATGGATCAGCCGAACGTCGCCAGCATCTTCTACGGTCCGGTCCTGCTCGCGGCCGAAGAGACCGCGGCGAGAACCGACTGGCGCCCGGTGACGCTCGACGCCACCGATATCGGCAAGTCCATCACGGGCGACCCAGCCACGCTGCGCTTCAGCATCAACGGCGTGACGTTCAAGCCGTTTTACGAGACGTACGGGCGGAACTCGGTCTACGTGCACGTGACGCTGAAATAGCGAATTTGGAGATTTGGGGATTGGGGGATTGGGAGATTACGGACAGTACGTGGGCAGACACGCGTTGAGCGATCGAGAGGTGACCCTTGTGGCGTAACGGCAGTATCGCGTTGGGCGTCCTGTGCAGCGTCGTTGGCTTGCCGGCTGAGCAGACGCGCTCCCCGGCGGCTGCGGGCCGGGGGGGCACAACCGTCCCATACGACGCGAGCGTGTATCGCCCGATCGATCTCGACCGCGCGGCGCGCGACGAGTTCGGCCCGACCGCACGTGCCGTGGCGGTCGGCAACCACCTCTACGACTGGCGGGCGTCCGTGAATTCGGCCCTGAAGCCGCTCGATGTGAAACGCGCCGTGGCGTCGCAGTACGGTCCGGCCTGGAAGCTCGTGGCCCTGGGTGTCGGGAAGGACGACTGGAAGGCCGTCGACGTGACACACCTGCAATTCGTCATTCTGCCGGTCATGGAAGTCGCGTCAGATCGCTGGTTCGACATTGCCGGCGTGTCGGCGGGCCTGGCGCGATACCGGACCGTCCTGACGGCCACGCGCAACTGGTACCAGGCTCAGGTCGGGAAGACCTTCCGATACGTGCAGCCCATCGTCATCTACACCGACAAGACATCCGCCCAGTGGAACGCGATCTCGGCCAGCACCGAAGTGCCCGACACGGACCCGAATCGGTGGAACCTCATCAACGAAGTCAAGAAACATTACCTGGCGCACTTGCCGATGCCGGGCGCGCAACTCGCGGTTGCGGCCGCGCCCTACAGCGGCGACAGCCCGAACGTCTGGCTTGGGGCCGCCGACACGGACCATTTCGCGATCGCTCCCCCACGCGCCACGAGCGTGACCTGTCCGGCCACGGGGGCGCAGAACGCGCTCTGCGCCGACGCCGAATACGCCATCGGCCACGAGCTCGGGCACGCCTTCGGCCTCTCGCATTCGTGCGTCGCCTATCCCTCAAATCGCCTGTGCGAAGCATCGATTATGCAGGCGCGCAAACCCTGGAGCGCGATCCTGCTGCCCGCCGAGATTGCCGCGCTGCAGGCGTCCGCCTTCTTCCACTGACGGACGAGTGCTCACGTTCGTGTCTCAGCGTCGAACGAGTTGAACGTCGAACCGCGTGTCTGCGCTGATCGACACCGGTCGCGACTCGGTCAGATAGCCTGCCTTCTGTGCCGACACGTTGAGGCTGCCGTTATACAGGCCCTGAATCTTGTACTCTCCGTCCTTGTCGGTCCTCGCTGCGCGCCATCCGCCCCTAAGAGGGAAGTAGACGTCGACGCCTTCGAGCGGCTCTGGCCCTCCTCCCGTCGCCGTCGTCACCACACCAGACAGGGTGTAGCTTCCCGGCGGATACATCGTGGTTTGAGTCATCACCAGGGCACCATTCACGACCTCGAGAGCGACGACGGTGCCCGGGTTGTCATGGCCATAGTCGGCGGTCAGGTACGCACGCCGCTCGCCCCCGCTGGTGCCGAAGCGGACGTCGAACCAGCATTGGCAGAACGCGTTGATCGGGCCGTCTCCTGTGTGCCCATTGAACTCGGTGCCGTCAGCCGTCCAGATGATCTTGCCGGCGGTGGTGAATTGCACGATGTGCTCCTGCGCGTCGCGCACGTCTGAGGTCGCGAATCCCGAGCTCGATTCACGGAACACGACGAGCGAGGCCGGCGTCGGCGTCGGAGTCACGATCGGCTGTGGCTTCGTTGGCGGGAAATCAGCATCGCCGCAGCCCGTCAGGCCAAACGCGAGGAGCAGAACGCCGGTCCACGTCGAGATTCTCATGGCTTCACCTGCCTCAGCGGTCTTGAAACAAGCCCGCACGAGCAAGATAGCGACCGCGCAATCCGCAGTCTCAGGGAACCTCCAGGGACTTCGCAGGTTTCTTCCGGACGGCGCTCACTCCTGACGAAGGACCTCCACGGCATTGGTCTTCGTGATCTGCCGAGCCGGGACGTAGCACGCGAGGAACGCGACGCCGAGGAGCAGCGCCGGCACGGCCACGTACGTCAGCGGATCGAGGGCGCCCACGCCGAACAGCACGCTGCCCAGCAACTGCGCCGCGACGAGCGCCATGCCAAGTCCCGCCGTAGCACCCACGACGCAGACCACCATGCCCTGTTTGATGATGAGCGCCAGCACGCGAACGGTCGGCGATCCGAGCGCCAGACGAATCGCGATCTCGTGCGCCCGCTGCCTGACGACGTACGCCATCACGCCGTAGGTGCCCATCGCGGCCAGGAGCAACCCGAAGGCACCGAGGACGCCGAGGAGCGTGGCGCCCAGACGCGGCAGGAGCTGCTGCACCTGCAGGCTCTCGTCGAGCGTACGGAACTGGAAGGCCGGCCAGGCCGGCACGAGCGCCTTCATTTCGCGCTCGATCGCGGTCCGGAGCCGCATCGGATCGCCCGTGGCGCGCACGGCCAGCGACAGCGTCGTGTTATTGCTCGACGCTTGCGCGAGCGGCACGTACACCCATGGTTGAGCACGCTCGGCGAGGCTCAAGTACTTCGCGTCTCTCGCAATGCCGACGACCTCGATGACATGGTCGAGACCGCGGACGCGCTGGCCAATCGCGCTGCGGTCGGGCCACAGGCGCCGCGCCATCGTTTCGTTGATGATGGCCACCCACGGCGCTGACGAGGCGTCTGACGCCGAGAAATCACGCCCGGCGACGAGCGGAATCCGCAGCGTCTCGAAATACCCGGGCGCGACACGCGCGAAGCCCATTCGCTGAAGCGCACCCGGGCCGTGGTCGCCCTCGATCGAGAAGTGCGCGAAGCTGCCGCCGAACCAGAGCGGCACCGGGTCCATGACGGTCGCAGCCTCGACGCCGGCTGACTTCGCGACCCGCTCAGCCAACTGCAGCTCGAAGCCCGGTGGCGTCTTCACGCGAATGCCCGTTTGATTCGCGGAGATAGGTAGCAACAGGACGTTCTCCGCCGAGAAGCCCGGCGCCATCGTCGAGGCGTTGAGCCAGCTTCGAACGAACAGCCCGCACGGGATCAGGAGCAGCATCGACAACGCCATCTGCAGCGCGATGACCGTGCTTCGCAGATTGAACCCCGGCGCGAAGCGGCGGTCCGTCATCCGGGCGTTCTTGATCACCCGCATCGCGCCTTGTCTGGAGAGGTGCAGGCCCGTCAGCAGTCCAACGAACAGTGAGGTGAGGGCCGAGAGGCCGAACGTGAAGGCGAACACCGAGGCGTCCAGGCTGAATTCGAGCGGCAGCGCCGGCTCGGCAACCTGGCCGATCGGTGTCGGCAATTCGAATCCGACGATCAGCGCGAGCAGCCACGACGCGACGAACAGCCCGCCGATGCCGGCCGCAAGGCTGAGCAACGACGTCTCGGTGAGCCACAAGCGCATGAGACGGACGCGACTGCTCCCGAGCGCAAGACGCACGGACATCTCATGTTGACGCGCCGCCACCCGCGCCATCAGCAGGTTCGTCACGTTCGTGCACGCCAGCAGGAGGACGAGCAAGCCGACCGCGAATGCGCCCCCGCCGACGGCCAGCACTTCAACCGGCGCCTCCATGGATCGGCGCCGGATCGACCTGACCTTGACCTGGATCTGCGGTCCTCCCATCGCCGCCATCGCGGCCGCCGCCTGCTCGAGCGTCACGCCGTCGTTGAGTAGGGCCAGCGTCGTGATCCAATGCTCGTCGCTCGTGAGCCGCGCCGGCTCGCCCGCGACGTGCGCCCAGGTCGTCATCGGGATCCAGAGATCTGCCGAGACCCGCGCCAGGCCGGTGAAATGCGGGCCGGCGACGCCGACGACCCTGAACGCCTCACCGTTCAGCTCCACCGTCTTTCCGACAATCGCCGGGTCCGATCCGAAACGACGCTGCCACAGCCTGTGGCCGAGGACGGTCACCAACGGTGGATTGACCGTGCGCTCGACGTCGCGATCGAACGGCCGGCCGAGGTGCATGTCGGCGTCCGCGATCGCAAAGAAATCGGCCGTGACGATCTCCGCATAGACGTGATCGCGGCGCTCGCGATCCGTCAGGACGAGTGCCCGCTCGCCGCTGAACGCCGCCACGGCGGAGAACGTGTCCCGGCGATCGCGGTACTGCTGAAATGCCGGAAACGAAGTGCCACGGTCAGGATGGGCCGGATCGGCGTGATAGACGTACACCGTCCGATCCAGGTCTCGCACGGCCAGCGGCCGCAGCAGGAGCGCATTCAGAGCGCTGAAGATGGCGGTGTTGACGCCAATCCCGATCGCCAGCGAGAGGACCGAGACGAGCGCGAAGCCCGGCTGCTTCGCCAGGCTGCGCAGCCCGTGGCGAAGGTCCTGTAACAAGGAGTCCATTGCGGCGAGATACGCGCACGCGCGTCACTGGTTAACAATTGGTCCCCAGCGCGTCCTTGTAGGCAGACCTGATGATCCATCTGACCGACCTCTGGCGAGACATTCGACACGCCGCGCGCGTCCTTCGTCGAACGCCTGGATTCTCCCTCGTCGTCATCCTGTCGCTCGGCATCGGCATCGCCTTGTGCATCACGACCACGGCCGTGGTGAATGCGTACGTGCTTCGGTCGCTGCCGTACCCGGCCGCGAACCGCCTGTATCACGTGCTCTACGCGCGAGACGGGGAGCGGCCGCCGCAGGGGCTCGCGGCCCTCGACTGGACCTCGCTCCAGGACGTCGTCGAGGTCGCGATGGCGTCGGACCCGGACGTGCTCTACCTCACCGATGGCGGATTCACCGAGCGGTCCGCCAGTTCGCTGGTCACGACCGGATTTCTCGAGGGATTCGGTGTTCGCCCGGCGATGGGCCGGGCATTTCGGGATGACGACGCCGTCGAGGGCGCGGACCGCGTGGCGATCGTCAGCCACGCGTTGTGGCGCGATCGATTCGGATCGGATCCGAATGTCCTTGGCCGGCGGTTCAAGGCGTACTCGGCCGAAGACGAGCGAGCGACGTTCACCCTGACGGTGGTCGGTGTGCTGCCGCCGGAATTCTGGACGTCGCGCACGATCGACGTGATGCTGCCCCTCAAGACGGGCGTCGTCTCGACGTACACCGTTCGGCTGCGCGCGGGCGTGCCCGTCGCCGAGGCCGAACGGCGCATCACCGAGCACACGAGGATCGCGGCGTCATCGATGCCGTCGGGGTGGGGCGGCGTTCGTCTGCGATCGGTCCATGCACAGTACGTCGAGCCCCTTCGTCCCGTACTCGGCGCCATCACATCAGCCACGGCGCTCGTGCTCGCCATCGTCTGCGCCAACGTTGTCGTTCTGATGCTGCTGCGAGCCACGCGGCGTCAGAAGGAAGTCGCGCTACGGCTCGCGCTCGGCGCCGGCCGCGCGCACGTGCTGCGGATGCTGATCGCCGAGTCGTGTCTGGTGTCGGCGGCCTCGCTCGTGCTGGGCCTCGCGCTCACGGCGGTCAGCTTGCGCGGGCTCGCGCCGCTGGTGGAGCAGAATCTCGGACGGTCCGTGCCGGGGGGCACGGCATCGATCGCCATCGACGGCACGGTGCTGCTGGCCGTCGTCGGCATCGGGCTGTTCGTGGCGCTCGCGCTGTCCCTGGCGCCGTTGCTCTCGTCGTGGCGGCGCGACCTCTTCAGTGCGTTGCGACGTGATGGCCACGACGGTGTGGGCAGTCTCACGGGCCGGCGTGTCCGGTCGGTGCTGACCGCGGCGGAGGTCGCCGGCTCGGTCGCGCTGCTCGTCGGATGCGGCCTCATGGTTCGCACCGTCCTGCACCTCACGCGAACGGATCTCGGCATGAACACCGACGGCGTCGTTCGCGCGCAGATCACATTGCCGGCCAAGCCGTATTCAACTCCAGCCGCGCTCGTGGACTTCTACGACCGTCTGCTCGAGCGCATGGACTCGTCCACGGCGCTGTCGGACTGGCCGCTGCTCGTCGAGCCGCTCCGGCATCCGCTCGAAGCGGACGTCGCTGACACCAGCGGGCTCAATGTGGGCGTCGTCGGCGTCGGCGGCCGTTTCTTCGACACGCTCGGGATCGAGGTGATCGCAGGACGCGCGTTCACGACGGCCGATCGCATCGGCACGGAGCCGGTCGCCATGATCAGCGACGCGTTGGCGCGTCGCCTCTGGCCCAATGGCAGCGCCGTCGGCCGCCGGATTCGGACGGCGGAAGAGATCTCGGTGCGTGCGCCGCTGGCGTCGTGGCGGACGATCGTGGGCGTCACGGCGAACGTGCGGCAGACCGTCACCGACGAAGACCTGCGCGACATCTACCTTCCGTTCCACCAGGTCCCGAATCGATTCACCTCATTGGTCTTCAAGGCCGACGCGCCCGTACCGACATGGCTCGGCACGCTTCGGCGTCAGGTGGCGGAGATCAATCCGGAGGTCGCGATCTCTGACGCGCCGCCGCTCGGCCTCACGGTGAACCGGCAATTGGCCGGACCGCGGTTTCTGGCGTCGCTGCTCACGGGCTTCGCGATCTTCACGGCGCTGCTCGCGGTCCTGGGTTTGTATGGCGTCGTCACGTATGCGGTGCAGCAGCGCGAGCGCGAAATCGCGATTCGGATCTCGCTGGGCGCGACGGCCACGGGCGTCACGACGATGCTCGTTCGCCACGGCGCCATCCTGCTCGCCGTGGGCCTCGGGTGCGGTCTCGTCAGCGCGATCGGCGTGACGCGGCTGCTGCAATCGGAATTGCACGGCGTCGCCCCGTTCGACGCGCTGACACTGATGACGACGTGCGTGATGTTGGGCAGCGCTGGCCTCGTGGCAACGTGGTGGCCAGCGCGACGGGCGGCGAACCGAAGTCCCGTCGGCGCCCTGAAAGGGGACTGAGCGGTCTCAGCGCGACTCTTTCAGGAACTCGTCGATCGCCGGCCACATGTCCGCGCCGACAAGGCTGTGGGGGACGCCGGGAAAGTCCACGTGCTCGTAGGGCTTGCCGTCTTCGATGAGCCGGTCGAGCAGGCGAATGGTGTCGCGAATGGGAATGCTGCGGTCCTCGAGGCCGAGGACCCACAGGCCGGGAACGTCGAGTGTTCGCAGCGTCGGCAGCGGATCGAAGCCGCGCGGACCATTGAACCGCACGAGCTTTGCATAGGCGTCGTCCACCGGGCGCGTCGTGCCCTCGGCGAACTTGCTGAAGTAGATCTCCTCGCCGACCGAGACGGTCGGGCCACTGAAGATGATCATGAATGCGGGCTTGGGCGTAGCCATCGCCGCTGCGACCGGGATGATCCATCCCGCCTGGCTGCCTCCGGCCAGGCCGATGCGCGTGGGATCGACATCGGAGTGCGCGGCCAGGAAGCGGACGGCCGCGGCCATGTCGCTCGCGAGCAGCGCGAACATGCGCTGGCTGTTCTTGGTGCCGACGTCCGAGTAGGTGCCCGTCGACTGTCCGACGCCGCGCTTGTCGTAGCAGAGCGTCGCGTAGCCGCGGCGGACGAAGTTCGACGAGAGCGGCGCGCATTGATCCTTGTCCACTCGACCCGAGCCGTGGCCGATCACCACGCCGGGGAACGGGCCCTTACCGGTGGGTTTCGTGAAGGTGTAATTGAGTCGGACGTCGCCGTTGCCGAAGAATCCGGTGGGCGCGGATTCCGCGCGTACGCCGCAGGCGGCCAGGCCGGCGGCCGTGGTCAACGCGAGCAGGGAGCGCACGCCCCGCGTCATGTTTTTCAGTATGGAGGACCGTCGACGGCAGGGGCCGTGCGGAAATACCTGAGTCCGAGGATTCAGCGCACGGCGGACGGCCGGCGGATTTCAGATGTGTCGGACGCGGCGACCCTCACACCGCCGGAACGTCTGCCGCAGCCAGGACGGCGGTCATGAACCGGTAGCTGTTGTTCGCCTCGTAGCGCGGATCCTCCTTGCACAGCGCCATGAACGCGCGATGGCCGGTCTTGGTGCGGCCGAGCAGGCAGCCCGCACTCGCGCGGCCGATGTCCGATTTCGGCAGGTCGAACCCCCAGTGCTGATTGACGCCGAACAGGCCGCTGAACGTCGTGTCGCCCGTGCGTTCGAAATCCTCGTTGAGATCGCGAAAGACGGTGATCGGCGCCGTCTGCACGAGCGCCTCGTGCGCGCTCTTCCGGCCCGGCATGTGCGTGCCGACGGACCACGACTTGTACTGGCCGAACGCAATCCGCGCGGCGCCTCTCGGATCCAGCTTCTCGACGAGCGTGTAGTAGCGGCCGGGCTCGGTGGTGCCTTCCCACGACTCGACAATCTGCGGGTTGCCGTTGCGGCGGACGTTGACGACCAGCCGGAGATCGTTGAACTCGTTCGGCGCATCGTCGTTCGGCGTGCCGTCCGCGCTCATGCCCTCGACATAGACGATGTTCACGCTGTCGGGATGACGGCAGAGCCAGTAGCCCTTCGCCTCCATCGCGCGCACGAGTCGTCCGGCGAAAGTCGGCGAGGATCGCAGCGGAAACACGCTGGTCGTGTCGCCGGTCAGCAACATCTGCGCGGTGGCGGCGTCCAGATTCGTCGCGCCCGGCCGGCCGATCCCTCGCAGGAACTGCGCAATCGCCCACAGCGAGACCGGCCCGAAGGATCCGTCCGCAGGCGGATCGAGCAGACCGAACGCGGTGAGGCGCTCCTGGATCTGCCGAGCGAGCTCTCGATCGCCGCCGATCATGGCCAACGGCAACGGCGGCGTACCGGACGCGAGGTGCGCGAGCGTCATGGCGGGGCCCTCCCAGGATGGATTCGAGGCCGCCGAGTATACCCATTCACGCGGCCATTCGGGCGGGTCCGGCCGCTACCGCCGTCACTGGCAGGCCGACGGCGGTGCCACGGCCAACGAATTGTTGGTGGTCGAGCCGCCGCCGACGCCGAGGCTCGCCGCGTGGACGGAGGAGTCAGCCCCGGCCCCCGTTTGTTGCTTGTTAGGGGTCGATCGAGTCTGATTGCCGCATGACATTACGGTCATGGATTCTGGCGGGAGTGTTGTCGACGGTCGCCATGGGCCAGGCGCCCACTCCGGCCGGACCAGAAACGCTGGTGCGGGGCCTGCTCGCGGCCTTCAACGCTCACGACGTACCGAAGATGCTCACGTTCGTGTCCGCCGACATTCGCTGGCTGACGGTCGAGGGCGAGAAAGTGACGGCCGAAGCGGCGGGCGCCTCGCAGCTCGAGCAGTCGATGACGCGGTACTTCCGATCCGTGCCGACCGCGCATTCGGAGTTGAAGCAACTCGTGGTGAGCGGTCCCTTCGTGAGTGCGGTCGAAGAAGCGCAGTGGCAGGCGGCAGGGGAGTCGCGCCGCCAGTGCAGCCTAAGCGTCTACGAAATCCGCGAGCAGAAGGTGAAGGCGGTCTGGTACTTTCCCGCGCATCGTTGTGACTGAGCGTGTCCGTGCACCTCGTCGGGTGCCTGCTATTCAATCCGCAACGCCACGACCGGGTCCACGCGGAGCACCTGCCGCGCCGGCAGGTAGCACGCCAGCGCGCCAATGGCGGCGAGCGCAGCCGACACCGTGATGTACGTCCACGGATCGCGCGCGTCGACTTGGAATAGCAAGCTGGTCATGACCTGCGACAGCCAGTAGGCCGCCGCGAGACCAACGGCCAGGCCGATGAGGACGGGCCGCATGCCTTGCGCGAGCACCAGGCGCAGGACGCGACGGGGACCGGCGCCCAGGGCGAGGCGCACGCCGATCTCCGCGGTGCGTCGAGTCACGGCGTACGCGAGCACGCCGTAGACGCCAGCCAGCGCGAGGATCAGGGCGAGGCCGGCAAACGCCACCAGCAGCATCATCGTGAAACGCCGCGCGCCGACCGACTGATCGACGACGTCGGCCAGCGTCCGGATGTTGGAGATGGGCAGGGCCTTGTCGACGTTCGCAATGAGGCCGCGAATGGCCGGGATCATGGCGTCGGCATCGCGACGCGTGTGGACCACGAGCTGAAGACTCGTCGTCAGCTCGCCGCCCGCAAAATACACCGCCAACGTGGGATCGCTCTCCAGGCCGCGTTCGCGCATGTTGGCGACCACGCCGATGACTTCGCCACGAGACTCTCCCTGTCCCTTCCAGAGAATCAACGTCCGCCCGACGGCATTCTCGCCCGGCCAGAACGTGTCGGCGAGTCGCTGACTGACCACCACACGTCGCGGCTTGGCCATCATGTCGTCGTCGGTGAAATCACGTCCACGCAGCAACGACAGGCCCATCGTCTTGAAGTAGTCGTTACTGATGAGGCGCCACGTGCCCCAGGGCACGGCGCCGCCCGGCTCGTCGGGCCGCTCCGGGATGGCGAGGCCGAGGCCGGTGCTGCCGCGAGACAACGGGCGCCCACTGACCGCGGCGGCCGACACGACGTCGGGCACTGCCCTGAGCCGGCCGAGGATGTCTCGCGAGGTCTGGAGGATTCGCGCTTCGCCGTACTGCGCGGGAATCGCCACGCTGGCCATCACACGATTCTCGGACTGAAAGCCGCGATCGATCTGCAGGACCTGGACGAGGCTGCGCACGAGCAAGCCCGCGCCAACAAGCAGCATCAACGACAGCGCGACCTCGGCACCGACAAACACGTTGCGCACGATCGCCTGCCGTCGGTCGCCCACCGAGCCGCGTTGGCCCTGCCGGAGCGATTGGACGAGCTGCGCTCGCGGCGCTTGCAGCGCCGGGACGAGGCCTGTGGCGACGCCAACGACGACGGCGACCACCGACGCGAACAAGAACACCCAGCCGTTGAGCGCAACTTCGCTGATGCGAGGAATACCGGCCGGATTGACGGAACGGATGAGGCTGAGCACGCCGGACGCCACCAGGAGCCCGGCGCCGCACGCGATGATGCCGAGCATCAGCGATTCGGTGAGCGAGAGGCGAATGAGATCGAGACGACTCGCGCCAAGGGCCGATCGCACGGCGATCTCGCGGCCGCGCGCTGACGCGCGGGCGAGGAGCAAGTTCGCGACATTCACGCACGCGATGACGAGCAAGAGGCCTACGGCGCCGAGCAGAATCCAGAGCGTGCGGCGCAGCTCGTCGCTCGCGACCCAACTGCGCGATGGCAACACTGCGGCCCCGAGTCCAGCATTCGACCCCGGATAACGCTCGCCCAGCGTCTTGGACACCGCCTGCAAGTCGGCGAGCGCCGTGTCCATCGCTACGCCCGGCTTCAGCCGGCCGACGGCTGAGTACTCGAAACTGTCGCGATTCGCGTCGGCGCGACGCACGAACGGGACGAACATCTCCGAGGCGTCCAGCCACGGCGTGCCTGCCGGCAGCACGCCGACGATCGTCCGCGGACCACTCGTAAACGACAGCGGCCGGCCAACGACATTGCGATCGCCGCCGAACTTGCGCATCCAGAACGCGTGCGAGAGCAGCACCGGCCTGGTCTTGTCGCCCGTCGCGTCTTCCTCGCGGTCAAACAAGCGGCCGGCGACGGGAGTCACGCCGAAGGCCTTGAAGAACGCGGAGCTGACAAAGGCCACGCTCACCTGCTCCGGGGTGTCGCCGGTCAGGATGCCGGCGCCGCTGTGATACGCGCCCAGGTGCTCGAAGGTGTGATTGAGATCCTGCAGGTCCCAGTAGTTCGCTTCGGTGAGCGACATCGTCGTCCAGCCACGGTCAGGACGCGAGCCGAACACCTGGACGATGCGATCGGCATCCGGGAACGGCAGCGGCCGCAACAGCACGCCGTAGACGACGCTGAACATGGCGGTGGAAGAGCCGATGCCGAGCGCGAGCATCAGCACGATCGCCGCCGTGCCGACCGGCCGTTGCCGCACCTGCCGCCACGCCGCCGTGATCTCGTGTTTCCTGAACATGAACGATCGCCTCCGTCCCGATTGAGTCCCCGAACCGCTACGCCGGCGTTCGCGGTCGTCCAGTCGCGACGTGACCGCAAAGGCCAGCGCGTCCAGCACACCACGCCCCATCGCCACCGGCCAGCCGCGGCGCGCGCGCGCCACGTCGACGCAGTACACGAACACTTCTTCCATCTCCGGGCCGAGCTCCCGCCGGACGCGCGCAGGGCACGCGAACAGGAGGCACCGGTAGAAGGCGCGCATCATCCCCGAATCAACCTCTTCTCGCGCGCGGCCGTGACGTACCGCGCCAGCCGCTGAGCCTCAGCGCCGGACGTCCGGCGGCCGAGCGCCGTGAGCCGGTAGAACCGCGGCTTCCCACCGGCCGCGGCGAAGTCGGGCGGCGCCTTCGTCTCGACGACGAGGCCTGCGTCGGTCATCTTCTTGAGCGCGCCGTAGAGCATGCCCGGCCAGAGGTTCATCTGACCGTCGGTCCGTTCGAGCACTTCCTTGGTAATCGCCAGACCGTGCAGGTCGTGGTCGGCCAACGCGAGCAGGATCTGGAACCAATGCGCAGGCAGGGGGGACACATCACTCATCGCAGGGAACTCCTGGCGTCAAGTCTATCTCAATGCGTATAGACGTATCCGTCTAGACTTTGGTTTACGGAGCACTCGGACCGGTAAGCTGTCTCGATCATGGCGTGGCAGCGGCGGCTCGGGTGGGCGTGGGATCGGCTGGGGCGCGACAACGCGCTGGGCGCAATTCTCACGAAGGACGGCCGCGTCGCCGAGTGGACCCTCGAAGAGTTTCTGGCCACCGGCCGCGCGGACGCCGACAAGTTCGCCGCCGATCTCCAGCGGATTGCGCCGTCGGCACGCCGGGAGTCGTTACTGGACTTCGGGTGTGGCGTCGGGCGCGTCACGCGCGGACTCGCCGCGCACTTTCGCACCGTCGTCGGCATGGACGTCGCGCGCTCGATGATCGAGCGCGCGCGTGAGCTGCACGCCGGCTGCCCCGGCTGTTCCTTCGTGATCAATCGATCGACGCGCCTGCGAACGATCGCGGACGGCCGGTTCGACGTCGTCTACTGCCGCCTCGTGCTGCAACACATCCGGCCGGTCCTGGTGCGGCAGTACATTCCCGAGCTCGTGCGCGTCCTCGCCCCGGGCGGCGTCCTGATGTTCCAACTGCCCGAAGTGATCGCCGTCGATCCCGTGCAGGCGTTCGAGGACGCACCGGTCACGGGAGGCTTCGTGAAGAAGAATCTGCCGCGCCCGATCCTGATCGCATGGCGGCGGCTGAAGTACCTCGCCGTCGCGCCGGATCCTGGCGCCAGGATGGACATGTTCGGCATCAACCGGCCGGACGTCGAAGCGATCGTCGCGCAGGCGGGAGGACGACTCATCGCCGTGACGCCGGACGATGGTCATGGCGAGATCGGCCGCGGCTTCGGGTACTGGGTCACGCCGTCGTGATGGCGCGCTACAATCGGCGGCGTGCCTCAGCCCAATCGCCGAAGAACATATCTGATTAATCCGCGCTTTCAGTGGCGCTTCATCGGCTTCATGGCGATCGTGTCACTGCTGGCAATCGCGCTGCTCTTCCTGAGCAATATCCTGTTCTTCCGGAACATGGAACAGGAGGCCCTCTCGGTCGGTCTCACGCGTGACAATCCATATTTCGATTTCCTGGGCGAGCAGAAGTCGGCGCTGTCCAAGCTGTATTTCGGCGTGTCTGGTGTGGTGTTCGTGGTGATGATGGGCCTGGGCATTCTGTACAGCCATCGAATCGCGGGCCCTCTGCACAATCTCAACAACAAGATGAAACGGATCGCGAGCGGCGAGGAGCCGTCTCCGCTGAACTTCAGGCGGAAGGATCAGTTCCAGGAGTTGGCGGAAAGCTTCACGGCGATGATCGTGAAACTCAGGGATCGTCCTTAGCTATTTGGGCGCCGTGTCCAGCTGCGACAGCAGCGCGTAGTAGTTGCGGATGCTGTCCACGTAGCGCACCGGCTCATGGCCGCGCGCTTTGCCGTACTTCAACGTCGTGTAGTACGCGGGTTCGGAGAGCAGCGGCAGCGCGTCGCGCAGGTTGCTCCACAGCGTATGGTCCTCGCCATCGCGCTTGACGAGCTCCTGCGCATCCTGCACGTGACCGAGTCCCACGTTGTAGGCCGCCAGCGCGTAGTAGTCCTTGTCCGGGCGGCCGATCTCGTCTTCGATCTGGTTCTTGATCTGAACGAGGTACCTCGTCCCGCCGAGCACGCTCTGGCGTGGGTCCAGGCGATTCGTCACGCCGAGCAAGGCCGCCGTGTCCTGGGTCAGCATCATCAGGCCACGCACGCCGGTGTGACTCCTGGCCTTGGGATTCCAATGCGACTCCTGGTAGGACATGGCCGCGAGGAACATGGGATCGAGGTCGTGACGACGGCCGGCTTCCTCGAACAGGACCCGAAACTTGGGGAAGTCCCTCTTGTACCGGACCTTCAGCATCACCAGATCGAACTTGTTGAGCAGGCCGAGGTGCGCAAAGTACTTCGCGTACAGATTGGCGACGAAGAGCTGCGATTTGGTGGTGTGCAACCAGTTGTTGAGAAGCGCGCTGGTGCCGCCGAGATCTTTGCGCAGCACCCACACGAAATCTTCTTCATCGGAGACCTTCAAGCGCAGCGTCGGGAAGCCCTGGCCCACGAAGGCGGCCGGGTCGGGTGACGCCCGTTTGAGCGCGAGGGCGGGGCACATGATGTCGCCCTGGCCGGCGAGAAAGGCCAGGAGCAGCGCTTCTTCGCTGTCAAACGACTTGATCTCCACGGGCACCGCGAGGTGACGCTGCATCCTGTCGATGAGCTCGTGATTGAACCCCACCCATTCGTCGGTCTCGTTCCTGGAATAGAAGGAGTGATCCTCCTGCACCAGGACCGTCAGTGTGGCTGGCAGTTGAGACCGCGCGGAGTCCGTCTTCCCTGAGCAGGCCGCGAGCGGAAGCAGCAGACCCACGGCAAGGTAAAAGATGCCGAGCGCAGTGGCACGCATGGGGCGCCGGGGTCAGTGCAAGACACTTGCCGGGGCGCCCCGAGAGGCAGAGCCCTGGCGGGCACCCGTACGTGTCGACGGGCCGACACCGGGTTCAGGCGGACTTGGCGTTATCCTCCGTGAACACGTGAACGTCGTTCAGCCTGAGGGCCGTCCCGTAACTCCCGGCCGCGGCCTGCCGTCGAGGGCCACCGCGCTCGCCGCCGGCGGCCTCTTCGTGATCGCGGCACGACCGGTTGTCACGTCCCTGACGCTCACGACCGTTGACGTCATCGTGGCGCTCTGGCTGCTGCTGTTCGTGTTCGGCTTCCTGCTCAGCATGATTGAGGCGGCCGCGTTCAGTGCGGGTCCGAGTCCGATCACCGCGCGGCACGTGCTGGGTGCGGTGGTCGCCTCCGGGTTCGTGGCGACGGTGGCCGGCCTGCTCATGAGAACGCCGAGCGACCTCTCGCTGACCGCGAATCTGTCCGTTTGGGTCGGCCGTTACGGCGCGGCCAATCTGTTGCTCCGGCTGCTCGGGACCGCGGTGGCCTTCATGGTGGCGTACTGCGTGATCGGCTCGGCGACCTGGCCATTCGTTCGCCAGTACTACACCGACCCCAGTTTCGGTCTTCGGCTGCAGATCCCGCGCGGGCCCGTGATTATCGCGCTGCAGCTCGCGCGCGGACTCGTGGCGGCGCTGGCGCTCGTGCCGTTGCTCGCGTCGACGTCGGCGCAGGGGTTCGACTGGTGGTGGCGCTTCGCGCTGGCGCTGGCGGTGACGTCGGGCGTGATCCCGCTCCTGCTCGCCACCGGGTGGCCGATGCGGCTCCGCGTCGTGCACGCGATCGAGATCGTCGTGTTCACGCAGGTCTATGCCTTCGCGCTGTGGAAGATCCTCGCGGTGTGACGGGGGTGTGACGGGGTCAGACCAGGGTCAGACGGGGGTCAGACCGGGGTCAGACCACCGAGAGCCATCAAAATCAAGATTTTGACTCGTCTCGGTGGTCTGACCCCGGTCTGACCCCACGTCACCGCTTCAGCTTGTTCTGCAGCTCCGTGATCCAGTTGATCACCACGGCGATGGTCTGCGGCGTGGCCGCCTTCGCCGGATCGGGCGGCGGATCCTTGATGACAATGAATCGCTTGCCGTCCGGGTCGATATCGAACGACCGCCCGCTGATCAGGCCGGCCGGCAGCTTCACGTCGAACAGCCTGCGCGCCGTGCCGATCGTGAAGCGTCCCTCCGTTTCCACCGGCAGGGCCATCAGGGCATCGCCGGTGACAAAGAACAGCTCCTTGCCGCCCGGCCCCCACATGGGCCGCAGGCCGCCGCTGGTCGAGACCTGCCACCTTCCGCCGTTGATCTCGGGATAAGGCCGCACGTAGACCTGGGTCGGTGTGGTCTCGGCGGACTCGTACGCCAGCCAGTCGCCGTTGGGAGAGATCTGCGCGTTGTTTTCGTTGAACGGCATATGGAACAACTGCGTCACCGTCCGCGTGTCCATGGCCAGCACGCTGACGTCATCACCATCGGGCCCGCGCCGCTCGCGGATCAGCAGCTGCTTGCTGTCGGGCGAGAAGCCGAGCGGGGCTTGCGCGTACGGCGCGGTCGTCAACCGTTCGGGCGCGCCCGTGCCGTCGGCAGGTTGCCAGAACAGATTGTTGTTCTGGCTGGCGATGTAATACGCGATGCGCTTGTCGTCTGGCGTCCAGACGGGGAGGCCTTCGGTCCCCGGAGGGTACGTGAGTCGTGTGAGCGTCCGATTCGCAAAGTGCCAGATCCAAACGTCGCTTTCCTGATCCCGGATGTCGAGCGCCACCCGCGTGCCGTCTTTCGATAGGCGCAACGCGAAGTAGGTCCGGAGCGGCGCGTCGGCGATCGGTTCTTCGCGACCGTTCCGATCGATCCAGACCAACGATCGCGTCGCGTTCGCATTGCTCAGCCCGCCAGTCGCATGCACCAGGGTCCCGCTCCGCGACACGGCAAATTGCGCGGGTCCGCCGGTCCCCATCGCCACGCCGTCCACGACGGGCACGGCATCACCGACGGTGTCGAGCGTCGTGAGGTCGAACGGCACGGCGCGCAGCGCGCCCGCCGCGGCATACACGAGGAAACCCTCGCCACCTCCGGGCGACTCGACGTACTCGCCCTGCAGGCCGCTGCTGACGACCACCTTGCTCTTGCCGGTGGCAAAGTCGAGCACCGCGACTTGCATGTTCTCCGCCATCATCGATGCCGTGATGATTGTGTAGAGGAGGCCGCGTCCGCCGGGAAGCAACGACGGGTAGGTGTGATCGAGCTCCCCGCGTGAGTTGTCGGGCCGGGTGAGGATCTTCACCTCGCCGCCGTTCGCCGACACGGTAAGGATCCCGCCGTTCAGCTCGCTCGTGCCGAAGTAGATCGTGTTGTCGGGTCCCCAGCAGGCGCCGCGAGGGCCGATCGTGCCGGTGATCGGCACCGCCGGGCCTCCGCTCACCGAGACTTTCTTCAAGCCGTCACTATCGAAGAAGCCGACCCAGCGTTCGTCCCATGAGAAGAACGGCAGATAGCTTGCCGCCTGCCCTGACCCGCTCTTGAGCACGGTCGGCTCCTGTCGATCCACAGAGCGCAGGAGCAGCGCGTTGCTCGTGGCGTACACGATCTTCGTGCCGTCGGGCGAGATCGCGACGTTGCGATAGATGATCGTGCCGACGTCGAATCCGGCGACCGCCGCGCTGATGTCAAAGCGGATCGGGAGCGGCGCCGGCGTGGCCGTCCACGGCGCCCACAGCCACAGCATCGTCCCCGCGGCGACGAGACCGAGCGTCGCGAGGATCCACGGCAGCGCCCTCAGGCGTGGCCGTGATGATGGTGCGGCGACCGGTGGTGACGCGACCGGTGTTCGCGATTCGTCCAGCATGTACCGCACGACGGAGATATCTGGTATGCGCGCCTTGCGATCCTTCGCCAGGCAGCGCGTGATGATGGTGCGGATGTGCGGTGGCACGGTCGCCGGCAACGCCGTCCAGTCGGGCTCGGTCTTGACGACGGCCGAGATGATCTCGGTGGCGTCGTCGCCGTCGAAGGTCCGGCGGCCCGTGAGCATCTCGTAGAGGACGCACCCGAAGGCCCACACGTCCGTGCGTTTGTCGACGGCGCGTCCGCGCGCCTGCTCGGGGCTCATGTAGGCCGCGGTGCCCATGATCGTGCCGGTCGCGGTCGCGGCCGTCAGCGTGGGGGAGTTGGCCACGTCTCCCCTCGACGCATCAGGCGGGCCCATCGCTTTGGCGAGACCGAAATCCAGGACTTTGACCACGCCGTCGTGCGTGACCTTGATATTGGCCGGCTTCAGATCGCGATGGATGATGCCCTGGTCGTGCGCGGCTTCGAGGGCGTCGATGATCTGGCGGGCGATGGGCAGGGCTTCGGTCACCGACAATGCGCCGCGCGCGACGATCGCCGAGAGATCGTCGCCGCTGACGAGCTCCATGACGAGGGCGCGATCTTCCAGACCGTAGATGGCCGCGATGTTCGGATGATTCAGCGACGCGAGCGTCCGCGCCTCGCGCTCGAAGCGAATGCGCCGATCGGGATCGGCCGCGAACGACTCGGGCAGGATCTTGATCGCGACGTCGCGGCTGAGTTTCGTGTCCCGGGCGCGGTAGACCTGGCCCATGCCGCCGGCACCGATCTGCGCGAGGACTTCGTAAGGACCGAGACGCGTGCCGACGGTGAGGGCCAAATTCGCTGGCGTGAGTATACGGGGGGCAATGGGGTCAGACCGGGGTCAGACCACCGCGAGGCATCAAAAAAAAGATTTTGACTCGTCTCGGTGGTCTGACCCTGGTCTGACCCCGGTCTGACCCCATCACGCGGTTTGCTCGAGCCAGAAGCCGTACCGCTGGCAGCCCGCACCGATGCGGACGAGGTACCGGCCGAAGAGCCGGGCCAGGTAGATGTTGCCGAAGTCGTTGTAGCCCATCCGATAGCAGGACTTCAGCGAATCGACGTTGTGCCACTCCACATACGAGACCAGTCCTCGATAGCCTCGCGCGAGGTACCACGCGAGTGCGCGCGTCATGCCGATGGCGTGCAGACGATGGCCACGATGGTCGCGATGGGTGTGACCTTTGTACATGTACTTGTAGCGGGAATCGTAGTGGAGGACGAGGCCGGGCATGTCGAGCTCGCTGGGCCGGCTCGAGTACCAGCCGTAGCTCGCCAACGCGTCGCCCGCGAAGAACCCATAACACTCGTCGCCCCGCGGCAGGACGCGATCGAGAAACGGCTGGTCCATCTGATTCGCCGGATTGTCTGCGAGCGAGCGCAGCGCGCGCTCGGGGATGAACTCACCGCGGTAGGCCGGCTCGCAGGCCGTGAATCGGGCATCGGGACGCTCGACCGTCACCCCCTTGAGGATCCGCACACACATGAAGCGGTTGGCGACGTTGAATGCGGCGGCGGTGCAGGACTTCCAGAGCCCGTGCCGATCGACGTCACGTCGCAACGCGTCGAAGCGCTTCGCCCGAAGCACCGTCGAGGTCATCACGCCCATTGATTGCACAGTCCCACAAACGACAGATACGGCACGAGCGTCATCCGGCCGCGCAGGCCCACCGAGGCCCGGGCGTGCGCCACGAGGTTCCGCCACTCATGCCGGTTCCAGTACGCCCAGATCAATGTCATCGACGTCGACAGCGAGTTCGTCGTATGCCACCAGGACGGATTGAAGAGCAAGTCGCCCGCGCGAAGCGTCACGCGATATTGCCGCGCCTGCTGAAGCTTCGGGTACGCGGCGTAGTCAGGATGGTCGAAGTCCGCGATCGTCGAGACCAGCGCGTTCTCCGGTTTTGGGTAGAGATACGGCGCGTCCTCGCGCGGAAACAGGATGACTTCCTTCTCGCCATGCAGCTGCGCAAAGAACGCGCTCATCCCCCAGTAGTCGAGGTGCAGGAAAGGGAACGACGCGCGGGCTTGCGAGACGAACAGCTCGGAGAGGTGTTTGCGGACCTCATGCGGCCAGCGGCTCGGCATCAACCGGTGCGATCGCCAGTTCGTGGTCGTGTAGACAGGCTCCGGCGTAATGTCACCGACGAGCATCGGCAACTGCGTGCGCACGTCGATGTTGCGCAAGTACGGCGCTGGCTCGTCCGAATCGAACACGCGGTCGAGCAGATCGCCGAACGCCCCGCTCGCGTCCTTGTCCTGGGTCCGGTACGTGATGAGATGCGCGCCGGCGCGCGACTTCAGGTAGTCCCGGGTCCAGCCGGTGGCGCGCCAGCTGGTCAGTGCGTCCCTGATGACGACCGGCTGCTGCTTCAAGACGTGTTCGTGCAAGAACTCGTCGTTCGACAAGCGCGTCTTGACGGCGACGGCGTGATGCGATCCACCCGTCATGTGTCGAGTGTGCAGGACAACCGCGCGGCGCGCCGAGCCCGGACGAGTTCCCACGCTGTTTCCGACACCGGAATCGCCCGGCGACGCCGGAGATAGTGACGAGATCGCGACCGATGGATGGGATATTCTCTCGTCGGCGAGCGATGACCATCGATCGACGCGACATGCTCCGCGGCCTCGGCGCATTCGCCGGCGCGGTGACGCTCCGCGGGTTCAGTTCGAACGCGCCTCAGACCACGGCGCTGCCGCGCAAGGCCGACTTCCTGATCGACGACGGCTACACCTATCTCAACGCGGCGTACACGCACCCGATCCCGAAGGTGTCGCTGGAAGCGGTGCGGCGGGCTGCCGAGGGCCGGGCCTCAATGCCTCCGCCCACGTCAGGCCAATCCGGAACACCGAGGGCGCTCTTCGCCGAGTTGATCAACGCGAAGCCCGCGGAGATCGCGTACGTCTCGAGCACCAGCGCGGGTGAGAACCTCGTCGTGCAGGCGCTCGAGCTCGACCGCCGCTTCGACGGCAACGTCGTCACCGACGGCCTGCACTTCGAGGGCGCGATTCTGCACTTGCTCGAACTGAAGAAGCGCGGGCTCGACGTGCGCGTCGTGAAGCCGACGAAAGACCTCCGAATCGAGATGGCCGACCTCGAGAAGGCCGTCGATCGGAGGACGCGGCTCGTCGAGGTGTCGTCTGCCTCGATGTACAACGGTTTTCAGCACGACCTCAAAGCCGTTTGCGATCTCGCGCACGCGAACGGCGCGTACGTCTACGCTGACATCATTCACTCGGCGGGCGCGGAGCCGTTCGACGTGAGGGCGAGCGGCGTGGACTTCGCCGCCTGCTCGTCGTTCAAGTGGCTGATGGGCGACTTCGGCATCGGCTTCCTGTATGTCAAGGAAGACTTGCTCGATCGGATCCGGCGGCCGGTGAATGGCTACTACCAGGCGCCGAATCTAATCTTAGAGCCGTTCTATCCGCCGAACCTGCCCTCGGGCGAGTACACGCCGGTGGCGTACAACCTCCAGAAGACCGCGACGGGGTTCTTCGAAAGCGGCACGCTCACGGGCGGACCCGCGATCAACGTCGCGCTGATGACGGCGTCGCTGAACTACATCAAGTCACTGGGCGTGGCGAACATCCAGGCGCACCGCCAGCCGCTCATCAAGAAACTTCAACAGGAAGTCCCGCGCCTCGGATTCACTGCCGTCACGCCGCCCAACTCCACCGGTCCGATCGTCACGTTTGCGAAGCAGAACATCGCGCAGACAGACATCGCGCGCAAGCTTCAGGCGGGGAAGGTCAACGTGCGACTGAGCACGCACTGGATGCGGCTCTCGCCGTCCGTCTATAACGATCTGACGGACGTCGATCGGTTTCTCAACGTGGTGTCGTAACGAACGCCGCGACATCCTCTTTCAATGTCACGCGCGCGGACTTCGTGTCGTACATCATGTGACCGCCGGCGTAGCGGGGTCTTCAGGCTCGGGGTGGCGACGATCGTCAACAAGATCGCGACCCACGACGATGTCGATGTCATTTGCGGCAGAGTTTCGCGCGGAGTGGCATAACATCCCACCACCAGTGACTGAGTCTTCATCCATGCGCGGCCGGACGGTGTCCCACTATCGGATCGAGGACCTCGTCGGGGGCGGCGGCATGGGCGTGGTCTACCGGGCCGAGGACACGCGCCTGCACCGCGTCGTGGCCTTGAAGTTCCTGCCCAACGATGTGTCGAGCGACCCGCAGGCGCTGGCGCGATTCGAACGCGAAGCCCGCGCCGCCTCGGCACTGAACCACCCGCACATCTGCACCATCTACGACATCGGAGACGACGGCGGCCGGCCCTTCATTGCGATGGAGTTCCTCGAGGGCCAGACGCTGAAGCACCGCATCGACGGCCGGCCGATGCCGGCCGACGAGCTGCTCGACCTCGCCATGCAGATCGCCGATGGCCTCGAAGCCGCGCAGGAGAAAGGCATCGTCCACCGCGACGTCAAGCCGGCGAACATCTTCGTGACACGCCGCGGTCAGGCCAAGATTCTCGACTTCGGGCTCGCGAAGTCGATTGGCGTCGCCGCAATGCCCGAGGATGCGTCCACGCGCGCCGGACTGCATCTGACGGAGTCCGGCACGACCCCGGGCACCGTGGCGTACATGTCTCCCGAGCAGGTGCGCGGCAAGGATCTGGACGCCCGCAGCGATCTCTTCAGCTTTGGCGTCGTGCTCTACGAAATGGCGGCCGGCGTGCATCCGTTTCGCGGCGACACGTCCGGCGTGATCGTCGACAGCATTCTGAATCGCACGCCGCCCAGCGTGGTGCGGCTGAACGCCGGCGTTCCGGCTGACCTCGAACGCATCATTACCAAGGCGCTCGAGAAGGATCGCGATCTCCGCTATCAGCACGCGAGCGATATGCGCGCGGATCTCAAGCGCCTCAAGCGCGAGACGACGGCGAGTATCTCCGTGCCGACGATGCCCAGCACACCGGCGCTGCAGACGAAGGCCGCACGACGATGGTTGATGCCGGTCGCCGCCGCGACCGTCGTCGTTGTCAGCGTGGTGGCCTGGCTCTTCTGGGCAAACCGGGCGCAGGCCCTCGGCGAGAAGGACACGATCGTGCTCGCGGATTTCGTCAATCGCACGGGCGATGCGGCCTTCGACGACACGCTGAAGCAGGCGCTCGATCTCTCGTTGCGACAGTCGCCGTTTCTGTCGGTGCTTTCCGACGACAACGTCGTCGACACGCTGAAGCGGATGGAACGCACGGCCGCGACGCTGACTCCTGAAGTGGCTCGCGAAGTGTGCGTGCGCGCCGCGAGCACGGCCTGGATCGGCGGATCGATCGCCAAGCTCGGCAACCAGTACGTGGTGGCGCTCAAGGCGGTGAACTGCCAGACCGGCGAGCCGTTGGCGCAGACTCAGGAGACCGCG
>Ga0137427_10000391_pt1 | contig 23395 bp, 22 predicted proteins | sample EasRivERMZT700_2_FD_102309 | JGI IMG/M metagenome (GOLD analysis project Ga0137427, IMG submission 102309) | Soil microbial communities from meander-bound floodplain in the East River, Colorado, USA - East River MetaG ERMZT700_2 | ecosystem: Environmental > Terrestrial > Soil > Floodplain ...
ACCGGTGGCAAACGCCGGCGTCTTGCCCATCGCGACATAGTCCGGTTTGCCGCCCGTCATCAGCGCGGGATCGTCAGGCCGGCCCCCGAGCTCGCGGCCGAGAAAAAGGTATGAGATGCCGCGTTCCGCCAGCGCCGCTTGCAGCGGCACGCGGTTGAAGTGCGGCACCCAGCGCGAGACCGGCCGCGAACGCACATCGGCGACAGCGGACACGCCGGCGCCTTCCAGCAGCGCGAGGAAGTGCGCCAATTTGTGGTTGGAGTGGCCGATGGTGAGGATGCGCGCGTCGCTCATGGGCGCTGGAACCTTGCCCGTCTGGTGTTTTCCGGCCACATAGAGGGGATGCCGAACGGGTTCCGCATGCGTGCCCTGACCTTGGTGCTATGCTCTATTATCGCTGCGGCGCATGGTCTTGTCCCATCGACGGCGGCGAACGCGCAGGTCTGCACCGACGATTATATGACGGTCGACACGTTCTTCGGCACGATCCTCGAAATCGCACCGGCGCCCGAGCCTTTCGTCTCCGCCGACATGCTGCTGAAGGGCCCCGACAAGTGTACGCCCATGTGGATGCAGGTGCTCAAGGCCGACGCGGCGCAATGCCGGATCGGGGACAGGATCGAGGCCCACGGCGTCATCGTCTCCGATCCCGAGAACAACGCCTGGAACATCAATCCCGAGCGGAACATGTACATGCTGCTCGGTCAGGACTACTCCTGCCGGCGATGAGTCGAGCGGTTCGCTTTACCTGGCGGTAACCTGTTCATCTCGATCACATTGTTCGCCGCTTCTTGTGGCCTTACCCGCTTCTGGGCGACAATCGCAGCGTGTCGAGGGGACGCCGCATGCGCACCGTTTCGCTGGTCCTGGTTGTTGCCGTCGCCCTGATGGTGTCGGGCTGTGTCGTCGTCCGCACGACGGCGGCCGTAACCGGTGCTGTCGTATCGACCACTGCGGTTGTGGCCGGCGCCGCCGTCAAAGGCACCGCGCGTGCCGTGAGCAGCATCGGCGAAGACGACGAGACCGAAGAGCAGGACTAGAACTTGTCCTTGCGCCGGCGAGTTTCGGCGAACACCTCGACATTTGTCGCACCTTCCAGGCCGAGGCTCCGGCGAATCTCGGGCGATTGCGCGCGCAGGAAGGGGTTGGTCTTTTTCTCCAACCCCATCGTCGAGGGAATGGTGGGAAGACCCTTGCCGCGTGTTGCCCGCACCTCGTCCATGCGGCCTTTCAGATCCGCATTCTCCGGCTCCACGGTGAGCGCAAACCGGCCGTTGGCCTCGGTATATTCGTGGCCGCAATAGATCCGCGCGTCGTCGGGCAGCCGCATCAACTTCGACAGACTCGCCCACATCATCTCGGGCGTTCCCTCGAACAGGCGGCCGCATCCCATCGCGAACAGCGTGTCGCCGGTGAAGACCGCGCGGTCGGCCTCGAACCAGAAGGCGATGTGCTGCGCGGTGTGCGCGGGGATCTCCAGCACGCGCGCCACATGGCTGCCGAGGCTGAAGGTCTCGCCCTCGGAGAGACCGATATCGATGCCGGGAATGCGCGCCGCATCCTTGGCCGCGCCGACCACCTGTACGCCGAAGGCCTGCTTGAGCGCGAGGTTTCCGCCGACATGATCCATGTGGTGATGCGTGCTGAGGATGTGGGTCAGCTTGAGGCTCCTGGCCTCGAGCGCGCGCTTGACCGGCTCGGCCTCCGAGGCGTCGACCACGCCGCACACGCCCTCCGCCCGGTCGAAGACGAGATAGGCGTAATTGTCCTTGAGGCAGGGGACGAGTTCGACTTCGAGCTTGGCCATCCGCCATTTTCGAATCAAAACGCGCGCCGGTCTACTGCCGATTGATCGGGTCGCGGGGAAGGGTCCGAAAGGTCCGCGCGCTTTGCGCGCTAATCAGTAGATGGGCGGCGAAGCCGCCCCCGCAAAGGGCGTTTTCAGCAGCGCGGAAACCCTTTATGCATTTGCCATGCCGCTCGATTCGCCAGAGCTTGAGGCGTTCTACGAGAGCCGCATGGGCCAGGTCGCGCGCCGGCTGATCTCGCGGAGGCTTCGCGAGCAGTGGGCCGATCTCTCCGGGCAGCGGCTGCTCGGGTTCGGTTATGCCACCCCCTATCTGCGCTCCTTCGCGGAAGCCGAGCGCGTGCTGGCCGCGATGCCCGAGCAGCAGGGCGCGGTTCCCTGGGGCACCGCGGGGCGAGTCCAGACTGCGCTCGTCAACGAACACAGCCTGCCGTTTCCGGACGCGGCGTTCGACTGTCTGCTGGTCGTTCACGGCCTCGAAGCCGTCGAGTCGCTGCGTCCGACGCTGCGCGAATTGTGGCGCGTGCTCACGGCCGCGGGACGGTTGCTCGTCGTTGCGCCCAATCGCGCCAGTCTGTGGGCCCAACTCGAGACCTCGCCGTTCGGCCACGGCCAACCCTATACACGCGGACAATTGGAGCGCCTGCTGGTCCAATCGCTGTTCCTGCCGGAGGCGTGGGACTCGGCGCTCTTCATGCCGCCGTTCGGCAGCCGCCGTTCGATCCGAACCGGCAATGCCTGGGAACGGGTGGGCCACAGGCTGTGGCCGCGCCTCGCCGGCGTTCACATCGTGCTGGCGTCGAAGTCGCTCTATTTGCCCGCCCCGGTGAAAGGCCATCGCCGGCGCGCGCTGGCGCCTGCGATGGCCGGATCGCGCTCGCAATCCGATGTTCCGGAGCCCGCGGCAAGGCGGGTTAGGGAACTCAGGACCTTCTGAGGGTGTGACATCAACCACTTGCAGCAAGTTCCAGCCCGGAACTTTCGGACGCGCGACCGTTGTCGATCCGTACACAGACTGTAGCTAAATTTCCGCAAAACGGCCAGTTGTGATCGGAACCATTCATATGGACTGCGGGTTTAGTAGCCGCAGCTGGGCCATTTCACATTTCCTTTTACCAACAGGAGGGTTGAATGAAGACATTGGTCATGAGGACCACTGTTCTCTCTACTGCAGTCGCCCTTATCGCTTCGGTCGCTCTCGCGGCACCGACAGCGAAAGCGCCGACAGCCAAGAAGATGACAGATCAGAAGCTCGACACCGTTGTCGCCGGATGGGCCAATGGCGAGCCTTGCGGCAAATCGGCATGCGGGGACAACGGCTGGGGCAATGGCACCGACCCGATCAATCCAGGAAGCGATGACGGCGGCACGTGGCCGTCAAAGAACTCCAACGCAACTGCTGAGTGGGGCGGCAAAATCAACATTAATCCGACCACGTCCGACGGACGCTAGACGCTTCGCGCGCGGCACACCGGCTGCCCCGCAGCGGTGTGCCGCCACGACGACTCGATGATCGTTCGTGAACAGGTTAGGGGCCGCCATGACCGCTCGCCGCAGCGGATCGCGCGTCGTGACGCCGCGCGCCGTGTTTTTGGTCCTGTTTGCGCTCGTCGCCGCAATCTCGGCGCACGCTGCCGCGCGGCGGCCGGTACGCTCGCTGCTGGAGTACCGGCAGGAGAATGTTGTCATCCAACGCTGGGACAATAGCTGCGGCGCCGCAGCGCTCGCAACCGTGCTCACCTACGGCCGCGGAGTTCCCATCTCCGAGGAAAAGGTGGCACGCGGCATGCTGCGGCGGACCGATGCGCTGCGCGTGCGCCACCGCGGCGGTTTCTCGCTGCTCGACATGAAGCGCTATGCCGGTGAGCTCGGTTTCGAAGCCGACGGATATTCCGAGCTTACCCTCGAAGAGCTCGCGGCGATGCCGTGGGCAATCGTTCCTATTCGCTCACGCGGCTACAATCACTTCGTCGTCGTGCGGGCGGTCAATGCGGACCGCGTCGATATCGCCGATCCGGGTTTTGGTAATTACAGCATGTCAGTCGCCAAATTCCTTGCGGCATGGCAGGGGCAGGTCGGCTTCGCTCTCGGGGAGAAGCTCTGAGATGATGCGCCGCTGGGTTTGGCTCCTTCTGCTCTTTGCGGCTCAACCGTGCTTCGGGCAGACGCTCGATGAGTTGAAGCAGCGCCTGACCGAGCGTGAGGCTGAGGTGCAGCAGCTTCGCGAACAAATTCAGACCCTCGAGCAGCAGACTGTCGCGGCTATCCCCATGTCCCCTGCTCCCGCAAGCACGACTCCTGCGGACGAAGCCGAGGACATCGATCGCGCTCTCGAGCGCGCCCTGGTTCGCGAGGGCGGACTGCTGCTCTCGCCGGGCACGGCCGAAGCGGAACTGAACTTTTCTTACTCGCACGCAAGTCGCGAGAGTATCGGCTTCCGGCGTGATGCCTTCGGCCCCGGCCTTACGCTGCGCGTGGGTCTGCCGCTCGATTCGCAATTGTCCGTCGGAGTTCCTTATGTCTTCGAGAACCGCGCCAGCGTGGCGGGATCGAACAGCGGCAGCGGCATCGGTGATGTCAGCTTCGCGCTTTCGCACCAGTTCGTCTTTGAGAGAGACGGGGTCCCAAATCTCATCGGCGCACTTGGGTACAGGCTGCCAACCGGCAGGAATACGCTCTTCACGAGTGGGGAGCCGGTTGCCTTCGGTTCGGGTTTCAACGCACTGCAGGCCTCGCTCACCGCAACCAAGCGCAGCGATCCTCTGGTGCTCTTCGGCAGCTATGGCTACACGCACAATTTCGACGACCGGAAAGGCACCCAGACGGTCGACGTCGGCGACACCCACGGACTGCGCTTGGGCGCGCTGCTTGCGGCCAGCGCCAGCACGTCCCTCCGGGTTGCCTTCGACCTGCTGTTTTTCGAGCGCGTCCGGTTCGACGGCGTGGGGGTAACTGACAGCCCTGAGCCCGCTGGCATGATCGAGGTGGGCGGCTCATTCCTCATCGGTGATCGCTCGCTCCTCGATGTCGCAATCGGTGCCGGCCTCACCAGCACCGCGCCCGACTTCCGCGTGACGGGCGCGTTTCCCGTCCGATTTTAAGCCTCAGAACGCAGGCGTTTCCGGCCTTCCGCGGACATGACGAGGAGGATCTCCTTGCAAACGTGGGCAATCCCCATATATAGCCTGTATACCAAGCCCTTTCACAATGTATGCCCGCAGGGTCGGCCTGTTCTTTCTTGCCGGTGCCGCAGGCTTGAATTCACAGGTATCGGAAATCCCAAACGAGGTGTTGCTGAGTGACCGTTCGACCTGAGCATCGAAAGACTTTCCCTACGGCCCGCATTCCCGAAACGCTGATGATGTTCATCCGGCTGCGCGGTGGCGAGCACGCGGCGATCAATTCCGCTTCCGTCTACAGCCCGCTGGCCGACTATTACGAGCTGTCCGAGGAAGCCCGGCAGCTTTCCGCGAGCGACTATTACATGGGCCCCGTCAAGTCCGGCCGTGCCTGGGACAGCGAAGTGAATTTCGCCGTCAAGGAGCTCAAGAAGGACGGGTACCTTGTGTCTACAACCGGATCGGGAAAATCCGTATGGCGCCTGACGCCTTACGGTGTGGAACGCGCCGATTTCTGGCTCAAGCGCATGACTGAGAAGACCGCCAATCTCCACACGCTGAAGGTGGATACCGGTCTTGTCTGGCTTGACACCGGCGATGCGCCGAAAAAGCGCGAGCTCAGCTAGCCGGACAAGCACCTGATCGTTGCTAGGGCGCCGCGCTTTTGCTGTGCACGCGCGCGAAGTCGCCTTGAAGGATCTTAACGATGATAAAGACGCCACAATGCGAAAAATGCGACGGCAGGACCTATCTGTCGCGCCGTGAGCCGAGTCCGGCGCACCGTCCGGGACACGAAGTCCAGACCTTCCGGTGCGCGAGTTGCGAGAATCTACAGGCGCGCGAGGTGGACTTGGACGCCGCGACGTAAGCGGCAGCAGCCATTTGCCGCAGAGGTTTTCCGCGCTCGCCGTGGTTCAGCTCTGAGACAGCGCCTCGGTCCGGACGCGGGGCTGAGCGGGTGCCGGCCGGCGCGCCTCAAGCTCGGACGTCAGAAAATCGACGAGGTCGGTACCGAGGTCCTGTTCGAGCTGCTGGTTGGTGAATCCCGCCTTTGCGGCATCGTCGATACACTGGCGCGCCAAGGATTCCGCGTCATTGGTCGAGGGATGTGCGCCGACATTTGCCCTGACCCAGCCGTCCACGAAATAGATCACCTTGCTAATCATCTGTCCTCACAATGGCTCAACGCAAAACCCAGGGCCCGGCTTGGCAGCGGGCCCGGGCAGAAAACACACGAAGACCGAGAACGTTGCATTGGCGAACGGAACTCTCGCGTCGCAGGGGCTGTTCTTGGCGCCGCGCCAGCTGCTTAACGTCCGTGCCCGGCCAATTCCCGCCCCGTTCGGGACAACTCGCGCTTGTGGCTCCCGCCGGAGTTCCCGCTGGCCGTCAGCCACCCGAGCCGTAAGGCCGCGTGATGATCTCGAGCTTGTGCCCGTCGGGGTCGTCGAAATAGACACCGCGGCCGCCATCATGGGTGTTGATTGCGCCGGGCAGGCGCTTACCGGGATCGGCCCAATAGGCCATCTTGCGTTCGCGGATGCGGGCGAAGATCGTGTCGAACTCGGCTTCGCTCACCAGGAAAGCATAATGGCCGGGGGAAACCTCGTCCACCTCATCGAAGTCGAGGGTGACCTCGCCCATTTGCACGGCGAGGAACGGTCCAAACGGCTTTGCGGGCGGCAACCCAAAAAGGTCGGTCAGGAACTGGGACGACGCCTTCTTGTCTTTGACGAAGACGATCGTGTGATTGAGCTTTATGGCCATCCGGGTCTCCAAGGCCCCCGAAGCAAGTCTACACCGGCCACCCACCCACTCTTCAACTTGTGATCGCGCTCTTCTGGCGCCCTGCCGCACCCCACGTGTCGTCATCGACACCCCAGGCGGCGGGCCGTAATATTGCGGCACTCACGCTATTCCGCCTTCACTAAAGTTACGGCGGACATGGACCATTCACTTGCCCGCCGAAGCTTCAGCGAAGGCGGGTCACGCGACCTTGGCGACAGCCGAAAGAATTGGGGAGCCCGAAATGTCGAATAAGACCGACGTTCCGAATGTGAAGCGCCGCAGGTTTCTCAAAGGCGCGGGTCTTGCCGGCGCCGCCGCGCTGGCGACCCCGCTGACGGCTGTTGCGGCCCAGTCGGCGCCCGCGCCGGCGCGCAACGCCGTGCCGCTCCCCAATCGCGCGGCGGAAACCGCCGTCCCGCCCGCGCTCGAGCCGTTGACCGTCGGGCGGAGCGGCAGCGATTTCATGATCGACTGCCTGAAGAGCCTTGGCTTCGAGTACATGGCTTCGAACCCGGCGTCGAGCTTCCGCGGCCTGCACGAGTCGCTGATCAATTACGGCGGTAACGTCAATCCCGAATTTCTCACCTGCTCGCACGAGGAAATCTCGGTGGCGATGGGCCACGGCTACTACAAGATCGAAAAGAAGCCGCTCTGCATCTTCGCGCATGGCACGGTGGGCCTGCACCACGCCACCATGGCGCTCTACAACGCTTGGTGCGACCGTGTGCCGGTCTATTGCGTGATCGGCAACGTCATGGCGGTGGAGGAACGGCGTCCCGGCGTCGAATGGAATCACACCGCGCAGGATGCCGCTGTCATCGTCCGCGATTACACCAAGTGGGACGACTATCCCGCATCGCTCCAGCATTTCGCCGAGTCGACCGTGCGCGCCTATAAGATCGCGATGACGCCGCCCACCCTGCCGGTGGTGATCGTCGCCGACGGAGCGCTTCAGGAAAACCCGATCGAGGAAGGCGAAAAGCTCAGGATCCCGAAGCTGCCTTCGGTCGCCAATCCGCAGGGCGATTCGGGCGCGGTGGCGGAAACCGCGCGTCTGCTCGTCAACGCCGAACATCCCGTGCTGATCGCCGACCGTTACGCCCGCACCCAGGAGGGCAACAACCGCCTGGTCGAGCTCGCCGAGCTGCTGCAGTGCCCGGTGATCGACACCAGTTCGCGCCTCAACATGCCGTCGCGCCACCCGCTCAATCAGAGTGGTCGCGCGCGCGGGCATGTCCGGCAAGCCGACGTCGTGCTCGGACTTGAGATGAACGACTACTGGGCGTCGCTCAACACCTACCGCGATCAGCTCCACCGCAGCTCGGAATCGATCCGGCGCGAAGGCGGCAGGACGATCCATCTCGGTTCCGGCGACCTCTACATCAAGTCGAACTATCAGGATTTCCAGCGCTTCGCCGATGTCGATCTGGCGATCGCGGCCGATGCCGAGACCACCATGCCCGCCCTCGTCGAAGCGGTGAAGAAGCTGGTGACGCCTGCGCAGAAATCGAACTACGAGGCGCGCGGCAAGAAATTCGCCGCCGATCACCTCGCGGATTTGCAGCGCGCCCGCAGCGACGCGACCTATGGCTGGGACACGAGCCCGATCACGACCGCGCGCCTCTCCATGGAGGTTTGGGCGCAGATCAAGAACGAGCCCGATTGGTGCCTCGCCTCGCCGACCTCGACGTTCAGCTACTGGCCGCAGCGTCTGTGGACGATGGACAAGAACTATCACTTCCTCGGCGACGGCGGCGGCATGGGCATCGGCTACTGCGCCTCGGCTTCGTGCGGCGCCGCGCTTGCCAACCGCAAACACGGCAGGCTCACGGTCGCGATTCAGCCCGACGGCGATCTCCTGATGACGATCGGTGTGCTGTGGACCGCGGCGCACCACAAGATTCCGGTCTTGTGGGTAGTCCATAACAATCGCGGCTACCATCAGGAGGTCATGCATGTGCAGCGCGTGGCGGCCCGCCATATGCGCGGTCTCGACCGCGCCCATATCGGCACGACGCTGCGCGATCCCAACATCGACTACGCCAAGGTCGCCGAGGGCATGGGCTGCGCGGGGATCGGCCCGATCACCGATCCGAAGGATCTCGCCGCCGCGCTCAAACGGGGCATCGATATCGTGAAGCGCGGTGAGCCCTGCCTCATCGACGTCGTCACGCAAGGCCGCTGAGGAGACGATGATGAACATGATCCTTCGCGTCTCCGCCGTCGTGGCCCTTACGCTTGCAGCGGGTGCCGCCGCGCTGGCGCAAGGCGGACAGCCGTCCGGCGATGCTACGAGAGGCAAGCAGCTCTTCACCGTGAATGGCTGCGCCTATTGTCACGGTACGGTGGGACAGGGCGGCGGTGGGCGCACCGGCGGTTTGCGGCTCGCGCAAATGGGGATCGCCTACCCGGCGTTCCTCAATCAGCTCCGCCAGCCGGTGGACGAGATGCCGCCCTATGTCCAAGCTGTCCTTCCCGATAAGGACGTCGCCGACATATTTGCGTTCGTTGCGTCGTTACCGCGGCCGCCGGACGCGAAATCGATCCCCATCCTCAATCAGTGAAGCCTACCACATGCCCGTCAGCGTGATTCCGACGGAGCGGGGATCGATGACGAAGCCCGAGATCGAACCGGGCTGAAGCGTGGTGCTGTTGAGCACCGACCAGGACCGCTGATCGAACAGATTGCGTGCCCAGGCTTCGATCCGGATGTTGCCGCTCAGGCTCTGCACCCCGATGCGTGCGCCGACCACGGCATAGGCTCCTTGCGAAAAACTCGCGGATGGCGTTGCCGATGCGCCGACATTCGCCTTCGACTGCCAGCGAACGTCAAAATTGCCGAAGCCGGTGACGCCCAGGCCGGGGAGTGGACGCTCATAGCTGAGCGCGCCGGCCAGCACCCAGCGAGGCGCAATCGGCGGCGTGGAACCTTGCAGCTGAATGAGGTTGGCCGGAAAGTCTGAATCGCCGAACTGCACTTCCTGGTAGATCCCGGAAAACGACAATTCCAGCGTGGTGAACGGCCGATAGGCTGCTTCAAGCTCGACGCCTTTCGTGACGAGTTGCGGCACGTTGCGTGTGCGGCGGTTGAGGCCCGAGAACCAGCTGAATTGATAGTCTTTGAAGGTCGTGTGGAAGACGGCGCTGCCGAGCCGCCAAACGCGGTCGGGAGAAAATCCCTTGATGCCGCCTTCGAACGAATCGGCTGTTTCCTTGTCGAAGGCGACGTCGGCGAGCGTGGGCGCGAGCGGATTCATGCCCGACCGGTCGAACTGAAACCCGCCCGCCTTGTAGCCGCGGCTGTAGCCGAAATAGGCCGCCCACGAATCCGAAAGCCGGTTCGACAGGGCCGCAGTGCCCGACCAGTCCCCGCCGTCGCGCTCGGTCGCATAGACGCCGTCATAGCGCGGGTCGAGATTGGGGATACAGATCATTCCTCTCAAGACCGGAGGAACCGTGGCGAGTGCGGCGCCGTGGAGCGAAAGCGCGCCGGCGCAGCCGGGATTGTCGGAAGAGATCGCCGCATCGAGCGATTTGGTCTCGTGAGTGTAGCGCAGCCCGCCCGTGAGCGAGAGACGTTCGGTCAAGGCGAACACGTGATGCGTGAACGCGGCATAGCTCGTCGAGTGCTGCCGGAACGCGTCCAACACGCCGCTTCCCGCCGGGTAGTTGCTGCCCAGCGGAAGCCCGGTAAAGGCGGGAATCATGTTTCCCGACATCGCCACCACATAGGGCTCGAAATCCGAGCCCACCGTGTAGGAGTCGCGCGACGTAATCAGCTCGCGGCCCACAAAGGCGCCGAACAGGTAGTCCAGCCGTCCCTGAACCCCCTGCAAGCGAACTTCCGCCGTGGCGGCGTTGAAGCGTTCGCCGTCGCGCGGATCGTAGGCGATATCGGCGGGACTGTTGTCGACATCAAAGCCGCGCGTTGACGTCGTGCTCCGGTAGGATGCGAGTGCCGTGAACCGGCCGAGGGAAGTCACCCAGTTCGCTTCCGCGGTGGCGCCTGCACCGTCGCTCCTCTCGAACCGCGGCGACAGATCGTCGATCTGCGACAGGTCCTGCGCCTTGTCCGACGCGATCAGCGGCAGACCCGTCAGCGCGGTGATGATGGCGCCTGTCGGTCCGACGACATGGTAGACCGGTGAATTGATCGATCCGTCATGGTGAAAGTAGTCGGCGATGAGGCGAACGGTGACGTCGGTCGAGGCGGCGAACAGGAGCTGTCCCCGGACCTGCTCGCGCTCGCGCCCGCCATAGACCCGGCCCGTATTCGGATTCCCCAGATACCCGTCGATGGTGCCGTAGAGCGCGTCGATCCGCCCTGCGAGCCGCGTTCCCCCCAGTCCTCCTTCGGCGGTCAAGCGCACCTCTTTTTGGTCGCGCTCGCCGAAGGTTCCGCTGGCTTCGAAATAGGGCGTGAAGCCCGGCCGCCGCGTCACGACGTTGAGCAGCCCCGACGTCGTGTTCCGTCCGTAGAGCGTGCCCTGCGGTCCGCGCAGGAACTCGATGCGCTCGATGCCCTGGAGATCGAAGAGGGCGACATTCGGGCGCGACAGGGGAACACCGTCCAGCGTGATGCCCGCCGCCGATTCCAGCCCGATATCGGCGCCCGATGTCGCAATTCCGCGCACGCTGATGATTTGGCCGAACGACTCGCCTGTCGCGTTGACCGTGCTCATCGCCGGCGCAAGCGACATGAGCTGTTTGACCGTGTTGATGTGCGCGCTCTCGAGGCGATCGGCCTCGAACACCGAAACGCTGGCCGGCACGTCCAGCGCCGGCATCGCCCTCTGCGTCGCGGTGATGACGACGAGTTCGGTGGCATCGGCCAATACGGTCTCGGCCGCGGCTACGGGCATGACCGAAACCGCCTGCAACACGAGCACAATCGCGTGGGGCGCCCTATCCCACTTCCGCCCGTCCAATGCTTGCCCCCCGGCTAGCCGGTCTTAGACGCTGAGTTGTAGCCTTATCTTGGTTAACACAGAGGGAACGGACGCTCCACCTTGTTAAGGTTGGATGGATTAACCCAACGCCGCGTCAACGGGCCTCTTCGCTCTCAGTAGCGGTCCGGTTAGTGTCGCCCACCAAAAATAGAGGGGCGGCCGACCAGGGGGACTAGTCGACCGCCCCAACCTGGCTCCCGATGCCTCATTCAAAGGACGCACGAGCGCAACCTGTGATGGCACCGTTCGCCAAGCCCTAAATTCCACTTCTCCCGCGCGTGAGGCGGCCTAGTTGCCGCCCTCGCGCCGGGACCTTCTCCCATCGGAAGCGAACTTTTCTGAATCGTTCGCCAGTCTTTCCTCGATGTCAGCCTTCGCCTGCTCGAGGAGTGACGCGGTTTCCTTCATGTCGAAATCCTTCAGCGTCGACGTCATCTGCGAAAGGACGACGGCGAAGTAGCTCAAAGGATGGGCGGTCTTGGTGGACGTCATTTGTGAACCTTCAGCCGCCGCGACGTGGCGATCATCCAGCCCTCGGCCGTATCGCAGTCCACGTAGAGCGATACGATATGGGCAAGTGCATTTTCCATCATCGCCGCCGGAAGGTCTCTGCCACCGCGGCTCACGACGGCATCTATGAGGAACGTCGGCCGCTGGGCGCGGTGAAACGCATCCACCGCGGTCGATAAGCAGGACATTTCGCCCACTTGTCCGGCGACGACGAAATTCCCGCCGAGATGTTCCGTCATTTCGGCGAAGTCGGTGCTCGCGTAGCAGGACGGTTGGAAACGGTCGAACACCATGTCCGATCGCTGTGGTTCGAAGCCGTTGATCCAGCGCGGATAGCTAGGTATCGCGGCAAAAGTTCCCGGCGCAGCGATGCGGCGCGTGAACGCCACTGGGAACCCATTAGCCCGCGCGTGTCTAAGAACGGCTCTGCACTTCTCGATCGACCGCGCCGGCCCCGAGCGCCCGTTCGCTTCGAACAGGTCGTGGTGCAGATCGATGAGTACCAACGTCGGCGTCGCGCGCCCGTACTCCCGGAATTTTCTGAGATCGACGACTGTGCTCACGATACCCTTTCCTGCATGGAGGCATGGGTCGCCGCCCGGGTCGCTGAGCGCTCTAGAATGCCGGGCACATGCCAGCGCCCTTCCGGCCGGATGATCACATAGGGATCGGCGCCGATTCGGATGGCATCGTGGTGACGATCCAGTTCGGCGACCATCTCGACATAGTCAAAGTCGGAGAAAACCAGATCCTGGCCGCCCTCAAACAGCTTGAATCCGAAACGGCTCCAAAAATTGACGAGGCGCTTCTGGGCGTGACCATAGAGACGCCGGTAGCCTTTGATTTGGCAGAGCTCGATTCCAGCGCGCACCATTTGGAACGCCAGGCGCGTGTTCCGATATTCCTTGCGAACGGCCAGGCGCTCGACCTTGGCGAAATCGGCGAAGAAACGGAGGCGCAAACAGCCCGCCGGTTCATCGCCGATGTAGCCGATCAAGTGCGTCGCCGCCAGATCGTTTCCGTCGAACTCCTCCTCATACGGACATTCCTGCTCGCCGATATAGACCGCGCTTCTCAAACTCGCGACCCGCATGAGATCCTCGAAGGTCCGCGCCACCGTGACTGTGACGGCTCGGTTTCCGGAATTGTTGCGGTACGAGTCGTAGAGCGGTGTGCGGGGAGAGCGCGAAAACGTGTAAAGGTGCGGTGCGTAAATCGGCCCGATCTTGGCGCCCGTCCGGAATCCGAGCGTCTCAAGAAAGCGGACGCCATCCGGCGTGACGGCGCGTGTATAGAGGTCTACGCCTGCGTAATTCGGCGCGTCCAGTTCCCGCAAAATGGGCGCAACGCCCCCCGCCAGAATACCCGGTGCATAGACTGCCCAGACGTAGATGCCGGCGGGCCGCTCGTTCGGACCGGCGAGCAGCCCAAGATCGGGGTTCTGGGTGTCGAGCGTGTTTGTTGCAAGCTGATACAGTCCGCGCTTGTTGAGGAACAGAAACGCGATAAATCCCTCGCCTGCCGGCGCTGAGGGATTGAACTTACGCTTGCGTTCGATTGCCCAGATCGCGTCTTGGTTGTGCTTCCAGACGCCGCGGACTATGGAATTGGAAGTCAGGCCGGGGATGCTGGCGCGCGCCTTGTCGGTCAAGGCGTCCAAGCCCTTTTCGTCCTGCCGAAAAACCGTCAAATGCTTGGAAAAACGCGAGGAATCGAGCTCTCCGAGGTGATGCCTCGGCTTACCCGCTCTGGGCCCGCTGACTAGCTCTAAAGGATGCTCGGTCATTATTTCCCCCTCACGAACCCCGTAACCGTGATAAAAATTAGCCCTAGGGAGTGACGCAGTATGCACACCACAACGGAACGGGGTGTTCCGAATGAGGAACACGCGTTGCAAGGTGCGCGCCGCGTAGTCCCCGACTGGGAAGCGGTGCGGATTTCACTCGAAGTGGTTCGCAAAGGCAGTTTCAGAGCTGCTGCCGAGCATCTGAAAATGTCGGTGAACGCGTTGCGCCGGCGGGTGGACGAACTCGAAGAAGCGCTGGGTGTCACCCTGCTGACACGACATGTCGACGGGGTTCGTATTACCGCCGAAGGCGAAAAAGTCTTCGAGGCGGCGAGGCAGATGGAGAGTGCGTCTTTCGGTCTGTTGCAGGCGCGTGATCAAACCAACGCCAGTGTTTCCGGGGAGGTTTGCCTCGCGGTGACAGAAGGACTGGGAACATTCTGGATCGCGCCGCGGCTCGTGGAATTTCAGCGTGCCAATCCCAATCTTCTAATTGACGTCAATTGCGCGATGAAGTCGGCTGATGTGTTGCGGCTCGAAGCTGATGTCGCGATCCAAATTACGCGTCCCACGGCCCCGGACCTTCGCATAGTCAAGCTCGGCCAGCTCCATTTCATGCCGTTCGCAGCGCCGAGCTACCTTGAAACCTTTGGTTATCCCAAGACAGCGATGGACCTGGCTCATCACCGCATCATTGTTCAAACGTACGACAATGTTCAGTGGCGCGAGCTCTACGACCGGCTTTTCTCCGGCATTCCGCTCACGTCTCTGATCGCACTAAGGACGAATGTGAGCAGTGCAAATTATTGGTCCATCGCCAAGGGCGGAGGAATTGGTCTGCTTCCGACCTACGCGCAGGTCGTTGATCCACATATCGTTCCGCTCGATTTGGGGATTCACGAAACGGTCGACATCTGGCTCACCTTTCATCCCGACGCGCGGCGAATTGCCAGAGTCTCGCGCCTGATCGATTGGGTGATCCAGGCATTCTCGTCGCAGAAATATCCCTGGTTTCGGGATGAATTTATTCATCCGAGCCAATTCAAGGATATCTATCGCGCCGAGCCGCTGACGCCGATGTTCGGAACCGCCGCCGGCAAATCGGCGGCTTGAAAGTCCTCGTACACGTCACGCCTGCAATTCGTGGTTCCGCTCGCGGATGAGCTGCGTGGCGATGGCCGCGACTGCAGCCAATACCAGGAATGTCATGAACGCGGCACGGTAGTTGCCGGTCCGGTCGAATACCGCGCCTGCGAAGCGAACCGACACGATCGATGACAGCACCACCGCGACATAGACCGCCCCCATCACTCGTCCGAATGACGGCGAACCGAAACATCCGGCGACGAGCGCCGCCGACGACGGCAAAGCGCAACCAATTGCGATGCCCGCGAGACAACTCATCGTCAGAAGCGCAGCGTAGGAATCCGACAAAACCAGAATGAGCAGCGCCGCGATCATCGAGAACGCGCCGGCGAGCATGATGAGATGACGGTCGATGATGTCGGCCAGGAGGCCGCTTGCGATTTTTGCTGTTGCGGCGGAAACCGATAGACCGCCGATGAAAAACGCAATCGAAGCCGGCGCGAATCCCAATTCCGAACCATAGGGCACCAGGGTAACGACCAGGGCCTGACCGATGCCGGTGATCGCCGCCAGCACCAATGCGATCGCCCAGAAGTTCCGAGACGAGAATATCTCGCTATAGCGCCAAGGGGCGATCCCTGTGCCCTTGGCACCGGAATTCGCGTGAATCATGTCCGTCTTCGGGCGGCCTGCGTTTTCGAGATGTGTCCAGGCATCGTCGCCCGGGCCGCTTCGAATCAGCAGAAGCGCAAAGGCGCTGATGGTCGTGATGATGAACAGCGCTTCGAGCGCGAGCGCCGTCCTCCAGCCGAACGACTCGATCGCCATGCTCAGCAGCGGCGCAACGACAAGTCCACCGCCGGAGGTGGCTACGGCCGCGATGCCGAGCGCCCGTCCACGCCGGCGGTAAAACCATCGCGACGCCAAGGTCGAGGTCGTGAGCGGTCCGATCGCCATGGCGCCGAACGCGACCGGCACGAGAAGAGCAAAAACCATGACGGGGATGGACGACGTCGCCGCGATCGTCAGAAAACCCAGGCCGAGGCAGATCGCGCCGATCGTGACGATCCATTTTGCGGCAAAGCGATCGAGCAAATAGCCCACGAGAGGCGCCATGATGACGGCGCCGCCAAAGACGATCGGAAGCGCGCTGCTCGCCGCTGCTCGCGAAAGCGACATCTCGCGCTCGAGGGGAAGAACGAACAAACCAGCGGCATAGCTCGTACTGCCGATCGCCAGCATTTCGGTGATGGCGCCCGCGAGGAGCACCCACCATCCATAATACACCGCTCCGCGCGGTTCGCTTACGGCGCTCAACTCGCTCCCCCAGGGTCTCCGCCGCGGGCCAGCGCTTGCGGGACGGCGCAATATAGAAGGCCCGTCCTCCATTCGCCATTCCTATCGCTGCCTTGCATCACCGGCGAGCCCATGGCGCGCTAAACGTCACTCCGCCGGGCGTGCCGCTTCGTCCCCCACGCGCAGCTTGCGTGTTGCGATCACGCGCCCGAGGATAAGGACGATGATGGCCGCGAGCACCATCGATACGGCGAGTGCCACCATGCCTTGGGAATAGGCGCCGGAACGCTCGACGAAGAATCCGACGATGGGCGGGCCGGCGCCCCTGCCGAGGCTGCCGAACGTATTGAGAAGAGCGATGCCGCTCGCGGCTGCCGCGCCGCTCAAGAACGTTCGCGGCAAGGCGAAGAGAGGTCCATCGACCGCGAGCAAGCCGACGAGTGCGCACGCGAGGCCGATCAGGACGACAAGATAATTGCCCGTCAGGCTTGCCAGCACGAGACCCGCAGCCGCGAACAAGCAGGGCATCACGATGTGCCAGATGCGCTCCTTGGCGACGTCGCTTCTGTGCCCCCACAGCGACATGGCGAACGCACCGAAGATGAAGGGAATCGCCGTGACAAAGCCGTTCATCAAATCGGAGAAGCCGAGTGATTGTACGATCTGCGGGAGCCACAATTGCGTGCCGTAAAGGCCGCATTGGATGCAGGCGAGCGTGAGGCCGAGGACGATCACGCGGACGTCGAGAAACGCTGCCCAGAAACTACCTTTCTCGCCACGGTCCTCGCGCATGAGCCGAGTGGTGATCATTTTCTTCTCGTCCGCCGTCAGCCATGCCGCGTGATGGGGACCGTCCGGCAGCATGAACGGCACGGCGAAGGCAAGCAGTGCTGCGGGGAGCCCCTCGATCAGAAACAGCCACTGCCAGCCTTGCAGACCCCACACGCCGTCCAATTGCAGGATCATGCTGGAGACGGGCGCTCCGATGATGAAGGCGAGCGGAATGCCCGACATGAAGACGCCGACCATTCGTCCGAGATAGGCTTGCGGAAACCAATAGGTCAGATAGAGCAGCATGCCGGGGAAGAAGCCGGCCTCGGCGGCGCCCAACAGCAGCCGCACGGCATACAGACTCTGCGCGTCCTGAACGAACGCCGTCGATGCGGAAATCAGGCCCCACACCAACAGGATGGTGAAGATCCAGCGCCTTGTGCCGATCTTCTCCATGATGATGTTGCCGGGTACCTGGAACAGTGCGTAGGACCAAAACAGCATGCCGGCGGCCCAACCGAACTGATCCGCCGAAAGACCGAGATCCGCTCGCATGGTGAGGGCGGCAAAGCCGATATTCACGCGGTCGACATAGTTGATGAAATAGAGCAGCAGGATGAACGGCATCAGCCGCCACGCGCATTTCATGAAGACCTTGTGCTCGTCCATTGCGCTCCTGCTCCTCCGGCCGGCTTGTGAGCCACGCTAGCACGAGGCCGCACGATCTTCGAAGTTCATGCCGGCGGACGCCGAACCCCGGTCACTTTGTCGTGCGCCGCCTCGGGGTGACCGCGGTGCTCCAGGGGTGGGCCGTTGCTCGGCTGCGTGATTTGGACAGAATGCGCGCCACCAATCGAGGAGGAAACGTCCATGAGCATGAAGCGCATGATTCTTGCCGGCTTTGCGGTGACCCTGATGGGTTCGGCCGGCGTGCTGGCCCAGGGTCAGCCGGCCGGCCCGATGGGCTTCTTCGTCACCAGCACGGTGCAGGGCGGCAACCTCGGCGGGATCGCGGGGGCGGATGCGACCTGCCAGCGTCTCGCCGCCGCTTCGGGCGCCGGCAATCGGACCTGGCGCGCCTATTTGAGCACGCAAGGGCAGGGCGCCGTGAACGCGCGCGACCGCATCGGCAACGGACCGTGGTTCAACGCCAAGGGTACGCGTATCGCCGCCAACCTCGCCGATCTCCACGGCGACAACGAGCGCGACCGCAATCTCCTGCAGATCGAGACCGCATTGACCGAGAAGGGCGAACCCGTGAACGGCCGCGGCTCGCAGATGAACGAACACGACATCCTGACGGGATCGGACTCGCATGGCCGCGCCTTCCCCGCGGGCGAGGACCGCACCTGCGCCAACTGGACGTCGAACGCCGACACGGGCAAGGCGATGATCGGCCATCACGACCGCATGAGCGCGGCCAACACGTCATGGAATTCGTCGCACATGACGCAGGGCTGCAGCCTGGAAGCGCTGCGGCGCACCGGCGGCGCGGGCCGCTTCTACTGCTTCGCCGCGAACTGAAGCCGGCTTTCGTTGGAACAAGGCCCGGCCGGGTCCAGGCCTTGTTCATTCTGTATACGGACTAATTGCCGACCGGGACGTATTTCACCAGGCGCTGCCGCGTGACTTCGCCGGCATAGATGTTGCCGCCCGCATCGACCGCCAGGAATTCGACGCCGCTTTCGCCGTCCTTGTAGTCCTGATGATCGGGAATGAACGCAGTGACGCGCCCGGTCTTGGCGTCTCCGATCCGGATGCCCGGCACCCAGCCCGGATTGCGCGCTGCGTTCGACATGCCGTCGCCGACATAGATCCTGTCGCGGGCGTCGATATAGATGCCGCTCGGCTTGCCGAACTGCTTCCACTGGGCGATGAAATTTCCTTCCGCGTCGAGCACCTGGATGCGGTTGTTGCCGCGGTCGGCGACGTAGATACGCCCCGTCGAATCGATCGCGATGGCGTGCGGATCGCTGAAGCGTCCGGGCTCGGCACTTTCCGAACCCACGCCGCCGCCCCACGCCTTGATGAACTTGCCGTCCTTGGCGAATCGCATCACGCGGTTGTTGCCGCCGCGATGTCCGTCCACGATCCAGATGTCGCCATTGGGCGCGACCGCCACCCCGGAGGGACCGTTGAAGCGGTCGGGCCCGTCACCGGCTACGCCGGCCGCACCCAGCGTCATAAGGAGCCGGCCGTCGGGAGCGAACTTGAACACCTGATGGCCTTTGCCGATCTTGAAGCCGGGCTCGCCGCGCCTGTCGCCGACCGGCGCACCTTCGGTCACCCACATATTGGCTTCGCGGTCGATGTAGAAGCCGTGCGGAAACGCGAGCAGCCCTTTGCCGAAGCTCTGGACGAGATTGCCCGCGAGATCGAATTTGAGAATCGGATCGGCCGTCGTGCCGGCGCAATTGTTTCCGCCGCAGCGCGCAAGAATCCAGATGTGCTTGCCGTCGCGGTCCGGAAACACGCCGCTCGAGACGCCGAGCTTCGTTCCCTCGGGCAGCTTCTCCCAGCCGTAAGTCGGGCGATACGGGTTCGGCGGATCGCTCTGTGCAAGCGCCCCGGCTGCAAAGCCGAGTCCTGCAACAGTCGCGAGCATCGCGGTCATTCGGCGTCCGTGCATGTCACATCCTCCGTCCCTACAATTTCAGCGGGCGGAAATAGCCCGTCAATTCGAGGTAGCCGCGGCCGCCTTCGATTTCGGCCGCGCCCTCCCAGTAGACTGGGCCGCCGCCTCGTCTGCTGTCGAGCTCCTGGTCGTCGAACAGCGGCTTGATCCGCCATGTCCGTTCGCCGTTGGGGAGGCGCACGCTGAGCCCGCGCTCGACCGGATAGACCGCACCCGTTCGGGGCGACCGCCAGGTCCGCATCGTGGTGAAGCGGACGTCGCCGGGCGCAAACGTCACCGCCGCGCCTTGCGGATCGCGATAGGTTCCGCCGGCCCACAGCGCGGCGCCGTCTGACCCTCGGATCTGGAACGCCATCAGCGCAGCCCCGTCGTCGAGATTGAACCCCACCCAATCCCAGCCTACCGCGCGGGGATCGAGATAGCTCGACGACCATTCGCGATCGAGCCACGCTGTTCCCTTCACCGCCATCGTCCGGTTGCCGCGCTGCACGGTGCCGGACACGTCGAGATGCGGCAGGCTGTAATAGTGGCTCGCCTGCTCGGGCAGCGGGCCCTTCCTGCTGAAGCCCTTCTCGCCTTGCAGCAGGATCGGCTGCGTCGGCCGGAATGCGAGATCGAGCGTGAACTCCGCGCCGCCCACTTTGGCGACGATGCGGTCATCGGGCGTGCGCTTCAAGCTCCAATCGTCGATGACCACATCCAAGTCTGTCGGCGACACGTCCGCCAGTCCGAAACCGGCGCGCGCCACACGCTGGTCGTGCAGCAAGCGCTTCGCTGCGGGGTCGGAAATCGCCGCGTGCGCGAACAGCACCTGTTTCGCGGCAAAGGCGCTCGGATTGTCCTGATCGACCGAAGGGCGCGTGCGGAAGAACGTCACCTGAAAGCCGAACGACGGTCCGTCTTGAGGCTCGAGCCATCCGGTGATGTACCACCACTCGGTGCGGAAATCGGCGTGCGCGCCGTGATCGGCCGGAAATCGGAATTCGACGCCGGGCACGACCGCCGGATAAACGGGGAGCCGCGGCGCATCCGCAGCGGCTGCTGCCGTCGCGAGGCCAAGCGCGAGAACCAGAGAGCAGAGCCGCCGGATCACCAGTCCTCCTTGACCGCGCGAACGGCATCGAGCGAAAGCGCGCGCCGCCCTGCCAGCACCGCCGTCGCCGCGGCGGCCAGGATCAGCGCAACCGTCACCGTTGCGAACAGCGCGAACGGCAAACGCGTTTCCATCGTCCAGTTGAAGGATTGCGGATTGACCACATGGATCAGCACCTGACTCATGGCAAGCCCGAGCCCGATGCCGGCGATGACGCCGACCGTGCCGAGCAACGCGCCCTCCATCAACAGCATGGCGATGATCTGGCGGCGCGTCACGCCGAGATGGCGCAGCATGCCGAACTCCTTGGTGCGGGCGAGCGTCTGGGCGGAGAATGTCGCCGCGACGCCTGCCAATCCCACCAGGATGGCGATGGCTTCCAAGAGATAGGTCACCGCGAAGCTGCGGTCGAAGATCTCAAGCGAAAGCGCGCGCAATTCGCCAGGAAGCGCAAACTCGATTCGCTGCGACAGCGAGGGCGGCAGGGCGGCCCGCAAATTGTCGATCACCTGCGACGCCGCCGCGCCCGCTTCGAGCTCGACCGATCCGTCGGTGCGCGTCCTGTCGCCGGTGATCGCGGTGTAGTCCTGCGCGTCCATCGTGATCGCGCCTTGCTGACGGCCATAATCGCGCCAGATGCCGGCGACAAAGAACTTCGCGGGTTTGCCCTCGCTCCGCGTTACGATCGGCAGTTCGATCGTTTCGCCTGCGCGATAATCGTAAAGCCGCATCGCGGGTTCCGACACAAAGACCGGCGTTGCACCGGCGGGCGCCGACAGCGAGGCGCCGATCATCGGCAGCGTCGCTGCCGGATTGTCGCGGTCGATGGTTTGCGCCACCAGCACGACGGGCGGGCGTTCGGCATTGAGCCGCAACGGCACCATCTTGCGAAAGTTGATCGACTCCACGCCCGGCGTCGCCGACAGCTTGCGCAGCAAGTCCGCGTCCAGGCTGCTGTCGCCGTCGAGACGAAGATAGATGTCGGCGGGCAGCACCTGCACCAGCCACGTATCGACCGAGCCCCGGAAGCTCCACACCATCACGGCCATGGCGATCATCAGGCTCGTGCTGGCGACGATGCCGCCGAGCGCGATGGCCGCCTGAGACGGCGCGCCCCACAGACGTTTCAGCGCGAGATCGGCCGATGCCGAAACGCGGCCCAGTCCCTGCAACGGAGTCAGCAGGAGTCGCGCGAGCAGGGGCATCGCGGCGATTCCGCCGGCGAGCAGGAGCCCGATCGAGAGATAGCCGAACAGCGGCAGCTCTCCGATCGCGGGCAGGAACGCGGCGGCGACGCCGCCTGCGAGCAGGCCAAGCGCGATGCGTGCATGCGGTCTTGCCCGCGGATCGACCCCGTCACCGACATCCTTGAGCGCGATCGCCGGTTGCGCGCGCGCGACTTCGCGTGCGGGCAACAGACTTCCGACCAGGGCCGCGCCGATGCCGAGCACAAGGAAGGTCACCGCGGCCCACGGCGCGAAGGTCAGCTCGGGCCGCGTGCCGCTGAAATATCCGCCACCGAGATCGCCGCCCAGCAGGCGCAGTCCGGCATCGGCGAGACCGAGACCCATTGCGAGACCCGCGAGCGCGCCCACCGCTCCGAGGATTGCGCCTTCGGCCAGCACCTGAGCGACCAGTCCGCGGCGATAAACGCCGAGCACGCGCAACAGAGCGAACTGGGCGCGCCGGCGCGCGACCGAGAGCGATTGCGCCGAATAGATCAGGAACGCGCCGGTCAGAAGCGCCATCAGCGCCAGCATGTCGAGATTGACGCGGTAGGCGCGCGACAGGCTGTCCGTGCGCCGCGCTTCGGTCTCCCGGCTGACGAGCTCGGCATCCGCCGGCAACACGGCCGCGATGGCGCTCCGCATGCGTGCGGGATCGACGCCCGGGGCGAGCTTCAGATCGACGCGGTGCAGCCGTCCGATTGTCTCGAAGCGCCATTGCGCCTCGGCGATGTCCACCACGGCGATGCTCTGGTCTTCCGCGACGCCGGGGAGCGTGCCGGCAATGACAAACGGGACCGCTCGTCCTGCCGCGGTCAGCTCGAGTGCTTCGCCGACGCGCTTGCCCGTGGCATCGAGCGCGGCCTGGGAAAGGAAAAGCGAATTCGCCTGGAACGGGTTGTCGCCGGTTGCAGCCGGCGCAGCTTCTGGTGCGTCGACGTCTTCGTCGGCTGCGTTCGACGCGCGGACGATGAGGCTCGGGGTGACAGTCGCCACGCGGAACATGTCGAGTCCGAGCAGCGTGAGGGAAACGCCATCGGCGGCGTCCGCGACCGCGCGCAATTCGACCACCGGGCTCGCGCTCGCGACGCCGTCGAGGCGGGCGAGCTTGGGGTAGAGCGCCTCGTCGAAGCCGAGCGGGCTCGCGGCGCGCACCTGGAGATCGGCGGCGCCGTTGACGCTCGCGACCGCGCGGGCAAACTCGTTCAACGCGGACGCGTTGATCAGATGCACCGCAAATCCCAGCGCGACGCCGACGGCGATCGCGATCATGGCGACGATCACGCGCCCGGGATGGGCGCGCCATTCGCCCAGGATCATCCAGCGCGC